>Ga0209945_1000077_pt1 | contig 32591 bp, 30 predicted proteins | sample SalPonR2_A_D2_MG_FD_185703 | JGI IMG/M metagenome (GOLD analysis project Ga0209945, IMG submission 185703) | Salt pond soil microbial communities from South San Francisco under conditions of wetland restoration - Salt Pond MetaG R2_A_D2_MG... ...
CTCTGGATCGTGTCCAAATAGGGGTAGGGCAATACGGTGGTCCAACTCGCCTTGATCCTCGTGTTGACCTACCTCTATCTGAACACGCTGTCTGAATCGGTCATGACACGGCAACAACAGCGGACTGAGCGTACACATACACGGGACATCTATCCCGCTCAGTTATCTCGAATCACCATGATCTTCACCCGATTTACCCCGTCAAAGTCACGAAGGCGGTAGGTCAACTCCCGAACACGTTCGCCGGGTCCCTGACAGAACAAGGATTCAAGACACCACTCTCCCTGGTGGGTGTGACTCGTGTTGAGAATCACGTCCTGATAGTCGTGTTGGACACCGTGGAGTTCCCCTATCACCTCGTGATGGCGGTAGTCGAAGGCGACGAGCGCGATGACGTCCTCGCTGAGGTCTTCGAGCCGAGAATGCGACTCAATATACTCCTGCATCGCTTCACGAACGGCCCGGGATCGGTTGTCCAACCCTTCGTCCTGCCAAACCTGATCGAACTCGTCGACCACCGCATCGGGGATATTGAAACTCGTTCGCATACAGTCGTATTTGATTCCCGACCACAAGAGTCCCGAGTATGATGATTCCCCCAATCGGGTATTAACAACCGTTATTCGACGATCGTGTCGAATACAGGGTATGACATTGGTACCTGGCGACATGTTCGGCCTCCTGCTCGGTGCAGTCGCACTTGGGGCCGTCCACGGAGTCGAGCCTGGACACGGGTGGCCCATCGCCGCCTCGTACGCGTTGGATCAAACAAACAAGTGGCTCTATGGCCTTGCAGCGGGGCTCATCATTGGTGTCGGCCACCTCATTAGCAGTCTCGCGATGGTTGGCGTGTTCTTTTATGCAAAGTCGTATTTCAGTCTTACCCAAGTCAACGAGCCACTCACGGTTCTCGGTGGAATCCAGATCGGTGGCCCGGTCAGTGTCGGTGCGGGCGTGCTGCTAATCGGTCTTGGAGTCCGAGAGTACCGTCACGGCCACACCCACGACAGTCACGACAGTCACGACAGCGACCACCCTCACCCACACGAGAGTCACGACCACGAGGCAACAAGCCCCACCGTACACGGCGACAGCCACGGTGACGCTCACACACGTCAAAACTTACAGGAGGGGGAGGGAGGTGGTTCCCGATTAAAACGAATTGTACCGTTCTTCGGTGGGCACTCACACACGGACGATAGCTCCAATAACGTCGCTGAGCGGGGGTTGTTTGGAATTGCGTGGTTCGCCTTCCTGCTTGGGTTCGCTCACGAAGAGGAGTTCGAGATCATCGCGCTTTGTGCCGGGTCAAGCTACTGTCTCGAGCTGATGAGTGTGTATGCGGGTACAGTGATTATCGGTATCGTCGGACTAACCATGCTACTAGTCGCAGGCTATCAGCATCACGAAGAGACCGTTACACAGTACACACCGTATTTACCAATCTTCTCCGCTTTGATCCTTATTGTGATGGGCGTTGGATTCACTCTCGGGGTGTTCTAACGTCACCGATCCGGCTCAACAGTATGATCTGTCGCGATCCACGCATCGGTGTTTCCCTCTTCAGTGAACACTGTCCGATCGGGTGAGGTGCAACTCACCGCCACAGTCGGGCGATCCTCGACCGACTCATCAGGTACGTCTATGACCGACTCACCACGCGCGTCTTCGACCGACTCCTCATACGCGTCTGTGACCGGCTCGTCGGATGCGTCTTCGACCGGGTTCCCACGCTCCATACCGACCGGGTCGGCGTCGGTGAGGGTTATAGGTTTCGGTGGGCCTAAAAATGGTGCACGCAGTCGATACCCGGCGATCCGTGCCGGAGACCGGAGGGCATTACCCCGCCGACACCGACCTCTCGTCGATGACCGACGCACTTTTCGATCCGTTCACGCTCCGGGAGACAACAATACCGAATCGGATCGCGCTCTCACCAATGTGTCAGTATTCGGCCAAAGAGGGGGTAGCGACCGACTGGCACCGCGTGCACCTCGGCACACGCGCGGTCGGTGGCGCCGGACTCGTGATGACGGAAGCAACCGCCGTTGAGCCGCGCGGCCGGATCACACCCGACTGTCTCGGCATCTGGTCGGACGAACACGCTGCTGCTCTCGAACCGATCGTCTCGTTCGTCAAGTCACAGGGTGCCGTTCCGGCTATCCAACTGGCACATGCCGGCCGCAAGGGATCACACGCTCCGCCTTCGGCAGGCGGGCACGCGCTCCCGGTGGATCACAAGGACGGCTGGGAGACCTACTCGGCCACCGACGCGCCGTACCCGGGCGAGGAGACAGCCGCAACCAGCCGGATGGACGAAGACGACATTGCCGCCTTGATCGAGGCGTTCACCGACGCCGCGGTGCGCTCGCTCGAGGCGGGCTTCGAGGTCGCCGAGGTACACGCCGCACACGGCTACCTGCTCCACCAGTTCCTCTCACCGGTCACGAACGACCGCGAGGACGACTACGGCGGGAGTTTTGAGAACCGGACTCGAATTGTGTGTGAGGTCGTTGAAGCCGTACGAGCAGTGTGGCCCGACGACAAGCCGGTGTTCGTGCGAATCTCGGCGACGGACTGGCTCCCTGACCGCGAGTCGTGGGACGTCGACGACTCCGTCCGGCTCGCGCCGCTGCTCGCCGAGGCCGGCACAGACCTGATAGACGTCTCCGGGGGCGGCATCCACCCCGACCAGCAGCTCCCGAACGCCGGCCCGGGATACCAGGTGCCGTACGCCGAGGCGATCCGCGAGGCCACCGACATCCCGGTCGCGGCCGTCGGGAAGGTGACCGAACCGGCCCATGCGGACGCGCTGGTACGTAACGGTCGTACCGACCTCGTCGCACTTGGTCGCGAGTTGCTCAGAAATCCCTACTGGCCACTTGAGGCTGCTCACGAGCTCGGTGTCGACGTCGAGTGGCCCGTACAGTATCGCCGCGGCCGGTTCGAGTGATCCCCTGACGGGTTTTTACGCCATCACGACCAACGAATGGTCATGAGCCAGCGCGACGACCCACGAGACGATGATATCGCGGCGCGGCTTGACGAGCTCGCGGCTATCCTCGACGACCTCCGCGAGGACCTTCGCGAGAGCGACCGTCGAGCACCACCGCGTCCCCCGCGGCTCACCGAGCTGCTACGGTTCACCGAGCAGTACACCATCCCAACCGTGATCGCCCTCCTCGAGACGACGATCACGTCACTCGAGCTGGTTCGGGGCGCCCTGCGGCTCGTCGACCCCGAGGGACGCCTCGACGACGAGCGACGACGCACCCGCGACGCCGGCACCTCCGGCACGCCGCTCGATGCCGTCAGAGATGGGGCGAGAACCGGCCTCGCACGATCGCTCTCAGAGCTACAGCGAGCCCTCGAGGAGGCAGACCTCCCCGAGGAGACAGTCTCACAAACCATCCTCGAGGAGGCACGCGACCTCTCCGCGGAGGTGGAAGCCGCCATCCAGGGAGCCGAGGCCGACGCGGACGCAAGCCGACGACCCGAGTCGCGGGAGTCGAAGACGGACCGTCGCGAGTCGACACCAGATCGCACGTCGACCGAGACGCCTGATGCGGTCCACATCGACGTGACCGGACCGAGTTCAGAGATGGATGTGCAGGATCCAAAGACCGATTCCGATGCGGATACCGACTCGGCGAGCGCGGAGCAAGCTGAGTCAGCCGAGGAGTCGATACGGTCGGCAGTCGACGTCGAATCCGAGTTAGCATCGATCAAACAACAGCTGGGCGACGACGAGGAGACCGCCGACCAGCACGACGACGAAGTCGCTACCGAGACAGACCGCAATCCCAATACAAGGTCTGACACCGAGGCCGACGACGACACCGAAACGGACGACGACACTGAGGCGGACTCACCACAGGAAACCTGATTGAGTCGGACGCCTACGACCGCCACGACTACTGGCTCACCACTCGGCACCGAGGTGGTCGGCGACACGTGCAGCCGAGTCACATAAGAGCGCGTCGTCATCGGTGAACACCTCGAGAGCGACTGTCCCATCGAAGCCGTCGAGGCCGTTGCTCACGATGCCGTAGTCAACCTCGCCGGCACCTACGGGCATGTGCGTATCACCGCGCCGGCGAACGTCGTGACAGTGAAGATGTGAGACCTGGTCCCCGTGACGGCGAAGGAACCGTCGGATCGCATCGTTACCGCCTTCCATGTAGGCGTGGCCCACATCGAAACACACCGAGGCACCGGTCTCGTCTGCGATGTCGCCAAGAATTGACAGCTGGATGCCGCGGTGCTGATGGCCGACGTTCTCGACGACCACCTCGACGCCCGCCTCGTGACCCGCCGCCACGATACGTCGAACCTGCTCGACCGCTGTCTCGCGAAACGCCACGTCGTCACGGTCAGCAGAGGTGGCGTGGAGGACGGCCTTCGTCGCGCCGAGTGCGCCTACCGACTCGAGTAGTCGACGCTGATAGGCCAGGATGGCGTCGTTGACTTCGGGTGCGTAGCTCGTGAGGAGCTGACTGTACGGGAGGTGGACGACGAGGTCGCGGTCAGCGAGCCCGCGTTCAAGTCGGTCGGAGTCGATCGCAGACGGCGAGAGGCTGCCCGCGCCGACGCCGAGTTCGACGAAGTCGAACGCCGCCGGCGACGCCGCCAGCCGGTCGAGGTCGTCGCCGACGGTCACACCGATATCCATGCCGGGTCGTCGGGTCGGCGTGTACTTAACGGCGACTGCTCAGTCGTACAGTCGAGCGCCTGCAGTGAGCGACCGCGAGCGCGATTCACAACGGCAGTCTTCTCAGTCGCTCGTTGCCGGTGCGTCGAGGTCGATTTCGCCCGCGTCGATCGCGGCTTCGACCTCACGGGCGGCCGTGACCATGTTCTCCATTTTTCCGTACGCGATCTCTCGCGGTAGCAGCTTCAGCCCACAGTCGGGCGAGATCGTGAGTTTCTCTGGCGGCACGACGCGCAGACCTTCTCTGATGTTCGCTTTGATCTCCTCGACGGGCTCGACTTCGGCGGTGTGGGCGTCGACGACGCCTAACGCGAGGTCGGGTTCAAACGTTGGGTCGGTGAACGTCGGGATCTGCTCGTAGTCGCCATTACACAGCTCAACGTCAAACTCGTCGATCGGGTAGTCGTTGATCTCGGGGTAGATCCGCGAGTAGTCGCCGTAACAGACGTGCAGTCCGATCCGGACCTCCTCTGGAATGCCGGAGACGATCCGGTCGAGGGCCTCGCCGACGATGGCGTGGTCTTCGGGCGTCGTCGCCAGCGCGGGCTCGTCGATCTGGATGTACCGCGCGCCGGCATCGACGAGCTGCTCGACCTCCTCATTCACGAGGTCCGCGAGGTCGTAGACCAGCTCCTCGGTGGAGGGATACGCCTCGTTGAACGCCCAAAAGCCGAGCGTGTACGGCCCCGTAATCGGGACCTTCACCGGGCGCTCGGCCACACCGGTGGTGAAGTCAAACTCGTCGACAAGCCACGGCTCGTCATAGGTGACCTCCTCGACGACGCTCGGCTTATCGAAATAGTTGTGTCCCCACACCTTCACCGGTCCGTTGAACTCGTAACCGTCGATGCGGTCGGCGAAGAACTCCACCATCTCGTTGCGGCGCATCTCGCCGTCGACGACGGTGTCGAGCCCGGCGCGCTCGTGTTCGTGAGTTATCAGCCGGCAGGCGTCGTCGTGTGCCTCTGTGAGGTTTGTCGCGTCAAACTTCGAGTCGGGGTCCTCAACCAGCTCGTCAACGCGATTCAGCCACTTCGGCTTGGGATACGAACCGACGACGGTCGTCAACAGGAACGTCTCGTTCGGGTGATCTGCGGGGCGGAACTGCGCGCGGTTGCCAGCAGGGGTGCGAACCATTACGCCACCACCTCCGTGGCGGCCGCGAGCGCCGCGAGCTTCGCGCGGTACTTATTCTCTGGGAGATAAAACAGCTCGGTGTTCGGGAGCAGGTACGTGGTCTCGTACGATTGTGCCGGCGCCTTCGACTCGAACCACTCGACCCGCTCGGCTATCGTTTCTGGCTCCTCAACGAGCGTGTTCTGGCCGTCGACGAGCCCCAAGGCGATGGAGTCGGTCGCGCCGTACTCCTGAACGTTATACACCGTGTCGTCGCGGTCGCCAGCGATGAGATCGAGTCCCAACGCGTCTGCGCCTGCCTCGTCGACGAGGTGCGCGTAGAGTTTCTCGTCGAGCGCGCCCCAGTAGGTGTGAACAACCACGTCGGCGTCGGTGGCGTCGGCGACAGTCCGGATCGCGTCGGTCGCGCGCGACTCGGTGCCGTCAACTGGCGGGTTCTCGACGAGCGACGGCTCAAGGAGGAACAGCGTCTCGTGTTCGGGGAACCCGGCGACCTCGCCGGCCAAGTAATCAGCAATGGCGGCTTGGAACGCCGCCTCGTCGTCGTAGTGCTCGTCGGTCGCAAGGTCAGCAAGTGAGTAGGGGCCGGGCAGTGTCGCCGCGAGCGGTTCGTCGGGCGCGACGGCAGCCGCCGCCTCGAGTTCGGCCGCGACGTCGCCGGAGGCGTCGAGCGCTCCGGTCACTCGCGGATCGCGGTAGAAGTTGTTGTTATCGTAGTAGCGGACGATTCCACCCGTTTCGACGGCATCGTGCAGCGTGAGCGGGTGCGCGAGCATGTCGTCCCACCGGCCCTGTCCCTCGACGATCAGGTCGAGGCCGGCCTCAAGTTGGTCGTCGATGTGTTCGATGCGTACCTCGTCGTACGCGTCGGCTATCGCCCCGCCCTCGTTGCCGCCCAAGAGATCACCCTTCTGATGTCCCTTGAGCTCAGATAACGACTCTTTCGCCCAGTCCGGGAGCGGGTAGATTCCCGGCGTAGCCGCGACTCGTTCGGTCATCACCGAGCGTTCGGTATACCGCTGTATAATATTTGCGAACCGTATTTATGCGTCCGAATTATCTACCGCCTCGAGTCGCAACACGGTGAGCGTCTCGAACGGGAACGACGCCTCACGCGCGACGGTGTGTGAGAAGCCCGCGGCCGTGACCAACTCGAGTACTGCCTCGTACTCCGTGAGCGACGAGACGAGGAGGAAGACGACGCCGCCGGGCGCGAGCACTCGATCGACGTCGGCCAAGAACGGCTTGATGACCGCCCGGCCGGATTCGCCACCGGAGAGCGCTTGTTCCATCCAGTCGTCCCACTCGTTGTCGGGGTCTGTCGGGAGATACGGCGGATTGAAACACACGGTGTCGAAGGCGTCAGCACGAAACGGCTCGAGGAGGTCGGCGACGACCGCCTCGACGCCACGGTCGTATGCCTCACGGGCCGCGTGTGGGTTCCGATCGCTGCCAACGACGTCAAGGTCACACTCGGCCGCGATCTGTTCTGCAACCCACCCGGATCCGGTGCCTACCTCAAGGACGCGACCGTGGGCTCCCGCAATCGCTGCCTCGGCGAGGAGCCCCGAGTCTTCTGCGGGACGGTACACCACCGGTTGGTCGCGATCGAGCTGGGTCACGTGTCGGACTCCCCAGTGTTGGTCGTCGACGTCTCCGTGTCGGCGGACGCCCCCGTGTCGGCCGGCGTGTCCGCCTGGGCCGGATCGGTCTCTGTATTCGAGTCGGTCTGTACGGCGTCCGTCGCCTCGCCGCCGACCCGGGCGTCGAGGGCGGCGTCGACGGCATCGGTCCGGCGCGACAGTGTCTGTTGTGGGAACGGAATGGTGATCCCTGCCGCCTCGAGGGAGGCTTTGATCGAGTGCATCGCATCGGTCTGTGTCCGCCATCGCTTTCGCATGCTCGGATTCGAGATCCAGTAGCGGACACCAAGCACCACCGCCGAGTCGGCAAACTGCTTCGTCACGGCGTTCGGCTGTGGCATCCGGGCGACCCCGTCGACGTCGATGACGGCGTCTTCGACGACTGCGAGTGCGCGCTCGAGGTCAGCCGCGTAGTCGACGCCGACCTCGACTTCGAGACGGAGTCGGTCGCGCCGCGATCGGTCGACGATCGCGCCGGACCGCACCTCGTCGTTCGGAATGGTGACCGTCTCACCGTCGAACGACCGCAGTCGTGTACTGAGGATCGATATCTCCGTCACAGTGCCCTCGTACTCAGCCACGGACACCCAGTCACCGACCTCGAACGGGCGCGAAAACATCAAGACAAAGCCAGCGAGGACCGCCCCGAGCGTCTGGCGGGCGGCCATCCCGATGACGATCCCCAAAAACCCAGCCCCAACGAGGAGGCCGCCGACGTTGTCGGTAAAGAGCCCGACGGTCACCAGCCCGACTGCGGTGTACACCGAGAGTTGGAGCACCCGCCGAAGCACCTCTTCTTGATGGTCGGAGATCGCCGTGCTCTCGGCGGCAACTTCGCGAATTACCCCACCGAGGAAGTCTGTGAGGGCGTACGCGCTCGCGAGCAGGATCACCGCGAGTACGACGTTCGACAACTGGTCTGCGATCGCCGCCGACTGGACGGCGTCTACGATTGCGCCGCTTCGCTCCCACACCACGAGGAGCGCGAGCACGCCGGCCGCGGTGGTGGCCGCCACCGACGTCGAGAGGAGTAGCCGGTGCGTCGTCGAAAGGGCGTCAGCGCGACGCTTCATGCGGCCGACGACGAGACGGGTCGCGAGCACGGCAGCGGCGACAGCAACCGTGACCGCGATCCGTCGAAGCGTGCCGGTATCGAGTCGATCGACGAGACCGCGTGTAGCGAGCGGCACCTCGGTCGAGGCGAGCAGCACCTTGGCCGAGGCAACTACTAGTTCGACCACGGCGAGCGGGCCACTGGCACCGGCCGCAGCGAGCATTACGACGGGTCCGCCTCCGGTTCGCCGTGGATCGCCGCGAGCCGCGCGAGTGCTGCGAATGCCGACGGCGAGAGGTCGCCCGGTCGACGCAAGAGTCGCGACTCCTCGGCCGCCTCAACGACCGCCTCGGGGGTGCCGAGCCCGGAAATGTGAGCAGTGTTTCGGATGGCGTTTCGAACCGTCTTCCGGCGCTGGGTGAAAAGCGCCTTCACGAAGCGTAAAAAGAACGCCTCGTCGTCGACCGTATACGCCGGCTCGCGCGGCACACAGCGAACGACTGCGCTCTCGACGGCGGGTTGGGGGTCGAACGCCTCCTTTGGAATGCGCTCGACGATCTCGACGTCGGCGTAGTGCTGTGCAGAGACGGAAAGCCGGCCGTACGCCGACTCTCCGGCCGACGCGACCATCCGGTCGGCGAACTCGGCCTGAAATGTCAATACGAGCGGTCGGCCGGTTGGCAGAAGTCTGAACGCGATCGCAGAAGAGACCCCGTACGGCAGGTTCGCGACACAGGCCGAAAAGGACGGCAGCGATACGTCGAGCGCGTCTCCCTCGACCACCTCAAGGGCGCCCGTCTCGACGGCTGTCGAGAACTCTGTTCGCAGGAACGCGGCGAACGCCGGATCTCGTTCGACAACGGTAACCCGTCCGGACGGCGGTTCCATCGCCGAGTCGTCTGCACTGTCACCCGCGTGTGCGAGCAGCCGGTCGGTGAGGGCGCCGGCTCCACCACCGATCTCGAGGAGGTGGCTTGTGTCAGCGGTTTTCGGGAGGTACGTCGGGAGTCGGTCGAGCACGCGATCGTCGACGAGGAAGTGTTGATCGCGGTCGGGGTTCGCCTGGGCGCCGGCTCGGCGCGCAAGGCCGTCCGGATCGCGTGACCCGTACGCGGGCGTAGGTCTCGTCGATCGATCAGTCATACGCACGTGTAGCCCGTCAGACGGCGTAAACCCCACGTTTGTCGGGGAAAAAGGACCGACGGCCATACCAGGGAATGGCCAATGTCTGGGCGACGTCGAAACGTGTGCCGCGAAGTCGACGATCGTCGCCGACCCGTCAGGCGTACTTCGCGACGATGGAGAGGACCTCATCGAGCTCCTCGCCGTCGAGCGAGTAGCGCTCCTGAGCGAACACCGACCGAAGCTCGGTGCGGTCTTCGGGGAGGAGGTCGGTGATCTTCACCGCGGTCGAGACGTCGATTGGATCGAGGTCGACGAGCGCTTCGACGAGCTCGCGGGACTCCTCGGCGTCGAGGTGGCCGAATCGATTCACGTGTTCGATCGCGCGGGCAAGTTCGTACCGAAGCTCTCGCTCCTCGTCGGCTGCGCGGTCGGCTTCGATCTCGGCGAGGATGGCTTTCGCCTCGGCGGTGGTCAAGTACTCCTCGTCGACTTTCTCCTTGAATATCGTCATCTTACTGCTGCGAGCGCATGTGAGCGGCGCGGACGATGAGCGTCTTCGTCGTTCCCCCGTCCGAGATCTCGACGGTGAACGCGGCCCCCTGCTTCCCCGTGACGGTCCCGGTGCGGCCGTCGAACCGCGGGTGGTACCGCCCGTCCTGCACGCTCGGGTCGATCTTGAGGTGGACGGTCTCGCCGGGTTCGAACTCCTGGATCGCTCGCTGTGGCGGAGACGTGCCACGGTCTCGTGGGTCGTTCGACAGCTTGTTTCGGGTCGCCTTCTGGGGGCCATTGGAACTCGGCATAGTCGTTGAGAAACGATTCCGCTGCCGAGGGTATAAATCGTGCGTTACGCGACGAGGGCGGAATCAGGCGGCACGACAGCTGTCGGGTGCTCTCGAGGGAGCTGTGTGATCGGTCGATCAACTGAGGTGTCGTGGTATCGAAAGCACTAATCACGTCGCTACCGTGGAATATGCGTAATGAGTCATCAGCTGCCGGACGTACAGGCGTCGGCTCCCGACGTGACGGTCGGGCTCTCGCAGGTCGGCGTCACCGGCGTAGAGAAACTCGTCAAGCTCGCGCGCAAAGACGAGCGCCCGATCGTTCTCATGGCGGAGTTCGAGGTGTTCGTCGATCTCCCGAGCGGCCGGAAAGGGATCGACATGTCACGGAACCTCGCGACGATAGACGAGATCTTAGAGGAGATCACCCGCGAGGAAGCATACCGAGTCGAGGACGTCTGTGGCGACGCCGCAGAGCGACTGCTCGAGAAACACGACTACACGACCACCGCCGAGGTGTCGATGACGGCGGAGCTCGTCACACGCGAGGAGACGCCTGCTTCAGGGCTCGAAACCCAGAGTACGGCGACAATAATCGCGAGTGCAACCGCAACAGATGAGGGGACCCGCGCGGAGATTGGCGCGGAAGTCACAGGGATGACCGTCTGTCCGTGCTCACAGGGAATGTCTGAGTCCCGCGCCCGCGAGGAGCTCGACCGGTTGGGCGTCGACGAGGAGACCACAGAGGCCTTCCTCGAGGCCGTCCCACAGCCGGGCCACTCCCAGCGCGGCCACGCGACGCTCACGATCACGACCGACGGGAATCCAGCGGTCGACCTTCGTGACGTGATCGACGTCGCCCGCGACTCGATGAGCGCGCGGATCTACAACATGGCGAAGCGTCCCGACGAGGACCACATGACGTATCAGGCACACGCTGATGCGAAGTTCGTCGAAGACTGTGTGCGAGCGCTCGCTGAGGGGACGATAGCCGAGTTCGACCACCTGAATGACGACGCCGTGATTCACATGAAACAATCGAACGACGAATCGATCCACCAGCACAACGCCCACGCCGAGCGGGAGGTCACCATGGGCGACCTCAGAGGCGAGCTCGGGCGATAAGCAGGGTCGAAACGGCGTCTACGCCCACGACTCCGCGACGGCTGCGACCCGCGTCATCAGCTCGTCGGGCGTCGTCGCCGGCGCAGAAATGTCGTCATCGACGAGCACGACTGCCGATCCGGGCGCCACGCGGTGCGGCGTCGGCGCCCCCTCGCGATGGGCGTTCGGAACGACTACTTTCTCGTGGTCTGCGACCCGCCAGGCGGCACGGTGGAGGTCACTCCCCGGCTCGTCGCCGACGACGATCGTCGTCGTCCCTCGCTGGAGCCGACCGACGAGACTGCCGTACGCAGCGACTTGGACGCCGAGGCGATCGGTTGCGCCGGCAAACGCCTCGGCCGTCTCGCGGGCGACCACACGGTACCGGTCCTCGCCGGTGATGGCCGCAAGGTCACACAGCCCCAGTGCTAACTCCACGTTACCATCGAGTGGCCGAAACGGCCGGTCGAGCAGGGCCGGTCCGGACCGCGGCCCGTCGACGAACGAGCCGTCGACGCGGAGTCGGTCGAGCGCGCGGTCGGCGACCGTGCGGGCAACGTCGACCCCGGATCCGAGCACACCTGCGGCCCGAACGAAGGCACTCACGACACGAGAGACGTCTTCGAGGAGGTCGACGGGGGCGGTCTCGTCGTCGGCCGGACGGAAGTGATGTACCTGTCCCGTCTCCGTGTCGACGAGGTCACGCGTGAGCCCGTCGAGGATTCGGTCGGCGTACTCCCGGGACTCGGTGTCGTCCGTATACGCCGCAAGCGTGAGCAGCGCGTCAGCCGCAAGCGCGTTCGCCCCCGCGAAGACGGTGAGGTCTCGACGCGGAGGGTCGAGGTCGGTCCGATCTTCGGCCGGGACAGCGTAGTACGCACGGCCGAGTCCGGGGCCGAAACTTCCCCCGACGCCGTAGCCAGTCCACAGGTCATCAGTGAGGAAGCCAGCCGCAGCCGCGGCAGGCTCGCGATACGCAGATGCACCCGTGTAGAGGTACGCGTGAGCGAACGCACGGACGACCGCCGCGTTCGTGTCGGCGGTTTTCTCGTAGGCCACGTCACTCCAGTCACGCGCACCGGCGAACCGAAAGAAGCCGCCGGCGACGTCGTCGGCGAGGTGATCACGGACCGCATCGAGGGTACGGAGCGCACGGTCTCGATCACGGGTGAGCGCGAACTCGACGGTACGCGGGAGCGGGAACTTCGCGTCGGTGCCCCAACCGGCGTGGCGCTCGTCGTACGCCGACTCGAGTTGGCCGACGAGGTGACGCTCGACGGCTCCCGAGAGATCTCCGGCGGGCGGTCGGTCGTCTGTCAGCGCCCGGGGAACGCGGCCGGCATCGCGGCCCTCCTCGCGCCACATCTCTCCAACAGACTCGAGAACCTGGCGCATTCCAGCGACACCGAGGTACCCTGCACCCGTGAGGAGCTCGCCGTCGGGGGTGAGAAACGCCGTGGTCGGGAAGCCGCCCATGTTGTACCGCTCACGAACGCGTGGTCGGCGGTCGATGTCGACACGGACCGGCACGAACCACTCGTTGACGTTGGCGGCGACTCTGGGCTCAGCATACGTCGTCGCGTCCATCTCATGACAGCCCGCACACCAGGTGGCCGAAAGCGAGAGCAGCACGGGACAATCGCGCTCGTCCGCCTCACGGAACGCCTCAGGCCCCCACGGCCGCCACTCGACCCGCGTCGCGTCGGTCATACGATTTGCTCGGGCCGAGAACCAGTAAGCGCTTCGAGACCGGGAGCACGCGGCCGCGTGGGTCGGCTGGCCCGTCAGCGAGTGTTGGCGGTGCCGTCACGGGTGCCGGACGGCTCCGTGCTGCCAGTACTACCGGTATCACCGCCCCCGCTCGGGTCGTAGTCGTGGCCGACAGCGAGCGCGAGGGCGTTAGTACAGAGCAAGCCCACAAACAGCAGTCCAGTCGTGCCTTCGAGGCCCGCTGAGAGCAGTATCGGGTAGCCGATAGGCGAGACGACCGCCGTCCAGAACGCGGCCGCACGGACGGTGTGAGTGAGCCGAGCAGCGAGGGGAACGCGGTGAGCAAGTGCCGGGAGGGAGACGCGAGTGGACATCTGACAACTCAATACATGGCCGGTGGCCACATATAGCCCGCAGAGCGTTCGGCGAGATTCACGGATTTCACGACGGTTTCGAAACCGTTCACGAGTCGATGAGAGCCCACGAGACGTTTTAGAAACGTCTGAGAGCCGCCCGTTTGGATGTGTGTTGTGACAGCGGGCACACGACGACTGCCGAGGGGCGAAGCCATTTCACCATCGCCCGAGCAGCACGGCCATGGACCACGACACCGACAAGCCGGGCGCACACGTATGTGTCGTCGCATGCGGCGGCACCATTGCCTCAGAGCCGGACGCGGACGGCGCGGCACCGGCGAAAGACGGATCGGACCTGATCGACGCGGTGCCGAGTGTAACCGACTACGCGACTGTGTCGGCGCGCGAAGCGTGTGCACAGCCTGGGTTCGACGTTCGCTGGCGAGACCTCTTTGCCGTCGTCACCGTCGCACGCGAGGCCGTCGCCGATGGTGCGGACGGGATCGTCGTAACACACGGGACCGACACGCTCACCGACACCGCTTATGCGCTTGACCTGCTGACCGACCTCCCCGTTCCGGTTGTCGTAACCGGAGCTCAGCGACGGCTCGATGAGCCGTCGAGTGACGTTCCGGCGAACCTGTCGCTCGCAGTGAGAACGGCCGCCGACGAGCGGTTCGCTCCCGGGGTTCACGTCGCGTTCGACGACGAGGTCCACGCCGGTCGCGATGCAGTGAAGACTCACAGCAACGCGCTCTCGACGATGGCGTCGCCGGCGTCAGCCCCGGTCGCGACGGTTACACGGTCGACGACGCGACTGCTCCGAGAGCCACGCCGGGGCGTCACAAGCGAGCCACTGTGTGCGCCTGACGGACCAATAGACGCGTCAGACCCCGAGGCGGCCGAAGAGTCGGTGCCAGCGGTCCCGGTTATCCCGTCGGGGACGGGCGTCTCGGGGGCCGGGATCGAACGGGCGCTCGATGCCGATGTCGGGGGAATCGTCGTTGAGGGGACTGGCCTCGGAAACGCAACCGGTGCCATCGGTGACGCCGTCGCCGAGGCGGTAACGCAGGTACCGGTCGTCGTTGCTGGGCGGCCGGTAGGGCCAACCGAACCGGTGTACGGCACGCCCGGAGGCGCGGTCACGCTGTCCGAGCACGGTGTCGTCTTCGCCGACGACCTACCGGCAGCAAAGGCCCGGGTCGGCGTAGCGCTTGGACTGGCAGCCGGCGTCCCGAGAGAGTCGCTTGGCGAGCTCTTCGTGCGGCCCTGAGCGCGACGCGGCTGTCGCCTGCGCCCCCGACACACTTATTCGATGGCGACGTACCTCGACCCATGCATCAGCTATCCAGACGGTCGACGCTGTCGGGCGTCGGGACACTCGGCGGACTCGCGGCACTTGCCGGGTGCGTGGACGACGGCGGAGACGGATCGACGGACGGTGGGTCAAACGGGGGGGCCAACACCAACGCGACCGGCACCGACGTCGACGAGGGCGGCTCGTCGTCTGCAGTCACCGACGTGACCGTCCACCAGGTCGGACGGGCACTTTCGGGTCCCGCCTGGCGACAGGACGAGCGACCGGGGTTTTGTACGGTGATCGAAGCGCGCGATGACGCGGCGTGGCTCCTGCGCGACGCCGATGCCGAGACGACCGCTTTCGTCGAAGAGACGGACTTCGACGCGGCGGTGCTCCTCTACGCCGAGTCGGTTGGACCAAACACCTGTTACGGGCACATCACAGTGGAAGATGTTTCTGTCGACGGTGACCGGCTGACGGCGACTGCGACCGCCGTCAACACGGGCGATGAGGGAGCGATCTGCGGACAAGCGATCACGTACGTGGGTGCGTTCTGTCGGGTTGCGGTTGCGTCGGCGCCGTCGACAACGCGTGTCACCATCACTGACGGGTTCGGCACGACTGCAACCCTGTCGGCGGCCGACGGCGTCCGCGACCCCGCCGCGCTCGACGGTGTCGTAGAGCCGAGCGGTGACCCACCGGCGGTCCCGGCTGCATTGACCTGCTCGGATGAGGCGTTCGAGCGCGTAGGGGGTGGCTACGAGCCGCCGGTGAACTGGGGAGCAGGTGGCGGCCTGACAACTGACTCAGGTCTAGCGCTTCGGGTACGCAGGCCCGACGGGAGCAACGAGACCACGAGCAACGGCGGCGAGCGTGAAAATGGGTCGGTACGGTTCAATCGAGGCGAGACGGTGCAAATCCTGTTAACAAACGTCTCGGCGCGGCCGATAGGCGTCGGAAACCGGCACAAATACGCGTTCGAGGTACAGACCGCGGACGGCTGGGTCGACGTGCGCGGCGACGACGACGGCGTGTTCGAGTACACTGACGAGCTGATCCGGCTCCCCCCAGGAGAGGGGTTCGAGTGGTCGATCGAACTGACCGAGTCGGGGGTTATCGCCGACCATCCGCAGTCGAGCGCGCGGGTGTGTCCGTCGCTGCAGCCGGGACGATACCGGTTCGTCTTCTGGGGCGCGAACGACCTCGCTGTCGCCTTCGACTACCTCGGATGACGGGGCTCCGATTCGTCGCCTGCGACCGCTGTGCGACGGTGTTCGCCCGCCCGACGCCTCCGGAGCCAACCGAACAGTGTGACGTCTGCGACCGCGGCCACCTCACAGAGATAACGGGTCGACTCGGTGAGGACGACTACTTCACGAGCGCACTGCGTGACGATCGGTGAGCTGAGCCGCGTTGGAGCTTGAGCAGTAAGCTGCGCCGCGTTGGGGCTAGGAGGCGTCGCTCGCTGTGTCACACCGCGTCGGTCGGCGTCGAACACCGCAGACAGAGCGTTGTGTCGGCGACGTAGTTGACGTCGTCTGACCCACAGTCCGGACAGCGGAAGCGTCCCGTGTTGTACTCGGTCGACCCACGTGGCGCGTGAAGCTTCCCGTTTGAGACCCGGGCGTCAACGATGCTCGCGGTTCGCGACCGCTTGAGCCGAACGCGACGGTCGAGTGCGTCATCACCGCTGCCGTGGAGGTCGTCCCACGAGAGGTCGTCCGGCCGCGAGAGGTGCGCCACGAGCTCTGTTCCGGCCTGGAGGAACGGGCGACCAGTCTCGGCGGCCGGCGAGTCGAGCGTGAGGTCGTTGTACGCCGCGGCCGCACGGTCGTACGCCTCGCTCGCGCGCTCCGTATCGCCGATGATTGCACGGAGGTCGCCGACAAACTCGTGACACGCCGCTTGCTCGACAGGCGTCTGAAGCACGTGCTCACGGAGCTCGCCGGCGACGACGATACCCTCTGCGGCGTGCGCACGAGCCCGTCCCGCCTCGCCGGCGATCCGGCGGCACACTGCCGCAGTGGCGAAGGCTGCGAGCGCGCTCCCCGCTCGGGAGCGTTCGGTCGACTCGTACGCGCTGTGTCCGGTCGGCCCATGCCCGGCGAGGCCAGCTCTGGCGGCGGTAACGTAGGCGTCGGCGGCTGCACCGTACTGCGAGTGGCCGAGTTCGCGGATGGCCCGGTCTCGCGCTGAGAGGTCGTCGTCCATACGAATCGGTGGGGAGACGCCCGGTTAACGGGTGCGATCCGGACCGTCTGTGCGTCGTGATTCGCGGGCGGGTATCGACCTTGGGTCGGTCAGCCGTCGGCTCGCGGCATCGAGATCGTGACACTCGTTCCGCGCGGGTCACAGCCGGTGACCGCGATCGACCCCGCAGAGCGGTGCACGATCCAGTAGACTAACCAGAGCCCGAGACCGCTTCCGTGTGAGAGCGACTCGATTGCGCGTCCCGAGACGAGCACCTCGCGGTCGAGATCCGGCATCCCGGGGCCGTCGTCAGTGACAGCGACGGTCACGGCGTCCTCAGCGGGACGGTCGGCGACGCGGATCTCGACGTGTGGCGACTCCCGGTCGTGGTGTGTGATCGCGTTCGCCGCCAGCTCTTTGACCGCCGTCTGGATCTCGTCGGTTGCAAGTGCGAGCGCCTCATCCGGCGCATCGACGACGACGGTCGCCGCCGGATGTTCGTCGTCGAGGTCGGCGGCGACACGTCGAGCCGTCTCGGCGACGTCGATCGGTCGGCGGGTCGCCTCTTCGCTGAGCACGGCCGTAATTGCTCGTGACTTCTCGCTTGTCGAGAGGAGGTTGTCGGCGTGCGAGACGACCGTCGCTGCGGCCGCCGCTGGCTCGCCGGTCGTTCGCTCACGGAGGTCGGCTGCGGTGCCGCGAATCACGTTCATGTCGTTGCGGATGTTGTGGCGTAACACGTTGTCCATCACCCGAAGCTGGCGGGTGCGCTCTTCGAGGTCAGTGATGTCCCGACAGATGGCGAGGGTACCGGCAAGCTCGTCGTCCTCGTCGTAGTACGGGTAGCGGCTCGTGCTGAAGAACGCCTCCTTGCCGCTGTGTTCGAACGCCGGGGAGATGGCGTAGTGAGCCGGTGACTCGGTCCGGAGTACCGCCCGCTTGTGCTGTTCGATCCGCGCCGCCGTCTCGTCGTCCATGAACGCAGATTCGTCGGCGCCGACGAGTGCTGACTGCGAAATCCCGGCGAACTCGACGAGCGCCTCGTTGAACAGGACGAACGCGCCGGACCGGTCCTGTAACATGATCGGGTCGTCGAGCCGCTGGACGATGTCTCGGTGTCGCTTGAGTCGATCCTCAAGCGCCCGCTCATCGGTGACGTCGATAAGGACGGCGACCGTCGCGGTGACCGATCCGTCGTCGACGATTGGTGCAACCGTCTGGTCGACGACGGCCCGCTCGCCGTCGGCCTGGCGATGAATCACCTCGCCGCGCCACGTATCGCCCGCCTCGACCACGTCCCAGACCCGCTCGTCGCGGCCGCCGTCTGGCGAGGAGGCCCGCAACACCGACGCGTGTTCGCCCACCGCCTCTTCGGCGGAATATCCGGTCGTCGCCTCGAATGCTGGGTTGACGTACTCGATCGTACCGTCCGCGTCTCCGATCCAGATCGCGTGTCCCGACGCCTCAACGGCCTCGCGAAACCGACGGAGCGCCCTCGCCCGGGAGCGCAGTTCGAGCGACTGGTCACGGAGCCGCAACAGCGCCCGGATGCGCCACGCGAGCTCCGCCTGTCGGATCGGAAATGAGATCAGTTCGTCGACCGTTGTCGAGAACGCGTTGTCGGCGAGTTCGCCGCGGTCGGTCTCGAGAAGGTCGGGTGTCACCTCAGAGACGAGCAGCAATACCGGCATCAGCGCAGGCGTTGCCGCTGACTTGACCGCTTCAATCGCATCAGCGTATCGACGCAGCCCGCCTTGATCGACGATACAGAGGTCGAAGGCGGCCGCCGAAAGCGGCTCGTCGGTGTCTGCGACCGTGTACGCGTCGTGGTCCGCGAGCCACTCGCGTAACACGCGTCGGTTCCCGTCGTCGTCGACGAGTGGGTAGATACGTGGCGGCTCCGCAGTAGGTGGTGTGTCGAACGTTACCCCGCCGAGGGGTGTGTCGAGGTCCTCAGCCATTGTCGTGCCAGTCCGGGGTCCCCGTCAGGATACCGCGGAGCTCAGAGAGCGGCTCACCGACGACGATACCCTCGTCCGTGACCTCGAAGAGGCGAAGACCGGTGTCGACCGCGCTGGTCCGTCGTTTGAGTACCCCGACGACCTTCTGCAGTTCGCCGCGATACTCGACATGGCGGAACACGACGATGTCGTCTGCGAGGTGGCTCACGCGTTGTTCGGTCGCATAGAAGTCGCCGGTGATCTGGTGTACCTCGTTGGTGAACAGCCCGGTGACGCCGATGTTTCGCAGATACCGAGCAACGGCGACGAGTGCGTCAATCGGGTCGCCGGCATCCCCGGCAAACGCCCGCTCGAAGCCCGCGACGCCATCGATCGAGACGACAGTCGCTCCCTCCTCAACCCGCTGTTGGAGCCGAGCGGTGAACTCGTCGACGGTCATCTCGTTAGGACCGATAGACTCGATCGCGACGGTACCCGCCTCACGTAGCTGGCTGAGTGGAATCCCGATCGATTCGGCGCGCGCGACCATCGTTTGGGGGCTCTCCTCGAAGCTGTAGAGCACGGACTCCTCGCCGCGTCGTGCGGCCTGTGTCATGAACTGTAGTGCCGTCGTCGTCTTGCCGACGCCCGTCGGCCCACTGAGAAACGTGAGCGCACCCGTGGTGATACCGCCATCGAGGAGCCCGTCGAGGCCCGCGACACCCGAGGCGAGCTCATCGAGTGAGCGGTCACGGTGGTGGCGCTCCGGGTCAAGCTGTGGCCATAGACGCATTCCCGCATCGTCGATCGTCACCGTGTGTGGACCGCGGCGGGCCGCCGATCCACGAAATTTGGGCACCGAGAGCGTCCGGCGGTGCTCGTCGACGTCGAGTGCGATCACGGCGTCGACGAGGAACTGAAGATCGTCGTCTGGAACTGAGCTCGCCGCCTGTGAGGTCAACACGACCGTGACACCGCGCGCTTTCAGGAAGTCAATGAGTCCGAGCACCTGCGTCCGAAACTGCCGCTCATCCGGGGCGAGGTGTCTGAGCTCTGTGATCGGGTCGACGAGGACGCGGTCCGGCTCGACGCGGTCGACGCGATCGCGGATCGACTCGGTGATCGGCGACCGTTCGACTTCGTCGGCATGAAACAGATCGTAGGCGCTGTCGCCGTGGAACGCGTCGCCCGACGGCGAGAGGTCGAGAACGTCGACGGTGTCGGTCGGCCGATCGAATCGATCGGCCGTCTCGTGAAGATACGCGGGTGGCTCACCGAGGTTGATGTACAGCCCGGTGTCGGCCGGGTCGGCCGTGAGAAAGTGAAGGCCGAAGATGGTCTTGCCGGCGCCGGGAGCACCCCGAAGCAGGGTCGCGGACTCCGCGAGGAGTCCACCGTCGAGCACCCGGTCGGCGTTGGGGACGCCCGTCGAGCACCGGTCGCGCTCCGTCGCCATCGTCATTGACGGGTTTCACGCGGCCGCTAATATAATACGATCGGTCGGGAGACCAATCACCAGTCGGGAGAGACGATCGGACGGTTTAGCGGAGCGCCGACAGACGACGGCGGTTAGGCCGCCGCGCTCGTGATTGCGCCTTCGAGCGTGGTTCGGTCTTGGGCACCGACGAAGCGGTCGACGGGTTGTCCGTTTGCGTAGAGGACGAACGTCGGGACGCCGCGGGCGCCGAGCTGTTGGGCGAGCCCCTGGTTGGCGTCGACGTCAACCTTCGCGACGACCGCACCGGTCTCGCTCGCTAACGCCTCGATGGTCGGCTCCATCATCTGACAGGGACCACACCAGTCGGCATAACAGTCGACCAGTACGACGTCGTGCTCGTCGACGAGCGTCTGTAGCGCGTCCGGTCCGGATACGTCGACGGGGTCTGTCGGCGCCTCGGTTGCGTCGGCGTTCCCGGCCTCGTCCGCGTCGGTGCTGGCTGCATCGGCTCGGGCGTCTCCATTTTCGAGTCGCTCGCGAAGCTGTCGGCGTTTCCGTTCGCGAATCTGTTCGCGCTCGTTGCGGGCAGCCTCGTCGCTCGCGTCTGTGTTGTCGGCGTCGCTCATATAACAGTATTGTCTGTATTGAACAATATACTTTGCGGTCGGGTGGCCGACCACATATATGTCGCGGGAGCGAACAGTTCACCATGGCCGAGCACGACGCGGTTCGGATGGACGACGACCAGCGCGACGAGTTCCTCGAGCGTGCCGGAACCGGCGTGATCGCTCTCGGGACTGACAGCGACGAGCCCCCACACAGCGTGCCGGTCTCGTACGGCTACGACCCGGTCGAGGAGGTGTTCTACTTCCGGCTCGCCGTGGGCCCGACGCGGGCGAAGGGTAGCCTCGATGACCGCCCCGTCACGTTCGTCACCTACGGGGATCCGGACGACCGATGGCGGAGCGTTGTCGCTGCTGGACGGCTCGTCTCGACGACAGACGACGCGGTCGCCGACGAGACGATCGCCGGCCTCGAGCGAACCGGCCGGATACCGATCGTCGACATCTTCGGCGAGCCGACCGCAACCGTCTCGTTCGCGTTCTACCGGCTTGATCCGGACGAGCTTACGGCGCGGATCGAGCGATCACTCGAGCCGTGAATACCGAGTGGTGTGGGTGAGTGGTCTTCCGATCGAGCTCACACCACGCCGAGCCCGACGAAGCCGACGTAGCAGGCGCCGACCAACAACCCCGAGTGGAGCAGGGCGCCGTACCGACCACCGGCGGCAGCCCCGGCAAACCACCCCGAAGCGAGCAGCGTCGCCTGCGCGACGACGTATAGTCGAAACCGCTCTAGTGCCGGCACCACGGAGACGACGTCGAACGGTCCCCCGAGCGCCCTCGCAATCGAGACGAGTCGGTCAGCGTCCATCACGCCGGCGGTTATTACCGCGATGAGCCCGGCAACCGACAGCGCCGCCACCCAGCCGCCGACGACGTACCGCCACATCGCCTCCCGAAGCGCACGCTTCTCGTGGGTGAGTCGGTCGACCTCGATTTGAAGCGTCTCGAAGACGGCGTCGACCGCAGCACCCGCGTGGAGTGCACCAGCGACGAGCCCGACCGTCCGGTCGGCGAGGGGCGTGTCGACGCGGTCGACGAACCGGTCGAGTGCGGCTGTCCGAACGTCCCCGGCAGCGGGGTCTGACAGATCCGACTCGCCAATGCTGTCGGCTCCGCCGGTCGTGCTCATCGACAGCGCAAACGCGAGTGACGCAACAGTGGCCGAGAGCACGCCGAGATCGGTCTCGCGCGCCGCGGTCTTCACGGCGGCGGGAAACGGCCGGCCGATCGACGTCTGGCGTGCGACCGCGTAAACAAAATCGGCGAGCCGGCGGTCTTTCGCGTTGTCAATCCGACGGCGGCGAGCCGCCACGAGTCCGACTGGCAGGGCAAACGCAACGTACGAGAGCAACGCAACCGTCACCAGCGGGTACCCGGCGTACGCGAGCCACCCGCCGACGAGGGCAGCTTGTGGGAGCGCCATCACGGACGTGCTTGCGGGGTTCGACAACGCGGTCTGTATTGTCCCACGAATCCCAGGAGGGCGGCGGTAAGTCGGATGTGACCCAGTCGGTCTGAGGGCGCTCGTCGCTGTGACACCCACGATTCCGACGCCGAGGAGAACACAAACAGAGAGATACACCGCCAACGCACGGGGTGAAACGGTGCCAACCGGTGTCACAACCGGGCGAGAAAGCGCCGGAACGAACGCACTGGCGACAGTCACCCCAACGACAAGCAGCGCAGGGACGACTAAGACGAACACGAAGAGCTCAGCAACGGGTTGTAGATATCGCCGCGCCCGCGTTTGTGCATGCTCCTGTCGATGCGCGAGGAGGCGACTTTCTGTCCGGAGGAATCCCGCAAGTGCCTCGTCGCCCTGTGAAAGATGCTGGCGGAACTTGAGTAAGAACGGGGCGAGCAGGTCACGAGAGGGCGTGTCGCGCGCGACACGCCTGAGCCCTGCGTCGAGACTCCCCGTGATCTGCGCCGCATTGAGCGCTTTTCGGAACGAGACCGCCGTCCCGCCGTACGCCTCGTTACTAGACACTCGTGTGACCATCGTCCGGGCGTCCTCGCTGCCTGCGGCGAGGACGTCGAGATACCGAACCGCTCCTGGAAGCGTGCGTTCGATTCGCGTGCGCCGCGCATCGACGAGCCAGCGAAGGTAACGACCGCCGAGGGCAATCGTCGCGCGTTTAGCTACGATCCCGGCGAGGACGGCGAGAACGGCGGCAATCGACGTCGGCGAGAGACTGGGTGTCACAAACGGTGCGTTGCGAGCGAACGCCCGCGTGGCTTGGGTGGCGATCGTCGGAGACACCGTCGAGGCAAAAACGAATGCCGGCGGAAGCGCGAGGAGACACCCGACCCACGAGAGCGCGTACAGCCGAGCAATGAAGGTACTGAACGGGGTGGACGCGGTCGCCCCACGGTACCGGACGCGATCGCCGTCGTGTCGACGATCGTCGGCGTGACGGGCGAACAGCGTGTACGCCGCCTCGTCGAGTCGAACGAGCGGTCCCCACCGATTCGGTCGGTCGAGGGGCCCAGTGTGGTCTACGAAACCGGAACGAACCGAAAGAGCGGGACGAGCCGAAGACCCACGTCTGTCCTCCGTCGTGCCACCGCGATCGATCGGCTCGTCCACAACAGCTGACCGAGCCGCCTCGGTCGCTCCGTGATCGGTCACGAGGCGCCTCCCGGGACGTCGTCACCGCCATCACCGGCGCGATCTCGTTCTTCTGACCGTGGAGATCGTGAGGCCGCCGCAGTAACATTGTCGGGATCGACGGCAGCCGCGGCTCGGTCAGTGCGCAGCGAGCGCGCAACGCGCTCGACGGTCGCCGCCTCGTCCGCCCTGAGATCCGCGAGAAATTCGAACAATTCGGTGAAGTCGTCGATACCGTCGCGTACGAGGTACTGCACGTAGCGGTGTTTTGTGTGAAACTCGGTCTCAACCTCGGCGACATCCCGGTCGGTTCGGTCCGCCAGTCGGGCGAGTGCGTGCATCCCCCGACCTGCATCGGCGTTCGATGGCTCGTCGGTCGGGAGCCCCGTCGTCTGAACCGTCCCGTCCGGATCCCGCCACGCGATCGTATTGTAGTGAACCGTCGCGCCGGGTCGCTCGACGACGCCGGCGCCACCGTGTTTTGGATTACCGGTTCGGCTCGTTCGTGCGGCCGGGTCGAGCGCCTCGTACTCGGCCGGAGAGAGCGGTTCGACAGTCTGGGTGACGTATCGATCACCACCGACCTGCCTCGGGAAGACGATGAGGTCGACCTCACGCAGGAGGTACGGAGGGAGCCCCCGCTCGATGGCTCGGTTGACGAGGGTGTCGACGTCGGCCGCGTGCGTGGTACCGACGACGCCATGGCCCGCATTTACCGTTTCTGCGAAGGTCTCGAAGCTCGCTGGGGTGTTGATCTCTGCTATCACCTCGACGTCCGGGTTGAGGTAGTTCGCCTCCGTCATCAACGCGGCCATGTGCACCGATTTGTACTCGTGTTCGTGATCGCGCGTCGTGAGCGCGACGCCGGTCTCGTGGGGCAGTCGAACCTCCCGGGATCCCTCGTCGATCGAGATGGGCCGGTCATCAAAGGGGATAAACGGCATATGCGCGTTCATCAGCGTCGTCTTGCCGGCCCCGGTCGGTCCCGCAAAGAGGACCACACCGTGGTGTTCATACAACATCCACAACAGCGTGACGAGCGGGGTGGACAGCGCGTTCTGGCGGACGAGATCGACTGGTGTCAACGGGTTGGCTGCCTGCTTCCGGATAGAGACGTGTGGACCGTCTGCCGAGATAGCGGGTAACGCGACCGCACAGCGGACCGTCTCCGGGACGGCCTCAAGCTCGAGGTTCACTTTTGCCGAAGGGACTGCCGGGGTGAGCTCGACACCATCACGAGCCGCCAGGCGGGTAACGACGTTGACGAACGACGCTTCGTCGGTGAACGCGAGGTTGGTCGGGACCCGACCAGCACCACCGAGGGGGGCAACGCCGGTGTGGCCCGGCGACCGTTCCCCGTCAGCATCGAGCAGCGCCGGCCGGGGGACCACTTTCACGCGCTCGTCGACGCGATTCGCCTCGATATCTTCGAGGTGGGGGTCACGGATCGGGACGGTGAGCACACCCTCACCGACGAAATCGCGCACCACGTAGTACACGAGGTCGTCGATCCGGTCCGTTTCGGTGGGTGGATCCACCGGCGGGGATCGGGATACGCGACCCGTGAAAAGACGGCGAATACGAGCGGCTGCGCGGTCGAGCAGGCCATAAGAGGGACTTCCCGCGAGTCGCCGAGAGAGGTACCGTCGAGCGTGGTCGGCCACAAATCGGTTGAGATCGTCGATCACGTGGTCGACGGGCGTCTCCCAAATGCGTCGTTTACACTCGCGGATCAACAAGTCGTCACCCGGGAGCAGGTCGGGCTCGAGTGCGGCGTACTTCACCTCGAACGCGTCAGAGCCGAGCAGTCGCTCACGGTACACGACGACGTCAACGGTAAAGCCGGCAAACTCGACGGTGTACCGCGCCAACCGCTCGCCGGCGACCCGCTCAATAAAGTCGGCGTCCGCGTCGACACCCGTCTCGAGCGGGGCGAACGCGTCCGTGTGTACGATGAGTTCCTCGTCGTCACCGACGTCGGCGACGGCGATCCGTTCGTCCAGTGCGATCGGGGTGAGGTCGCCGAATAGCCGAAGCTCACGGAGTGCGTGGTAATCGAGTCGCCGTCGTGCCGCATCGCTTACCGAGAGCAACCGGTCGAGCACCCGGGCGTACTTTGGTTCGAAGCCGGTAGCGGCGAGTTCGATCGCCCCTGCACGGGTGAGCGGACGGCGACCGCGTGCTGATGCGAAGTGCGCACGGACCGCATCGAGAGCGGATTCATCAGCCGATGAGAGCCGAGGCTCGCGGACGTCGTACGCGAAGCCGCCGGTCTCGAGTGACCGAATCGTCGCTACGACGCCAGGTGCCGATTCGTACTGGGCGCAGACGTCGGGCGCGTACCAGGCGTCCGGGTCGGCTGGCGGAATCGGCGCCGGAACCGTTGCCTCCTCGTCGTCTCCACCACCGCCGATCTGTAGGGTTGGTCCGGGAGTCACGTCGACCTTGTCCAATCGTGGTGGCTCCCGCGAGTAAGATAAACTTCGTTTCATGGTTCTGAAACCAGAATAGAGAACGAAACCGTCGGCTCAGCCGGTGAGTAGCGGCCGTCTATGGGAGTTGTGACTCACGGGAGACGGTCAGTCGGCGAAAATGCGGTCGGTGGCGGTACGATCGGTGTCCGTCGCTACCGAATAACGTCGAGTCCGTTGTTTGTCTCGACGGGATCGGTGCCGCCGTCTTCCCAAGCGGCGCGGTCGGCGCTTCCGTTTGCCTCGGCTGCACGCGACCCTGTATCACCGAGGTCGCCGTTGATACTGGCGCGCGACCGGTCCGCCTGCTTTTGGGTTGACGGGCCGAGCACTTGTGCACTCTGGACACCGGTCATGATCGCCATCACGCGGACTTTCCCTTTGTACTCGTCTTGAATTCTGGCACCCCAGATCACGTTGGCACTGGCCTCAAGCCGGTCGGTGATGTTGTTCGCGATCCCTTCGGCCTCCTTTAGCGTCAGGTCCGGGCCGCCGGTGATGTGGACGAGTCCGCCAGAGGCGCCGCGGTAGTCGACGTCGAGGAGTGGGTGATTCATCGCGTCGTTGACCACCTCCTGAGTCTTGTTTTTGTCCTGGGTCTCGCCGACGAGCATGACTGCCACGCCGCCTTGGTTCATAATCGTCGACATGTCGGCGTAGTCGAGATTGATCAGGCTGGGCTGGGTGATCGTCTCGGAGATGCCTTTCACCGTCTCGGCGATGATCTGGTCCATCACCGAGAACGCCTTCCCGATCGGGAGGTTCGGCACGTAATCGAGCAGCCGGTTGTTGTCGAGCACGATGATCGAATCGGCCTCGTTCCGAAGCGACTCGAGGCCTTCTTCTGCTTTCACCGTACGGGCACGCTCGACGTTGAACGGCGTCGAGACCATTCCAACGACGATAGCGCCCTGCTCTTTGGCGATCTTCGAGACGACGGGCGCCGCACCGGTGCCGGTGCCACCACCCATCCCCGCGGTGACGAAAACGAGGTCAGCGTCACCGAGGACCTCCTTGACCGTACCCTGGGCCATCTCGGTCGCCCGCTCGCCCATCTTGGGGTCGCCACCGGCACCGAGCCCCTGCGTGAGCGACTTGCCCACGAGGATCTTGGTGTCGGCTTCGATCATTTTGAGGTGCTGTTTGTCCGTGTTGATCGCGACTGTATCGGCGCCGTCGACCCCGATGTTGTACAGTCGGTTGACGGTGTTGTTACCAGCGCCACCCGCACCGACGATGACGATTCGGGGGTCACCGAACTCGTCGTCGTCGTCCGCGCTGGTGTCAAGCTCGCGCTTTTCGGCCTCCGCGTTTTCGAGGGCGTCTTGAACGAGATCTTGCATCAGTTTACACCTTCGCCCAGCTGTGTGCGCGGCCGCGGTCGTCGCGCTCTGTGTCCTGTTCGCTCAGCATCTCGCGAACGGCCGATCGGATCGCCTCGCTCCGGTTCGGGAACTCTCCTGTCTCAACCATCTGTTCCACCTCGTCGATCTGCTGTTTCGGAATGCGCAGTGTCACACGCTCCATATGTTGTATTCCCCCGGTAAGACGACGGACTGCGTGTCTTACATAACACGGCGGGTTCACCGGGGACATCCCCGATTACGTCGCCGGCTGTAAGACGGCCGTCTTACACAGGCGGGACATCTGGAGCTAATAATATAAATCTACCGGCGGATGTATGACACTGCTACCCCGTAGGTGTTCGGTTCGAGACTGCTCACCGGTCGTGTAACACGTCTGCAGCGGGGGTCCGCCGACCGCATCCCGGGCAGAACGCCCAGTCCGTCCGCACCTCGTCTCCGCACTCACAGAACGCCCGGTGTGACTGTTTCTCCCCACAGTTTGGGCAGTACACGTCTCCGTCCGGAACGTGTTCACCACAGCCGACACAGGCGCGCTGTCCTTCGGGCGCCGCTCCGGGGTCCGACTCCTGTGTGTGTGTCTTACGTGTTGTTGAGTCGCCGGTCGGCTCGCCGTCGCTGGGTACACGCGCGTCGTCGATATCAGCGCCTGGAGCGTCAAGCGTGACGTTTACAGTCACATCTCCGGGTGCATACGAGTGTGTAGCGTCCGGCGGTCTGACAGCGCCACGGGCTGGTAACGCCGCATCGAGTCGGTCCTCGATCAGTTCATCGACGCGATCAGCGAGTATCGCTTCGAGCGAGTTGGCGTCTGCGTCGTCTTCGGGGTCGTCCGCGAGGTGCGTCCGAAGCGCCTCGCGCATCACCTCGCTCTTCGAGGCGTCACACGCTTCCAGTCGCTCGACGAGTTCGTCGTCGGCTCGGAAGGTGATCTTGCTCATCGGTCGTCATAACGCAACCATCGGTATAAGTACTTTCGCTCAGGAAGCGGGTTTCATGCGGTGTGGTCACACGTCTGTCTGACGCAGATTTATACCTCCCGCGCGGGCATACAAGTGTATATGAGTAATCGAGTTGAAGACCTCGAACGCCAGGTCGCGGAGCTGCAGGCAGCGGTAAACGGACTCACCGAAGAGCTCGTCGAGACCAAAGAACGCGTTCGTCAGCTCGAAGCCGACCACGAGGCGCAGGCCGTCAAAGCCGAGCGCCGGACCACGTCAGACGACCACGCTGAGGTCGTCGAACAACGGTCGAGCGACGACGAGACGGCGGTCGCCGATGAGACGGAAGCCGGCAAGACAGCCGCAGAACAGCCGACAAGCGACAACGCACAGGCCACCGACAGCGATGGTGTCATTGTCGCGGGTGTCGACGGCGTCGGTCCCGAGTCGACAGCGACCGACGGGGATGAGTCGAGCGAGACCGCTGAGTCTGGTGACGGCGACCGCGAGTCGGAGACAGACAACGCAAGCAGCGACATTATCGTCGCGTAAGACGTCACCGCCGTCATGTACATTACCGAGGTCGTCCTCGACGGATTCAAGAGCTTCGGGCGGACGACGCGGATCCCGTTCTATGAGGATTTCACCGTCGTCACCGGACCGAACGGGTCCGGAAAGTCGAACATCATCGACGGGGTGTTGTTCGCGCTCGGGCTGGCACGAACCAGAGGGATCCGCGCCCAGAAGCTCACCGACCTCATCTACAACCCAGGTCACGACGACGAGGTCGACGGAAGCGGGCCGAACGAGGCCGCAGTCACCGTCGTGTTGTCCAACGAGGATGGGGCTCTCGACCGATCACAAGTCGTCTCGGCGGCCGGCTCGGAGGACGTTGGTGACGTCTCCGAGATCACGATCAAACGACGGGTCAAAGAGACAGACGACAACTACTACTCGTACTACTACCTCAACGGCCGCTCGGTGAATCTCTCGGACATCCGCGACCTTCTCGCCGCGGCCGGGGTGACCCCGGAAGGGTACAACGTCGTCATGCAGGGCGACGTGACCGAGATAATCAACATGACGCCGTACCAGCGGCGGGGGATCATCGACGAGATCGCAGGCGTCGCCGAGTTTGACGAGAAGAAGGAGGCCGCCTTCGGCGAGCTCGACACGGTCGAAGACCGAATCGGAGAGGCCGACCTTCGCATCGAGGAAAAACGCGGGCGGCTCAACCAACTCGAAGCCGAACGGGAGACTGCACTCGAGTACCAATCTCTTCGCGAGGATGTCGAAGAGTACCGCGGGTTCCGCAAGGCCTCCGAGCTCGAGGAAAAACGCGACGCCCTCGCGGACGTCGACGAGGAGATCGAGAAAGCGCGCGAAACGCTCGAATCGCGCCAGACCGAACTCGACACGAGACAGGGAGCACTTACGCGGCTCGAAGAGGACCTCGAAGACCTCACCCACGAGATAGAGACCAAAGGCGAGGACGAACAGATCGCGATCCGCTCGGAGATCGAGTCACTCCGAGGTGAGCGCTCGCGGCTCGAAGCACAAATCGAGACCGCACGCGAGCGAGTCGAGACGGCAGAAACCGAGCGGCGCAACGCGTTCGTCCAGATCGACCGCAAACAGGAGACGCTCGACGAACTCGAGAGTGAGATCCGCGAAGTGAAAGTCGAGAAGGCGTCGATCGTCTCGGAGATCGCGACCAAACGCGCCGAGCTCTCCGACGTCGAAGCCGAAATCGAAGGCGCCGACACCGAGTTCGACGATCTGAAAGCCGAGCTCGCCGAGACGAAAGAGACGCTCGAGTCGGTACGCGAGAAGAAACACGAGACACAACGCGAGAAGGACCGACTCCTCGACGAGGCTCGAAGACGGTCCAACGCGGTCGAAGAGACGCGCGAGGAGCTCGCCGACGCCGAGGAGTCGATCCCAGACCTGCGAGCGCGCCTTTCGGAGCTCCACGGTGAACTCGATAAGGCTGAGAAGAATCACGCGACCATCGAGGAGGCGATCTCCGAGTTGTTCGCGGAGAAAGCCGAAACACGAGAACAGCTTGAGGCGCTCGAAGCGGAGCTGCGCGAGAAACAAAACGAGTACGCAACGCTGGAGGCGGCCGCGAGCGAGCGAGGAGACAGCTCGTGGCCACGGGCGGTGACCGAAGTGAAAAACGGCGGGATCGACGGTGTCCACGGGGCAGTTGGCGAGCTCGGCTCCGTCGACGGGCGGTACGCCGAGGCGTGTGAGACAGCTGCAGGCGGGCGTCTCGCAAACGTCGTCGTCGACGACGACGGCGTCGGCTCGACGTGTATCGACTATCTCAAGCGGCGAAACGCCGGTCGCGCCACGTTTTTACCGATCACGAAGATGGACGACCGGGGGTTGCCGCGGACCCCGTCGATGCCCGGCGTCGTCGACTTCGCGCGGAACCTCGTGACGTACGAGTCGACTTACGACCCGATTTTCTCGTACGTGTTGGGGTCGACGCTCGTCGTCGAGGACATGGCCACTGCTCGCGACCTGATGGGCGACTACCGGATGGTGACACTCGACGGAGACCTCGTCGAGAAGTCGGGTGCGATGACCGGTGGCTCCGGGGGCGGCTCGCGATACTCGTTCACCAGCGCTGGCGGGGGGAAACTCGAACGGCTCGCGACCGAGATCGCGACACTCGAAGACGAACGCCAGACGCTTCAGGCGACGATCGACGAACTCGACGCCGATATCGACGACGCCCGCGCCCGGAAAGCCGAGGCCACAGAGCGGGTTCGGTCGCTCGAAGCCGACGTCGACCGCGCAGACCGTGATCTCGAGGAAACCACCGCTCGGATCGAGGAGTTAGAAGACGAGCTTGAGTCACTCGCGACGGCGCGTGAGGACGTAGAAACCGAGATGACCGCACTCGACGAGCGGCTCTCATCACTCGACGAGACGATAGCCGATCGTGAAGCCGACATCGAGGAGCTGGAGGCGGCGCTCGAAGACTCGAAGATCCCGGCGCTGTCGGCGCGGGCCGACGAGCTCAGCGAGGAAATTACCGGGCTCGAAGAGCGGACCACCGAACTCGATGGACGGCTCACAGAGCTGGAGCTCGAACAGTCGTACGCCGAAGACGCCGTCGACGACCTCCACGACACCGTCGAGGAGGCACAAAATACGAAAGCCGAAGCCGAGGCGGCGATCGAAGACCACGAGGCGGCGATCGAAGAGACGGAGGCGACACTCGAGACGAAACGCGAGGCCATAGCCGATCTCGAGGACGAGCTCGCCGAGTTGAAGGCGGAGCGTGAGTCACTGCGAGAGGATATACAGGCTGCAAAACAGCGCCGCGACGAGCAGCAGTCGCTCGTTACGGATGCGGAGTCGACACTCGAAGAGCTGACCGACCGGCGCGACCGGCTCGAGTGGGAGGTCGACGAGCTCAACTCGCAAGTCGGCGACTACGACCCAGACGCGATCCCCGATCTCGACGTTGTCGAGTCGAAGATCGAGTCGCTCGAATCAGAGATGGAGGCGCTCGAACCCGTGAACATGCTCGCAATAGACGAGTATGACGAGGCGGCTGCCGAACTCGAGCAGCTCGAAGCGCGGCGCGACGTACTCGTCGAAGAGCGTGATGCTATCCAGTCGCGCATCGAAGGGTACGAAGCAGAAAAGAAGGACGCGTTCGTGGAGACGTTTGAGTCGATCAACGACCACTTCGAAGATATCTTCTCGCGGCTCTCAGCGGGAACCGGCGAACTCATCTTAGAGAACCCAGACGACCCGTTCGAGGAGGGGCTCACGATGCGAGCCCAGCCCGCAGACAAGCCAGTACAGCGGCTGGAGGCGATGAGTGGCGGAGAGAAGTCGCTCACGGCGCTCTCGTTCATCTTCGCGGTCCAGCGACACAACCCGGCGCCGTTTTACGCGCTCGACGAGGTCGACGCCTTCCTCGATGCGGTGAACGCCGAGCGGGTCGGCGAGATGATAGAAGAGCTAGCCGCCGACGCGCAATTCGTCGTAGTCGGGCACCGCTCAGCGTTGTTAGAGCGGGCCGACCGAGCGATCGGCGTCACGATGCAAGGCGACAATCGCTC
>Ga0209945_1000078_pt1 | contig 32365 bp, 27 predicted proteins | sample SalPonR2_A_D2_MG_FD_185703 | JGI IMG/M metagenome (GOLD analysis project Ga0209945, IMG submission 185703) | Salt pond soil microbial communities from South San Francisco under conditions of wetland restoration - Salt Pond MetaG R2_A_D2_MG... ...
ATGGTGAACTGATACCCGAGGTCGTGAGCAGTTAACAGTTGTTGGCCTAGTTGGCTCTTCGAAACCCCGTGATCCGTCCGTCATCTTCAAGGCTGAGTTCGATGATCTCAGCGCCCATCTCGAAGAGGACTTCAAGCGAGAGCTGGCTCACCATGTCCTCAAAGTGGTGTTCGGTGAGCTGCGGGTGTTCCATCCCAGCTGCACAGATGTCTTCGAAGCTCTCGATGGCATCACCTGAGAGCCCACCAAGCGCCTGCTCTTCTTCAGCACGCGCCTGTGCTTCTTCAGGATCGTCAACTTCGGTAAACATCTCGAGCATCTCATCTGGCAGGGCAGCCAGCTTGTTGATGACGAACTTTCGGTCGACTTCGACAAGTTCGATTGTCAACTCACGACCGTTCTGTGCCTCAAGGACGTATTCAACAGTAGCGTCTGGAGCATGCGCTCCGTCTTCGCCCCCAACGACGTCGTCGAAAAACTCGAGTGCGTCTCCTTGGTTCATAGGTAGTAAGAACTCCGAGCGGTTACTCGGTTACTGTGCCTAGCTAAGCCAGGCGTAGTAAGAAGTGCTGCTAGCCTGCGCCACGTCAGTGACGACGGCGCAGTCCCCACTGCGACAGTCCACACCGCAAAATTGGTTCGCGAATTAGGTTCGGTTCGTCTGGATCATATCTTCGGCGCTCCAGTCGACGGAGGTCGAAGAGGATCCATCCGCAGGCAGATCGCGATTCACGTTTGTCACGAGAACGCGAACAAACGTTACTGTCAGAACCTTGTCATCATCGTTGTCGTGGTTGTACTCGTGGATGGTGAGTGTCCCACGCGTCGGCCGATCCTGCTCGACAGCAGCATCTTCCTGTGTGACAGAGATGGCATCAAGTGCGTTCGGATTCTGCCCATCGTACTCGAAGGATCCGCTGTAGCGAATCCCTGTGGTCGTCATCGTCGGCTTGAGCGATCCGCTGTGTTGCGGGTCGTTCGTCGAGTACTCCTTTGTCCAGCTCGTATTCGAGACTGGAATCTCCTTGTACCCATCACCCGTTTCGAACTTCAAGAGCGCATCTGCTCCAGTATGGCGTGTCAGACTTCTATCAGAACGTGTATTTTCTGGCATTGGTAGTAGAAAAAGCGGTAGCTAGTTGCGGTGTGTTACTGCTGGATGCTCAGCTCGACGTCAGCACCCTTCGCAACGCCGAACGGCGCAATCGTCAAGTCGAGCCCAATTGTCGTCGAGTCCTGGCGGTAAGCGTTTACGTTCTGCTGGCCAGGCTGCAAGAGTCCGTCATTGACCAGTTCAGCAAGCTCGACCGTGACGGCGTCTTGGACGTCGTCGACAACATCAGAGTCAAGCACGCCACCAATCTCGCGTCGGGCGATCCGGTACGCCGTTATCATCGTCAGGTCGACAATTCGGCGGTGGAAGAAGTCCCGCTCCCACCCACCGTCTTGCTTCTGGTCGTAGGTGGACTGATTATCAGCAACCCGAATACTGTCGCTGTCTGCAAGCGGGATGAAGTAGGCATCACGCAGTGCATTGATGTCTGCGCGCGAGAACTGCTGTGCGAGCTCTGTTACGCCGGCAAGTGTCGTGTCGTAGACGGGGTCTGTGTTCGGATTCCCGGCAAACAACCCAGCAACCGCACCGAGCGCAGCCGTTCCAAACCCAGACTGTGTCGGGTCACGTGACGCGAGCGAGGCGCCGGCAATACTGAAGATTGTGTCGTCGGTGAACCGTGTGGAGATATCAGCCGTATCGAACCCAGGATGTTCCTCACGAACGGTCGTGTTCGGCTCGGCTCCAATCATCCCGACGGCCATCTTGAGCTCAACCTCACGCATGTCGGTGAGCACACTCTGCAGTGTGGTGCCAGCCTGCTCATTTTCGGTCAACGGCACGATAACGCCGAACTGCCCGAGATCGAGCGTATCGGATGCAGCCCGAATTGCGCTATCCCAGTCGACAACCGGGTAGTCAAGTTCGGGCCCAGACCCGCTCCCATCGAGCTCGTACGCACCGGTTGCTGGGTTCAGGTGAATCGTCGAGCTATTACTTGGAACGGGAATGTCATCGCCGGTCTCGTAGCTAAACACGACGCTGCCGTCCGCACTATCGGGGTTGAAGTCGATTCTGCTTTTGTCTGAGATTGGAACTTCAGAGAGTGACCCAGACGAGGTGTCAAGTGTTGCAAGCGAGCTTGACGTGCCAGCTCGAATCCCATAGATGTAGGATGGATTCGCACCGTTTGCAATCGCCTGGTCATACGCAACGAGGACGTCACTGTCCTCGCCAAACTGATCAACAACTGTACTTCGACTCTCGAGGCGCACCGGCTCGTTCGTTGAGACTGTCGCGCCAGTTGCGCCAACACCGACGAGTGTCAGCACAGACTCAGTGCCAACGGTGACGTCACCAACACCGACGGCTGTCGTCTCAATTTGAACGCCCGGAATTTGTCCGTAAACTGTCATTATGTGTCTTAGAGAAACCGATTGTCAGCAGCGATACGTGCGCACCGTGTTCGGACACGCGCGCAAATGGGTCAGACAGTGCGACTATTCGTTGACCGCGACGTCCACGTCACGAAGCACGTCATACTCGATCCCCAGGTCAGCGCTTGTGTACTCGTGGACAAACGCAACGTCAATCTCAATCGTTTTTGCGCGACGTGTCGGTGAGGACCCAAAGTCGTTTGCTGGCGTTACCACGTCAGTCACGAACTCAGCGACGCCGTCTATTGTCTCCGTGGGGTGCTGTGGGTCTGGGAGTGCCAGTCCGGGTCCGTGTGAATCGTGGCGATACAGCGTCGTCCGGAGCTGTGTTGCAAGGTCGCGATGTGTGTGCTCCATCTGCGGAACGGTCTCAACAGACGCAACAATGCGTGCGTCGTACCACTCCGCGTAGATGTACCCTGACTCAGAGCCATCGTCGTTGTACGTGACCCCGACCCGCTCGGTATTGCGACTGCGATCACGTTCAAGATCATCAACGGTAAATTCAACTAGCGGGAGCGAGACGTCGCTGTGCTCGCCATCACCATCTAGCTCGACCGTTGCGTACGTCACCTGTGACGGCAGTGCGTCGAACTGCCGACACGTCGTCACGAGTGACTCAAGCAGTGTGTTTGGTCGAACCATTGCGTCTATGGTGTCGATAGTCAGCGCGCTGTATGAACCGGCTCACTGACTCCCAACTGCGTCTTCAAGCGTCTGTTGCACGTCGTCAGCAAGCTCTTGTGCAAGCTCATCCTGTGACTCGCGCACGGCTTGCTGCATGAATCGCTTGCCTCGAACCCCAGGATGGACGACCATCTCGACGGTGATGGGGTGGCCATTATACTCAAAGACGAGATATTCTTCCGATGGGCCTGGCTCGATTACGTACGGTCCGTTTCCGGCCCCGTACTGCCCAGAACCGTACTCGTGTGAGAGGACGATCGCGCTGTCGCTTGTCAGCCCCGTCCGGTACTGGCTGCCTTCCCAGCGCCCGTCTGCAGCTTCAATTGCGCGCACATGGTCGCCAACGTAGTTACGACCGAGCTGCTTTGCACGCTGCAAGATGGGGCTCGTAACCTCGCGATCAACTGTCTGTTCGATTTGTCGATACAGTGAGTACCGACCAGTGCGACGTTGCACATCAGCAAGCCCCTCTTCGATGTCATCGAGATCGTCGATGGCCTCTTCAATGAGCGCTTGCTCAAGCTCAATCATCGTCGATAAATTGGTCGTCGACGACTGGGCCGTAGCCCTCCGGCCGTTGATTTCCGAGCCGATGCCGGCGTGAGTACGGCCCCGCATTGGCTGTTGTTGACTCGTCGCCTGTTCCACTGGCACCGAAGTAAGTGCCACTCTGTGTGTCGGGCCCCGACTCAAACAACGAGTCAAGCGCTGCTTCGTACGTCTCCTTGAACTGCATGGCGTGTGACTCACGTTGGTCACCACCGTCGCCAAGGTCGCCAAGCGTGACATCTTGATTGCCAACGGCACCCCGCACGAGATGATACGTTGCGAGATTTGCGACTGCTGTTTGGTGTAGTGGTGTCAGCTCGTCGTCTGCGACTGTCTCGCCACCATTATAATCAAACTCGAAGGTGGGCTCTGCCTGGAACAGTGCTTCAGACTTTTCGTCAACGCTGTAGCTATCGGGCACCTCGAGCGGGATGTCATCGAGGCGGACGTATTTCGGCGTGTAGTCTTCAGGAGACTGCATTAGCAGACGGTCGCTCAGTAGTTATGACCCGGTCCGACACGACGAATGCGACAAGAGAATGTGAGCACAAGATGCGCCAGTTACGCCATCACGTCTGGGGGTTTGTGATAGCGCATCGGACGCCGTTAGCCTTCGATAACCACCCCGGCATCTGGGTCGGTAACGAGCCAACCCATCCGGGCGAAGATACGGTAGACGTCCGTCTGTGTGCGCTGCTCTTCGTACTCCTCGGTTGTGACGGGTGTCCGCTCGCCCTCGTAACCGAACAGATCCGTGTCGACCATGAGCGCAGCGGGCTGACTGGTCGTACCCCCACCGTCTATATTATACGTTCCGCCAAGGTCAAGCCCAGAGTCATCCTCGATGACGTCCATGCCCATGATCCGACCGTCGAACCCTTCACGACGCATACTGGACTGCTGGTCAGTCGCCTCAAGGAAGTTGTCTGAGGCAGACAGGTCGTGGAAGGCTTCGACGTCAGCGATGAGCAGGTCCGGGTTGTACGACTCAGAGACGAGGGCTTCCCGACCAGCGAGCATATCCTCGTAGGTCATCGTGCCGTCCGAGGAACCGTCGCTCACGCGATCAACCGGGCCGGTTGCGTACTCGAAGGCCCGTGCGTTGATATCCTCCGCCATCTGGCGGGCCTGCCGGTCGACCTGGTCCTGTGTCAGGTCGATCCGGGAGTCCTCGACGGCCTCCATCGTGAGCGGGACCTCGAAGCCGAACTTCGAGAAGTCCATCTCCTTGAGTTCGTACTCTTCATGTGAGCGGGGGAACTCAGCACCCTCGTCGACAATCTTGGGGTACGCACCGTTGTCGTTCGGGACCGGAATCTGGACAACGTTCGAAGCGATATTTGTTGCGTCGTACGAGCGGAAGACGTCGCGATACACCAGGTTTTCCTGAACGATCTGCTCGACCCGGTCCTCCAGAACGGGGATCGTGATCGGGCCCTCAATATCGTCAAAGGAAAGACTCAGCTCTTCAGTGTCAGCAGACATGAATTTAGCGTGTGTGAATAGTGACCAGCCTCAGCTGGCCAATCGAAGCGAATAGTTGTGAGACAGTACGGCTCAGAAGTGGACGAGCGAGTTATCGCCGATCGAATCGACTTCCGTGCCAGATCCAGCGTTCAGTGCAAGCACGACACCGCCGGTGTGAACAGCAACCTTCTCACCAGACTCAGCGTCGTGCTTGACGACCACTTGGCCATCCGCTGCAGAAGCCGGGTCACTGATGGTTCCATCGCCATTAAGCGTCGCCCACTGGCCAGCGCTGACCGCGTCGCTTGCCTCGAGCGTGATTTCGTCGCCGTTGTGATACTTCCGATCGCCAGGATTCTTCGGGTGCGGACCCCGACCGTCAAGTGGAGAATCAGCCATTGTATGTGTAGAAACTGTGTATCTTACTCCGCGCGGGCGATGTCAATCTCGCCGTCGCGGACCTTCTGTGCCTGTTCGCTCCAGCCGGCCGACTCGAGCTCAGCAGCATAGCGCTCTCGGACCGAGGCGTCTTCGTCAGCCTCAGCATCCGCAAGCTCTTCTGCCGACGCCGAGTCAGCGTCCGGCTCGACCTCAGTGTCTTCGAGCGCCGAGGACAGCTGCGCCTCGTCGTGGCCCTCAACGCGCTCTTTGAGCTCAGTCGGCGAGAAGCGGTCGGCGAGCTCCTCGGCACTGAACGGCGCGAACTCGGCGAGTTCCTCAGCGTAGATGCGCTGAACCTCGTCGAACATCTCAGCAGCCGACGCCTCGACGACGGCAGCCTCTGTGTCCGACTCGATGAGGTCGACATCTTCCTCAGAGAGCTCGGCCACGATTTCGGTCGCGTGGTCGCGCTCGTCGAGCTTGGACGAGAGTTCGCTCAGCTCGGCGTCAACTTCCGCAGCCGTCTCGGCCGTTGCGGTCAATTCCTCAAAGTCTTCTTTCTCGACGACGATCGGCTCGTCAACATCGGCGTCGAGGTTCTCTGCAGACGTGGGTTCGTAGTCAATCATTGCAGTAGTTGGTGTAGATGTGGACGGCGCTGTCGAGTCGCCACCAGCAACCGGTGTCTCAGACAGTGATGCGACAGGAAGGACCGACGCAGACATTTCGTCGCCATCCATGTCCTCGTCGTCTTCGTCCTCATCCTCGTCTTCGTCGTCACCGTACATGCCACCGTGGCCCGACATCTCGTCGTCCTCCTCCTCGTCGTCCATGTCCTCGTCGTCGTCCATCATCTTGTGACCCGAGGACTCTTCGACGGCATCCTGGTAGTCGCTCATCGACGCCCCAGGCATGTAGTACGTCTCGCCGTCCATCTCGTGTTCGTGCGTTTCGCCGTCAAGCCCGAGCTCCATGGCCCGACTCTCGGCGTCCGATTCGTCCATAAACATATCGTCGTGGTCCGGCGAGAGCTCCATCAGCTCCTCCCCCGCACCGGTGTCAGATTGCATCTCATCGTCCATCTGCTCCGGCACATCTGGAATACTGTCGAACGGATTATATGCCCAGTTGAGCAGTGATATCGCCCACTTACTGGGGCAGCCATGGACGCCGTCGCGTGGATCGTCTGGCTCCATTGCGGAGTCAGACATGCGTGCAATAAACGAGATCGTGCGCTTTGCGTCGGCAATGTGGTCGGTGTCCCACTCAGATTTGTCTGTCTCGAGCAAGCCAAGATTGCGCTCGATAACAGCCTCGGGATCGACCGATGCCTCCGTTGCACACGGATGGTCGCGCCATTCTGTGAGCTCTGCAGCAGTCATGTTGACTGCATCCTCCCAGTCGGCGTAGACCTCGTCTAGCTCGTCCATCGACGCGGACGGCGTCGCTAGCTGTTCGACAGGACTCAACCATACGGTTGGCGCTGTGGCAGTTCCTGAGTGCGACGGTGACGCTGCGCTTGCAGCTGCGTTCTCCGTGGCGCGCTTGTGTCCGTTCGGAAGCAGGTCATTGTCCTGCGTGTACGCATCGTTCTCGGGGTCGCCATTCCGGACCAAATACAGGAAGGCGTTGACACGCGCCATCGCCCACTGGTTGCGCGTCATCCCCTCTCTGTGTGAACTCGAGTAGGCGCCAGCACCACGCCGATAGACGGCTTTCAGTTTTCGAAGCGTGACCTTCTTGCCGTCCTCGTCGCCGTATTCCTCGTTGTGTTCATCGACTTTGTTTTGCAGGCTTGTCTCAACCTGGTCGCTAAAGTCGATGTCCTCGGGCGTTGAATCAGCCGACCCCGGCTCGTTCGTATCCGAGCCCTCTTTCTGGTCTGACTCTGGCGCGTCTTTTTGTCGGGCGTCATCATCAGCGAGCGCATCTGCACTCGCCGACTCGATCCACTCGCTGTCGGGGTAGTTACCCCAGGGTGCGACATCAGCTTCGGGCAGCTCTATTTCATCACCCGTCGGGCTCCACACACCATCGTCGCCTTGGTCGTACGGTTGGATGGTGATGATCTTTTCCGGCTCGGCATTGGCATCTGCCTCGCGTGTCGACGTGGCCTTGCCGTGACGTCCAGACATCTCAGTGTCATCCGGATACCACTGCACCCACTGTCCCTCGCGAAGGCTGTACTCGCCTGTTGCAGACGGGCTCAGCTCGACTTCTTCATCGGAAATGCCGTCTGGGGCATCCGCGTGGCGCACGCTTTCGACGTAGTGTCCGATTGGCTTGCCCGAAATGGGGTGGTAGGTGCCGTCGCGCTCTTTGTACATCTGGAGCGCAAGGAGTGTCTCATCACCCTCGGGACTGTAACCCCGGCTCCCGCGGAACTCGGGCAGGGTGTCGTCGGCGCCGTAGACACCTTCGACCCGACCAATTTCCGTCGAGTTACGTGTGTCCCAGCGCACCCAGTCGCCTTCACTGGCGGTGTCAGCGAGTTCGCTCGAATTGTACTGCGACTGTATTTCGCGCTTCCGCGCATCATTGAGTGGCCGAACGTCGCCCACACCAGCCGTATCGGTGTGCTGGGTGCTCTGATACCCATCGTCAGTGTCTTCCCAGACATCAATCATTACGTACGGCTCTTCTTCGGGGTTGTGGACGACCTGGCCAAACATGGCGTCTGGCTGCACTTGCCACTCGACCCAGTCGCCCTCGTCCCACTCGGGCGGTCCAGAGCGAACGTCGTCACCGCTGGCCTCTTCGCTGCCAAGATCGAGATCGCAGTTCATCGCATCAGCAGCGTCTTTGATGCGTCGCGCCAGCGTTCCTTCATCAATGTCGTAATCCCCGTGCTTACGAAGACGCCACGCAACTTCCACGGAATCATCGCCGGTGCACGACGTCAGCGGGTACTTGGCGTCATCTGCGTGCTCGGTGTGTTCATCAGGGTGCTCGTCCGGTGCGACCGCATACACGGTTCCGTCTGCTTCGTACGTCCCTGGAATATCAGCTAAGGCTGCAATATCGATTGACGGCTCAACTGTGTCCTCGTCATCATCCTCGGGCGGGTCCTCGAGCGGACCGCCGTATGAGTAATCAGCACTCGGCGCATCGCCAGCATCAAAGGCAAGATCCTCGCTGGCATCAACACTGCGCTCGAGTGTTGCCACGGCCGTGTCGTCATTCAGAACAGTCGCAGACACGGCGCTGGCTTCAGCCATCGATGGGTGATTCTCGATGGGCCCAACGCGAGCTGTGTTCGATGGTGACGCCCCGTCGTTGACGACAGAGAGATTATCAAAGACAACGTCTTCAACGACGAGTGCGCCGTCGTCTCGCTCTTCGAGCTCGTCTTCCGGCGCGTGATACGCGCGAACAGACACGTCCATGAGTCCGGCCCGAATATCGTTTGCAAGCTGCTCGTAGTGAGGCGCAATCGCTGCCTCATACATCACGCCAATTTCGGGAACGAACTCTGCGTGAACAACTTCACCAATCTTCCCGGCGGTGGAGTTGACGTGATCACGCACGAGGTCTTTCCCAGTGAGCGTGGCTGCAGCTGCACGAAGTTCATCTTCCGGCCAGACCTTGCGCTGGCGTGACTTCCCCTTCGTCACATCACCGATGCCGAGCGCAACACCGTGGATGATGTACGGATCACCATCGGCTCGATCATCAGCGCTGAGTTGGGCCGTCCCGACGCCAGCATACTCTACAGTTCGGTCTGTCATGGAGATACAACGGGTGACACAGCTGCCGTCACTATGTCACGTAGTCTGTAGTCAGACCGCTGACTTTACTTAAAGACTGAATAACGACAGTGTAACCACAGCAGTCTTCGACTGCTTAGCTACTAGCCATGCTTCGCATGGCGTAGTAACTACGGGTAGCTACGCTACCCTAGCTGCTAGTCTACTGAAAGTAGACGTAGTAACCAACACGACCGGTGTCTGTACCGCAGTGTTGGTTACGGAAAATTCGAGGCGAGAGCCTCGCCTTTCAGGGGTTGGCGTCCGCTCGCAACGTGTCAATCCTGCAATCCTGCAACGAGACGACCATGCGCTGCAGCTTCCTCTGACGGTTCGATATCATACTCTTCATATATGTTCGCCAGTGCTTCTTCAAGTGTCATTGTTTGAACAAAATTAAGTGTGTTGCTCAGCTACCACGCAAGTCACCCACCCTCACGCCAGGTCTCGTAACCCAGGATCGAATCTTTGAAAGCTGCGCAGAATGCGTTAGGACGCCTAATGCGCCCTCTCATCTCGCGAACACACCCGGTGTGACTGGCATTAAAATCCGCCCACGCATCGAGCGCAATCAGGCGTGCGGGCTTTTCCGATTCCCGCCACGATTCAGGCCACGGTGCTTGCCCAACATCACCGCGGGTTACGCCAGGCACATCAGCCGGCGACACGAGTTCTTCAGCACTCCGACCAGTCAGATCATACGGGCGCAGTTCACTGATCCCCGCGAGTGTGTGTGGATTCGAACACGACTCGTAGGCATCGAGCGTGTCGCTCATCTCGGCTTCTACCTTGTCGATGTCGTCTTTCGCATCTGGCGGGTCACCGTCAAACACCGTCTCGCGGTCGACTGGTTCGAGCCGATCTGCAGCCATTGGCTCTGAGCCACCCTCCTGTTTGGCTACAATGTAGACAGGGTCGTCCTCACTTGCATCTACGTCGACAAGATCGCTGTCAGGTTCGCCCCCACCAGGGAACTCGAAGGGCTCGGTGTACGCCTCGCTCACGGTCCCATACATGCCGTCGTCGTACTCGACGAAGTCTCCGGGCTCAAGCGCTGAGGCTAACGTTGCAACTGGGATATAGGCGGTAACAGAGGTATCACTCATTAGTCTCAAACAGTGGTGCGTACTGGGCAGTGTCTCCAAAGTGGAACGGTGGTGTGTCTGGAAGCGGGTCGAAGCCGGGTTCCGGGGACACTGTAACATCGCTGATGAGTTGTGCCCCAACCCGCTCGTCGCGATCAAACATGGCGCGAGCTGGCTCACCACCATCGCAACCAGCGAGCGCACGCGTCAACTCATTTGTAGCATCACTACAGTTGCTCCGCACTTCGATGCCAACAACGCTGTCGTCGTACTCATAGGCAGTGTACTTGATTTTGTTCACCAGCCCGATGAGTGCCATCCGAGCAAACAACTGGATTCGTCGCTTGATCTCACTGTCGTCGTACATATTGACCACGCGCTCGCGGACGACCGCCATCTCGTCGCTGGCTTCGACATCGCGGATACTGAGTCGCAACGAGTCAGCCAACTCCTCACCAAACGATTGCAGGTCGTTATGGATGAGCTCGCGATGGCTGCGAACAAGACTGTCGGTGGCGGTCTGACTCAGTCGCACTGTCGCAGAGCCACGCAGCTCGTCTCGCAGCTGGTCTGCAGTCCGGTCACGAACGGTGTCAAGTGCGTCTTCGATGACCGCATCGACGTCGCCGTGTCGGAGTCGACGGCCGATCTGTGCGGTGAACTCATCGGCCACCATCTCCGGTTCGACGCTACTGTGTCGTCCGTGTCGGGCAGCAACGACATCAAGTGTGTCGTCACGAACGTCGATAAACAGCGGTGCCACAACATCTACGATGTCGTCTTCGACGTCACGTGTTGCTACGAGCGCACCAGATAGCTCTGCGACACCAGTATCAGTAGTGTCCGGAAGCCCGTCACTGCCGGCGTGTGCAAGCCGAGCAAGTCGCGCTTGCTGTACGACACGGCCGTTTTCGACGGGGACCGAAGGCCCAGCCGGCCCATCACCCCCATCGTCACTGGTCCCGTCAGACTCGCTGTCTTGTTGCTCTTGACGCTCTTCACGGATATCCTCAACTGTTGTTACGTTGGGTTGATCGATAACTGTCTTGCCGTCAACGACTTCCCCCGGCTGTGGTGTCTCGCCACTGCTCCCGTCAGACCCAGCGTCCTTGCCTTGATACCGGATGATCGATCCCTGGATATCCTCAGGTGCAACTTCACCCTCCGGCCGACCGATGTGTAACTCAAGCCCCGACGGGTCATACCCCCACGACCGCGCAACCTCTTTGAGGTACGGTCGAAGCAGCTTTTCGATGTCACGGCGCATCGATCGCACGATCTTCTTGAACTGGCGCTCATATGCGCCCGCAACAGCCTCATTTTCGTCACCACTTGCCCACGACCCCATCGTGTGTTTCGGCCCCGGCATTCCGCTGACGATCATATCGACGTCAGTGTTGACGGAGCTCTCGATGTCAGCCGTTTCGCCGGCAAACTCCTCGACGTCGATATCGCCCGGCACCGCCTGATACATTCCGGGCCCAAGGTTCTGCTCGCGATAGCTCTCCATGAACTCTTCACGCTGCTCGCGTGTCCACGGGTTCTCGGCGCTCCCCGTCTGGAAGATGACCATGGGCCACGCCTTCATTGCAATCGCAAGGTCGTTATCCTGGAGCTTCTCACGCATGGCCTGTGACCGCTCGAACACAGTCTCGATGCGAGAGTGACCAAACTGCTCACCGATATCTGGCTCGCGTGGCCAGTGAATCATCTGCTCGCGTGTGAACCGACGCTCGTCACGATTACTCCACCGAGAAAACCGCGTGTCGAACTGGACGAACGCAGCGACGCGGTCGTTTTCGGTCATCTTGATGTTCGCGCTCGAGTTGCCATCCGACTCGTAGTCAGGTGGCAACAGCACGTTCGTCCCCGGCTTGGTGTAGATCTCGATACTCGAGGGGTTGACTGGATTCAACGCCACGTGCCGGTCACGATCATCAGTCACCTTCTCGGCCTGGAACGTGCCCCGCACCTGGTGTTGGACAATCATATGCCGTCCAAAGTCAGTCAGCGGAACGTGTGTGTTCGACCCAAGGATACCGATATTGTCAAGAAACTCTTCGATCTCCGATTCCGTCTCAGGGTCGTCAGCCGTTATCCAGTACCCTGGCTCGAACACTTCGAGTGCAAGGTTATCGATTTGGGCTGCGATGATTGGATTGTTCTTGTACTCTTCGTAGTACGCCTCGATGTCCCCATCCGGGCGCGTGATGTCAGCATCAGCAGAGTACAGCTGTGTCCCCGAGCGTGAGAAGGCTTCAGGGTCAGGGTCTGTATCTTCTGCACTCACAAGTGATGCCACGCGGTTGCGCGCACGCGATAGAAATCCGGATGACTCTCGATCGGCTGGCGATTCAACAAGCGTCTCGAGGTCACGATCACTAGAAGCCATAGTAGCGAACGAACGCGCCGACTCCCCACGGACGGGCGTTCGCGTAATGTCGGGTAGTCAATAGTCACAACGGCGCCCAAGAACGAGTCCTGTGCGTCCCCGAAAGAATTAAATAGGTGGGGTCCCATACAGCATATAGAGGGTGAGGAACCAGGCGCCCTGGTTGAGGGGGAATTTGCGCCATTATTCGGGCAGTGGGCGACCCGTCGAAGGCGGACTGGCGACTCTTTCATACACACGGGGGCGCTCCCTTGTGGGGGAACCTGCGCCCCGTCGAATACTGATAGGCGCTCCCTTGTGGGGAACAGGGCGCCCCCTTGAAGAAGACACGGCGCCCGGTCGGATACAGGTAGGCGCCACTGGGGACACACGAAGCGCCCGGTCTAAGAATACGTGGTATGAGTGTGAACGGACGGGGTCACACGGCGGAAGACAACCGGCGGAGATTACTCACAGACATAATTCGCGTGTCTGTCCGCACAGTTGTGGTTGCTATCGCCGACGGCGTCTGGTGCGTCGCTGATGTCGTTGATTGACAGCTGTATGTGAGCGCTGTCGACGGCCCGACTGTGACGCCTGGTTTCCGACAACAGCTGTGGACTGACCGTTGGACGGCACGATATCTGACTCAAACACGGGGCGGGGGTCACGGTCAATATGGCTATCGTTTGCGTTGCCAAACTCAGGCAGGCCCCACACAGCGAGCGCCAGTGAGTCGACATAGTCGTCGCGCCCACTGGCGTTCTCACCAGCCTCGGCGCTGATTGAGAGATTCCCGTTTTTCGTTTGGTCAGACGTCATCGACTCAAGCTCCGCTCGCAGTGTTGTGTCGTGTGGGAGATGCAAGAAGCCGGCTTGCAACGCAGCCTTCAGCCGTTGGTAGATCTGCTGTTTCTTTTGGACCGTAAAGTAGACGGGATTGATCTTCCGCTCGAGCTGGCGGTCTTCGGTCAGCTTCTCGATTGTGCCAGCACCAATCGCCGTGCGGTCGACGTTGATGACGTCAAAGTCGTACTGTCGATCGAGCGTGCCGATGTACTCGGCAGCTTCGAGCGGGCCCATCTGATCATGCGCCTCATCGTTGAGGAAGATGTTGCCCTCGCTGTCAACACCATGGAACACAGTCCGGTCGGTCCCGGACCCAGCAATATCGGCGCCCAACACGGTATAGTCGGTGTGTCGTGACGGCTGCCCCCCGTCCATACACCGCCGAATATCGTCGACCGGGAAGAACTGCCCCGCGTCGGCGACGAACTCACCGTACACCTCGCGCGCAATTTGGGCGTCTGTCTTCCCAGACTTGAACTCCTCGAGGTCGTCGTCATCAATGAGCGGGTTTGCGTTAGAGCCAACCTGCAGACTGAACCACGAGCTGTTGCTATCTGCAGTGCTAAACTTGCGATAAAAGTACCCACTCATCCCGTACGGGGTTGAGGCCAACACGAGCCGGCCACCGGTTGCGAAGGTCATCGGCTCGAGACTCTCCTCGAAAATCGAGTCCTGAATGAAGGCTGCCTCATCGACAATAATCAGGTCTGACGTATACCCGCGGATTTTGTTCCCGTTCCGCCCGGTGGGCACGCAGTGAATATCCGTTCCGTTATCGAACTCGATGATTGTCTGTGTCGAGCGGTCAATGCCCCAGGCTGCATCTGTAATCCCGGATTGCTCGATTTCAGAGTATAGCGTATCGAAGAGGAGCGACGACTGGCGCAGGCTTGGGGCGGTAATCAGTACCTGTTCGTGGGCGTTGGTCATTGCGTGGTGTAACGCGATCCAGGCTGCCATCCGTGACTTCCCAACCTGGCGCCCCGAGGAGACGACACGGTGGCGCGTGTCGGCGTCTAAGAAGTCTTGTTGGTAACTGAATGGCTCCACCCCCAACACCTGTTTGACAAACAACGAGGGCGACGACTGCAGGGCTGCTTTGTCGTCACTAATGTCCATAGCGACAGCAGTGGTGCATTCTGAGTCACGTTACGGCGCTGAGACTCGCTCCATCACGTGAATTGTGAGGTATGATCCGCTAGGAAACGTCTCATCGGGAGTAAGATTTGATAGTGACTCTGGGATATCGTAATCAACGTAAAATTCTCCTTCGTAGTATCCGGCTGTGTCTGTATCTCCGTCGTTCCAAATGTATGCTACGAGCCCACTATCTTCATCAACGGTGCTACAGATCCCATCAACAACATCATCTGTGGCCGTATTCACCATCCGAAACGCGATTGTTGCATCTCGAAGATCGATGGATTGTCCATCACGAATGAGCCTGGCTTCTAGTGATGGCGATGTATCTCCTTGCTTTATTGAAAAGTCAATCTCCCTTGCCATGCGACGGTGTCTATTCGAGGCGCATCAGTGATCCGGGTCTAACACGATTACGTCCCGTTCGTTTTCATTCACTACTATTCGTGTTCCACCGCGTGTCAACTCTGCGTCTCGACTACCAGTTATGATCGTTGGTCTTCGCCGTGGCGTGTCATCTGTTCCGACTGCGGTATCTAATACATCAGTAAGCGAGACGCGCCTGAGAAGTCCGGGTGCGAGATCGTCGATGCTAGTTGTTGACGCAATCTGAATATCTGGTGTTGTACTAACTGGCGCTGTGTCTGTTGCGCGTGGTGACGTTGTCGTTGTGTATGGTGTGGTACTGCTCGCTGCGTATGTGTTTCCACTGGCAGTCAGTTGCTGTGAGAGCGTTGTGTCAGCCTGTGACTGTGCGGTAGTAGTACTTTCGGTCGTCTGGGTGGTTGGTTGTGTCTGTGTTTTTGTTATCGTTCCCAGCCCCTGTGCAGATGTTGTGACCATCGTTGGTTGCCGAACGGTCGATTGTGTTGTCGCTCTCGCATGCGGTGTTGCTGTTGGTTGCGCTCGGTGGGTTGTCGATGTTTGTGTGATCCCTGTTCCTCGTTCGCGTAGGTTGACGGCCCGTACGAGTGACTGTGTTGTAGTGACAGTGGATCGGGTGTGTTCTTGCGTGGGCGGTATCGGTGATGTGGCTACCGCACTGGCGTCGGGTGTGGTCGCTTCTGTGTGGTCTGTTGTAGTGAGTGCTGCTGTGCTGTCTGTTGACTGGCGCTCGAATGTACGTGCAGAATCGGTTGCGTGAGACGTTGCAGTTCGAGCGAGTTGTGTTGTCGAACGGATCGGCGCAGTGTCTGTTGCTAATAGCGTGCTCGGCGATATTAGGTTCGTTGTTATCGTTCCTGTTGTTGTTGTTGTGAGCGCACCGAGTGTGTGTGGAATGGGGAGTATGTTTGGACGTTCAGCAACCGGGGCTGAGTCTGTGACGGACGGTTGTCCTGCTGTTGTCTGCTCGGACGTTACGATTCCGGTTGTGTCTGTAATAGCAGTAAGTTGTTTCGGACGTGTGATAGTGAGTCGCTCGTTTACTGTCCCATCGCTTGTTATCGTTGCAATAGTTGTGAGTCCGACTATCGCTGCTGACTGTTCGGTACTCAGTGAGCTCGCTGTTGTCTGCTGTATCGTTGTGGGCAGTACTTGTGGCGCCGGTGTAACAAGCCCTTGATCGCTTTCTGAAACAGTAGCGCTCGTTCCAACAGTTGCGTGATCGCGTCCAGACCCAGTGGCAGTCGTGTTGGACGCCACCTGGTGTGTCTTGGTGATGTGTGATGTGCCTACACCCGTTCCGTCAGCAGTTGGTGTGATGGTGGATTTGAACGCAACTTCTGTTGTCACTGGCACGCGCGGTGTTGTTTGTACAGTGGTTCTCGCTGACGTTGTGCCGGCACTGAGCGCGTCTCCGGTCGGAGTAAGATCGTGTGTTGTCAGTGCTGTGAGTGTCTGTTGTTCGTCAACCGGGGTTGTGTCAGAGAGCGTCGGGCTGATTGCTTTCTCAAGGCTCTGTTGTGTTGCTACGTGTGCTGTTGCGTCCGTCTGAGACGTTGTTGACCGTGTGGTTGTCTGGGCAAGCCCTGCGGTTGCGGTGACAGATACGGTGTTTGTTAGTGAGGCTACTGTGCGTCCTATCTCCACCGATGACCCTCGTGTTGCAGCTGCTGTCTTGGCTACTGTATTGACGGTGGGGGTTGCTATAGATTGCCCCTGCGTTGTCGTTTGTTGTTGCGTTGTTACCGTTGTCCCGAAGATGGCTTGCGTTGGCTCATCATCTGGCTCCACGGGGGTGTCGTAGAGTGATTGGATCTCTGCTGTCGATAGCGCACGGTTGTAGATGCGCACTTCATCAACACCGCCGATGTATCTTTTGAATGACTTGCCACCACGACTTCCAATCTTTAACGGCCCGTCTGGATCGTTAATAACACCGATGGCATCATCAGAGACGTACTTTTCTCCATCCACCCATAGCTCAACTTGGCCAGATGCTGTTGATTGTTGCAAGAGCAGGTGGTGCCACGTGTTGAGCTCGAGCGGTGGCATTGTTGGTGCATTGACAGCCCAGTCGCCCGTTCCATTATCAATTGCCCACCAGATAGAGCGCTCGTTTGGTGTCCGTGTTCCGCTGCCGTCGAAGATGAGTTCGAACTCTGGTGCAGTTCCGATGATTGTCTGATCGGATTTGCTTCCATCTGTTGGTTGTATCCAGACAGATACGGCAATCTCTGTGAGGCCATTGAGTTCATCGTAGTCCTCAATAACTGACTCTGTTGTTCCATCATAGAATGCACCGTTCGTGCTTCCAACGCCGTCGATGCTTGTAACTCCGCTTTCGTGAGTTCCATCAAACCCGTTCCCGCTTGCGTCTGTTACCGTGCCGTCCGAAACAGTATCGAGTGGGTAGTACGCCAGTGGGTCCGACGGGAACTGGGTTGGCGTCTGTTCCCCCGTGCTTGGTTTGACTTGTGCCAGTCCTGTTTCCGTTGTGGGCTCACTGATCGAGCGGATTGCTTGTAGCTGCTCTGTTGTTGTGCTGTGCTCTTGCGTGATCTCGGTGACAGTCGAGTCTGCCGTGATCTGTGACTCCGCACGACTGTTATCTGTCGACACCGGCTGTGTGCTGTTGAAAATCGGAACGGTGGTCGCAGTGACAGCGCTGATTGCTGGTGCACGCATGTTACTGTCACCCCGCTGTGAGAGCACGTCTGCTGCAACTGCATCCGGTGTGAGTTCAGATGCAACCGTGAGCTGAATGTCTCGGACTGGGCCACTGCGTGTTGTTCCAGTAGCGGTGTCTGTTGTGTTCACACTACTGGATGCCTGAGACAGTATCGCTGTTGTGAGCTGTCCGGTACTACTGGACGTTGTTGTGTGCGTGATACGCGCGGTTTGTTGTTCGGTAGACGTTGTGGTGTCAGCGCTGACGAGCTGCGTGACATTCTTTGTGGACCCCGTTACATCTGTGCTGGTGGCGCCAGTGGTTTGCTGTATTGTCTGGGCTGTTTTTGTCCCGCCGTCAGTAGCGATGGTTGCTGTACCAGCACCCGGCGTTGTGTGGGTGACAGAGATCGGTTGGATGTCCGGGCGCAGAACGTTCTCTTCGAAGACATCAACTGAGGCAGTGCTAGTCTTCGAGATTTGTTTTGGTTGGCCCGCACTTGAGCCAGTTGCGGTGAACAGTGCGTTCGGTGTGACGCGTACGGAGCTCTGTGCTGTTCCAGTACTTACGGTGTCAAACACAGCGTTTGTACGGCGGGATCCTGTTGCAGTCGCGCGTGCTCGTGGTTGTGCGGGTAGTGCTGTACTCGCTGTAAGCGACTGTAATTGCAAGGCGCCACGCCCACTAGCTTGTGTGTCGAGCAGCGCAGACGTCGTCTGTGTGGCTGTTTCGGTTCCGGCTACGACTGCTGAGGCGCCACTGGTTGTTGCAAGTGACTCGGTGAGTGAAGCGAGCTCAGTGAGTGTGGCATCTGCAGTGACGGCGAGTGTGTTTGTTGTCCCAAGCGTCTGTATTGCTTCACCAGCTGTTGTTGTACTGGTCGGCGTCGGCTGGCCTGTGATGCCGGTGACAGATGTTGCGGTTGGTGTAGCACGCGTTGTTGACTGGGCTGTCACCGCAGTTGGTTGTATTAATGGTGTATTCTTAATCCCGGTTGGCGTGCTGTACAGTGCCTGTATTTCTTCATCAGACAGATATCGGTTATACAGTCTCACTTCATCGATGAAGTCGACCCAGTCAAAGCGCCCGTCGACGAGGTTTCCAAGCGTGAATTTCAGTGACGGACGCATATTTTCATAGTTTCCGACAGTTGTGTCAACTTGATTTCCGTCAAAAAAGAGTTCAACGGTAACTGTAGACGCACCCTGGCGCCGTTGTCGGACAGCAACGTGGTGCCATCCAGATACTGAACTCACATCGTGTGAGAGAACAGACCCAGCAGCACCACCTCTATAATGAACGATGCGTCCATTTTCATGTACAAAATCAAGTGGTTTACTACTGGTTTGGTCTTCAGATACTGACAACCACTCCTTGCGCGGTTGTGATGCCCAGTCGGTGAGCTTAATCCAGCCAGACACAGTCCAGTCCTCAAAGATAACTTCCGAGGAGGAGTTATACTCAATGTCTATTTCTGCAGTATCGCTGGTGAACTTAGCTCCCCTCTCAACAATACCTGGTGCTGAAACAACTGACTCACTTGCGACGCCTGTGTGTCCATTTCCACTTGCGTCTGTCACAGTACCCGTGGCCACGTTATCAAGCGCATAGTATGCAGTTGGTGTATCAGGGAATGCGTCTGGCTGTGTTTTGGGAGTGTATACAGCTTGCCCGGCGTCAGTCGCAGTTGCTGTACCGACTGTTGTCTGTGTTGGTGATGCGCGTGAGTTTCCTTTTGTGGTAGCAGCTGTGAGTGCTGATGCAGCCTGAGTCAGCTGGGTCTGACCGCTAGCGGTCGGTTGTGACGTCGTCGCTGTCTGTTGTGTGAGCGTACTGACTGTTGTCGCTGTCGTTTGTACTCTCCCCGACGCAGACGAACTCGCCGTTATCTGTCCGGACTCGGTAACTGTAATGGCCCCACCATAGACAGATTGTCCATACGTATCAGCACCGTATTGTCCGGGTGGTGTGCTCGTTGTTTGGGTCGGTACCTCAGTTTCATTCCCAAGTGCGTGGAATGATTGGGGATTCTGTTGGTTCTGATATGTTGTGCTAACCCACTCATTTGATCGTGGTGTCGATGAAATGCGGACTTCGTCAACAAGTCCGTTGAACGGCCGTGGATCGTTACTGTCTGTAACGTCTTTCCCTGAACCAATTGTCAACGGCTCATTTGTAATCGGAATACTCTTGTTGTATGACTCGGTGTTGGTTTGTTCTCCATCAAAGAAGAACTTCGATGTGCCACCATTGACGTACGTTGCAGTGAACAAGTGTGGGGCGTCGTCGTACGTAACTGTTTTTCCGACTCGTACGTCGTCAGCGTTTCCGGTTCTGAGTCCGACAGTGTTGTTTGACCCGCTATCTTCGACAAATATTCCGTAGCCACCGTTATCCGTTTGCGTTTGCTCTTTCCCAACAATACGCGGGTATTTGTTCTTTCCACCACTTGCGCCTTTGTTCTGTGCCCAGAACGACAGCGTTAGTTCTTCAGTAATATTGAGCGCTGGGTCATCAGGAACAATAATACTGTCACTACCGTCAGCATCGAAACGCTGTCCGTTCGAAATCTGTGTTGCCACGGGCTGTGAATCATCAGCACGCGTTCCATCAAGCCCGTTCGCTGTCGAGTCTGTAATTGGTTCACTGTCTTCATTGAGGTGCCAGACGCCTGCGTAACCGTTTGTCCAGACGTCAGCCGGTGCTTGTTGATCGGAGGCAGTGCTGTTGCCGTAGTACAGATACAGCGTTGTATCGGAGCTACTCGATACCGATGGGAGTTTAACGTGTACCCACAGCTCCCCTGTGCTGCTGTCGTACGACTCGATCTCGTGGCTCAATTGGGTCGTTCCATCGGCAGCCGTGAACAGGAGATCGTCGCCTGATGATTGTGTGTTGGCTGCGAGATCGCTGTCGCTACCGGTATGGATAACAACCGGAAAGTCTGTGAGCTCACCGTCGACGTGTGTGTAATCGATGGTGACTTCTTTCCGGTAGCTCCAGTTTGTGTCGAACCAATTCATGTGTGATTAGAAGATCGTCGTGCCGTCGATTGTGAGGCCAGTTACAGAGTTGCCGTCAACCGTGATATCAATCACCTGCACCCCGTCAACGGTGATCGGAAGCGCAGTTTGGATTGTTGCTGTACCGCTCGTTGCGGTTGCGTGATCTGTTATGCGGACAACACGGTACGTATATGTGTTACCGTATGACGAGCTTGTATGTGTGTACGTGCTTGTGTTGGGTGCTAGTCCGCTGGCGAGCTCATTGTAAGTACTCCCACCGTCAGTCGAGACGTCAATTCGGATTCCCCCATCACTGCTACTGTCATTGTTTGTCCATTCAATGGTGGGGTTGGGATCGATGAATGTGACAGTACTGTCTGATGGTGCTTGAAGTGGAGTGACACCAGATACTTCAGCAGAAAGCTCAGATTCGCCCATGCAAAATTAGTTCAATTGTACGCGGAAACGCGGTAGTAGTATCGCTCGCCGTCTTCGAGGTTCTGATCGACGTACGGAGGATTTGATACGTCTACGATCTGCGTGTAATCCGACTTTGCGGACCCGCTCGCCTCAGCTCGGTAGACGTAGTAGCCCGTCGCGTCAGACACAGGATCCCAGTCGATAGTCAATTCGCCCCCGACGGTGTCATCCGTAATCTGTACATTCTGTGGGACGCCATCGGTAGTCGTGAACGAGAACGTTGAGGAGGTGGTCGTGGCTGAACCGTCATCCGCGACGGCGTACCACGAGTACGTCGTGTTCCAGTCCCGACCACTCCAAGTGACGCTCGCGGTCCCGCCATCTGCTACGCCCGTTTGGGTTGAGCCGATTTGTGAGTCGTTGCTCGCGTCGTAGAAGGTCACGTCCATCGTGTCGCCATCGGCGTCCGTCACGTCGATGGAGAGCGTGGGAACAAGTGAGACGTCCGATGTACCGTTAGCTGGGGATTCGGAACCTGCGGTGAACGCGGGGGGATTGTTAGGTTCAATATATTCAATAACGACCTTACCGTTTGAAGGTGAGGTATCATCCCCATTCGTCGTTCCGCCGGCGCCACCCCCTGTAGTCGTCGTGCCCGATGTGATAACAAGACCAGAATTAACCTCTTGGCCTCCAACTTCTCCAAACCCATTCTGATCAGTATCTTCTAGTCCTTCTCCGCCACCGTCCCCACCATAACCAGTTCCTTGACCATCTTCACCATCATTATATCTACCATCACCACCTAAACCGCCTCTCCCGCCACCACCACCACCGCCGTCTTGATCGAGGCCATTAGTGCTATCAAAAGTAATACAATCTCCACCGCCTCCATCAGCTGCTGCTAACATCGTAGCGCCACCATCAATCCATAACTCTGTCGAACCTCCACCCCCTGCACCGTAGTAGAATTCAAATCCGTCTACGCCACCATCACCGCCATTGTTTTTGCCCCAACCACCTGCACCGTCTCCTTCGGTACTTCCACCGTGTTCACCCACCCAAATTCCTAATGTATCTGTCCCTGATACGTCGAATGTATATCCTCCAACATATCCACCCGCCCATGCATTACCACCGCCAAAACGATTACCCGCCGAACCAGCGTACATTTCTTCGACGGTAAGTTCGTCTACACCTGTGAGGTTTACTGTTTCCTTCGAGCCTGTATAGTTATAAGTTTCTTGGACCATTATATTTCAGCCCCAAAAACCGCGAATGGGTGTTTCGGTGTTTCGGCTTCACGGGTGATGGATTCGCCCGTTTCGGGATCTCTGTATTCACGCACCTCTACGTCTGTAACAAGATCGGAGTCATTGTACTCAACTGATGGCATTATTGAGTCTTTAGATTGATAACACCGCTTGCATCGTCGCCATTGACCTGAATGTCGTATCCGTCTACAGAGTCTGCATTACCGCCGATATCGACACTCAGCGTCGCCTCGTCGTTGATGTCGATGACAGGCGTATAGCTCGAACTGTTGAGCTTGTTGCTTTGCAGATCACCGATGTTGGTGGTGTTTGTAGATACCTGGTCGTCGAGACTTGCAACCGACGTTGCAGCTGCGTCTACTTCTGCGTCGACATCAGTGACCGGTGTATAGTTCGAGCTATCGAGTTTGCCTGCAACTGCATCGTCAAGACTAGCGACAGAGTTGGCTGCGTTGTCAACGTCACTGTCGACGGCCGAGCGAGCCTCACTATCACTGTATCGACTGTGATGTGCATCTGACACTGAGTCCGCCGAAACGTCCGTCAACTCCGATGCACTGGAGGTCTTCGAGTGATGTGCATCGGACACTGAGTCTGCTGATACGTCTGTCAGGTCGGATGCAGAGCTTGCTGACTCGATCTGAGAGACAGTAATGTTTTCATCGACAACTATTGATGAGCCCGTAGAAACATTCGTTATTTCAAGATACCCGTCGCTGTTTGTGTCTATCTTTACATCATCGTTCTGAATTATGTCGGGACTAATGTTGAATGGCATATATAAGTAATCTAAGTACTATATCTCATACCTAATGAGGACGATTCCTGAACCACCGTCACCTCCCCCACCACCGCTTCCACTATTAGTTGAACCACCTCCACCACCACCGCCAGTGTTTGCAATACCATCGTCTCCATCGTCTCCTGTGCCACCCGAGTCAGTATTGGTGTCGTATGTTCCATTTCCACCGTTACCACCACCACCAATTCCTCCATCATTGTCAAATTCTCCTGAACTTGGATTATCTGGCGGTCCGTGAGAGCCACCACCACCCCCACCAGCAAAGTAACCATTTTCACCGAAACTATCAGAAAATGTATCGCCATAATAAAGACCGTCTCCACCATGTCCAGGAGAATTGGTAGTCCCATCTCCTCCAACTTGACCTGCTCCTCCACCGCCAGCGTGGTTATACGGAGAATTTGAGCCGTATGTGGTATCTCCACCATCATTTCCAAATCCACCAGATGAGGATGAAGGTTGCAAAGATTGACCAATTATATTTCCTGAATAAGAATTAGTTCCTCCACCAGAACCACCATCTTGATTTCCGCTACTACTATCTGCACCGTGACCAGCACCGCCACCCAATGCAGTTAATCCATCAAAACTACTATCATTCCCTTTAGTACCACTATTGCCCGTTCCTGCTCCCCCAGCTCCGCCACCACCTACATGCAATGAATAATCTTCTTCAGTAACAGAATAATTGTTCTTGTAAATTAGACCGCCTGCACCAGCACCAGCACCATGGCGACCACCACCCCCACCGCCACCACCAACCACTAATACATCAACAGTAGCATTAGTCGGAGCAGAGTTTACACTAAAGGTGTCAGAACCCACATTTTCAAATGCGTGAATGCGGTAATCAGTCCCATTAATAGTACGGTCAATGACAGTAGTGCCACCAGTAGCGTCAATGGTACTTCTCCAAACCACGCTTCCATCAACAGTTATCTCTTGCACCGACTCGTCATCAATTGTAACATCAGACCAGCTTGCTCCATCAATAGTTCCCATAGTTATGTCTTGAAATTAATAATCCCCTGCCCATCGGTTCCGTTTTTCTGAATATCGTACCCATCAACGCTTTCTGCATCAATGGAGCCATCTGCTGCTGATTGCGCTTCACTGTCAGTGTACCGACTGTGGTGCGCGTCAGAGACTGAGTCAGCAGACACGTCCGTCAACGCAGATGCACTCGTGGTCTTCGTGTGGTGCGCGTCGCTAGAAATGTCTACAAGGTCTGTGTGTGAGTGGTATGCATCTGCGCTGTGTGTACTATCTGTATTGACAGCATTCAACACATCAGACTCAGTTGTGATTGAATCGCTGTCAGGGTCCACGACAGCAACGTTTCCGCTCCCAGTGATATTTGATTCACCGCTGATCGGACCAGCAAGTACAATTCCCTCTCCACTGGGAACCGTAAACTCACTTGTTATGTCTGTGGAATGCGTAACTGGTTGACCCGTTGTTAATCCGCCACTAATAGAAAGATCACCTGTCAATGATACCGAAGAAGCTGACTCAACAGCACTGACAGCTTCACTGTCTGCATATCGACTGTGGTGCGCGTCGGAGGCGGAGTCAGCCGAGACATCTGTTAGTTCCGAGGCGCTCGTTGTTTTAACGTGTGTGTCTGACTCTGGATTATAGTCTGCGGACGCCAGGAAGTGACTACTATCGTTCCCATCCAGTGTATCTGCGTTGAGCCCGGAGTTGCTCCCGTCGTTGCCGGCGTGCCAGCTCTTGTTGCCACCAATGGTAGTGTCACTTGCAAGATTGGCGCCTGTTTCGACGGTATCGGGAGTTGTTCGGTGCGCAGCGGTGTAGTGTTCACGGACGGCCTGGTGGAGTTCGTCGTAGTCAGCGTTGGGCTGGTCACCGAACTGTCCGCTTGGATCCCCTGCCGTGGCGTGTGCGACGGCGGTGTCGACGTCAACGTCGTGAACACATTGCGCACAGACGACTCTCTTATGCTCACCAGTAATGTCGTCGTACTCGATGTACCCATACGCATCGTCGAACTCGACGTACTCAACGATGCCGTAATACTGTGCTTCGTCGGAGCGAATTTGGACGATCGGGTCGACGGTATCGCCAGTCAGTTCAGCGAGGACAGCGCCGGCTGTTCGGCGAGAACAGTCGAGCTCGTCTGTGAGTGTATCAAGCGCTTCACTCCGTTCAAACAATTTGCCCTCGTGATCGTGAAACCAGTCAGCTCCGTCTCTAAGAATGTCGGCGACTCGCTCTTGGCGTGATGTTGCCTCGGTGAGAACCGTTTCAGCGTCTCGTGACATATGAATTATTGCGCGATTGCGACAAACTTACGTGGACAGTGTGGGCGTCTATGAGAGCTCAATTCCACCACTAATTCTGACCCACACGCGGTGGACGGTGTTGTACTGATACCCACTTCCGTTGTCGTTCGGATAGTCGTCGACCTCCCACCGATTACCGAAACCGGCAACGGCCCAGTGGTGGGTGCTCGCGTTGTACATCGGGAAGTCAGGCCCGAAGATGTGATCCTCGCTATTTTCACCCGTGTCGGATCCCGCCGAATCGGGGAGATTTGCAGTGTGGTCATCGTACTTCGTGACCTGACTCGTGATGTCGGTATAGCTGACTTTCGTGGAGTCAGGGACAATCGAGTCAATGACAGTCTTATTCTCAGTGAAGTAGTGGATTTTCCTGGTGTGGTTCTCTGTGACAGCTTCGAGCCGAACAGCGTCGACAGTGTCGATCCCATATTGGGTGATATTATCAACGTGACGCAGCTCCCCGTTTGATCCACGTGCATTGATTGCAGCAAGATTTGAGAGCCCGTTTGGGAGCTGGGGGAATGTTGATCCAGGACCAACGTTGGGGTTTGTCCCACCAGCGTGCTCGTAGTTTAGGACAAGTATCCAATCTCCGTACCGATCGCGTTCAACAGTGACATCTTTTCCACTGTATGTTGAGTGTTCAATAACCCGTGTTGTCTGTCCGCCAGTACGCAGATCGTCAGTTGAGTGTGAAACACTCCACCTGCGTCGCGACCGTTGGTTTGCGAGCAGTTGGATCTCCGTCTGTGAAAGCGCCCGGTTGTAGATGCGGACATCGTTAATGTTACCATTCCATTGGTACTCAGGTGATGAATTACCAGCACCAATTGTCCAATCACCGGGGTACGCTGAGTTTGGGTTCAACTCGCCAGACGTTGTTTGTGATTCAACACCGTTCTTATACACGAATACAGTGCTCGTGTCAGTATTGACACCACAACAGTAGTGGGCGAGTTCACCCTTCGAGAGCGATGTTGTGAGATCGTATCTGCTACCGCCATCTTGTACTCGGAAGGAGACAGTTCCGCTCCACGAGCCAGAGCTGTTGTTTTGTAGAAAACTCCAGATTGCATTAGTTGACCCAACTGACTCTGGTGAAATGGCCATTGGATAGTCGCTCGGTTGGCCATCACCCCGAACCCAGAAGCAGACTGTAAATGAGTCACCACTTTGGAACTGAGCATCCGGTATTGTTCCAAGCTCAATTCGTTCTCCGTCTCCGGAAAACTGTAGTCCTGTGTTGGTCGTAGAGTCAGTAAATTCCGGCGACCCAATGATTGTCCCGTGAGTACCGTATGCACTACTGTCGGTGATAACTCTGTTTTGTGCATCTGTGGAATCCATCGTCCAGTGTCCAACAAGTCCTCGCTGGAGGCTCACACTCATAGTGATGCGTTCTCCGTGAGTTCACCACTAATCTCGACGTCGCCTCCACTGTTTCCACCGACCTCAAGCGTACTGTTGGGAATCCGTGTTACTTCGTTTTGTGTTCCACCAGACCCATCAGCTTCGCCTTCAATAGCGAGTGCTGTTTGATTATCGAGCGCAAAGGTGTAGCCAACCTGATCACCACTGGCTAACGAATCGGTGACGATCTCGTTTGCGAGCTGTGAGTAACTGTCTGCTGGTGCTGCAATCGGTCCAGCGTCAATCCCTTGAACAAACGTTGTTGGACCTGCCTTCGGCTGCCTGATCAAGTCAACACCATTCGATTCATCGCGGACAACGAGTGCATCTCCGCTGTTGTCGTACGTGATAGAGAAGTCACCATCTCTTCCGTACGTCGTTCCGTTCCCGTCTGTGAACGAAATACCTGCGAGATCAGTAGTCTCGACTGCTGAGATAGCAGCTGAGTCTTCGTACTTATCGTGTGTATCTGACTCTGGATTGTAGTTTGAACTGTCTAGTTTGTCTGATTGCAACGAGCTGATGTCGCTGCTGTTTATCGACACCTGTGTGTCGAGGTCACTCAGTGAGGTTGCAGCCGTTGTGACCTGATCGCCAACCCACGTCTGTGTTGCTGCAGTTTCACCTTGAATCGAAAGCGATCCTGCGGGAATCTCAACGTTCCGGCTCTCACGGAACCAGATGATCGTGTTGTTGGCAGTGTTCCGGAAGCGAGCATCAGCAGTCGAATCAACGAGATCAATATTGTACGTTGACCCAGTAAAGTCGTGTTTTGCGTAGGTCCCGTTGATTGTGGCGACGTTAGTTATACCATTTCCATTGACATTGATGTTACTGGTCGCAGCCTGATCGCCTGGGTGCTCGTGAGCTGTGTGGTGATCGTTGGCACCAATACTGCTCAGGTCGGCGTGATCAATGCTCGTTGACCCGCCAAGAGACACGGTGTTACCACCGACAGTCACTGAGCTGTTCGAGAGATTGCTATTGCTGACGGGCCACTCGTGATGGTTCGACGCGGAAATTGACGTACTGGTCAGATCACCGTGGCCAAGACTGACCGATCCACCAAGTGCGACGTTTGTGCCAGCAACTGTGATCGAGCTATTCGAAAGGTTACTGTTGGAGACCGGCCACTCGTGGTGGTCTGAGTTCGAGATGGTTGTCAAATCACCATGCGCGATTGTTGTCGACCCACCAAGCGAGACAGTGTGTCCGGCAACCGTTACCGTGCTGTTGTTAAGATTACTGTTGGTAATGGGCCACTCGTGATGATCGGACGCCGAGATAGACTCGTTGGTCAGGTCACTGTGGCCCAGACTGACCGATCCGCCAAGTGAGACACTTGTACCAGCAATGGAGATAGCATTGTTGACGAGATTACTGTTGGAGACCGGCCACTCGTGGTGATCGGAACTCGAAATGTTTGTCAGATCACCGTGTGCAAGTGTACTCGATCCACCAAGCGAGATATTATTCCCAGCGACAGTAATAGAGTCAGCCTCGAGCTGGGCGAGTGGGACATGTGCGTTGCTGCTGTCCCAAATTGTCGTTCCACTATCGGTAGTTAGTGATCCACTAAGTGAAGCCGAGCCAAGTGAGGCATTGTCAGCTGTGAGTGCACTAACGGTACTGTTAGCAAGCGTCCAGGTGGAGCCGTCACCGACGTACCACGCACCACTGTCTGTTGCCCGGAAAAGTGCATTCTGGTACGGTGTGTAGTTGGTCCGGTTGCTTTCTGTATCACGGGCAATCAAGCGCTTGTCGAGGACACTCCACCCACTGTCGTTGAGAATTGCCCCCCACTGGTCTGTGTAGTCGCTGGCGTTTGCGTCGCCAACGTGTGGGATGAGTGGAAGCGCGTGGTTGTCAGTTGTTGGTGGTGTTGGAGACATTTGTAACGACTATAAAAAGGGTGTGTGAACTGAACACACAGGCGTAGGTGTTACTCGAGCTTCAGCTTGAGGTCGCCAGGACTGATCGATAGCGTATCAATTGATCCGATCTTACGGGTCTGTGTGAGCGCTGGATTTGCGATAAGATGCCACGATGTTGACCCAGCTTCATCAGACTGGAAGTTTGCTAGGATGAACGCGGTGTCTACTTCGACAGTATCATCAGTTGTGTCCGAAAAGTCGTAGCTGATTTCGCTGTCATTTGAGATGCCCCAGTTCTCAGTGAGTTTGGAAGCGCTGAACGTAACGTCAACTGTGTCGTACGCACTGTTCGGTGGCTCAGTTCCGATGGCAGAGTAGTTGTCTGCCTCACCAACATTATCCGTGTTGTCATTGTAGAGGCCAATGCGGAGTGTCACACCATCAACCTGTTCGGTGAGAAGGTACTCTTCACCGATTGTGACAAGAAGATTTTGCGCCATTGCGACAGTAACGTCCAGTGCGTGCTCAGCGAGCGCGCCGGTTATGCGCTCGCTTGCGTGGCCGTATCATACAGAAACCACACTGCAAGCGCAACCACGGCCGTCTGCATGCCGTACATTGTGAGGTGAAACATCGTACACCCCTGGATGTGCAGCCCAAACCCGAACGTCAACAATCCGTAGTCTCCGCACTCAAGCCCCCCAGTTGCTTGTGCAATCTCGACGTGCCACGGAAACCACCAGGCACTGATGATAGCAGTAACAGCAACGCCAATGCGAGCCAAAAGCACGTGTGCTGGCGTCAGACCCATTCCCAATTCCTCTCAGACCGTGAATGTCAAGAATCCAATACAAATACTGCGCGTGAATATCTGCACGCAACCCGCCCCCGTTAGACGTAGAAGCGCTCGAGCTGCTCGCTGTGCCCCGGACGAGCGAGCCACAGGAGTTCCTGCGATGGCGCCTCTCGAATGCCAAGTTGCCGGAGCACGTGTTCGGGCGCACGCAACGTTTCTAGGTCGACGTCAAAACTGAGATCAGCGGTAACGTGCCCATTTGAGTCTGCTGTCCGAAGATACACGCGATTCATGTCCTCAGACGGTGTCACACCGTCCATCCAGTACCAGATGTCTTCGATAAACGGCCGACTGATGCGGGCCTGATCGTCAGCGCTCGGTTCGACCATGACGTCGATATGATCGTAGGCGGATGAGAACCGCTCGAACGTTGCGTTGTACATAGATATCGCACGCCAGCTGTAACTCCACGACGCGGTGTTGGTGGTGAACTACCAACAGTGTGGACCTACAGCTGGCGTGTGTGCGACAACCCGCTAGTTATCTGAACTTCCACTCAGCATCTGTGCGAGTGACTCCGTCGCGTCGGCTTGCTTTGACTCGGGATCATCGCCGTAGATACCGAGATCCTTCAGCTTCGACTGGATATCGTTATCGAGTCGCGAGTACGGCAGATTCGCTGGGTGTTCTTGCGTGACCTCATGTACCTCTTCGCCATCGAACACCTCCTGGTCGGTGACGAGTCCCTGCGGAGTCGACCCCTCGACAAACTCATCAACACCCGACCAGGCGCGCAGCTGGTCGATGGCAATGCGGTATACTTGATCGACCTTCCCAATATTGTCGCGATCAAATGGCGCTTGTTTGATCCACGAGTCAGCCATCGCCTCGACGAACTCCTGGTCACTCTCGTCGAGTGACTGGTAGAAATTGGTTCGTTGCGCATACAGCCCGTGGGTCATCGCGTTGGTGTTGCCTTCTGGGGCGCCACCACCTTTGTGATTGTAACACCGCTCGGTGTCGGGGTCGTTCATCGGGTAGCGCTCACAAAAGCCCTGCAACTCAGAGCGAGCGTTTGTCACTTTCTCGACATGCTCCGCAAGCTCGACCCACACGTGGGTGTCTGCGTCGGCATCGACCACGTCACCTGTCTGCATCGAGGGCGCGCCTAGGTCGTCGACGATACTGAGCGCGCCGTCGTCGGTTGCAGTGAGTTCCTCGCGCACCGGGCCCCCGGCTGGGATGGCACCGTGTGTGAGCTCGTAGTCATCCCAGAGGTACTCACGGATAGATTTGTAGTTCGGGGGACCGTCGATTGTCGTTGCCGAATCTGGCGCGTGGAGTCTGACCGCTGCGATATCATCGTCGGTCAGAGACGCGACACGCGTTGCATCTGCCACTGCCTCGTCGGCGTCATCGTCGCCGTTGGCGTTACCGTCGGTCCCAGTGGCGCTGGCTGTTGGGCGCATCCTGTCGGTGTCGAGCTGTACCTCGAGGCCGACTTTGTCCGTGACGCGTGCGCCACAACGGTCGGGCAGTGGTCTGTCAGATACCATGCGAAATGCGACTGATTTCTTTTACTGACTCTAAACTGTCCCCCACAACAAAGCGTCTGTCCTAACCGACGAAAGATGTGTGCGAACGCACAATGGTGCGTGCACACAGCGAGGTGGGGAGAGAGCCAGCGATAGGTGGGGACAGACAGACGGGCAGGCGTGGATACTGGCGTACGCCGGTGCGACAGGAGTATCGGCTCCTGTCATGATGTCAGTAGTCGCTGCCGTCACTTTATACACAGTCTGCCTTCGAACGAATACCCCGCCACGCCACTCAGTTCCACGCACACCCTTGCCCCGGTCTGGTCACGCCCGGCAGATACCGACACCACCCCAACACCCGCCGGACACAACGGGGCATGTCAGGAAAGTGATACCCACACTACTGTCAGAACGCTGGCCTGTATCTCTGACCAGACGATGCTGTGTCGGCGTGGACAAAGCGCTCAGTCGCCGAAGATAACGTCGCCATCGCGTTGCCGAAGCTTTGAGCGCACTGATTCGTACGCAGAGACGTCGACGTCGAGATCGTTAAGTAGCGCTTCCGTTCGCCCCCGCTTGAGCGCTCGGTTGTCAAAGTTATCGGGGTCGCTGATATCGTGATCGATCAACAACGAGAGGATGCCGACGATGATCAACTCGGCCGGGATTCGGTCGGGTTGATATGCACTCACGTCAAGGTCTTCGAGGATGTCGTGACAGCGATCGGCGTGGTACTCAGTCGCGCCCATCTGGTCAGCAAACATATCCACCCAGCGCTTTTTGTCGGCCCACCAGTTTTGTGCGCCTCGAGAGATGTCTGATTGGACCCCATCTTGCCACTGCGCCAGTGTTTGCCAGGACCGGCGCTCGCTCGGGTCACGATGGCGTTGTCCACCCGGATACCGACCGGCGACGTCGTTCGGGTCGAAGTACGTGCGTGTCGGTGACCGACCATCGTTTTGTGGCTCTCGACTATGCGTTTGGACCCACCCCTCGGTTGCAGTCAGTGCTGTCGAACCGACGCCGGTATCGATGTGCGAGTCCACAGCCGTTTTGGGTGCTGACTCTTGTTCGCGCACACCAGGCCCGGTGCCCCCAGACTGAGTGTCCCCGTATGCCTCAC
>Ga0209945_1000079_pt1 | contig 32139 bp, 22 predicted proteins | sample SalPonR2_A_D2_MG_FD_185703 | JGI IMG/M metagenome (GOLD analysis project Ga0209945, IMG submission 185703) | Salt pond soil microbial communities from South San Francisco under conditions of wetland restoration - Salt Pond MetaG R2_A_D2_MG... ...
TTCGGGTCCGAGAGTGATCACTCGTCGGCGGTATCGGGCGTCTCGGAGTCGTCTCCGCCGGGTCCGTCCGTCCCGGTGCTCCCCATCGACCGCGCCGGCACGCCGGCGACGGTCGCGCCCGCGGGGACGTCCCGGGTCACGAGTGAGTTCGCCGCCACCTCGGCGTCCGCGCCGATCCGGACTCCGGGGAGAATGACGGCCTTCGCGCCGATCATGGCGCGGTCGCCGACGACCACCTCGCCCGTCCGGTACTCGTCTTGGAGGAACTCGTGACACAGAAGCACCGAGTCGTAGCCGACGATGGCGTCGTCCCCGATCGTGATCAGTTCGGGCCAGAACACGTCCGGCGTCGCCTCCAACCCCCAGGAGACGCCGTCGCCGACGGTCGCGCCGAGCCGACGAAGCGTCCAACTCCGGACCCGGAGCGACGGCGCGATCCGGGCGACCCACGCGAGGAGGTAGTTGAGTACAATCCGCCAGAGCGGCTTGACGTCGGTCCAGTACTGCAGGGAGTTCAGCCCGCCCGGCGTCGGGTGGCGGTGCACTCTGTCGTGCCTCGGTTCGTCGGCCGGCCCCGCGGTCTCCGAGGCGTCTTCCTCGTCGCTCACGGAGGTCTGTCGTCGTTCGACGAACAAAAACCCCTCCCGTCCGGAGCCTCGCCGCCGACGCCCCGGCGGGCCGCCGGTCGCCGGACACACCGGTGACCGGAGGGACGTGCCCCTCGTGGCTCACTCCCCGCGAAGCTCCGCGATGTGGTCGATCCGTTGCTGGACCAGGTCGGGCTTGCCGACGTCGTGGCGAACCCGGAGCCCGTCGCCGGCGGCCGCGAGGGCGTCTTCGGCCTGCGATTCGGCGTCGGCGATCGAGTCGGCGACGCCGACGACCGCGAAGGAGCGCGACGTCGTCGTGTAGAGGCCGTCCGCCCGCTCGTCGACGCTCGCGTAGAACAGCAGGGCGTCGCCGACGCTGTCCGCATCGACCGTGATCCGCGCGCCCGCCGACGGGTCCGTCGGATACCCGTCCGGGACCGCGTACTTGCAGACGGTCGCTTGACCCGCAAACTCGAGGCGGGGGAGCGAGTCGCCGTCGCGCGCGGCGGTCACGACGTCGAGAAACGACGTCTCCAAGATGGGCAGCGTGTTCATCGCCTCCGGGTCGCCGAAGCGGGCGTTGAACTCCACCACTTTCGGCCCGTCGGCGGTGAGCATGAACTGCCCGTAGAGAACGCCTTCGTACTCGGGGAGCGCGTCGACCGTGGCTTCGAGGATGGCGACCGCGTCGGCGTAGTCGTCGCTGGTCATGAACGGGAGTTCGGGGGCGGCGGCGCTGTAACTCCCCATCCCGCCGGTGTTGGGCCCCTCGTCGCCCTCGTAGGCGCGCTTGTGGTCTTGGACCGCCGGCGTCGGCCGTACTTCGCCGTTCGCCACGAACGCCTGGACGGTGAACTCCTCGCCGATCAGCCGCTCCTCGAGGACCACCCGATCGTGGCCGCTGTCGCGGAGGTACGCTTTCGCCTCCTCGGGCGTCACCTGGTCGCCGACGACCCGCACGCCCTTCCCGCCGGTGAGGCCCGCGGGCTTGACCGCGAGGTCGCCGTCGTAGTCGTCGATGTAGTCGCAGGCGGCCGCCGTGTCGTCGAAGACCGCGAAGTCGGGACAGCCCGGAATCGACTTCGACTGCATGAACTCCCGCTGGAACGCCTTGTCGGTCTCGATGCGGGCGGCGTCGGCGCCGGGGCCGAAGGTGTAGATCCCCGCGTCTTCGAGCGCGTCCGCAACCCCGACTTCGAGGGCGGACTCCGGGCCGATCACCGCCAGGTCGGCACCGACGTGCGTCGCGTACGCCACGATCTCTTCGACGGCCGTCTCCTCGATCGGCTCGAACCCCGCCGCGAGCCCCGCGATGCCGGGATTCCGGTTGCTCGCACACGCGTACAGCTCACACGCCGGGTCGGCTGTGAGCGCCCGAGCGATTGCGTGCTCCCGTCCCCCGCCGCCGACGAGTACCGCGGTCTCCGTTGCTGTCATACGCGGGAGGGGCACGCAAAGCAGCCTAAAGCTTGCCCTTCGGGTGCTGGCGTCGGGCCCCGCCGCGACGAACTCCCTGGCCGGCCGTTTTTCACCGTCCCCGCCGTACCGAGGATATGGACGAGCCACTGTCGCGAAACCGGCTGGACGAGGAGGCCAGCCCTTACCTCCGCCAGCACGCCGACAACCCGGTCAACTGGCAGCCGTGGGACGACGCCGCGCTGTCGGCGGCGCGGGAGACCGACCGCCCGATCTTCCTCTCGGTGGGCTACTCCGCGTGTCACTGGTGTCACGTGATGGCAGCGGAGAGCTTCGCGGACGACGAGGTCGCGGCGGTGCTGAACGAGTCGTTCGTCCCGATCAAGGTCGACCGCGAGGAGCGGCCTGATCTCGACCGGGTGTATCAGACCATTTGTGGGCTGGTGACCGGCGGCGGCGGGTGGCCGCTGTCGGCGTGGCTCACGCCCGAGGGCGAACCGTTCTACGTCGGGACCTACTTCCCGAAGACCGAGAACCCACACCGCGGGAACGTTCCGGGCTTTCTGGACATCTGTCGGTCGTTCGCGTCGTCGTGGGACTCGGACCGCGGGGAGATCGAGAACCGCGCCGGCCAGTGGACCGACGCGCTCCGGGACCGGCTGGAATCGACGCCGACGAGTGGGGGCGACGAGGGGCCGGCGAGCGACGGCGACGAGTCGGACGTCGGGGGCGACACCGACGGCGTTGGGGGCGACATTCTCGGCAGCGTCGCCACGGCCGCGATACGAGCGACCGACCGCGACCACGGCGGGTTCGGATCCGACGGCCCGAAGTTCCCCCAACCGTGGCGGATCGACGCGCTCCTCCGGGCGTCGACGGCGACCGAGAGCGACGACGCGCTCCCGGCGGCCACCGCGTCGCTCGATGCGATGGCTGCAGGCGGCGTCTACGATCACCTCGGCGGCGGGTTCCACCGCTACGCCACCGACCGGGAGTGGACGGTGCCGCACTTCGAGAAGATGCTCTACGACAACGGGGAGTTGCTCGCGCTCTACGCCGCGGCGTTCCAACGGACCGGCCGCGACCGCTACGCGCGGATCGCCCGCGAGACCGCCGACTTCCTCCGCCGGGAGTTCCGCCACGACGACGGCGGCGTCTTCAGCACGCTCGACGCCCAAAGCGAGGGCGAGGAGGGCAAGTTCTACGTCTGGACCCCGGAAGCGGTCGACGAGGCCATCGACGACGACCGGACCACGGCGATCGCCACGGACCGGTTCGGCGTGACCGACGCCGGCAACTTCGAGGGGACGACGGTGCTCACGGTGTCGGCGTCGATACCGGACCTGGCCGACGCCTACGACTGCCCGGAGGCGGAGATCGTCGACCGGCTCGACGACGCCCGAGAGGCGCTCTTTGCGGCCCGGACCCACCGCGTCCGTCCCGCCCGCGACGAGAAGATCCTCGCGTCGTGGAACGGGCTCGCGATCCGGGGGCTCGCCCGCGCGGGACTCGTTCTCGGCGACGACGAGTACGTCGACCTCGCGGTCGACGCCCTGTCGTTCGTGCGGGAGACCCTCTGGGAGCCCGATTCGACACGCCTCTCGCGGCGGTACAAGGACGGTGACGTGAAGGGACCCGGCTACCTCGACGACTACACCTTCGTCGCCCGCGGCGCCCTCGAGTTGTACGGCGTCACCGGCGACGTCAACCACCTCGCGTTCGCCGTGGACCTCGCGGCGGTGATCGTCGACTCCTTCTACGACGCCGACGCCCGGACGCTCTACATGACCCCTGCCGACGGGGAGGCGCTCGTCACTCGACCCCAGGAGCTACAGGACCAGTCGACGCCGTCGAGTGCGGGCGTCGCGGCGTCGCTCCTGTTGGATCTGGACGAGTTCACACCGTCGGCGGGCTTCGCGGACGTCGCGGGCGCGGTGGTCGATACGCACGCCGACCGGATCCGCGGTCGGCCGCTGGAGCACGTCTCGCTCGCGCTTGCGGCACACAAACGGGCGCACGGGTCGACTGAGGTCGTCGTGACGACAGATGGAAGCAAGGCCGACGCGGCGCCCACGGGGCTTCCGGAGTCAATCCGGGCGTCGCTGGCGTCGACGTACGTTCCGGACGCCGTCCTCGCGCCGCGGCCGCCCACGGCGACCGGGCTGGAATCCTGGCTCGACGTCCTCGACCTCGACGAGGCGCCGCCGATCTGGCGGGGACGGACCGAACGCGACGGCGACCCCACGGTGTACGTCTGCGAGGGCCGGGCGTGCTCGCCGCCGTCGCACTCGGTGGCAGCGGCGCTGTCGTGGTTCGAAAGCGGGGGTGGAGAGTCCGCCGACGGGGAGGACCTCGACGCCGGTGACCTGCCGTTCGGTCCGGACTAGTTCCCGGAACCCACCCGCAGGATCGTCGCCGTAGAACGGGCGTGGAACCGCGCGAGCGCGTTCAGGAAATTCAGCCCGACAAGCAGGACCACCGCCCCGACGGCAGCGACCGCGAGGGCATCGGGCAGACTCCGCACCGCCCACGATCCGATCCGGTACTGGCCGCCGGCAGCCGCGCCGGCGACGGTCCCCGTCGGCGCGTCGTAGACGAACGGGGCGGCCAGCAGCGCCGCGGAGACGGCCCCGACAGTCACGACGGCGACGAACGCCACGATCCCGAAGACGAACTTGTACATCAAGAGTACGACGGCCGTCCACGTCGAAGGAGCGGTCACGAGTTCCCGGACCGCGTCGACGAACCCGTCTCCGGGGACGGCGAGGCCGTCGTCGACATCGAACGTTCGGAGGAACGCGGGCACGGTGGCGTCGACGCCCACGAGCCACCTTGCGAGTCGGGCCTCGATGCCGGCGGCGGCCGCAGCGGCCGCCAGCGTGACCAGCAGGATCGGCAGACCGACCCACGTGAGAAGTAGCCCGAAGCCGACGGCAGTGCCGGTGACGACTCCGACGAAGTAGGCGATCCCGAGCGGAAACGCCAACAACAGATACAACAGATGTCTGTACGTCCGGCTGCGGAGCGGCGCACCGAGGAACCGGCGGCCGGCGCCGCGGAGGGTGTCCGTAGGGACTATTGGATCGACTGTCGACATTGCACTGAGACCTACGTTGATCGCGGCGTTAACCCATCCGGAAGCTCAAACTCCGGTTTGAGTGACGTCGGCGCCGTGTTGTCGACGCCCGTCCGGATCCGTTCCGGCAGCTACTCTGACAGCCGATCCGCGAGGGAGACCGCGATTGGAACGCGCTCTTCTTCGACGAACCGCCCGACCTCCTCGCCGTCGCGTTCGACCACGACGGTCGGGATCAGTTCGATCCCGTACTCTTCGACCCTGGGGCCGGTCTTGCTCCCGTCTGCCTCCTTTTCGACGGGGTAGTGGTGGACCCGCTCGTCGGGGACGCCCGCGGCATCGAGCGCGGCCCCGAAGTCCGGAAGCTGTCCGCGGCAGTCCACGCACCAGTCGCCGCCCCACACGCGGAAGACCAGTCCGTCCTCGGAGAGGGATTCGACGACGTCGTCGTAGGCGTCGGCGCTCCACGCCGGGTTGGGTCGCATCGTCTCGAGTCGGTCGTCGGTTCCGGTGTCTGTCTCCGACATACGCCAGGATACGCCATCCCTGGGCGTAAACCCCGCGGTGTCGACGGACGGCGGGGGGTCGAGGACCGCAACGCGGCCCCATCGGCGATACCGGCACGTCTCGACGGGCGCCGCCATCGTCTTGTGCGCCACTGACGAACCTCGGGACGATGAACGCCACCATCCTCGAGACGATCGGATCGCCGCTGGTCCGAGTGGAGTCGCCGCCGGGGGCGACGATCGCCGCCAAGATCGAGTCGAAGAACCCCGGCGGGTCGGCGAAGGACCGCCCTGCCCTGGCGATGGTCGAGGCCGCCGAGCGCGACGGCGCCATCGAACCCGGCGACGACCTCGTCGAGCCAACCAGCGGAAACACGGGCATCGGGCTCGCGGTAGTTGCCGCCGCGAAGGGGTACAATCTCACCGTGGTTATGCCGAAGTCCCAGTCGCCGGAGCGTCGCGCGCTGATGCGGGCGTACGGCGCCGACATCGAACTCGTCGCCGGCGACATCTCCGACGCGAAAGAGCGCGCCGACGAGATCGAGGCCGAGGCGGGGGCCACCCAACTCCGGCAGTTCGAGAACCCCGAGAACCCGCGGGCCCACTACCTCACCACCGGCCCCGAGATCATCGAACAGATCGGCGACCGGACCGTCGACGCCCTGGTCGCGGGCGTCGGCACCGGCGGCACCATCACGGGAATCGGGCGCCGGCTCCGCGAGGAGTTCCCCGAAATGGAGATCGTGGCGGTCGAGCCCGCTGACAACGCCGTTCTCTCCGGCGGTGAGCCCGGGACCGACGACTTCCAGGGGATGGGGCCGGGGTTCGTCTCGCCGAATCTGGACACGGATCTGCTCGACGACGTCGAGACCGTCACCATCGAGGCGGCTGAGGCGGAGTGCCGGCGGCTCGCCCGCCAGGAAGGGATCTTGGTCGGGCAGTCCTCCGGCGCGTCGAACCTCGCCGCAAAGCGGGTGGCCGAGCGGCTCGCGGACCCGACTGCCGTCACCGACGGGTCCGACGCGGATGGGTACGTTCTCCCCGACGAATCAGGTGGAGCTGTCGGCACCGACCTCGGCGCCGAAGACGGCGATCCGCCGCTCGTGATCACGGTCTACTGGGACAGCGGGGAGCGGTACATGTCGACCGGGATGTTCGAGTGACGCGGCGTGGATACGGGAGCGATCAGTCGCGCGACGGTGTGACGGTTCCCACCGCGTCGAGCACGGTCGCCCGGAGCGCGTCGAGGTCCGAGCCCGCGACGAGGTGGGTCGGGCAGTCGCAGTCGGAGGCGCCGAACCCCGGCAGCGGAGCGGCGGTGCCGTCCGAGCCGGGGGCACGCGTTCTCGCCCGGAGCGCAGTCGCCAGCCGGCACTCGATGTCGGCGCGTGGCGCTGCGACGGCTGCGTCAAGTGACGCGGCGGCGTGGCCGGCGAGGTAGTCGACGTGCCAGTGGCGGACGTCGTGGGTGCCGTCGGCCACCCGGCGGTGGCGATCGACGCGCCCCAACCCGTTCGATCCGAACGCGCTCCCGACGTACGCGTACGCCCCGGCCGGGAACTCGGCCGCACCGAGCGCGCCGACGGTGACTGTCGCCGCCGGATCGACCTGGAGCAGCAGCGCGTACGTCCCCGGCGGCGCGTCGCCGATGCCGACGCCGAGGGGGTCGCGCCCCTCGCCGATGGCGTCGGGATCGAGCACGACGGCGGCGTCGCTCGCGTTTCCCCTCGCCATCGGTCAGGCGATGGATTCGGGGGGCTCCGACGCGGCCGCGACCAGCCGGTCGAACAGGCCGGCCGCGTCGCCGCCGAGCGGGTAGATCTCGTGGTAATCGTCGGGGTCGCGGCCGCGACCGCTCGCGACGCCGACCACCTTTGCGATCCGGTCGTAGTTCTGTCTGACCAGCGATCCCACGATCCCGGGCGTACCCGCACGGTCGGCCAGCTCTTCGGCGGCCGACCGGCCGGCGTACACGCGCTCCCGGCGACTGTCGACCAGAAACATCGCGAATGGCGTCTCGCCGAACTGCGCCTCGAGGAACGCCTGGGCGGTGTCGTCGTACCACGAGATCGCGCCAACGTCGTCGAGGGCCTCGAGCGTCCGCGCCGCGACCGAGCAGTACGGACACTCGCCGTCGTAGATCAGCACCGCGTCGTACCCATCCATACTCGGTTCGAGGGACTCAACGGGCAAAACCGTGCTGGCACCGCCGGGACCGTAACCGTCAGGTCAGTACCACTCTGAGGCTCAAACGACTGTGGATCCCGACCTCGAACCGGGAGCGCTCGTCGACTGGCTTCGAGAGCGGCCGTACTACGCCGGACAGATCCGCGACCACCGCCGCGTGCCGGGACAGGACGCAGAGACCGCGGCGCTGGACCTCGAATCCAGGCTGGCGGGAGCACTCTCCGACGCGGGGATCGACGCGCTGTACCGCCATCAGGCGGCGGCGATCCAGGCGGTCCGCGACGGCGACAACGTCGTGCTCGCGACGCCGACTGCGAGCGGCAAGAGCCTGGCGTACACCGTCCCGGCGTTCGAGCGCGCCATAGATCACGGCGGGCGGACGCTCTATCTGGGGCCACAAAATGCCCTGATCGCCGACCAGGAGGAGACGCTCTCGGCGCTGGCTCGGGGGCTCGGCTTCGGCAGCCGGGTGTCGGTCGCGGAGTACACCGGCCGGCTGTCGAAATCCGAGAAACGGGCGGTCCGGGACCGCCGGCCCACGGTCCTGCTCTCGAACCCGGACATGCTCCACTACGGGCTGCTCCCCCACGCCCACCGGCTGTGGGAGTGGCTCGCAAAATCGCTGGAGACGGTCGTGATCGACGAGGTTCACGGCTACCGCGGCGTCTTCGGCAGCCACGTCGCGCTGACGCTCCGCCGGCTCAACAGGGTGTGTGAGCGGTTCGGCAGCGACCCCCAGTACGTCTGCTGTTCGGCCACCATCGGCAACCCGGTCGAACACGCCGCGCGGGTCACCGGGAAAGGGGCCGACACGTTCCGGGTGGTCGACGAGGACGCGAGCGCCGCCGGCGCGAAACACTGGCTGCTGTGGAACCCGCCGGAGTACGACGGCGGCGGATCGGGCGACGGAGCGACCGACGCATCCGGTGGGGGCAACGCGACCGGCGGGAGCGGCCGCCGCCGGTCCAGCCACGTCGAGACGAAGGAGCTCTTCGTCGATCTGGTCGCCCGCGGCTTCCAGACGCTGTCGTTCACCCGCGCCCGCCAGACCGCAGAACGGTACGCGACCGAGAGCGCGTCGGATCTCCGGGAGCGTGGCCACCGCGACGCCGCGGCGTCGGTGACGGCCTACCAGGGGTCGCTGCGGAACGACCGCCGCCGGGAGATCGAAGCGGGGCTCCACGACGGGTCGGTCCGCGGCGTGTGGTCGACGAACGCCCTGGAGCTCGGCGTCGACGTCGGCGAACTCGACGCGGTCCTCATCGACGGCTACCCCGGGACCAGGATGTCGGCGTTCCAGCAGGCCGGCCGCGCCGGCCGCGGCGACGACGAGGCGCTCGTGATCCTAGTCGGCGGCGAGGATCAACTCGACCAGTATCTGCTCAGCAACCCCGCGGAGTTCTGGGAGGGCGACCCCGAGAACGCGGTCTGTGACCCCGAAAACACCGAACTTCTCCCCGACCACGTCGCGTCGGCGGCCGCTGAGAACTGGCTCAAAACGGGCGATGAGTCCCACTTCGGGGCGCCGTTCTCCGACGTCGTCTCGGCGCTGACCGACGAGGGACGGCTCGACCGGCGGGAGACAGACGCTGGGGTCCGGTGGCTCCACGCCGGCAACGGCAGTCCCCAACACGAGATGAGCCTCCGCACGATCGAGGCCCGCGAGGTGGACCTCCTCGACGACCGCTCGGGCGAGGTGATCTCGTCGCTGTCGTTCGCCGACGCCCTCCGCGACGCTCACGAGGGGGCGATCTACCACCACCAGGGGACCACCTACGAGGTCGTCGACCTGGATCTCGACCGCGACGTTGCAACCCTCCAGCCGACGTGGGCGGACTACTACACCCGGGTGCTCCACGACAAGACGATGACCGTAGCGGAGGACCTGCGAGCAAAGCCGCTGCCGGGCCGGCCCGACGTGGACGTCCGGTTCGCGGAGGTGACGATGCGAAAGCAGATCACCGGGTTCGAGCGGCGGGACCCCCGGCGCGGGGAGACCATCGGCCGCGGAACTCTCGACCTCCCGGAGACGACGCTGCGGACCTCTGCGCTGTACTTCACTGTCCCCTCGGACGTGGAGATCGCAATGCGGGAGTCCGGCGGGGAGTACGGGTTCAACGGCGGGATCCACGCCGCCGAACACGGGGCGATCTCGCTGTTTCCGCTATCCTTCCTGTGTGACCGCGGCGACATCGGCGGGGTGTCGACGCCGTACCATCCACACACCGAGAAGTCGACCATCTTCATCTACGACGGCTACCCCGGCGGCGTGGGGCTGACCGCCAGCGGCTACGACGAGATCGGGACGCTGTTGTCGCGTACCCGCCGGATGATCCGCGAGTGTGCGTGCGCCGACGGGTGCCCGGCGTGCGTGCAGTCGCCGCACTGCGGCAACGCAAACGACCCGCTTTCGAAAGAGGAGGCGGTGCTACTCTTGGACGCGTTGACGCAGGGAGGCGACACCGAGGCGTGAGTCGGGACCGGACTGCGCGTGAGCCTCACGCCGAGTCGGCCCCGCCGAAGGCGTCCAGCCGCGACTGTTCGGCCGTGTCGTCGTCTGCCTCGCGACCGTGTTTCCGCGCGATGGCGGCCGCGGCGTCGCGGCCGCCCGACAGTGACGCGCGGTCTGCAACTTCGGGCCGCCCCAGCGCGTCGGCCGCGTCCGGACGCACCGCGGCGAGGCGCTCGCCGAACTCCTTCCGAGCCGCGTCGTAGTCGATGATCGGCCGCGGGTACGTCTCGCCAATGGTCACCCCGCACTCGGACTGGACGTGGACCGGGGTCCGCTCCGGACGATCGAGATACTCCGCGGGGAGGGGTTCGAGCGCCGGCACCCACTCGCGGATGAACTCCCCGTCGGGATCCTGGTCGCGGACCTGCTTCCGGGGATTGTACCGTCTGAGCGTCGGCCTCCCGACCAGCCCGCACTGGGACTGCCACTGCGTGTAGTTTATCGACGCCACCGAGTCGACCAGGTGGTGGTGGTACCAGTCGGCGCCTTCCCGCCAGGGCTGTTGGAGCAGGTGGTAGTAGAACGACACACACAGCGCGCGCATCCGGAAGTTCAGCCATCCCGTCTCGGCGAGACATCGCATCGACGCGTCGACCATCGGGTAGCCCGTCTCGCCGGCCTTCCACGCCGCGATCAGTTCTTCGTTCCGGCGGTCGGCGTTGAATCCCTCCAGGACGGGGTTGACCGCGGTGTCGAGCCACCCCGGCCAGTCTTGGAGCTTCTGCTCGTAGTGTTTGTTCCAGAACAGCCGGGAGACGAACATCTCGGCGCCCCGACAGTCCGGCGCGGTGGCCGCGACGTACTGGTAGACCTGCCTGACCGAGAGGCACCCGAACTTGAGGTACGGCGAGAGCCCGCTGGTGCCGTCGCGGGCGTCGACCGGCGAGGAGATGTTCTCCGGGTACTCCCGGATCCGATCGACGAATCCGGCGAGGTGCCGCCTCGCGGCGGTGGTTCCGCCCGTCGGTATCTTCGATTTCGCGGAATCGATCCCGTACGCGGCGTCGACGTCCTCGGCCGTGACGCCCGTCTCGACCTCGTGGACGGTGACCGCGTCCGGGTCCCACCCGTAGTGATCGTCTGTGAGCCACCCCTCGAGCTGTCCGCGCCACCCGTCCCGTGGCCGATCGACGCCCCGGACCAGGCCGTCGCCGTCGACGAATGACACCTCGCACTCGCGTCGTGCCCGTCGGTCCCGCTCCCGGCCGTACCGGCCGGTGGGGACGGCTGCGGCGACGACGTCCCACCCGGCGTCGCGGAACCGCCCGAGCACCTCGATCGGATCGCCGTGGGCGAGAGTGAGCCCGGCGTCAGCCACCGCGCGATACTGGGCGTCGAGGTCGGTGAGACACTCGTGGAGGAATCCGATCCGGGCGTCGCAGGCCAGCCCGCTGCCACCGTAGAACGACGGGTCGAAGGTGAACACCGGGAGGAAGTGGTCGGCGTCGCCCGCTGCCGCGACCGCCGGGTGGTCGGTCACCCGGAGATGCTCGCGGTGCCAGACGACCGTGCCGGACTCGCCGTCGGGAACTGTTGGCACTGGTGCCTTTTGGGTTCGCTTCCGGAGCTCCGATCGGGTACACGCCGGCACGGAGCTTACACCTGCGACTCCGGCGACTGCTCCTCGCGTACCGACGGGTATTCCGTGGGCACGCGAACCGTGAGGACGCTGCCGCGCGGCTGGTTTGCGGTTAGTTCGATCGACCCACCCAGAGCGGTCACCGACCAGTAGATCAGCCAGAGCCCGATGCTGTCGGCGTGGTGCAGTGGCGTCTCGGCGCCGGTCTCGATGATCTCCCACTCGGCCTCAGGGATCCCCGGGCCGTTGTCCGCGATCCGGACGTCGACCGCGCCGTCGCTTTCGGAGTCCGTGACGGTGATCTCGACCCGCGCCTCCCGGTCGGCGTGGATCACCGCGTTATCGACAATCTCCTCGAAGGCGACCCGGAACACCTCTCCGTTCCGGATCGAGCGGTCGCCGGATACCACGACCGTCAGGTCGATGCTCGCGTCCGCGTGGTCGTCACGAAACTCCTCGACGATGGCTTCGAGATCTGAGACGGGAAGCGCAGAGGGATCCGACTGTCCGTCGAGTAGGTTCCGGAGGGTCGTCGTCCGGTCGCTGATGTCTTTCAGTGCCGTCGTCCGTCGGCGGATCGCCCGGATCGCGGTCTGGCGCTCCGCCTCGCTCGGGGCCGATTCCAGGATGTCGGTGTAGCCATCGATCACGTTGACTGAGGTCCGGACGTTGTGACGCAGGATGCGGTTGAGTACGTCGAGCGCCTGGTCGGCGAGGCGTGCATCGGTGATGTCCGGCTCGATCGCGGCGAAGTGCGTGACCTCGCCCCTGTCGTCGGTGATCGGCACGATCCGCTGTCGGCACCGGTAGAACTCCCCGGATTTGGTGCGGTTGGTGAGCTCCGCCTCCCAGACGCCCCCCGCAGAGATCGTCTCCCACATCCGGTCGTAGAACGCATCGTCCTGCTGGTCGGACCGGAGGATCGCCGGCGTCTTCCCGAGCGCCTCCGCGGCCGTGTATCCAGTGACTCGCTCGAAGGCGGGGTTGACGTACTCGATCGTGCCTTGGACGTCCGTGACGAACATCACCTGATCAGACAGTTCGGCGTGTGCCTCGAACACCGTCTTCTCCCGCTGGGTGAGTTTCGTCTCCGACACGTCCTCTTGGTATCCCAGGAAATGCGTGACCTCGCCCGCGGCGTCCCGGACGGGCGAGATCGTGATCCGGCTCCAGAACAGCGAGCCGTCCTTGCGGTAGTTCCGCAACGTCACCGTGACCGGGCGCTCGGCGTCGATGGCAGCCCGCATCTCTGCGACCGGCTCCTCGCGGGTGTCCGGCCCCTGGAGGAACCGGCAGTTGCGGCCGATGGCTTCCTCGCGAGTGTAGCCGGTGAGCTGCTCGAACGTGTCGTTCACGTACACTAACGGCTCGTCGGCGGCGGTGGCGTCGGCGATAGTGACGCCGATCGGGGAGCGGTGGGCCGCGGTCTCCCGTGGGGAGGCCGCCCCGTGCTCTGCGTTCCCGGCGTCCATCACGGCGGTGTGGATCCGCGTCTCCCCGTCCCACGAAACGAGGGAGCTCACCGCAATCGCGTCAGTTCGACTACCGTCGTCGCCAACGAGTTCGACCGCGAGCCCCTGCACCGGCTCACCGTCCTGCAGGAGGCGCTCGAAGTGATCGTTGAGTTCCGCTACATCCGAGTCGGCGACGAACCGCTCGACCGGTTGGCCGGTGATCGCCGCGGGCACGTCGACCCCGACGAGGTCACAGAACGCCTCGTTCGCGTACTCGACCCTATCCGCCGAATGGATAACCACGGAGCCGACGAGGTCCCCACGCTCCATCCATCCGAACGAACAGTGGAAGGCACTTTGTGGTTTGGGTTCCGCTGGCTCCCGGCGGTCGACTTCCGGCGTCCAGACGGCGTCGGGCGCTACCCCGACCGTTCGAGGAGCGTGTTCGTGTAGAGGTCGCCGGCGGGCAGGTCCGACTGGGGGATCTCCGCGCCGTCAAGGTCGGTCAGGATGCCCTGCCCCGCCAGCCACTCCACGAACGCCGCCCACCGATCTGCCGCCATCACGCCCCACTCGCCGTCGTCGGTGAGGTACGCGTCTGCGAGCCGGCGCTGGCTCTCACGAAGCACGGCCGCGTCGTCGACGTCCATCCCGACCGCTTCCGCCCGGAGGACGTCGGCGGCCTCTTCTGGGTTCTCCGCGGCGAACTGGTAGCCGCGGGCAGTGGCGGCGAGGAACGCTTCGAGTTCGCTGCCGTCGGTCTCGATGGATTCCGGCCGCGCGAGCAGCACCGGGGTGTACCCGTAGGGGATCCCGTACTCCTCCAGATAAAACGGCCTCAGATCCACCTCGTCGCGCTCCGCCAACAGCCCCTCCCACGGCATAAACACCCACGTCGCGTCGGCGTCGCCGTCGAGCAGCGTGTTCCAGATGCCGAGTTTCGGGGGCGTGACGACGTCGATGTCGCCCTCGCCGCCGTCGTTCCGCACGAGTTGTCTCACGATGTGGTCTTCGAACCGCGCGTCGTAGGAGGCGTAGGTACCCCCGTCGAGGTCGGCCGGCCGGTCGATACCGCTGTCTTGGAGTGCGACGATCGCACTCTTGTCGACCTGTGATATCGCAGCGACCGCAGTCAGCGACGGGTACTCCGGGTGCGTTTGGTAGCTGATCACGCTCTCGGAGGGGGCGACCGCAAGCGTTGCATCGCCGGTAGCGACCCGCTTTGCGGGCGTTCGCTCGTAGTCGTCCTCGACCGGGGAGTGGATCGACACCTCCACGCCGCGCTCGTCGTAGTAGCCCTTGGCCGCTGCGACGTAAAACCCCGTGTGGTTGGTGTTGGGGGTCCAGTCCAGTGCGAGATCGATGTCTGACATTCATCGGTGGTACAACAAGAAGATAAAAAGCTCTGGTGGTGACAGGTCGTCGAGCTGGCCCCGACCGTCCCACGGGGCCGGCGCCACCGGTCCCACCCGAGAGCGACAGTTATTTTAGGGTAGCCTAAAGATCCTGATCCGATGCAACAGGACGTCTGTGTCGTGGTTCCCACGATCCGCGAATACGAGTGTCTGCGAGCGTACTTCGAGAACGCCCGCGAGCACGGCTTCGATCTCGATCGACTGTTCGTCCTCTTGATCACGGAGGACTTCTGCGACGTCGACGCGATGGAACGGATGCTGGCGGAGGAGGGCGTCGACGGCGCGGTCTACGACGCCACCCGGCGCGAACAGTGGTTCGAAGCGCAGGGCGTGTCCGCCTTCTCGCACTTGGTTCCGGAGGCTTCCCACGCCCAAACCAGCTTCGGGCTGCTGTACATGTGGGCCACCCCACGGTTCGAGCGCGGCGTCTTCATCGACGATGACACCCTCCCACACGACGAGTGGGACTTCTTCGGCCGCCACCTCGCGAACCTGGATCGAACCGACGAGGTCGAATCCGTCCGCTCCGGCGAGCGCTGGGTGAACGTGCTCTATCAGAACGCCGACGAACACGGGCTCTACCCGCGTGGGTATCCGTACTCCGCGATGGACGAGACGGTCGAGACGGGGCGCAGCCGACTCACCGACGTGGTGGCGTCTCAGGGGCTGTGGACCAACGTTCCCGACCTCGATGCGGTCCGGATCCTGATGGACGGTGACCTCCGGGGCCAGGCGCAGACCCGAACGAAGCGTTCGGACTTCGAGGGCGACTTCGTGGCCGACCCCGGTCAGTACCTCACCGTCTGCTCCATGAATCTCGCGTTCGAGCGCGAGGTGATCCCCGCGTTCTACCAGCTGCCGATGGACGAAAACGAGTGGGACGTCGGCCGGTTCGACGACATCTGGTCGGGGGTGTTTCTCAAGCGCGCGGCCGACCTGCTGGGGAAGGACGTCCTCACCGGCTACCCGCTGTGTGAGCACAACAAGGCCCCTCGGCCGACGTTCGACGACCTGAATAACGAAGTTCCGGGCCTCGAACTCAACGAGCACGTCTGGGAGGTCGTCGACGACGCCGGCCACGACGCCGACACTTGGCGGGAAGCCGCCACCGCGATGGCCCACACGCTCGCCGACGGCGACTTCTCGGAGTGGAACAACGGCGAGTTCCTCAACCACTGCGGGAACTACTGGCTCGACTGGTTGGCGTGTCTCTCGGATCTCGCGCCGACCCGAACGGAGGCCGCCGCCGACGCCACGGTGGCCGATGACTGACTCGGAATCGGAAGGTATAAAATATTTAGGTGTACCTAAAACAACTATGCACGAATCAGACGGCACGGGACGGACGCGCCGCCGATTCCTTCGGGCGGCCGCCGCGGCGGGCGTGGTCGGAATCGCGGGGTGCAACACGCCCGGCGACGGCGGCGACGGGCCCGACACGGGGACGGAGACCGACGCCGGTGACGGCGACGACCCCGACCAGATCGGGTCGGGTCGCTCCCCGTTCGGCGACCGCGAGGTCGGCGGTGTCACCATCGAGGAGATGCCGGATCTCGAGGGCGAACTCACGGTTTACTCCGGCCGTGGGGAGGCGCTGGTCGGCGAACTGATCGAGTTCATCGAGGACCAGTACCCCGACCTCACCGTGCGCCCGCTGTACAACTCCGCGGCGGAACTGGTCAATCAGATCGAGACCGAGGGGCAGAACAGCCCCGCGGACGTCTTCTACTCGGTCAACGCCGGCGCGCTCGGGACGCTCGCCGACCGCGACCGGACGCAGAGACTCCCCGACGACGTCTTGGAGTTCGTGCCGTCGAACTTCCGGGATCCCGACGGCGCGTGGATCGGCACCTCCGGCCGTGCGCGGTCGGTCCCGTACAACACCGACGCGTTCTCGGCGTCGGACATCCCCGAAGACATTATGGCGTTTCCCGACACCGACGCCTTCGAGGGCGAGATCGGGTGGACGCCGACCTACTCCTCGTTTCAGGCGTTCATCACCGCGATGCGGATCCTCGAGGGCGAGGCGGCCACACGCGAGTGGCTCAACGGGATGCAGGACCTGGGCGTGAGCACGTACGGCGACGAGTTCCAGATCTCCCGTGCGGTGGCTGACGGCGAGATCTCCGTCGGCCTCGCCAACCACTACTACATCCAGCGGGTGCTGGCCCGCCGCGGGAGCGACGCGCCGCTTTCGACCGCGTTCACGCGGAACGACGCCGGGGCGATCTTCAACGTCGCCGGGGCGTGTGTGCTCGACACCGCGTCGGATTCGACGCTGGCTTCGAACTTCGTCCGTCACCTGCTGTCGGCGGAGGCTCAAGACTACTTCGCCCGCTCCACCTTCGAGTACCCGCTGGTCCCGGACGTCGACCCGGTCGGCCAACTGCCCGCGATCGATGAGTTGAACCCGCCGGAGGGGATAGACCTCTCGCAACTGTCGGACCTCGAGGCGACGATCTCGCTTCTGCGGGAGACAGGCGCCCTCTGAGGCGACGGGAGTTCGTTCACAATGGCCGGGGAGCACCAACCGATCGACGACGACGCAGGCCACGAGGACCGGCTTCCGCTGGGACCGTCGATCGCGGCGGCCGCGGTCTCGGCCGCCGTGTTGCTTCCGGTGCTGTGGCTGATCAAGACCGGGTTCGGCGTCGGGTTCGAGTCGGCGGTGGCGCTTTTGACCCGCCCGAGAACGCTCGAGGTGTTCGTCAACAGCGCGCTCCTGGTCGCGCTGACGACGGCTGCGTGCGTGGCAATCGGCGTTCCGCTGGCGTATCTCACGGTCCGGACCGACCTCCCGTTCCGCCGCTTCTGGACGATCGCGGTGTCTTTGCCGCTCGTGATCCCGAGCTACGTCGGCGCGTTCGCGTTTGTGTCGGCGTTCGGCCCGCAGGGCGGCTTCCAGCGGCTACTCGCGCCGCTCGGGATCGAACGACTCCCCGAGATCTACGGGCTAGAAGGCACCGTGTTGATCCTCACGCTCTACACTTACCCGTACGTCTACATCACCGCCAGGGCGTCGCTGAAGTCGATGGATACGACCCTGATCGACGCCGCGCGGACCTTAGAACACGATCGGTGGGAGACGTTCCGGCGGGTGACGGTGCCGCAGATCCGGCCGGCGGTGGCCGCGGGAGCGCTGTTGTCGGCGTTGTACGTCCTCGCTGATTTCGGCACGCCCTCGATCATGCGATACGACGTGTTCACTCGGGTCATCTTCGTGGAGTTCGGGACGTTCGGCCGCGACACCGCGGTCCTGCTCTCGCTGCAACTGATCGCGGTCACGGTGTTCATCCTCTGGCTGGAATCCAGGATCCGCGGAGAGGAACGGACCACCGCAGGGGGCCGGTCCCGCGCGCTCGTCCCGCTCGGTCGGTGGCGGTATCCCGCCGTGCTTCCGGTGGCGGCCGTCGCCGGCCTGGCGCTGGTCGTCCCGGTCGCCATCCTGGTGTCGTGGCTACTCGCGACGGGGACGACCGCGAACCAGTCGCTGGTCTTCGAGTGGTCGTACGCGATCAACTCCGTAACCGTCTCGGCCGCCGCGGCCGCCGTGGCCGTCGTCGCCGGGATCCCAGTGGCGTACCTCTCGGCGCGGCACGGCGGGCGACTGCCCGACGCCTTCGAGCGGATCTCCTACGTCGGCTACGCGGTTCCGGGCGTCGTACTCGGACTCGCCCTCGTGTTCTTCGGGAGCGCCTACGCCGCGCCGATCTACCAGACGCTGTATCTGCTCGTGTTCGCGTACGTGATTCGGTTTCTCCCCCAGTCGGTCGGCTCGCTTCGCGCGTCGTTTCTCTCGGTCGACCCGGCGCTTCCCGAGGCAGCGCGGACGCTGGGGCAGACCCCCGTCGGGGCGTTCCGGCGCGTCACTCTGCCGCTCGTCGCGCCCGGGCTGTTCGGCGGGGCGGCGCTGGTATTCCTGACGACGATGAAAGAACTCCCCGCAACGCTGCTGCTCAGACCGTCGGGTTTTACCACCTTGGTCACGCACATCTGGACAGCGTATGAATCGGGCTACTTCGGACAGGCGGCGATCCCGGCGCTCGTCTTGCTTTTCGTCTCCGGGCTCTCGATGCTCGTGATCCTCAGACAGGAGGGGTACGATGTCAAATAAGGGGCAGTCGACGGTCGACACCGACGCCGAAAGGCGGACTGAGTCGCCCGTCGGGAGCGAGACGGCCGAAACGGCCGCAGACGGCTCGGACGCAACCGTGGGTGGCGGCTCGCGCCCCGGAAGCGACGCCCCCGTGTTGGAACTCGACGGACTCCGGAAGTCCTACGCGACCGAGACCGTGGTTGAGGGGCTCTCGCTCTCGGTCCGGGAGGGAGAGATCCTGACGCTCCTGGGGCCGTCGGGCTGCGGGAAGACCACGACCCTCAGGCTGATCGCCGGGCTAGAGCGCCCCGACGGCGGGAGTGTCAGGCTCAACGGCGAGTCGATGTCGGGGTCGTCGTTCGTGGCACCTGAGGATCGCGGCGTCGGCGTCGTGTTCCAGGAGTTCGCGCTGTTCCCCCACCTCACCGCCCGCGAAAACGTCGCGTTCGGGCTGAAGAATCGACCGGACGACGAAGTGAGCGACCGGGTCGACGAGCTGTTGGAACTGGTGGATCTGGCGGGCCAAGGCGACAGTTACCCCGACCAGCTCTCCGGCGGGCAACAACAGCGGGTCGCCCTGGCGCGGTCGCTGGCGCCAGAGCCCGACATCCTGCTGCTCGACGAGCCGTTCTCCAACCTCGATGTCGACCTTCGGGTCGAGATGCGCGAGGAGGTTCGAGACATCATCAAGCGCGCCGGCGTGACCGCGGTCTCGGTCACCCACGATCAAGAGGAGGCACTGTCGATCTCCGACCGCGTGGCAGTGATGACCGACGGCCGGATCGAGCAGATCGGCGAGCCCGAGACGGTGTTCCAGCACCCCGAATCGCGGTTCGTTGCGGCGTTCCTCGGCTACGCGAGCTTCGTCCCGGGGTACGTCTCCGGCGACATCGTCGAGACCGACCTCGGGACCGTCCCCCGCGAGCAGATCCACGGGCTGGCGCGCGAGTACGACCACACCCGAATCGATCTGCTGGTGCGTCCCGACGACGTGAGTGCGCAGCCGGTCGCGGACGCGGCCGAGGGCTGCGGCCGGGTGGTCGGCCGCCGGTATTTGGGGCCGACGTTCCTCTACGAGATCGAACTCGACACCGGCGAGTCGATCCAGTGTATGCACAACCACGACGAGAACGTCCCCACGTCGGGACCGGTCGACCTCGACCTCGACGCCGACCACGAACTCGCGTGGTTCCCGCGGGAGCAGCGCCCCGAAGACGACGCACGGTACGGTACCTGAGCCGTGTCGCGGCGAGGCGGTCTCCGAGACCGAGGTGGCGACGACACGCTTGCCCGACTCGCCGAGCGCCTCGGCGTCCGCGACCACCCCGAGCGCCTCGCCGCCGCCGTTCTGGTCGTCGCCGTCGGTGGGGTCGTCTACTGGCTTGCGACGGACCTCTTCCCGTATCACTCGGTCAACGACGACGAGGGGGTGTATCTCTACCAGGCTGCGATGCTGCTCGATGGGATACTCTTCGTTCGACCCGGAGAGATCCCGTGGGAGGCGGTTCGGCCGTGGTTCTTCGTCGTCGACTTCACCGACAGCGGCGTCCGGATGTACAGCAAGTACTCCCCGGTTGCGCCCGCGATGTTCGCGGTCGGTCGGCTGGTGGGCGACTGGAACCTCGCGCTCGGCGGCGTCGGTGCGGGGATCGCTGCGGGCGTCTACGTCCTTGGATCTGCGGCGTTCGATCGCCGGATCGGGCTGGTCTCGATTGTCGCCCTCGCTGGCGCCCCGATGTTCCTGCTGACCACGGCGACGTTTCTCTCGTATGCGCCGGCAACGCTTCTCAACCTCGCCTTCGCGGTCTCCTACGTCCGCGCCGCTCGCGCGGGCGACCCGCGATGGGGAGCGGCCGCGGGCGTCGCGATCGGGCTGGCGTTCTTCTGTCGCCCCTACACTGCAGTACTCTTCGCGCTCCCGTTCATCGGCCACACGCTCGCGTCTCTGGGGGTCGCGTGGTGGCGCCACGCGTGGACGCCGGCGTTTCGAGGTGTGCTCGTGCGGTCGGTCGCGATCGCGGTCCCCGGGGCGGCGTTCGTCGGTGTCACGCTCGGATACAACGCCGTCGTGACCGGCGACGCGCTAACGTTTCCGTACGCCGCGTTCGCGCCGAACGACGGGATCGGGTTCGGGCCCCACGAGATCCTCAACTACGAACGTGACTACACCCCGGGGCTCGCGGCGGCAACGACCGCGACGGCACTCGAGTACGTCTTCACCGACTGGATCGCGGCCGGGCCGGTCGGCACCGTCCTCGCGGCTGCCGGCGCCGCCGCGACCGGGTGGCGGGCGTGGCAGCACGGCGGACTCCGCGACCGGTTCGCGCCGGCGGCAGGGATGCAGGATGGGGAAGTCGCGGCCGTCCTCGTCGGAATCGTCCCGACGGTGTTTCTGGGTGAAGCGTACTTTTGGGGGACTCACAACGGCCTCCGGAACGGCCTCATCGACCTCCTCGGGCCGTTCTACCACTTCGACGTGCTGGTGCCGATCGCAGTGTTCTCCGCCGCGGGCGCGGTCGGCCTCGGGCGTGGGCTGGCTGCGCGACTCCGCCAGCACACGACCCCGCGCCGCGCCCGACTTGCCGTGGTGATCCTGCTCGTCGCCTCCGCCCCGGTGGTGGTCTCCGCGGAACGGGCCGCGATCGAGGGGCCCTACGACGCGAACCAACTCCGGACCGACAATCTGGCAGCCGCCTACGAGCCGTTCGCGCATCGCTCCGTCGACGACGCCGTCGTGTTCACTCCCGATCCGTACGGCGACTGGCAGGCCCACCCGTTTCAGTATCTCCGGTCCGGCGGCGGGTTCGACGGCGACGTAATCTACGCCACCGACGGCGGCCCCGAGCGCGACCTCGCGGTGCTCGCGGCGACGAACCGGACCCCGTACCGGTTCACCTACCGGGGAACGTGGACCGGTGCGGCAACGCCGGTGACCCCCGAACTACAGCGACTCCGAACCCTCGAGGGAGAGACGGTCCGCGCCCGGACGACGGTCGGGGTTCCGCAGTCGGCCGCGAGCGTGAGCGTCCGGGTCGAGACGCCCGAGGGCTTCGCCCGGTACACCGTGCCCGCAGACGCCCGGGAGAACGGCACCGTCACGGTCGCGTGGACGATCGGTCCCGGCTCCGCGGCGGCCACGAACCTCGAGTTCGAGGCTGGTCCGGCGGGTCGATCGGTGCCGCTGGCCGACGGCGACGCGGAGGTCGATCTGGCGGTGACGTTCGTCGGGAGCGGCGGCGCGAGCGTCACCTACCGCCAGGAGGCGACAGTAGCCACCGGCGACGACGGCGTCAGAGTGGTGTGGCCGCCGGAGACCCGAGTCTGCAGACTGACCGCCGAGTGCGGGTACGAGGGAACCTGGGTGGGCCCGGACGGCGACTACGTCGGCGGCGCGTCGGTCGAGACAGAGGCACGAGTCGCAGCGTGACTTGCGTCGAAAACTCGTCCTGATCGGCGCGGCCGGATGCGTCCGTGGCAGGCGGATTGGGCGCCCGTTCGCACTCGGAACGTGTCCGCGGTCGATGGCGGTCCGGTCCCGGGTCCCACAGTCCGGCAGCCGCGCGGCAGCCGACCCGACGGGGCTTACTCGCGCAGCAGCGGGCCGGTGAAACTCACCTCCAGGAGGCCCTGCCTGATCGCGTACTCCAGGCGTTCGTCCAGCGGCATCTCCGCCCAGTCGTCCGGGCGGTCGGACTCGGGAACCTCCCCCAGGCGGTTCACGAGCGTTCGGTTGAGGAACCGTCCGTTGTCCCCACAGTTCGGGCAGGTCAGCAGGATCAGCCGGACTCGGTAGGAGCGGTCTTCCACGCGCTCACAGTGCGGGCAGACGTACGATTCAGTCACTACGATTCGGTACGGGCTGGAGTGACTCGAATTTGTCGGCGGCTCGGCAGCGTAGTCCCTCCCATCGCGAGTGACGCCCCGGAGACGAGGTCTGTCGGGCCAATGTCCGGGGCGAGTTCGACTGTCCCCGAGGCACTCGGCCTGCTCCGCGTGTAGACGTGTCTCCTCGTCGGTCGCTGCGTGTCGTGAACTAGTGGGGACACCCCTCGTTTCGTCTGTTCTTCGACTACTGCGGGGGTAACCACGATCAGCACCGTTCACGCCCCTCGTTTCGTCTGTTCCGTTCCCAATGTGGGTTGCACCCCGTCCGGTTTCGGATTCGGTCCATACACGCTGGGTGTATTCCATCCAGTTTCGGATTCGGTCCATACACACGAAACACACAAAACAGAAAACAGCACGTTTATCATAGGCGCAGCCGAGCGTATGATCATCGGATGTCCGAGGATCTGTTCGCTGGAATGACGGAGACGTTGTTCGAAGACAAATCGATCCTTTCGGAGGAGTATCGTCCCGATGTGATCGTCGAACGGGACGAGGAGATCGATGCATACCGGACGGCGCTGAAGGACGTGTTGTTCGGACGGAACCCCTCGAACGTGTTCATCTACGGGAAGACGGGCGTCGGTAAGACCGCAGTGACGGAGTATATCCTGCACGCGCTCCGGGCGGAGGTCCGGCAGCGTGACGCAGCCGACGAACTCCACGTCCACTCTCGGAACTGTAACGACGATACGGTGTATCGGACCGTCCGGTCGCTGATCAACGGGATCCGAGGCGACCATCGGGAGCAGTTCCCCGAAACCGGACTCGCGACGTCACACGCGCTCGAAACGCTCTTCGAGGAGATGGACGACCTCAGCGGTACCTTCCTGTTCGTTCTCGACGAGATCGACCATTTGGACGATGTGAATACGTTGCTGTACGAGCTGCCGAGAGCTCGGGCCAACGGACACCTCACCGACGCGCGTGTGGGCGTGATCGGGATCAGCAACAACTACACCTTCAGGTCCTCGCTCAGTCCAAAAGTGAAAGACACGCTGATGGAGAAGGAGATCGCGTTTTCGCCGTACGACGCCACCGAACTCCGGTCCATCCTCGAGATGCGCGCCGAGAAAGCGCTCGTCGACGACGCGTGTGAGAGCTCCGCGATCAAACTCGCCGCCGCGAAAGCCGCGAAAGACACCGGGAGTGCCCGTCAAGCGATCGACCTCCTTCGAGAGGGTGGTGACATCGCCGAAGAGGTCGATTCCGGAACGATCACTGACGACCACATCGAGCGCGCGGCAGAACGGGTACAGCGCGGTCGTGTGAAGAACAAACTTCGTGACCAGACGATGCACGGACAGCTCATCCTCGAAGCGATCGCCGCACTCGAAGCCGACGGCCACGCACCCGTCCGCTCGAAGGAGATCCAGGACGCGTACGAGCAGATCACGGGTAGTTGGGGGCACGATCCACTCACAACGCTGAAAAGTATCCAAAACCACCTGTCCGATCTCACTATGCTCGGCTTTCTCGAACGGTCCGAACAGAACAGGGGACGCGCAGGCGGTGCTCACTACCAGTACGAACTCACGCTCGATCCCGACGTCGTTCTCGAAACGCGGGAATCGATCGAAGTCGAGTCGTAGCCCGACTCCGGCCGCGACACTCTCCTCGTTGCTCCGCGGCAGTACCCTGTAACAAGCTGAACACGGGCGAACCCAGAGTGGAGTGCGAGCAGTACGCCCACCCCACTGGACGAGGCCCGGAACAGACGAAACGAGGGGTGTCCCGCGGGAGATCCGGGTCACCCGGCTGGATCGCCTGCCGAAACTCACCCGCTGGATCGCCTGCCGAAACTCACCCGCTGGATCGCCTACCGGAACTTACCCGCTGGATCGCCTGCCGGAACCCACCCGCTGGATCGTCTGCCGGAACACACGAAATGGGGGGTGTCCGAGAGGATTCGCACCCCCTCCGGGCGGACGACCGGAACAGACGAAACGAGGGGTGTCCCGGACGGAACGTCGACCACTCGGGTGGGAGGCGCGGGGCGCCCACGGAGGGCTGCGCCACCTGCAGGACGCGAGCGAGGCGGTCGTGGAGTTCGTTTGCTTCTCGCTAAATCGCCCGGAACACGGCGACGTCGTCGACTTCGAGGCCGTCGGCGGTCGCACACGACGCCCCGGAGACGCGGTCTCTGGGGTCGACCGCGCGGTCAAACTGCACCGTCGCCGGCGCGTCGCCGAAGTTCAACACGCAGACGACCGTTCCGGACTCGCCCTCCCTGGCGAACGCGACCGCACGGTCGGTGTCGGCCTCGTAGTCGACCCGTGCCAGCGCTGCGTCGCCGCGGAGTTCAGGGGTCGACTCGCGCACCTCGATTAAGCGGTCGTAGTGGTCGTAGAACTCCTCGCGGGCGTCGTCCCACGCCAGCGCGTCCCGACGGCCACGTTGACCGAGTTCCTGGCCGCCGTATATCATCGGGACGCCCGGAAGCGTAAACAGCGCGCCCGCGGCGGCGAAGGCGGCGTCCTCGCCGCACTCCACCAGATACCGGGTCTCGTCGTGGTTCTCGATGTAGAGCAGGAAGCCAGCGTGCGGCGGGAACCCGATCTCCGCGCGGCCGTCGATCGCGTCCAAGATGGCATCGGCGGGGACGTGGCCGCGTCCGACCTGCCGCAGCGTGAAGTACAGCGTTGTATCGAAGTGGACGTCGAACATCCCGTTGTGAAAGTCCGGAACGTACGGGATGGTCTCATCGAGCAGCAGAAACTCGGAATCGCGGGCTTTCACCCGATCGCGGAGCTCCTGCCAGAAGGTCTCGGGGACTGCCCACGCCATGTCGCACCGGAACCCGTCGGCGACCTCGAACCACGTATCGACGGCGTCGAGCAGGTGCCGCCGGACAGCGAGATTCTCGAAGTTCCAGTTGGCGATGTACTCCCAGTCGAAGTACGTCTCCGGTTCTCCGTTTTCCTGCCAGTCGTACCAGTCGTAGTACTCCGAGTCGGGGTTGTTGTAGGCGTCCTGGAAGAACGGATGGTCGCGCGCGGAGTGGTTCATCACGAGATCGAAGAGCACGGCCATCCCGCGGTCGTGAGCAGCGTCAACGAACGCCTCGTAGTCTTCGCGGTCCCCGAGATCCTCGGCGATGCTGAAGAAGTCGACGATGTTGTACCCGTGTGGCGCGTGGTCGTTTTCGAGCACTGGCGTCAGCCACAGGCAGTCGACGCCGAGGTCCGCGAGGTAGTCGAGCCGCGCCTCGATGGCCTCGAAGACGGAGCCGTCCCCGCCGCCGTCCCCCCCCGCGAACCCGCGGACGTACACCTCGTAGACCGTGAGGTCCGACGCCCCTTCCGGCGGGTCGTTTGGACGGCGGATCTCGAAGGCGTCGCGAGCGGAGACGTCGACGTCGGCCTCCGCGCTCCGGACGTTGCCGTCCGGGAGTGCCACCCGTGTGAAATCGACCGTGTCGGGGACGCTGTAGGTGTCGGCCACCGCGACGCCGTGGACCCGAACGCGATCGCCCACCGCCCGGATCGGGAGCCGGAGCTCGCGCCCACGGACGGTGACGTCGGCCGGGTCGACGTCGTCGCGGTCGTCGACCAGGAACGCCACGCTGCCCGCGCCGTCGGCGTCCGACGGGAACCTCGGATCGGCGCGCACCACGAGTTCGTCGCCCTTGACGGCACCGCGGAGCTGGAGCCGGGGGCGGTCGCCCGGAGCTCCCTGGTCAACCCGCCGAGACCCCGAGTTGGGTGTGTCGTCGCTCCAGTCCGCTCCGGCCTGCTCGCCTCGTCCGCCGGAGCCGCCGCGCCCGCCGCTTTCTCCGCCGCCCTGGCCGGGAAACCGGATGTCGGCGAACGCCCGTACGGTGAGGCTGTGGGTTCGTTCGGGGGTCTCAAGCCGGAGTTCGTAGGTCCCCGCTACGTCGGGCTGGAACTCGATCACGGGCGTTTGCTCCGGAAGTTCGAGCGTACTGACCGCGGGGGCGCTGCGGATCCACCAGTTGTACGTCGCCTCCGGATCCGGGTCGCGTGGGGCGAGCTGGACGCTCTCGCCGACCGCGAGGAACCGCGGCGGGCCAGGGTGTTGCATACGCGACCAAACGACACCTCGGGTCTTTGTCTTTACCCCGCTGTGGGTGCCTCCCGAGCCGTCGAGTTGGCCGGTGTCGCCCGATCGGAGACTACACCTCGGCGCCGCCCGGTTCCGTCAATACTTATTGGTTGGCGTACTCGTGGCGGAGTATGAGACTTCGTACCGTACTGAACGAATACAAGCGCGACCGCGACGGGCAGTTCCCGGGAGAACTCCCAACGGTCGAAGGCGCGTTCTCCGGTCACGGCGACCGGCTGGTCCACGTCGACGGAAACGGCGCGCTTCGCGACTACTCCTCGTCGCTTTCCGGACTGTACGGGATCGACCGGTCGCGGTTCGCGATCGAGGCTGGCGGGAAGACCCGTTGGTTCGATAACCTCGATCCGGTCCGCCAGCACTACTACCGCGAGACGAGCCTGGTCGAGACCGAGTACAACGCGGGATCGTACACCATCCACCAGTACGACCTGACGCTCGGCCGGGCGCACGTGACTCACGTCGAACTCAGGGGGGCGGTCCCCGCCGACGCTCACCTGACCGCATTTTTGACGTTCGCCCCCGAGGGGCGGGAGACCCAGGTCGGCCGGCTGATTCACGAGTCCGGCGGCCCGCAGAACACCCAGGCCGTCGAGGTGTTTCACCGGACCGAACACGACTACGTCACTGCCTCCACCGGCCTCGACGACGTCCGCGCGCAGGTCCCCGAACGGTTCGACGAGCTCCTCTCGGCCGACGCGTTCGACCTCCCGCGGGAAGCCGCCCTCGACCGCTACGAGGACACGCACCTCAGCGGCGACATCATCGTCTCCGCGCCGCTGGAGCGCCAGGGCCGCGGCGTCTGCACGACGCTCGTCACGCAGCTCTCCGACCACAGCGAGGTCGAACGCGAGGAGGCGATCGCGGACCTGTGTCACTGTGCGCTGTCGCACGCCTCGGCCGACGACATCCGTGCTGCGGCCCGGGAGCGGGCGGAGATCGTCGTTCCGGAGACCGCCCCCCGCCAACAGACTGTCAGGGCGGACCTCCGCGTGCTGTCGCTGCTGACTGCGCCCTCCGGCGCGCACATCGCCGGCCCGGAGTTCGACCCCTTCTACACCCACTCCGGCGGGTACGGCTACACGTGGTTCCGCGACGAGGCCGAGTGTGCCCGCCACCTGCTCCACAGCGACGACCTGCTCGGCTTGGACTCACGGTCGGACCTCTCGGCGCTCGCGACCTTCTTCTGCGGGACGCAACTCGACGACGGGTCGTGGCCACACCGGGTGTGGGCGATCGACGGCTCGCTGGCCCCCGGGTGGGCCAACGCCCGCGTCGAGGGCTCCGACGGGGCTGAGTACCAGGCCGACCAGACCGCGAGCGTCGTCTCCTTTCTCGCGACGCTGGTCGCCGAACACGAGGCCGACCTCTCGCCGGCGTTGGCCGGGCGGATCCGCCGGTCGATCCGGGCGGGCGTCGACGCCCTCGACGACGCGCTGGCCGACGATGGCCTCCCGGAACCCTGTCAGAACCTGTGGGAGAACATGATCGGACGGTTCACCCACACCGCGGCCACCTTCCTCCAGGCGTACGCGACCGTCGCCGCCGCCCCAGTCGACGCCACCCTCTCAGATCGCGCCGAGACGCAGGCGAGAGCCGTCTTCGACAGCCTCGACCGGCTGTGGGACGCCGACCGCGAGGTGTACGCGCTCCGGTATCTCGGTGGGGACCTCGATTCACGGCTGGATTCGGGGACGTTCGCACTGGTGGAAGCGTTTGCTGCGTACGACCGGATCGAGGGCGTCCCACAGGCTGCGCTTTCGCGGCTGGAGACCCACCTCGAAACCGCCCTCGACGGGCTGTACCGCGAGGGAATCGCGGGCGATGACGGCGTCGGGGGGCTGATCAGATTCGAAGACGACGCCTGGCGGTCGGCCGATCAAGACGGCGAGAAGCTGTGGTCGGTCTCGACCGCGTGGGGGGCCCACGCAGCCGCGGAGTTCTCCGCGCTCCTCGAGTCCCACGACCGACCGGCCGGCGCTCAGGCGTTCCTGACGCGGGCCACCGAGCTGTACGGGCGGCTGAGCCTGGACGGCCCGTTCAGCACCGACGCGGGCTATCTCTCGGAGCAGGTCTTCGACGACGGGACGCACGACAGCGCGACGCCGCTGGCGTGGTCTCACGCCGTACGGCTCCGCCTCACTGGGACGTTGGCCGCGGCGGACGCCCTGCCCGCGCCGAAGCCCGCGCCCTCCGGGCCGGGCGCCCGGCCCAACTGGACCACCGGCGAGAAGTACGGGATCGGGACGGTCGCCGACCACGACTCGGCGGACCCCTCGCGGGTGTGGTACACCCTCACCGAGGGGTCGCTGACTGAGGTCCGGTTCCCGCGGGTTGACCTCATGAACCTCCGAACCTTCGACTTCCTGGTGGTGGACGCGGCGTCGGACGCCACCTACACCGCCCGGACGCACAACGAGACCCGCCGGGACGACGTCACCGACACCATCGACCGCCGGGCGGAGATCGTCGAGGAAGAGGCGCTTTTGTTCCGCCACGCCGTCACCGAGACCGGCGACGGCCGGGGCCACGAGTGGACGCTGACCGCGGAGTACGCCACCGATTCCGAACACGACGCGCTGCTCGTCGACGTCGAGTTCGATGCCGCCGACGGCAACGAGTACGAGGTGTACGCGGTGGCGGATATGGCGCTCACGAACACCGGCGCCACGGATCGAGGGATCAGGCTCGAGGGGTCGAACGGCTACCAGCTCGTTGCTCGCGACACGGAGGCGTACGACCAGGTGGGTGAAACTGAACCCCTCCTCATCGACGAGGACGGCGAGGAGTACTCGGTCGCGGCTGCGATGTCGCCGCCCGGCGGGTTCGAGTGGGCGACCGTGGGGGTTGCGGGCTCGGAGTTCCTCGGTGAGCTGTTCGCTGCGGGTACCCCGCCGACCCCCGAGCGAAGCGTCGACGACGAGACCGTGGTGCTTGTCGGCCGACTCGGCTCCGCAGCCCGCGTCGCGGAGACAGTGGCGGTGGGCTTCGCGGAGAACGCAGACACCGCGGCGGCCCTCGGGGAGGCCGCCGGCGCGCTCAGCCGGGGGTACGAGACCGCCAGGGCGGCGTACCGCGACTCCTGGGAACAGTTCCTCGACGACCGGACGCTTCCGGCGTCGGTGCGCGACGACGAGCGGCTCCGGAAGCAGTACAAGACTGCGCTGATGTGTCTTCGCGCGGTCGAGGACAAGACGTTCCTGGGTGCCGGGATCGCCTCTCCGTCGGTGCCGTGGGGCGAGGCCGTCGCCGCCGAGGAGCCTCGCGGGTACGGCTACAACTTCGTGTGGTCCCGCGACCTCTATCAGGTGGTCACCGCCTTCGAGGCGGCCGGCGACGTCGACATCGGCGTGCAGGCGCTCGAGTACATCTACAGATACCAGCAGGACGACGACGGGTTCATCCCGCAGAACACCTACCTGAACGGACGGACCAGGTGGGGCGGCGAGCAGATGGACAACATCTCGTTCCCGCAGGTGATGGCGTGGATGCTCAGACAGCACGGCTTCGGCTTCGACGACGTCGGCTACGGCTACCACCACATCAAGCGGTCCGCGGACTACGTGGCCCGAAACGGCCCCGAGAGCGCACAGGAGCGGTGGGAGGAGGAGGCGGGGTACTCCCCGTCGTCGATCGCGGCCGAGATCGCCGGGCTGGGGTGTGCGGCCGACATCGCGGCCGAGGAGGGCCACGAGGCCGACGCGCTGGTCTGGCAGGCGCTGGCTGACGAGTGGACCGACCGCGTCGAGGAGTGGACTGCCACCACGACCGGGACCGCTCGCCACACCAACACGCCGTACTACGTCCGCGTCACCAGGGACGGCGATCCCGACGCGGGCCACCTCAGAACGCTTGCGAACGACGGCCCGACCCTCGACGAGCGGGAGATCATCGACGCAGGTTTCTTCGAGCTCGTCCGGCTCGGGATCAAACCCGCCGACGACGAGGTCGTGCGGAACTCGGCCGCCGAGGTCGACGCCACTCTCCGGATCGATACGCCGCACGGCCCGGGGTTCTACCGGTACAATGGCGACGGCTACGGTGAGCGCGCTGTCGTCGATGAGGGGGCGCCGTGGTCGGTCGAATCCAAAGGGAAGGGCCGTTTGTGGCCCATCTTCACCGGGGAGCGCGGCGAGTACGAACTGGTGTACGGTACCGAGTCGGGCGAACTCGCGCCGGCGAATCTGCTCGAGACGATGGTGGGCTTTTCGAACTCCGGCCGGATGCTCCCGGAGCAGGTCTGGGACCGCGAGCACGCCACCGACTACAACTGGGAGTTCGGCAAGGGCACCGGCGCGGCCACGCCGCTGGCGTGGTCGATGGCGCAGTACGTCCGCCTGGCCCACGGAGTCGACGCCGGCAGCCCCGTCGAGATGCCGGCAGTGCTCCGCGAGCGGTACGTCGACGCCGACCGTCCGGACGGGCCGGCCCTCCGCGTCGACACCCGATTCGAGGGCGACCAGTTGGTGGTGTCGGGAGCGACCGACGCCGCGGTGGTCGCGGTGGGGAGCCGCTCGGAGTCGACGCTCCTCACGCCGTCGGAGGGCTCTTTCGAGGTGTCGATGCCGGTCGATCGCAACACGGACGTGGTGACGGTCGCAGCAGCAACCCACGAGGATCTGGGGGACGCCGGCACGAGCGTCGAGCGGGTCTGGCTGTAACGGACCGACCGCTGCTGCCGCCCGCGGGCCGACACCCGTTTTCTTTTGTCCCGTCGGTCCGTTCTCAGCGTATGGCAACCTACTCGCGGCTGACCCGCGTCGCCGCACCGCTGTCGGAGGTGTGGGAGTTTCACTCCAAAATCACGGGGCTCGAAGCACTGACCCCGGACTGGATGAACCTCCAGGTCGAGTCCGTGATGGGCCCTCACGGCGACCCCGACCCAGAGATCCTGGAGACGGGCGCGGAGATCCAGATGTCGATGCAGCCGTTGGGGATCGGCCCCCGCCAGTCGTGGACGTCAGTCATCCTCGACCGGGAGTTCGACGGCGACACTGCCACCTTCCGCGACGAGATGCGCGGCGGCCCGTTTGCGAACTGGGTCCACACCCACCGGTTCGTCGCCGACGGCGAAGAGACGATCGTCGACGACTCGGTGGAGTACGAACTCCCGGGTGGGAGCGTCGGCCGGACGGCGTCGCCGCTCGCGGTCGTCGGGTTCGAGCCGATGTTCCGGGCGCGACACCGGACGACCAAGCAACTGTTGGAGTAGCTGCTCGACAACGCGACCGAGTCCGCCCGCCACCGGACCACGAAGCACTTACCGGTCGCTCGGGCAGACAGGGTATGCCGCGCCCTCCAGCCGTCGCCGCCGCCGATCGACCCTCCGAGCGCAAGAGC
>Ga0209945_1000081_pt1 | contig 31452 bp, 29 predicted proteins | sample SalPonR2_A_D2_MG_FD_185703 | JGI IMG/M metagenome (GOLD analysis project Ga0209945, IMG submission 185703) | Salt pond soil microbial communities from South San Francisco under conditions of wetland restoration - Salt Pond MetaG R2_A_D2_MG... ...
CTCATCAGCAGCTATCTCGGAGAGCCCGACGCTGACACCCGCGTCGACCAGGCACACCAGATCCAGCAGATGGTGATGGACGACGTGCCGATGATGCCCATCACGCAGATGCCGATGGCAGCGATTTTCAACAACAACCAGGTGAGCAACTGGCAGGCGGACCTCGCGAACGGGTTCAACTCCTACTGGACGATGATCAACCTGGAGATGGAAGGCGACGAGACCGTCCTGAAGGGGTATTGGCCCGAGACGCTCTCGACGATGAACGTGCTCGGTCACAACGACGAGAACAAGCACGTCTACCAGTTCAACATGATGTACGACTACCTGGTCCAGCTCAACAACAACGCCGAGCCGGACCCAGAGGTCAGTCTCGCAACGGACTGGACCCGGGTCGACGAGACCACGATGGAGTACACCATCCGGACGGACCACTCGTGGCACGACGGTGAGGACCTCACCGCTGAGGACGTCGCGTTCTCGTACAACTACATCAACGAGAACGAGGTGCCGCTGTACTCCACGCAGTCACAGTACCTTGAGAGCGCCGAGGTCGTCGACGAGGAGACGGTCCGAGTCAACATGGCCGAGCCGCTGGGGCCGTTTAATCTCGCGGTCGCCAACCTGCTGCCTATCATCCCCGAGCACAAGTGGGCCGACCGAGAGAACCCAAGCCAACAGAACATCGAAGAGCCGGTCGGCAGCGGCCCGATGATGTTCGACTACTGGGAGCAGGGCAGCGAGTTCGGGATGGTCCGGTTCGACGACCACTTCGCGCCCGTCGACTTCGAGCGTCGGTTCTGGCGGGTTATCCCCGAGGCGTCGACCGTGTGGGAGAACCTCATCAGCGGCGACCTCAACTACGAGCCGTTCGGGCGCATCGACCGGCAGCTCAACGAGAATCAAGAAAACGAGAACATTGGGACGCAGTTCGAGGTCGCAGCGACGTTCTGGCACTTCACGCCGAACGAGCGCCAGACGGGGCTTGACGACGCCGAGATGCGGAAGGCACTCGTCGAGACCATCCCGCGGACCGCCATCGTCGACCAGATTCTCTTCGGCTTCCCGGATCCCGGATTCAACGTCGTCTCGCCCGCGTTCGGGCCGCTCCACACTGAAGACGTCACGGAGTACGAAGAGAGCGTCGAGGCCGCCCGCAGTCGCCTCCAGGAGGCCGGCTACAGCTACGCCGACGACGGCACGCTCATCGCCCCAAGCGAGTAACCACCCACACCACCGTTTCGCCATACACCCGACACTCACACCACCAGACGTGATTAACCACCATGGGAAAAGCTAGTTTCGTCCTCAGACGTACGCTCCAGCTCGTCGTGACGCTGTGGGCGGTCGGAACGGTCCTATTCGGATTGTTCCGGCTCATGCCCGGCGACCCGACCTCGTACGTCGTCTCCTCACAGATGACTCAAGAGGCCCGCCAGCAGCTCATTGAGAGCTACGGCCTCAACGACCCGCTTCACGTGCAGTACATCCGGTTCCTCGAGAATCTCGTCGCGTTGAATTTCGGGCAGTCGTTCCACTCGAATCAACCGGTCACCGACGTGATCGCAACGTACCTTCCGAACACCCTCGTGTTGATGTTGACTGCGTTCATCATCGCGTACGTACTCGGGATCACCCTCGGCGTATTGTCGGGGTGGTACCGTGGGTCGCGATTCGAACGAACGACGGTCATCACCGCGCTGACGGCCCGGAGCGTGCCCACCTTTTACGTGGGGCTGATCGTGTTGTGGATCTTCGGGGCGACATTCAACGTGATCCCGATGAGCGGGATGACGAGTCTCGGAACGGGCGGACAAAACACCGGCTTTTTCGACATGGTGTTTTCGCTCGACTTTCTCAAACACCTCGTTGCTCCCGCGTCGGTATTGGCATTCTACTACATGGGATACCCTCTGTTGATCATGCGCTCAAGCATGCTTGAGGTGCTCTCAGAGGACTTTATCGACGTCTGCCGGGCAAAAGGCCTCACGGAGCGGACGATCATGTTCAAACACGCAGCACGTAACGCCCTCCTCCCGATCGTCACGGCGGCGGCGATCGCGTTGGGCTACGCCGTCGGTGGGAGCGTCCTTATCGAGACCGTGTTCGCGTGGCCGGGTATCGGCCGTGAGATGGTCAGAGCGGTGCTCAGACGCGACTTCCCCGTTGCACAGGGGACGTTCATCGTGCTCGCGTCGACGATCATCTTCCTCAACTTCGCCGCGGACCTGGCGTACGGCTACCTCGACCCGCGTGTGACGTACGACTAACAATGGCACAAGAAGAACAATCGGGCCGGTCGATATACACCGACCTCGACGAGACGACGGGCGGCGAAGAGATCAACAAGTGGAAACGGACGCTCCGTCTCTGGCGGGAGACGTTAAAAGAACACTGGGGGTTGTTGACCGACGAGTTGTCGGTCAAGCTCTCGATGCTCACCGTCGCCGGGTTCGTGCTCATCGCGATATTCGCCCCGTTCATTGCGACCCACCAGCCGCTTCAGCGGCAGTACCAAGGCGAGGCAGGCATCATCATCGACAAGTGGGCAGAGCCATCGATCCTTGGCGCCGACAGCGGCTACCTGCTCGGAACGACAGCAGAGGGGTTCGACATCTTCAGCCAACTCGTCTACGGGACGCGCGCGGCGCTTTTGGTTGGGCTCATCGCCGCGGTGTTCACCGCCGGCATCGGCACGCTCGTCGGACTTGTCGCCGGCTACTACGGTGGACGGGTCGACGACGCGCTGATGCGGATCGTCGACTTCCTGTACGGAATGCCGCTGTTGCCGACGGTAATCGTGCTCGTCGCCGTGTTGGGGCCGAACCTCTGGAACATCATCCTCGCGCTCATCGTCCTGCAGTGGCGCTCTACGGCGCGGGTCATCCGGTCACAGTCGCTCTCGCTTCGCGAGCGGCCGTTCGTAAAGGCCGCAGAGGTTGCTGGTGCGGGCGACTGGCACATCATCAGTCGCCATCTCGCGCCCAACGTGCTTCCGATGACGTTCCTCTACGGCTCGTTCGGAATCGCGTGGGCAATCCTCGCCGAGGCGGGCGTCTCGTTCATCGGGCTCGGCGACCCGAACACGGTCTCGTGGGGAACGATGCTGCAGGCCTCGCGGGCGTACTCGGCGCTCTCGTTCGGCGCGTGGTGGTGGTTCGTTCCGCCGGGAATCTGTATCGGCCTGCTCGTCATCAGCGGCTTCCTCATCGGCCGAGGCTACGAAGCGATCACTAACCCTAAATTACAATGAGTCAACTCGAAGTCGAAGACCTCGAAGTATACTACGAGACCGAAGATGGGCCGGCTCAGGCAGTCGACGGCGTCTCGTTTTCGCTCGACGAGGGCGAGAACCTCGGCATCGTCGGCGAGTCGGGCTGTGGGAAGACCACGCTCGCAAAGTCGATCATCGGCATCCTTCCGGACGCCGGCTACGTCAACAATGGGAGTATCCGGTTCAAGGGAGACGACCTGACGACGCTTTCAGAGCCGGAGCGACGCCGCCTGAAGTGGGAGGAGATATCCATGATTGCCCAGTCGGCGATGAACTCGCTTGACCCGGTGTACACGATCCGCGAGCAAATAGTCGAGGCGATAGAGACGCATCGTCCCGGGACCGGCCGGGTGGAGTCGACCGAGATCGTCACCGAGATGTTCGAGCTCGTCGGATTAGACCCCGAGCGCGCAGACGACTATCCCCACCAGTTCTCCGGAGGGATGCGCCAGCGGGCGATGATCGCGATGGCGCTGGCGCTTGAGCCCTCGCTTATCTTAGCCGACGAGCCCACCACGGCGCTCGACGTGATCATGCAAGATCAGATCCTGAAACGGATCGCCACGATCCAAGACGAGGTCAACTCCTCAATGCTCGTGATCACCCACGACGTGAGCGTCGTCGCCGAGACATGTGACCGCGTTATCGTGATGTACGCGGGCAAAATCGCCGAAGAGGGACCCGTCGAGGAGATATTCGGCCAGCCGTACCATCCGTACACGATCGGCTTGAAGCGGGCGTTTCCGAACATCCGTGAGTCGAGCCAGGATCTGCTCTCTATCGCCGGCTACCCGCCGGAGCTCATCGATCCACCAGAGGGGTGTCGGTTCGCCGAGCGGTGTCCGATGGCGACCGAGAAGTGTCGTACCGAGGAGCCGGACGCACAGTACCATGAGGGGCTACGCTCGTACTGTCACTACGCCGATCAGATCGACACGGAGCTGCGACCGTACGCTGACGACCCCACGACGTGGAAACAAACGGCCGCAGCGACGGACGGCGGGGTGGAGAAATGAGTGGCCGTGACGTCTTACTCGAGGTCGAGAACCTCGAGAAGCACTTCAAAGTCAACCAGGGGTGGATAGCGAGCATCCTCGAATCGATCGGCGGCGGAGAGCCGGAGTACGTCCACGCTGTCGACGGCGTGAGTTTCGAGCTTCGCGAGGGCGAGACGCTCGGGCTGGCCGGCGAGTCCGGATGTGGAAAGACCACGACAGGGATGTCACTGGTGAAACTCCACGAACCGACCGGCGGAGACATCGTCTACGACGACACGCGGCTGTCAGAGGCGACGGAGACTGAGGTCACCCGGTTCAGACAGAACGCGCAGATGATATTCCAGGACCCCTTCGAGAGTCTGAACCCGCGGATGACGGTGTACGACACCGTCGCCGAGCCGTTGCGGATCCACGACGTCCGCAACGAGACGGCCCGGGTTGAGCGTGCGCTCGAGTTCGCCGAGTTACAGCCCGCAGAGCATTACTTTGATCAGTATCCCCACGAGCTCTCCGGCGGCCAGCGACAGCGGGTCGCCATCGCCCGGGCGCTTGTGTTGGACCCCGACTTCATCGTCGCCGACGAGCCCGTCTCGATGCTCGACGTCAGCCTGCGTGCTGGCGTGCTCTCGCTTCTCGACCGGATGACCGACGAGTTCGGCCTCTCTGTCGTGTACATCAGTCACGACCTCTCGCTTCTCAGACACATGTGCGACCGGCTGGCGATCATGTACATGGGAAAGATTGTCGAGAAGGGGCCGACCGATCAGGTGATCGAGGACCCACAACACCCGTACACGCGGGCGCTCATCGACGCGGTTCCCGTCCCAGACCCGGACGTGGGTCGCGAACGAGTCGAGTTACAAGGAGAGGTCGGCGACGTCATCGACGTACCAAGCGGTTGCCGGTTCAAAAACCGGTGTCCGTCGTACATCGGCGACGTCTGTGATCAGGTGGTTCCGCCGCTCGAAAAAAAACGCGAGTTCGGCCAAGCGGTCGCGTGTCACCTCTACGAGAGCGCGGAGGGGTACGATCCGTACGCCGAAATGGACGGCCCACGTGCGTCGGGAACAGACGGCAGCGGCGAGTCGACGCCCGCAGACGACTAACGCGACACCGAAATCGGCGCAGAAAGCCGTACTCCAGGGGCCGTCACTGCGAACGGCAGTCGAGATTTGTGTTTCTCACAGACGCCCGTGACCGTCCCGCGAGCCGCGCCGATACGCGAGATACTCGCGAGGACGCTCGGGTCGTACTCGAAGGCGCGGTCCTCAAGCCGGCCGACCGGTTCCCCGTCGACGAGCCGATATCCCTCGGCGACCGGGAACGACGCGGTACCGCGGTCGGGGCGGTCGGTGGTCATCTCGTCGATGTCTTTCGCGTAGAGGACGCTCGCCGGGAAGACGCCGGCGCGCTGTATCCGCTCGAACTCGTCACGGAGCCACGGGCTGGCGAACCGTTCCACGTAGACGTCGGCACCGTCACGGAGGGCCGCCGCGTCCGCATCACCAGGGGCCACCTCGAGGTGACGGGCGTGGATGCGCGGGGGCTCGGTGAAGCCGAGGCTGGGGACGCTGTGTCCCGCTGGCTCCGTCTCGTGGTCCGCCGCAGAGGTCGTGTTGTGAAGCAGCCGACGGACCGTGCCGTCTGCGACGAGCGTCACCGGGGCCGTCGGTCGCACCTCGGCGTCGTACGCACGCGCGGCCCACGACCCGGCACGGACGGTGTCGTCGATATGGAGGCCGGCCGGGCCAATCTCGTCGCCGACGGCGTACGGACTCAGCCCCATGTACCCGGCATCCGCCTCGAGCGTGTGTGCGACGAGGTGAAAGAGCTGCCCGGCGGCATGCGGGCTCAACGCGACAACTGTCTCGCCGGAGTCAACTGACGCAGGGTCGGCGTCAACGAGCCGTTCGAGGTCGTCGGCCGCCGTTGTGATCCGATCGGGGATCGTCTCGAGGAACGCTGCTCCCGTCGTCGACCCGGCGTGTCGGCGGACTTTCGGACCGTCAACGGAGGTGAGGCTGAACGCCAGTTGCGCACGGTCGAGCGTGGTCTGCACGACACTTCCGGTGGTTGTGCCCATCGCCTCTTCGATGTGGGCGTCGGTATAGTTGACCCAGCACCGCTCGAGTGCGAGGTCGTCAGTGTGAGCGAGCCCCGTGTCGATCGCGTCGACGACCTCGTCGATGTCGACCGTGTCGAGACCGGTCTCGGCCCAGCCGCCGTGGGTCGCACGGTGTCTGGTGTACGCGTCGAACCGCCCAGGCTCGGACTGCGCGAGTACTTCGCCGCTACGGATCGCCCGGTCGGCCACGTCTCGAAGGCTCTCGTCGTCGAGCGAGGTCGTGTAGCGGTAGTCAGCAGCACCGTTCGCGAAGACCCGCATCCACACTCCCGTCTCGGTGAATGCGGTGCGGTTGCGGGGACCGTCATCGGTGACGACGAGGTCGGTCTTCTCCTGGTAGACGCCGCCGACCTCCGCGTATGACACCGCCTCGTCGTCCTCGAACTCATCGAGTAGCCGGTCCATCGCGTCCAGCGCGGCCTCGCGGTCGTCACTCATCTCGAGACGCTACGCCGGTCCCGTACATGAAGCCGGTGGACACCGGCTGCTCCCAAATCAGCGGTCGGTGCCGTCGGACTGCGCCTCCGCTTCGGCCTCGTACCGCTCGGCGAGGCGCTTTTCACGGCGCTTTTTCCGGTACTCCCAGTAGCCGGCGCCGAGGACGAGGACGGCGAGTGCCCCGCCGCGAAGCGGGGCACCCGCGAGCGCGAAATAACCGAACGCGGCGACGGCGAACGCGAGCGAGAGTCCGAGCGTTGCTCTCGCCCACCGCTGTCTGGGAATACGGAGGCGGCGCACGGTCAGGAGAGCGTTAGCTCGCGTCGCCGTACGTCTCTTCGAGGTACGCGACGATATCCGTGCTCTCTGCCATCCCCTCGACGCCGTGCGCCTCGTCGACGAGGACAGGAACGCCGGTCTGGCCACTCACCGCCTCGACTTCGGTTCGTTCGCCGTGTGCCCGCGGAACGGTCACCGACTCGTACTCGAGGTCGAGTTCGGCGAGCGTCTCTCGTACCGTCGCACAGTACGGGCAGCCGGACAGCTCATACAGCGTTAGGTCCGTCATCAGACCGTAATAGGTCCCGCGAGAATAAAGAAGTCCGTGATCGGTGCGTGGAGCGCACACGACCGCTTCAAGCGCGCCTGCGGGAGGCCGACTAGAGGATGAGCCCGCGGGTCTGGAGCACGTAGTAGCCGGCCAGCAGGACCGCGATAACGTACTGGCCAAGGCGGACCTCATCGTACTCGCCGACGGCAACCTTGATCAGCGGGTACGCGATGATCCCGGCGGCGAGACCGTCAGCGATAGAGTAGGCGAACGGCATGACCGTAACGGTGAGTCCCGCAGAGACAGTCCAGGCGGGGTCCGACCAGTCGACTTCAGTGACGCCTCGAAGCATCATCACGCCGACGACGATGACGGCGATGAACGAGGCGTACGCAGGGATCGCAGCGACGACCGGGATGGCGATGAGCGAGACGAGGAAACCGATGGCGACGACGAGCGCGGTGAGACCGGTTCGACCGCCCTCTTCGACGCCCGCCGACGACTCGATGTACGTCGTCACCGTCGAGGTACCGACCATCGCGCCGACAGTCGTTCCCACTGCGTCAGCCATCAGCGGCCGGTCCATCTCTGGGAGATCGCCGTCGTCATCGAGGAAGTCACCGAACTGTGAGACACCGATGAGCGTCCCGGCGGTGTCGAAAAAGTCGACGAAAAAGAATGTAAAGACGACGAGGGTAAACGTGAGCGGCTCGATATTAGCGAGCCCGTCGACGAACGCACCCGCGAGGGGCGTGATGTCGTACTGGGCGGCCGGGAGCGACTCAGGTGTGACGACGCCACGCTCGAAGACACCGCCGAGTGTGAGTGCCCAACCGGCAAGCGCGGTGGTCAAGATGCCGATGATGACGGCACCAGTCACGCCGCGAGCCCAGAGGCCGAACGTCAGCGCCAAGCCGAGGATGCCGAGGATCGACCACGGGCTCCCGAATATCCCGCCGAGCGTGACGAGTGTCGCCTCGTCAGGCACCACGAGCTGGAGCTCTTGGAGGCCGATGAACAACAAAAAGAGTCCGATACCAGCGCCGACAGCGCGTTTGACCGGTTCAGGAAAGAGCCGGATAACGTACTTACGGGCGCCAACGATGGTCAGTAGAATAAAGAGGATCCCCTCAACGAAGACCGCTGCAAGCGCCGTCTGCCACGGGACACCGAGTCCGAGCACGACGCTGAACGCGAAGAAGGCGTTGAGCCCCATCCCGGGTGCGAGCCCGAAGGGGCGGTTGGCATACAGCGCCATTACGAGTGTCGCGGCCGCCGAGGCGAGGATCGTCGCGATGGCGATCATCTGGACGACCTCGATGAACTCGTACCCCGGTATCTGAACCGCTTCCGCGAGGATGAACGGATTCACCACGATGATGTACGACATCGCGAGGAACGTCGTGATCCCGGCAACGACCTCGGTCCGGAGGTCGGAGCCGTGCTGTTCTATGTCGAACCGCGCTGTCAAAGAATCTGCGAGCCCCATTGGGTAATCGTGTATACTCAGCCGTCTAAGTATAATACTTTCTACCTCAAATAGCCAGGCATACGCATATGTGAGTACATATACAAATAAGACGGCTCAGATGGGCCATAAATTGGTCAGGCGTGCACACTGAGCCGAGTATCACGGTCGACGTTCCGGTCGGGGACACCCCAGTTGGACGGGAACCCTCCGGCCGGTCACTCGAACGTCGTGAGCGCGCCGACCGGCGCATCAGTGATCTCCCGGGCGCGCGATAGTCCCTCGTCGCCGACCGCAATCAGGGTGAACACGCCGGCAACGTCGGCATCGGCTTGCATCGCGATATCCAATAGGAGTTCTTGTGTCTCACCAGAGCGGATCAGATCGTCGACGACGAGGACGACGTCTCCCGGGTCGATAGCGCGTGCAGGGAGATAGTAGGTGAGTTCGATACCGGAGGCGAGCCGCTGTCGCGACTCGATGAACTCCTCGACGGCGGTTTCTTTCGACTTTTTCGCGTACGCGAGGCGGGCGTCAAAGAACGATGCCATCGCCGCGCCGAGTGAGATCCCGTCGGTGGCGGCGGTCAACACGACATCCGGCGTGGTGAACGCGAACGATTCGGCCGCGACCGGAGCGACGAGGTCGAGAAACGACTGGTCGAAGACGACGCCTGAGTTGTCGACGTATCCCTCGTCGTCGACGGCGACACGTGCGACGAGCTCGTCAGCGAGAGCCTCACGGCCTACGTCCGCGACGATCGTTCGAGCGCGCCCCGCTCCCGGAAGCACGTGGCCGTTCACGTACCGGTTGAGGTCCCCCGGCGGCAGCCCGGTGAGCGACGAGAGCTCCTCGTACGTCCGCGTCTCTTTTAACGTCCGCAACACGGCGACCGCCCGCAGTTGGAGGGCCGCCTTCTCTGCGCGGTTCATATCGGTGATCGTGATCACACAAGCATGAATACAGCGATGTGTCTCGGTGGGTCAGGCCCCCACAGGTGTGGGATCGGTTCACCGTTCGTTCACTGGGCCACACCGAGCCGCATCCAGTATCACTCGTGAGACGACACCGCCGATTCTGGAGGGTCGACGAAGCGCTGGACTCCGTCGATCACGATCTCGGCGTGGTCACGGTCGTCGAGCGGACGGAGCCGCACGGTGACTGAGCCGACCGTTTCGGCTGACTCACCGAGGGCACCTAGAGCCGTCGTCGACAGGTATGTTGGGACGGAGACCGCCACGGCCGCCGATTCGTCGGTCGCGACAACGACCCGGTAGGCAACACCGTCATCGGCGGCAGCGTACACCTCGACGGTATCGAGGTCGGCGGTGGCGACCGCCTCGTGGGTCGTCTCGAACTCGGGATCCGGGAGAAGAACGTCGATCCGGGCGGCGTCGGTGACCGGGTTCACGTGACCGGGGTGTGTGGCCGTCACCGTCCATCCCTGGTCGCGGTAGGCCGTTGCTACCGCGTCGGCATCGGCGATGACCGCCTCCCACGCATTTCCTGGGTCGACACGGACCATACGATGCAGGTGCGGCTCAAACCGTACATACGCGTCGATCCGACTATCAAGCCGACCGACAGTGACAGCGGAGACGGACCCGCGACGCCACCATCCCGATCCCGTCGTGTCACTCTAACGGTTGAAAATGGGGGCGGGTCGATACGTTGATAATGATCAGTCGTCTGGTTTTCGGTGTGCCTACTGATACCCGCAGACACGTCGACCGTCGGACAGTGCTTACCTACGTTGGGACGGCTGGCGCCGTCGGTCTCGCCGGCTGTGCCGGAGACAGCGAGTCTGGCGGCGACGGCGGCGACGGCGCGTCAGATGACGGGTCAACAGATACCGACGACGATGCCGGCGCCGACGCGAGCGACGAGTTCGCGATCGACGTCACGATGGGGCAGATGGACTCCGGACTTGACCCGCAGGACCACGCGGAGACGAACACCGAGATAATCGTCGGCCAGGCGTACGAGGGACTCCTCGACCGAGACAAATCGGGCGGCATCATCGCCGGCCTCGCAGACGAGTGGGAACGAACCGAAGACGGTTCGGTGCGGTTCTCCTTGCGCGACGGAGTCACGTTCCACAACGGCGACACGGTCACTCCCGAGGACGTCGCGTTCAGCATCCGGCGGATCGTCTTCGACGACGTCGGCATCGTCAGCCCGCAGTCGAACGACTTGGGCTCGGTGACCGAGGTGACACCCGGTGACGGTGCAGTGACCGTCTCCTTCGAAGGGTACAATCCAATCGCGTTCCAGCTGTTCGCGACGAACGGAGAGATCGTCCAACAGTCGTGGATCGAGGCGAACGACGGCGACTACATCAACCGCAACACCAACGGAACTGGACCGTTCCGGGTCACCGAGTACGACTCCGGCACGCAAGTCGTCTACGAGGCGTTCGACGACTACTGGGACGGTGCGCCAGCCGCCGACACACTCACCATGGGTGCTTCGAGTGAGTCGAGTACGCGCGTCAACCGACTGCTCGCCGAGGAGACCGATATCGTCACCAACGTGCCGCCGAACGAGGTCTCCCGCGTGGAGAGCGCAGACGTCGCGTCTATCACCTCGGTCGCGAGTGCACGCATCATCTTTTTGCAGATGCGATACGACGTGGAGCCGTTCTCCAGCCAGCAGTTCCGCCAGGCAATGAACTACGCGGTCGACGTCGAGAGCATCGTCGAAAACGTGCTCAACGGCTTCGGTGCGATCACCTCTCAGCCGACGCTGGAGGGCCACGTCGGCCACAATCCCGACGTGGATCCGTATCCGTACGACCCCGCCGAGGCCGAGCGCCTCGTCGAAGCATCGGGCCACGCTGGCGTCGAGATCACGCTCCAGACGCCGATCGGCCGGTACCTCAGAGACGTCGAGATCGCGCAGGCGGCCGCAGACCAGATCGACTCACTCTCGAACGTCTCCTGTTCGCTCGAACAGCGGGAGTTCTCCTCGCTCGTCCAAGACATCACCTCGCCGAACATCGAGGATCGACCCGTCTTCAACCTCCTCGGCTGGGGGAACGGCGAGTTCGACGGAAGCCAGACGCTCACCCCACTGCTGTCCTCTGATGGAGCGCTCACCGTCCTGCAAAACGAGGACCTAGACGCGTTACTCGCCGAGGCTGAACAGACATCGAACCCGGACGAGCGCGTCGAGACGCTCCAAACGGCGAACGAGCTCGCACACGATCTCGCGCCGTGGGTGTTCTTACACCAGCAGTTCAGTGTTTACGGGGTCTCTTCGGAGATCGAGTGGGAGCCGCGAGCCGACGAGTTCATCGACCCCGACACGGCAACCCGGCGGTAACGCCGGTATCGAGCACCTCGAATGTCAGTTGGAAGATTCGTACTCAAACGCAGCCTCCAAGGCGTCGGCGTCGTCTGGGGTGTCGTGACCGTCGTGTTCGCGCTCCGATTTATCACCCCCGGAAGTCCGATAAACGCGGTCGCACCGCTGGACGCCAGCCAGGAGACCCGACAAGCAATCGCCACAGAGCTCGGGCTCGACCAGCCACTGTACGTCCAATACGCACAGTACATTCTCGACTTGCTAGCCGGAGACATGGGCCGGTCGTACATCCGAGGCCAAGAGGTGGTCTCGCTCGTGTTCAGCCGGCTTCCCGCGACCGTCGAACTCGCTGTTGCCGCGAGCGTGGTCGCTATCGTTCTTGCGATCCCACTCGGCGTGGCGAGTGCAACCCACCGCAACGACCCCGTCGACTACGGTGCAACGCTAGTGTCTCTCGGTGGTATCAGCACGCCGAACTTCTGGCTCGGGATCATGTTGATCCTGGTCTTTGCAGTAGAGTTCGACGTCTTCAACACCAGTGGTCGCGGTACCAATATCGGCGACGTCGTCCTCGCGATAGGCGGGAGCGAGCCGTTCGTCGGCGCACTGCTCTCGTGGCTCGCGTACATCACGCTCCCCGCGATCGCGTTGGGCACCTACTTCATGGCGCTCATCACGCGGCTCACCAGGTCGGGGATGCTCGACGAACTCGGCAAGGGCTACGTACAAGCCGCCCGGGCGAAGGGGCTGCCGCGGACGCTCGTCCGCTACAAGCACGCGCTCCGCAACACCCTCATCCCGGTTATTACGGTACTCGGATTACAGCTTGGGACACTGATCGGCGGCGCCGTGATCACGGAAGCGGTGTTCTCGTGGCCGGGGCTCGGTACGCTCGTCATCGAGAGCATCAACCAGCGTGACTGGCCGGCGCTCCAGGGAAGCCTCATCGTCATTGGGACCGGGTTCGTCGTCGTCAATGTCCTCGTCGACACGGTGTACGCGTCGCTCGACCCAGAGGTGGTGAACGAGTAAGATGGTTTCAGCACGTGTTATTCAGAATCTCAAGACGGAGTTCAACAGAAGCTGGCTCGCGAAGCTCGGATTGGCGCTGGTGGTCCTCGTCGTGTTGACCGCCGTGTTTGCGCCGTTCATCGCGACCCACGACCCAACCGCACAGAACCTCGAACAAAGCGAACTACCACCGATTGGATTTTCAGAGATCGAAGAGCGGACAACATCCGAGATGGTCAACGGTGAGATCCGGACGGTGACCGAGACCGTTGCAGTTACCGCCGACCCAGCTCACGTGTTCGGAACCGACGGACTCGGTCGAGACATGTTCTCACGGGTCGTGTACGGCGCACGAACCTCGCTCGTCGTCGGCGTGTTGGGGACCCTGCTGGCGGCGTCAATCGGCGTTCCAATCGGTCTACTCGCTGGCTTCCACCGCGGTCGCGTTGACGACGCCCTCATGCGGATCGCCGACGTGAGCCTCGCGTTCCCCTCGCTCGTCCTCGCGGTCGCGTTGATCGGACTGTGGGGGAGAGCCGCCGTCGCCGTTCCAGACCCGTTCGTCGCTATCGGGCTCGCGCCCACCATGCCGGACAGCTTCGTGCTTCCGATAACGGTGGTGATCGTCGTCGGACTCGTCAATTGGGTGTGGTTCGCCCGCGTCGCACGCGGAGAGGCGCTCTCGTTGCGGGGCCAAGAGTACGTCAAAGCATCACGGGCGCTCGGAGCGGACACCAACACGATCATCGCGCGGCACGTCTTTCCGAACGCGATCACGCCGATAATTGTGCTCGGAACGGTGCAGGTGGCCGCGATAATCCTCTTAGAGAGTTCGCTGTCGTTTCTCGGGTTCTCCGGGACGACACTCTCGTGGGGATTCGACATCGCGCAGGGCCGTGACTACGTGTCTTCGGGACAGTGGTGGATCGCCTCGATTCCCGGGCTCGCAATCATGGTGTCTGTGATCGGGATCAACCTGTTGGGCGACTGGCTGCGTGATGCACTCGACCCCGGCATCGAAGGCGAGGGAGGGGCGGCATGAGCAATGCCGCCTCCCCGTGTGGCGCGCCGTCGTCGACCGACGTACTCGCGGTGCGCGACCTCTCGACCCGCTTTTTCACCGAATCGGGGCAGGTCAATGCCGTCGAGTCGGTGTCGTTCGACCTCCGCGAAGACGAGATCCTGGGGGTCGTCGGCGAGTCCGGGTCGGGCAAGTCGGTGACCGCGCTGTCGATCGTCGACCTCGTCGAACGTCCGGGCCGGGTCACCGCCGGTCAGGTGTGGTACCGCGATCCGGCACTCGCCGACTCGGTCGATGACAACGTCACCGTGGAGGGAGACCACGTCGACCTCCGGACGGTGCCAGCTCACGTGCGACGATCACTACGCGGTCCGTCGTTCAGCGTGGTATTTCAGGACCCGATGAGCAGTTTCAACCCCTCGATCACGGTTGGCGAGCAGATCGCCGAGGCGGTCGAGGTGCAGCGGCGTGCCCGCGCAAATCCGCGCTCGACGCGGGCACGAAGCCAAGGGTACGGCCTTGGGCAGTACCTCCTCGATGGGATCGTCCCTGGTCGTGGGTACACGAGCGACGCGAGTATGCAGCGGGCCATCGAACTCCTCGATCAAGTCGGTATCCCCGACCCAGAAGAGCGGGTCGACGAGTATCCCGGCCAGTTCTCCGGTGGGATGCTCCAGCGCGCGATGATCGCACAGGCACTGGCCGGCGAGCCGGACGTACTGATAGCCGACGAGCCGACGACCGCGCTCGACGTCACGATCCAGGCACAGATCTTGAACCTACTCAAAGAAATCCAGGCCGACCGGGGGATGAGCATCGTGTTGATCACCCACGATCTCGGTGTCATAGCCGAGATGTGTGATCGGGTGTGTGTAATGTACGCCGGAGAGATCGTCGAGCGGGGAACGCTTTCGGCCGTGTTCGAAGAGACAGTCCATCCGTACACGCAAGGACTCCTTGGGTCAATGCCGGAAGTCGACGAGCCGCGCTCGCGCCTTGAGCCAATCGCGGGTAACGTCCCGAGCCTGCTCGACGCCGAAATGGGTACTGGGTGTTACTTCGCCGATCGGTGTCCAAAGGCAATGGAGGCGTGCAAAGAGCCGATCGGAGAGACGACAGTCGACGCGGACTCGGACCACGCCGCACGGTGTGTTCTCGCCGACGGCGAGTACGACCCGGCACGCGCGCTTGTCGACCCGAACGCCGGACACAACACGTCGGGTGACGACCAGACGCCGGGAGGTGAGGAGTCATGAGCGACCCGCTCGTGTCAGTCGAGGGGCTGAAAAAGTACTACGGTACCGACACCTCAGTAATCGACCGATTGCTCGGTCGCGAGTCGGCGAGCGTGAAAGCTGTCGACGGCGTTTCCTTCGAGGTGCACGAAGGCGAGACGCTGGGGCTCGTCGGCGAGTCAGGCTGTGGGAAATCGACGACCGGCGAGACGGTGGTACGACTCCGTGAGCCGACAGCCGGAACCGTGACGTTCGATGGAACAAACGTCGGCGCGATGACGTCCGAGGAGCTGACGGCGTTAAGACAGCGGGCACAAATCGTCTTCCAAGACCCCTTCTCGAGTCTCGACCCACGGATGACGACCGGAGCGATCGTCACCGAAGGGTTGCGGATCCACGACGTTGGCGACCGAGAGACGCGCCGAGAGACGGCCCGCGATCTTCTCGAGCGCGTCGGTCTCTCTGCGGACCAACTCGACCGGTACCCACACGAGTTCTCCGGCGGCCAGCGGCAGCGGATCGGTATCGCCCGAGCACTCGCGCTCGACCCGGAGTTCGTCGTCTTAGACGAGCCGGTATCGGCGCTCGACGTATCGGTACAAGCACAGATCCTGAACCTCCTTCGTGACCTCCAAGACGACCTCGGGCTGACGTTCCTGTTTATCGCACACAATCTCGGGGTGGTCAGACACGTCTGTGACCGCGTCGCGGTGATGTACCTCGGTGAAATAGTGGAGATTGGGCCGGTCGATGCGGTGTTCAACGACCCCGCACATCCGTACACGCGGGCATTGCTCTCGAGTGTGCCGCGGACGAAGACAGCCCGTCGCGAAGAGCCGCTCGCCACGCTCACCGGCGACGTGCCGTCACCGCGCGATCCACCACAGGGATGCCGCTTCCACACGCGGTGTCCCGAAGCGCGCGCGGCGTGTCGCGCCGAGACACCGCACGCGTACAACGTGGGTACCGACCAACGAGCCCGGTGTCTGCGAGCGGACTCGACTCACCCGTACTGGGAAAGCGAGCCGATTGGCGAGAACACAGCTAAAGACGACTAACCGGGACGCATCTCCCGGGGACTACCGCTCGCGGACGACGACGAACTCAGCGAGGTCGCGTAGATACGCGAGTGCCTCCGTCTCCGGCGGGTCAGCCTGCTCAAGTGCGGCCAGTGCGAGCTTAGACTGTTCGCGCGCTCGCTCGTCCACCTCTGCAGGCGTAAGCGAGGTGACCTGTACGACGCTCGGCCGGTCCATCTCAGCGTCCTGACCGGTGGGCTTGCCGAGGTCTGCGGCGTCCGCGGTCGCGTCCAACACGTCATCACGCATCTGGAAGGCGACGCCAACCCGTTCTGCGTACTCGCCGAAGGAGTCGATAGCTGCCGGGTCGGCGCCGCCGGCGAGGGCGCCGAGTTCAGCCGCCGCGCGAAACAACGCACCGGTCTTTCGGCGGGCCAGTCGCATGTACTCCGCCTCGGTGGAGGGACGGGCGGCCAACTCGGTCGCCTCACCCTCGCCGAGTTCAACCATCGCTTCGGCGACGGTGCGCATCGCGCGGTCGTGACTCGAAAAGAGCGCAAACGCCTCACCGAGCAATCCGTCGCTCGTGAGTATCGCTGGACCGTATCCGAACTCGGCCCACGCTGACGGGGTGCCGCGCCGGACGTCAGAGCGGTCGATGATGTCGTCTATCACGAGCGAGGCGTTGTGAACGAACTCGATCCCAGCAGCAAAGTCGACGGCGTCGTCGGGATCGCCGTTGAACGCCTCACAGGCGAGGATCGTCACTGCCGGTCGGACGCGCTTGCCGCCGGCAAGGACGACGTGTGCGAGCTCGTCCGACAGCTCGTCGGGCTCGACGTCTTCGATCACCGACTCGAGCTCGTCTTCGACCAGCGCAACCCGGCGCTCCAGGTACTCCATCTACTGCTCGGAGGAGCCGACCGCGCAAAGGCCTGACGGAACGTGACCGCTCGCGAGGGACACGACGACCTACTGGAACCGGACGCCGAGGTCGCCGACACCCTCGGTGTTGCTCGCGATATTGATCATGAGTGGCGTGAGTCCCTCGATCTCGGCCGCGTTCGCGAGCCCACCGGCGTCGAGGGCGCGAAGCCCCTCGATCTCCTCAGCAAGCTCGGCTACGGTGCGCTTTGCCGACTCGTCGTCGCCGACGACGAGCGTGTCGATCCCTAATTCGGCGTCGAGGTCCGCGAGTCGGCCGGCCGCGAGGCTGTGGAAGGCGCCGACGACCGGAACGTCGTCCGGTGTCGCGCCGGCGGCAATCTGTGTGACCGAGCCCGCACTCGGCTGGTGGTAGTGAAAGCCGTCTTCGTCGCGCTTCATCCCGGTAGCCGGCGAGATCACGATATCACCCGGGTCTAAGGCGTCGGCGACGGACTCGACGGTGTCACCGACGTGGTACGGTGGGACGGCAAGCACGGCGATGTCGGCGCGTGACGCCGCCGCCGTGTTCTCCATCCCGACGACCGATCGGTCGACACCGATCGACGCGAGCGTCTCCGAGTACTCCGTCGCACTCGCCGCCGCCTTCGCTGCGTCCCGCGAGCCCACGATCACATCATGGGTTGTGTCGGCGGCGAGCCGGAGTGCGAGTCCCTCACCGATGTCGCCCGTACCACCAAGAAGTGCGATATCCATACCAGTTGTCGACGTGGAACGGCCTTATCGGTTCCGCGACCGGAGAACCTCGCCGCTCGCACTCACCGGCCGAAGCGGCCGCCTCATTCGGTGTGAACCGTCGGAGAGGCGTCTTCGATCACCGCTTGGAGTCGGTCCCACGAGAGCGCGGCCCTGGCGGTCACCGTCTCCGCGGCAATCGCTCCACACGCATTGGCGACGACGAGTGGCGTCCGATAGGCGTCTGGGTCGGCCGGAAACGGCTCGTCGGCGATTGCCGGGTCGCCAAACGACGCGGCGAGAAAGCCGGCGGCGAACGCGTCACCCGCTCCGGCCGTATCGACCGCCTCGACCGGAAACCCGGGGTGATGAACGGCGCCCTCAGGGGTGTGAACCGTCGCCCCGCCGCCACCGTGAGTGATCACGACCACGTGGTCTGCCGGCTCGCGTGGGTCGACGTCGGTCGCGGCCGCTACCGCGTCCGCCTCGCGGTCGTTGACAAAAAGGAGGTCGACGAGGTCGATCGCATCGTCATACGCGCGATCGCCCACGCGGCGCCCGGGGTCGAAACTTCGAGGGACCCCGTGATCACCTGCCAGCGTCGCCAACGACGCCGCAGTCTCGGGACCCTGGCCGGTCAGATGGAGGTGATCTGCGTCCGCCAGCACCGCGCCGTCAAGGCCGGCCGCAGAGAACGACTCGTTTGCCCCCTCGTTGGCGAGCAGCGACACCTCGCCGCCGGCGTCGACGATGACGTACGTGACAGAGGTCTGTGCGTCGGGGTCAACGAGGACGTGACCAGGATTCACACCCGCGCTCGCGAGTTCACGAAGCGCGACCGCGCCAGATTCGTCGCCGCCAACGCTGCCGAAGACGACCGCGTCCCCCTCGAGGCCAACGAGCCCCACGGCGACGTTCGCCGCGCTCCCCCCACCGGACTGCTCAAGTCGCTCGATCCGCGTCTCGCCGTCACCCGTCGGTAACTCGTCGACGTGGATCGTCACGTCCCAGTTCAGGTGGCCCGCAGAGACGACCGTCGGCGGGTCGTCGGATAACGAGCGCTCGAGGCCGTCGATCGTGGGGTCACTCATCCTGTCGCCCGCGGCACCGAGTCATCTGCAAGCGCGTCTCGGCTGCACCTGCACCGGCAGCCTGCCGGCGGTCAACGAGAAACGATACCATATCGACGGGTCGACCCGACTACACTTAAACGTGAGTCGACCACGCTCGAGCTGCGTCGAGCACATCGAACATGAGTCAGCCACGCTAGGCGGTCGAGTACCGAGGCGGCTGCCCTCTGTACACCTCGGTGGTCCCAACGGCTGATATAGTATGACGGGGCCAATCGAGCCGTGCGCTGACTATCGACCCGGTCTGGGCGAGGCGGGCGTCCGGCGACCCGGCCGGGAGCACCGCCGTTTCGCCGGTTGTTCGCCATCATCGCTCGACTCACTGCTCGTTCATCGCTTCACTGGCGATGTTGCGGCCGCGCGCGTTAAGCGACACCTCTTGGCGAGTGCGGACGAGTTCGACGATTTCGAGATCGACCAGCCGGGTGAACGTCTCCTCGACAGCGTCGACCTCGACGCCGAGAAACGCGGAGATCTCGAACGGTGAGACACCGGAATACAGCGCCATCAACACCTCCCGGTCGCGGCTTGAGAGCTCAACATTCGCCGCGCTTCTGGCGGTCCCCTTGCGGAGCCACGCCTCGACGAACCGCATCTGGCGCGGGTCCCCGCCGAGGTGTGTCTCGACGCTGGTTCCGTCGTCGTCGGTGTGTGCCACCTCGAGCACCGGCTGTTTGCGGTCGGCGACCGTCCGTTCTGTCGCTTCCAGCCCGCTGACGTCATCAAGGTCAAACCGAACAAAGGCGCCACTCTCGAGTGCGGCGCTCAATCCATCCTCACCGACGCCGAGCCGTGCACGCTCCCAGTCCGCGTCGCTCACTACCCCACCGACGACCGCGGGATGGCGGACGAGCGGGGTCGATCCGTCGAGTAGCGCGCGATAGACGTCGCGCTCGAACGATTCGTGGTCGGCCGCGGCGACCAACAGCACCCGCTCGTCGAGATCGAAGCTCACGTAGTTCGAGACGCGGGCGATCGTTTGGTTGGCGTCGTGGCGGCCGCCGAGCCCGTCGACCCGCGAGAGCGGCACCGTCTGTCGGCCGTCGTTGCCGGCGAGCACAAGTCGCCGGTTAGACAACAACACGCGTCCAGGCGTCCACGTGACGTCGGTCACCGCCCGACCCTCGCGGACGGCGACGGCGAACCGCGCGCGGGTGTCTGCGAGCTTGTACTCGCGGTCTGTGTCCGACATCTACACGCCCCCCGACCGGAGCGCCGTCACCGCCGAAAACGCTCGTTTGCGGACCGCCGGGCTCTCGTCGTCGGTCAGTGCCTCGATCCGTTCGAGCGTCTCACGGCCGCCAATTCGCCCAAGGACGAACACCGCGTTCGCCCGTACAGACACCGGGAAGTCGGCGTCGAGTCGGTCGAGTAGCCGGTCTTCGACGACCGGGCCACCGAGCGCGGCGAGGCTCGTCGTCGCGAATCGAGCCGTCTGTGCGTCGTCGTCACCAAGCGCCGCAGCCAGCGCCTCGACGGCTGCACTCGCGTGCGGATCGGCGATTCGGCCGAGGATCCACGCTGCATTTCGGCGCTGACGTGTCTCCTGGCCAGCAGAGAGGATCTCGACGAGCGGGTCGACGACGCCGCTGTCGTCCACGTCACGAAGCGTCTCGACGACCTGGTCTCTGATCGCGTGGCTCCGTTCTGTCGGCGCGTTCGAGAGCAGACCGAGCAGCGAGTACACTGCGGCCTCACGGACGACTGGACTCGGGTCGCCAAGTGCCTCTGCGAGCGGTTCGACCGGACGAGCGGTGCTCGCACCGCCGAGGGCGCCGGCCGCCGTCCGACGGATCGACTCGTCGGCGTCGCCGAGAAGTTCGATGAGCGGGTCGAGCGCTGGGTCCGTTCCGATGCTACCGAGCGCGTTGGCAGCTGCGCGTCGGACCTGGGGGACGTCCGTGAGCCGGTCGACCAGCGCGGGCACAGCACGGGGGTCAGCGATGGTCCCACACGCTCTGCAGGCGCGCCGTCGCACCCGCGGATCCGGATCGGAGAGCGCGTCGACGACGACAGGTACGGTACTCGGGTCGTCGAGCCCGGCAAGCGCGTGTACCGCCGCGATCCGGAGTTCCGGTCTGTCGGCGTCGAGCGCCGCGGCGAGCCGGCGGGCGGTGACCCACTCGGCACCAGCCGCTTCGTGTCCGGTAAACGCAGCGAGAAGCTGTTCGACCGCTGCCTCACCGAGTGCCGCGAGCGCGTCGACAGCGGCCGCACGGGCCCGGTCGTCGGCGTCGTCGCTCGCCACCCGGAGCAGCGCGTCGATGGATGCCTGATCGTCCGGGGCAGCGAGCTCTCCGAGGAGTTCGACCGCACGGCGTCGAACAACCGCACGCTTACTCGTGAGCGCGTCCCTGATCCCCTCTACGTCACCCTCGCGGGCGTACTGATACAGTGACATCAGCGTCTCCGGAACACGCGTCGGCGTTTGTCGATCGGATCGTACTCGTCGGCCAGCTGCGGCGGCACACTCTCTGTCATCCCAATGGCGAGCACCCCGTCGGGGGCGATCGATGCGCCGAGCGTGTCGAAGAGCGCCGGCTTGTGTTCGGTCGCGATGTAGATGAGCAGGTTCCGACACAACACGAGGTCAAAGGGCCCGCGCGACCCCTCGCGGATTAGATCGTGCGTATCGAACTCAACGAGTCGGCGCGGGGCACGTCGCACCCGGAAGGCGTCGCCGTCCTGCTCGACGAGTCGGGACGGGTCTGAGAGTGGGGCGAGCTCGGCGGCGACGTCGGTCGTGCGCGTCGTGTGGTAGACGCCTTCTCGCGCGGCTGCAAGCGCGTCTTCACTGATGTCGGAGCCGAGAACGGTCACAGCCTGCTCGTCGATCTGCGGGTCGTCACACGCCAACATAGCGAGTGAGTACGCCTCTCGGCCGTCAGCACACGGTGCAGACCAGACGCGAACCCGACGCTGGCTGTCGGTGAGCTCGCGGAGGACGCCACGCAGCGCGGTCCAGAGGTCGGGATCGCGAAAGAACGCTGTGACGTTGATCGTGAGCGCGTCTAACAGAGCCTCCCGTTCGGTGGCCTCCTCGCGGAGCAGTCGCTCGTACTCCCGGTGTGAGTCGGTACCGCGTCGCCGCATCCGGGCGGTGATCCGGCGGTCGAGGTACGACTCGTTGTAGTACCCCGGCTCGAACGGCACCGAGTCGTCGATCTCTTCTAATACACCCTCGAAGGCGGAACGAGCCGTCATAGACTCACCACGTCGAGGATGCCAACGACGTTTCCATCCCCTAACACGGCCGTCCCGCCGAGTCCTGCAGTTCCCGAGAGGGGGCCGTCGAGCGGCTTTACCACCACCTCCTCTTGATCTAAGACGGCATCACAGTGGAGCGCAACTCGACGCGTCCCCGCGCGGATTCGAACGAGCATGCCCGACGTGCGTGCAGATTCAGCCCCGACGGACGAGTCGCGGCCGTATCCGATGTCGGTCCCTCCGTCGGGCGCTGTGTGGGACGCCGGTGAGGGCTGAGAGTGGGTCAGGCCATCGTTTCGACTACCGGCCGTCTCGAGCCGGTCGGCGAGCCGGACAACCGGGTACAGATCGCCGTCGTGTCTGACGACCTCATCACCATGGACGGTTTCGACGCCGTCGGCGGACGATACCTCCGCGATCGACTTGATCGGGATGCCGTACTCGGTGCCGGCAACGTCGACGAACATCACGGTCACGATGGCGACGGTCACCGGGAGCCGGAACCGAATCGTGGTGCCGACTCCGGGCTGGCTCTCGATCGAGACGGATCCGTCGAGGTCCCGGACAGTGGTACGGACGACGTCCATCCCCACCCCTCGTCCAGAGACGTCTGTGACGGCGTCGGCCGTCGAGAGTCCCGGGTGAAACACGAGGTCGTACGCCTCCTCGTCGGGCATCGACGCGGCCGCCTCCGCTGAGACGATTCCCTCGTCGACAGCGGTCGCTCGGAGGTGATCCGCGTCGAGTCCGCCGCCGTCGTCTGCGACCTCGATGACGACGTGGTCGCGCTCGCGGTCGGCGGTGAGCCGGACCGACCCGGCTCGATCCTTCCCGGCTGCCGCCCGCAGATCCGGCGGCTCGATGCCGTGGTCGACCGCGTTCCGGAGCACGTGGACGAGCGGGTCGCGCATCTCGGTGAGGATCGTCCGGTCGAGTTCGACATCGGCCCCCTGAAGGTCGAACGAGACGCGCTTGTCGAGGTCACGAGCGATGTCACGGACGAGCCGTGGGAACGCGTCCGCAACCTGTGAGAAGGGAATGAGCCGCATGTTCATCGCCGTATCTTGGAGGCTCGCAGCGAGCTTGTCAAGCTCCGCGAGCGCTTCCGCGTCGGCGTCGACCGCCTCAAGCTCGCGGTGGAGCTTGATTCGGCTCGTTACGAGCTGCTCGACTAGTCCGTACAGCTCGTCGACCTGGTCGACCCCAACTCGGATGGAGGTGATTTCGTCGGCAGTGTCGGTAGCTGCCGGGGTGTCGATGGTCGTGTCATCCTCGTCGTCAGTGCCTTCGGCGCCGTCCACTGTAGAGCCGCCCTCAAGCGTAGTCGGCTTGTCGGAGACACCGGCCTCGGCGACCGTCGAAACCTGCGGAAGCGCTTCGAGTTCGTCGGCAATCTGGCTCGCGTTAACATCGGCGACAAAGACCTCGAATTGGTCGTCGTACGCACCATCTTCGAGAGCCGAGGGTGCCGGGTCAGTGACATAGGCGTCAACCGATCCGGCGAGTGCACGAAGCACGAGCGCCGCGTCGACGCCCGGCATCGAGGTCTCCGCGGTCGTCACCGTGAGACGAGCCGGCTCTTCGAGTCCAGCCGAGGCGAGATGGTCCGCGTCGACGTCGACGAGATCGGTGGATGCGTGCGTGGCGGCGGAGACGTTCGCGTCGTCCTCATCGACGGGAGCGTCTGGGGTCGCATCGTCGGTCGATCGTGCGCGTCGAAGCCGTGCAGCGATCGGGGTCGGATCGGTCGTCACCGCGCCGTCATCACGGATCTCCCCGAGTAGTGCCTCAACCGCGTCGACACCCTCGAACAGCAGGTCCATGAGCTCGGGCGTCACGTCGCGCTCACCGGCACGCACGGTGTCGAGGAGGTCTTCGAGGGCGTGGCCGAGCGAAGAGACATCATCGTAGCCCATGGCGGCTGCGTTTCCTTTGAGCGTGTGGGCGACGCGGAAGACGTCGTCCATCGCGGCCTCGTCCGTCGGGTCCGCCTCGAGTGCCAACAGCGCGTTGTTGAGCGCCGTGATGCCGTCGTCGGCCTCGGCGAGGAAGGCGTCGCGGTGGGGGTCCATCAGGCGACACCTCCGAAGATGGCGTCGGCGACGTCGTCAAGATCGCGCACGTCGTCGACAGCACCGGTTTCGACCGCGCGCTTCGGCATCCCGTACACGACGCAGCTGTCCCGACTTTGGGCGATCGTGTGGGCTCCAGCGGCCGCCATCGCTCGGATGCCGGCGGCACCGTCGTCACCCATACCGGTGAGGACGACCCCGACGAGCGGATCGTCGACTGCGCCGGCAGCCGTCCGCATCGTAACGTCGACCGCTGGCGTGACTCCCGTGTCGGCTGGCTCGCGAAGTCGTACGCGGAGGCGTCCAGCCCGGTAGCTGGCGACGACGAGGTGTGCACTACCCGGCGCGACGAGGACCTCTCCAGCCCCGATGCGGTCGCCGTCGCTGGCCTCACGCACCTCGTAGGCGCAGGCGTCGTCGAGTCGCTCTGCGAACCGACCGGTGAACCCAGCCGGCATGTGCTGGACGACGAGCACCCGGCAGTCGGCCACGGGCAGCGCGGCGAGCACCCGCTCAACGGCCTTTGGGCCGCCAGTTGAGGCCCCGACGACGGCGGTCAATGGCGCATCGAGGTCCTCGGCCGGTGGTCGAGACGTGCCGGACGAAGTCGGAGCCGACTTCGAAGCGGAGTCGACGGTGGCGTCTGCAGCCGGCGGCTGGGGTGTCGTCGACATCGCGTTGAGGTCGGCTGTCGCGACCGACCGAACTGCAGCGGCTAGCCGGTCGGCGTCTCGTGAGACACTCGCAGAGACCTCGCCGCCGGGCTTCGTGAAGACGTCGACGGCGCCGCGTTCGAGCGCCTCGAACGTCGCGTCCGTCCCGTCCGCGGTGTGTGCAGACAACATCAGGATCGGCGTCGGAACCGTTGCCATCACCCGCTCGACCGCTTCGATACCACCTACCCCGGGCATCTCGACGTCCATGGTGACCACGTCGGGCCGGGTCGTCTCGATAACGGAGAGCGCCGCGTCCCCGTCGCCAGCCTCACCGACAACGTCCACACCGGCATCGGTGAGGATGTCGCCGATCAGCTGGCGCATGAACGGTGAGTCGTCGACGACGACGACGCGCGGTGCGTCGGTGGACGTGGAGCGTCGGTCCGTCGATCTGCTCATAAACGGTGTCGTGCTGGGGCCGGGCATAAACCCACGCCCACAAGAATCACCCCTGATAATTCGAGAGGTACGGTTATGTGTCGGGTCGACGCGAGCGAGGATATGGAGCCGACAGACGACGTCGACGGCGATCCGACGAAGGTGCTCGAGTTCGCACTCGGGGAGGAGACGTACTGTTTGGACATCGGGGTCATCGACGAAATCGTCGACGCCGGTGACCTGACTCGCATCCCGAACGCGCCGCCACACGTAGAGGGCGTGATGGACCTTCGAGGCCGAACGACAACCATCGTCGACCCGAAGACGTTGTTTTCGATCGACGCGACGGGGTCGCGAGAGCGAATCGTCGTCTTCGACGACGAACACGTACAGGCGGGGGGTACCGTTGGCTGGATCGTCGACGAGGTGTTCCAGGTCAGAGACGTCGAATCGGCGGACGTCGACGGGGGGACCGCGGCCGACGACCCCGGTGTCCACGGGATCGTCACCGCCGACGACCGGTTCGTCGTCTGGGTTACCCCGAGTGTCACTGTCGAGACAACGGGAGGCGCAGCAACACCGACGTGAGCGGTGTCGTTTCCGCCGGGGCGAGCTCACGAACCGGGCCGGCACGAGTCGTGTCGTCGACCCGGAGTATCTACCCCCGAGAAGGTGCGTGCCGGCTCCCGCACGCCAGAAACAGACGGTCTCGGAACGGTTTTATCGGGGACGCCTGAAGTGTAAGCCATGGATACGGTTCCCGACGCTGTCGCCGCGGCCGACAGCGTGCTCATCAGCGGGCCACCGATGAGCGGGAAGTACAACCTGTGTATCCGACTGCTGGCTCGGTGGGCCGACGCGCCGATTCTCGTCTCGACCGGACGCACCGCAGAGACAGTCCGAAGCGACTACGAGCGGTTGACCGGGCAGCCGGCAAACGACCTCGTTGTCATCGACTGTCAGAGCAGTCAGCAGGGCACCGGCGGCGACGACACCGAGAGGACAAAATACGTCAAGAACCCAGGCGACCTCACCGCTATCGGCGTCAAATTCACCGACGTCGTCGAGTCGTCGGCCGGCGTCGACCGCGCGGTTGGGGTCTACTCGCTCTCAGAGCTTCTCCAGTACTGGGACCCAGACCGCGTGTATCAGTTCACCCGCGTGGTCGCCTCACAGACCTCAGGGCAAGGGTGGCCGTTTGTCGGCGTCGTCGGCTCGACCGCCCACGACGAGCAGGTCGTTCACACACTGTACGAGCCGTTTGAGACCGTCATCGAGACGCGCGTCGACGACGAACGCGAGTTTCGCGTCCGCGACCGACTCGGGGAACCCTCACCGTGGATGCCGCTTTGAGCCGGAGCGGGTGCCGCACTCACCCGATGAGATCGAATTCGACGGCGACTGACGCCGACCCCTTTATTCCCCAGTAGACGAAGCGGTGTGATCCGGGCCCCAGCGGTGGACAGACGCTGAGTTCGTCTCCTGGGCCTGCAGCCGCGATGCCCGCCTCAGTGAGCTCAAACGACCAACTGTAGGTGTCGCCCGCCGTGAGTGTCTGCGTGTCACCGCCGAGATCGGGAGGCGTCTCGGCCGTCGTTCCGCGAACCTCACGCCACCCGGCCTCGGTCTCGCGCTGTATCGCGTACGCGTGTTCGCCGCGGGTGGTCGCCGGCTGGTCGCCGGTGTTTCTGAGCACGAGCCGGAGTGACTGCCCGTACGTTTCTGCGGTCCCTTCTGTGGAGAGTTCGAGGCTCGTTGCCGACGTCTCGACCGTGCGCATCGTAACCGGCTCGCTGACCGGCGGCGAGAGGCGAACAAAGTCGTCATCGGCACACGATAGCGTCGCTGGCGTCCCCGTTGGTCCTTGGGGACCGTCTCCGGCGGCGGTGTCGAGACAGCCCGCGGTTCCGCCGATGGCAACCGCCGAGAGGCTCGCGCCGACGACGGACAAGAGGTCACGTCGGTGTCGAGTCACACGATAGATACGGCGTGGACCGGCTTGAACCCGACGAGTGTGGGGCGGTCGGTCGATGGCGGATGACGGCGAGCCGTTCGGAACCGATTTCCCGTCCGGCGGCACATGCCCGCGTATGGAGCTGTTCGGATCCAGCGGCATTCGCGGGGTCGCGCTCCGGTACCTCACCCCAGAGCTCGTCCTCGACATCGCGAAGGCGGCCGGGTCGGTGTGGGGAGCCGACCGCGTGGCCGTCGCTCGCGACACCCGCACCACGGGGGAGCTGTTCGCGAACGCGGCCGCAAGCGGCCTCGCGGCCGTCGGCTGTGATATCGACCGGCTCGGCGTGGTCCCGACCCCTGCTGTCGGGCAGTACTGTGAGGCAACGGCGCGCCCCTGTGTTCTCGTGACGGCCTCACACAACCCACCGCAGTTCAATGGCGTGAAACTCGTGGGTGCTGACGGCGTCGAGCTCTCCGTCGACGTCTTAGAGCGCGTCGAGCGACGAGTGCTCGACGACGACTACGCCACGGCAGACTGGGAGACCGCCGGCAGCGAGCGGCGCGTCGACGGCGTGGCAGACGACTACGTCGATCAGCTTGTCGACGCGGTCGACCGCGAGGCGATCGCCGACGCGGACCTCTCCGTCGTCGTGGACCCCGGCCACGGCGCGGCCTCGTCGACCTCACCGCGGGTCTACCGGGAGCTCGGGTGTGCGGTACGAACGGTGAACGCGACCCCGGATGGGCACTTTCCGGGACGGGAGTCAGAGCCAGTTCCAGCGAACCTCACCGCGCTGTCACGGCTGGTGGCGACCACCGACGCCGACGTCGGGATCGCTCACGACGGGGACGCCGACCGGGCGGTCTTCGTCGACGAGACCGGCGCGGTCGTCGATGGGGACACCTCGTTCGCAGCGCTCGCCGACGACACACTCACGCCCGGTGACGCCGTCGTCAGCGCGGTCAACGTCTCACAGCGCGTAGTCGACGTCTGTACGGCCAACGACGCCGACCTCGAGTTGACGCCTATCGGTGCGACGAACATCATCACGCGCACCCGCGAACTCGACGACGAGGACGTCCACGTCCCCATCGCGGGAGAAGGGAACGGCGGCGTGTTCTTTCCCCCGTATCGGCTCTCGCGGGACGGCGCCTACATCGGGGCGCGCTTCCTCGAGCTGCTCGCCGGGTCCGGTGGGGCCCGCGTCAGCGACGTACTCGCCCCGTACACCGACTACCACTTCGTCCGGATCAACGTGTCGTATGACGACGCCGACGAGCGCGACGAGATGCTCGCGGCCGCACGGGCATTCGTCGAGGCCGCGGACGCGACGCCGAACACCACGGACGGGTACCGACTCGACTACGGCGACGCCTGGGTGCTCGTGCGACCCTCCGGAACCGAGCCGAAGATCCGGATCTACGCAGAGTCGAGTGACGTCGACCGCGCCGAGACGCTCGCCGCGGAGATGGAACAGGCAGTTGAGAGCGGTCGAGCGTCATCATAGGAGCCTGAGCGCGCCTGCGCCGAACGTGGTCAGCGATCGAGTGCCGCAAGCGTCTCTGCTGCTTCTCTCGCCGCGGCGAGTCGCTCGCGGGCCCGTCGAGGGTCGTCGGTTTCGGCCGCGGCCTGTGCGAACCGTGTCAGCGTCTCGATCACGGCGTCGCGGGCGGCCGTCACATCGCCTCCGTCCACACTTGCCTGTCGAGTCCCGGCGCCGGTGGGCCCGGTAGCAGGTGGTGTAACGTCTGCGTCGGATTTGGGTGTCGTCGATTCCGCGTCCGCGACGTGTGAGGGATGAGCCGCCCGCTCACCGGCAGCAGGCCCGTTTCCTGGGGCCTCGGAGGCGGCATCGGGTTCCGGAGACTCTGTGTCGGCCGAGACACCGACGGCGGCGTCTCCCGTCGTCAACGCGCTTTCGGCGGCGTCGCTCTCGGCGGTGTCGCTCCCGTTGGCGTCTGCAGCCGCTGGCGTCTCAACGGGGACCTCGTAGCCGTCCTCGGTCGCGTGACACGTCGGACAGAACTCGCGGTCCTCGTGGCGAAAGATCGGGTCGCCACACGTCTCGCAGTGTCGGTTGGTCATCGTGGCGCCCTGCAAGAGCAGTTCAGAGAGCCGCTGTGTGTGTTCGCGCTTTTGTTCGTCCTCGGCGAACTTCTTTCGAAGCTTTTCGCGTTCGGCCTCCTTATCGAACTCGTCGCTCATGGGCAACCAAACGGGGCTCACGAGCAAAAGCTCGGCGGGGTCGACCGACGGACGCTCACTCCTCGGTGATCGTTCGTTCGGCGTTGGGGTCAAGCTCGCCGGCGTGGATCTTCGCCCCGTCTTGGGCCACCTGCCGACCGAGCACGGCACACTTGATCCGCATCGGAGAGACGTCGACCCCGAGCAGGTCGGTGACGTCGTCGGTTTCGAGCGCGTCCAGCTCGTCGGTCGTCATCCCGTGCAGTTCCTCAGAGAGCATGCTTGCGGCCGCCATCGAGATCGCACAGCCGTCGCCGGTAAACCGGGCCGCCGCTATCGTCTCGCCGTCGTCTGCGAGGTCGACCTCCATCTGGATCGTATCGCCACAGGAGGGGTTCTCGCCGACGTGGGTAAAGTCCGGATCCTCGAGTTCCCCGTAGTTTCGGGGGTTCTTGTAGTGGTCGAGGATCTGCTGTCGGTACATGTCCGAGCCAAGTCCCATTGCTGTTTGAACTAGGCCTGTCGCCGGCAAAAGCGTTCCGTCGGGCTGGAGTCGACCGCGTCAGCGACTCACGCGAAGAGATCGCGTGCCGCGGTGACCGCCTCGACGAGCACGTCGACCTCTTCGACGGTATTGTAGACGTAAAACGAGGCGCGCACGGAGGCGGCTACGCCGAGTTTGTCGTGTAGCGGCTGGGTACAGTGATCACCTGCGCGGACAGCGACGCCGTAATCGTTGAGGATACTCGAGAGGTCGTGGGCGTGGACGCCGTCGACGTTGAACGCGACGAGCCCGCCACGTTCGTCGCCGGCGGGGCCGTAGATCTCGACGCCGTCAAGGTCGCTCAATTGTTCGTGTGCGTACTCGGCAAGCAGCTCCTCGTGTGCTTCGATCCGCTCGAGACCGATCGACTCGATGTACTCGATCGCAGCGGCGAGGCCGATCCCCTGGGCGATCGAGGGCGTCCCGGCCTCGAACTTCCACGGTAAGTCTTCCCACGTCGACTCCTCGAAGGTCACCTTTCGGATCATCTCGCCGCCATAGAGGTACGGCTGCATCGATTCGAGCAGTGCCTGGCGGCCGTAGAGCACGCCGATGCCGGTTGGACCGCACATCTTGTGGCCCGAGAACGCGAAGAAGTCGACGTCGAGGTCGGCGACGTCGACCGGACGATTCGGCACCGACTGTGCACCGTCCGCGAAGATGAGGCCGTCGTGTTCGTGGGTCATCGACGCGAGCTCGCTGATTGGGTTCACCGTCCCGAGCGTGTTCGAGATGTGGACGACAGACACCATGGCCGTGTCGTCGTCGATTTTCGCGGCCGCATCATCCATGTCGAGGGTCCCATCGGATTCAACCTCGATGTAGCGGACGTCGGCACCGGTGCGAGCGCCTATCTGCTGCCAGGTGACGAGTGAGGCGTGGTGTTCCATCTCGGTGAGCACCACGTTGTCCTCGGGCCCGAGCGTCTCGAGACCCCACGCGTACGCGACGAGGTTCATCGCCTCAGTCGTGTTCTTCGTGAAGATCACCTCTTCGCGGCCCGCGGCGCCGATGAAGTCGGCGACGGTGTCGTGGGCCTCCTCGTAGGCCACCGATGCCTCCTGGCTCAGCTGGTGGATGCCGCGGTGAACGTTGCTGTTGTACGTGCGGTAGTAGTCCGCTATCGTCTCGACGACCGGATCGGGCGTGTGTGAGGTCGCCGCGTTGTCGAGGTAGACGAGGTCGACGTCGTCGTCGGG
>Ga0209945_1000087_pt1 | contig 30284 bp, 30 predicted proteins | sample SalPonR2_A_D2_MG_FD_185703 | JGI IMG/M metagenome (GOLD analysis project Ga0209945, IMG submission 185703) | Salt pond soil microbial communities from South San Francisco under conditions of wetland restoration - Salt Pond MetaG R2_A_D2_MG... ...
GGGGTCGGCGATGACGACTTTGAATTCGGCCATGCGCGAACCGAGACCCCCGCGAATAAAAAGCACGTCGAAAGCGTAACGCGGCCGCGATCCGCCGGGCGACCGCCTCGACGCCGACAGGCGCCCCTCAACCGTCCGGGTCGATCCGGGTCACCCGCGGGTCGCCGTCGCCCCACGGTCCGTCGAGAAACGCCGCCTCCAGCGCCCGTGCCACGCGTTGCGGGGATTCGGGGCCGCCGGCGCCGGCGACGCTCCCGACCGTCTCCGGGTCGAACGACACGTCGAGCGCGTCGTATATCGCGGCGGTGACCTCGGCGATGTCGCTCGCGTCGGCTCGCGTGACGATCACACACCCCGCCACGAGCGCGGCGTCACCGCGAACGCGCTGGGCGATCCCCGCGACCTTTCCGCCGCTAGCGACCCGGATCGAGTGGTCGCCGGGACAGAACGACGCCGGCGGCTCGCCGGCCGTCACGTCGGCGCCGAGCCCCCGCAACGCGTCGCGGACGGTCTCGGTCGCGAGTTCGTAGCGCTCCGATATCGACCCGCGGTCTCGCCCGTCGCCGAGCGGGAGCGCGTGCGCGAACGCGAGCGTGTCGCCGGGGTAGGCGACGGCCCGCCCGCCGACGTCGCGCTCTATCGTCGCGAACCCGCGCTCTGCGGCGGCGGCCGTCGCCCGCTCGAACCCCGACTCGCGGGCGTCTCGCCGGCCGAAGGCGACCTGTCGAACGGGCGTCCACACCCGGACACCCGGTTCGCCGTCGCTCGCGTTCGCGAGCAGCGCCGCCGTGTGTTCGCGGTCGACCGCGGGCCGCGGGTCGCGCCCTCTGACCACGTGCATACCCGGAGCGTGGGGCCGGCCGGCCAAGCCGCTTGCGACGAGCGTCTGACGGGCGTCGGCGGCGAGTCAGCCGACGGCGGACCCGTGGCACAAAGGTTTTGCCAACACTCCGACTGTCTCCGATACTGATGAGTGAACTCGGTGCGCTGCCGGTGCAAGCGTACCTCGCAGCCTGCCTGCTCGCCGGCGCCATCGGGCTCTGGCTCGGCCGCGTCGCGTGGCTCGACCGCGACGAGCCGGGGACCACCGAGGTCGCGCTCTACCTGCTCTGTGGCGGCGGCATCTCGCTTTTATATGCCGTCCGCGTCGCCGCCGCGAGCGAACTGGCGATGGTGGTCGCGCTCAACCTCTCGACGCCGCTCGTCGCCGCCGTCCCCGGCGTCTGGATGGCGTTCGTGCTGGCGTTTTCCGGACACGACCAGTGGCGCACCGAGAACCGCACCGTCGCGCTCGCGGTGCTGCCCTTCGTCTGGGTGTTGGCCGCGTGGTCGAGCGCCACGCACGGGCTCTCGCGCCGGTCGCTCTCCGCCGTCACCGAAGGGCCGTTCACGCTGCTCTCCTTCGGTCCCGGCGTCGCGGACGCGGCGTTCGTGCTGTACGCCTACGGGCTCTGCGTCGCCGGTATCTTGGTCGTGGTCGACCTGTACCGCCGGACCGGGAACCGCTACCGCCTCCAGACGTTCGTCATCCTGCTCGGCACGCTGTTCCCGCTCCTCGGCGGCGTCGTCACGCTCGTCGACGTGGGGAGCTACGCGCACCTCGCGTGGTATCCGACGGGGCTCGTCGTCCACGGGGTCTTTTTATACGGCACCGTCTTCTGGCTCGGAACGCTCGACGCCGCCGTCGTCGCGCGCGACACGGCGGTCGAGGTGATCCAGGACCCCGTCATCGTCGCCGGGTCGGACGGCCGGATCCGCGACCTGAACCCGGCGGCGGAAGCGCTGCTCTCGCCCGACGCGCTCGGCGCGTCGCTCTCCGACGTGTTCCCGCGGCTGGAGGTCGGCGTGGAACACCCGATATCGATCGACGGCCGCCAGTTCGACATCCAAGAGGACCCGATCACGGACCCCCGCGGCACCGACCGGGGACACGTGTTCCTGCTCCGCGACGTGACCGAACGCGAGCGCCGGCAGACGGAACTGGAGCGCCGCGAGGCCGAACTGGAGCGGCAGAACGAGCGGCTCGAAGACTTCGCCGGCGTCGTCTCACACGACCTCCGGAACCCGCTCGCCGCGGCGACGGCGGCGGTGGAACTCGCCCGCTACGGCGACGGCGACACCGAGGAGGCGCTCGACCGCGCCGCGAACGCCCACGAGCGGATGGACGACCTGATCGAGGGGCTGCTGTCGCTGGCGACCGCCGGCAAGTCGGTCGACTCGCTCGACCGCGTCTCGCTCGACGGCACGGCCAGGCGGGTCTGGTCGCGCCTCGAGACCGCGGACGCGACGCTGTCGGTCGGCGGGTCGGACGTCACGGCGCTCGCGGACGGCGACCGGCTCGAACAGCTCCTCTCGAACCTGTTCCGGAACGCGATCGAACACGCCGGCGACGACGTGACGGTGCGGGTCGAGATCGACCGCGGAGACGGCGGGGTCACCCTCGGCGTCGCCGACGACGGCCCCGGCGTCCCGCCGGAGAAGCGCTCGCAGGTGACCGAACGCGGCGTGTCGCTCGGGGGCGGGACCGGCCTCGGACTCGCCATCGTCGGCGACATCGCCGAGGCGCACGGGTGGTCGCTGTCGGTCGGGGAGTCCGCGGCCGGGGGCGCCGAGTTCGTGATATCGGGGATCGAGCCGGCGGACGACTGACCCGGCGCGGGACTCCGCCCCGAGCGACGCCCCGGTGACGCCCCGGTCGCCGGCTCCGACGCTCACTTGCCCGTCGGCCCCCTTACGACGAGGCGATGGCCGTCACGCTCCCGTCCTCAGTCCTCGACCGCTACCGGCGATTCTCGCGGTTCAACTCCCCGTACCCGGCCCACGACGACGGCTGCGCGATCGATCTCTATCCGGCCGGCGAGACGGGCGTCTCCCCGGTCGCCGGCGTCGTCCGCGACACGCGGACGGTCGGCTGCCCGGATCGCCCGTACGCCGCCGCCGAGGACCACCTGATCGTCGTCGAACTCGACGACGACTGGTGTCGGCGGGCGGGGGCCGCGCCCGGCACGCGCGCCCGGATACTGCACGTGGTCCCGGCCGTCTCGCCCGGCGATCACGTCGCCGTCGGGGACGCGCTCGGACCGATGACGCGCTCCGGCTTCTTCGGTCGGTGGGTCGACGACCACGTCCACCTCGGGTTCAGACCGCCGGACGCGAACGCGCTCCGGGCGAGCGGGTCGCTGCCGGTCGATGTCGCGGCGTCGGTCGCGCCGGTGCGGTGGGACGGGACCGGCGTGGTGAGCGCGCGCGGCCCGACCCACGTCGTCCTCGATGCGCCCGCCCATCCGGCCCCCGGTCAGGGGTTCGCGTCGCTCGCGAGCGACGAGGGGATTCCGCTCGACGGGGGGCTGGCCCACTACGCGGGCGGCGGATCGTTCGACGCGCTCGCCGACGGGACCGAGGTGTCGCTCTGGGGAACGCGCGTCGGCGTCGCCGCCGGGCGCGGCCTCGCCTGGGAGCCGGTCGACCTGCTCGCGAACGGCGAGCGCGTGGTCGGGCTCTCGCTTTTCGCGGCCGCCGGCGACGGGGTGGCCGCGAAGGTCGTCTGCCCGGACGCCGCGCTCGAACTCGGGGACCGCGTGTCGCTCGCGCTCGCGCCGAGCGACGACCCGATCCGGCTCGGCGTGGGGTGAGGGAGAGGCCAAGCGGCCGCTCCGACCGCGCGCCAACCCCACTGCGGTTGTCGCGAGTTCCGAGGGCTACAAACGGGGCGACGCCGAGAGTGGGGTATGGACCGGAGTCAGGTCGAGGCGATGGAGCCGCTCCCGCAGGACGCGGTCGACCTCGTCAAGCGGCGGATCGAAGACGAACACGGCTACCTCTCGTGGCTGAACACGTCGGTCGACGTGGTCGAGCGCGGGCGCGTCGTCCTCTCTATCCCGTTCGACGACAAACTGACGAACAGCGACGGCGGCACGATCCACGGCGGGGTGGCGGCGACGCTCGCCGACACGGCCGGCGGTATCGTCCAGCGGACCGCCTTCGAGGACCCCGTCTCGGGCGGCGTGGCGACCGTGAACCTGGACGCGAACTACCTCCGCCCCGCGACCGGCGACCTCCGCGCGGAGGCGACCGTCGTCAGGTCGGGCGGGTCGATCGGCGTCAGCGACATGACGGTCACCAGTTCCACGAACGGCGACACCGCCGAGGTCGTGGTCGGTCAGGGCTCGTTCCGGCTGTTCCGCGAGTAGCCCGCCAGCCCGCGGAGCGGGTCGTCGTCCCCGCCCGCTCCCAGCGCCTCCAGCGCGCCCTCCAGTTCGTCGACCGCCTCGCGCTCGACGCGGTCGGGCGCGGCGCGGACGACGACCGGCTGTTCGCCGAGCGACACGAACGCGCAGCCGAGGCGCTCGGCCGTCTCGCGGAGGCCGAGGCCGGCGTCGGCGTCCGCGGCGAGCACCTTCCTGACCGGGCTCTCGAACGCGCGGACGGTTCGCTCGTAGCCGTCGATCCGGTCGGTGAGGTCGGCGCGCGACGCGCCCCGGTCGGTCGCGAGGTCGTCGAGCGCGTCGTCGAACGCCCGCCGGAGCCCCGAGTCGGTGGGCCGGTTGACGAAGCGGAGGTCGCCGTCGACCAGATCGGCCAGTCCCGTCACGTCGGCCGGGTTCCCCTCGGGGACGACCAGCCCCCACTCGCGGGTCCAGCCGCCGAGGTCGACGGCGTCGACCTCTCTCGCCGTCGGGCCCGCGACGACCGCCGCGTCCGGCACGCCGTCGCGGAGCCGGCGGAGCCCCTCGCGGGAGCCGACCGGGAGGTACCGGGGCGAGTCCAGCCGGTCGAGCAGGCGGTTGAGCGCCGGGTCGTCCTCGCCGACCGCGAGCAGGGTGGGCGGTCTGACGTCGGGCGAGAACAGCTGGACCGAGACGCGCTCGCCGCGGTCGAGGTACTCGGTGTCCGGGTCGACCGGGACGACGCCGTCGGCCTCGACGAGGCTCGTCGTCGCGCCCGACCCCTTATCGACCGGGTAGACGAGCGGGGGCTCTCCGTCTTCCACCGCGAGCAGGCCGACCGGCATCAGCCGCATGCGGCCCTCGCCGTAGCGCTCGCCGACCGCCATCCGCCCCTCGATGGTCGCCGTGGCGGGCGCCGGCTGCCCGGCCGCCTCGCGGATCGCCGGCGCGACGAAGGTCCGGAAGATGGTGAGCGCCGAGACGGGGTAGCCGGGGAGCCCGACGTACGCGGACTCGCCCGCCCTGCCGCTCTCGCTCGCCGCGTCGCTCCCGCCGCGGTCGAGCCGCCCGACCAGCATCGGCTTGCCGGGCTTGACGGCGACGCCGTGGAGCAGCAGGTCGCCGCGCTCCTCGATCACGCGGTAGATCACGTCGACCGCGCTCGCCGAGGTCGACCCCGACGAGAGCACCAGGTCGCACTCGTCCGCCGCCCGCCGGAGCAGCCGCTCCATCTCCTCGTAGTCGTCGCCGGCGTGGGGGTAGAGGACCGGCTCGCCGCCCGCCTCCTCGACGCCGGCCGCGATCGTCGTCGAGTTCACGTCGTATATCTCGCCGCGCGAGGGGTCGAGCGCCTCGCCGGGCCGAACCAACTCGTCGCCGGTCGAGACGATGCCGACCCGCGGCTGTCCCCTAACCGGCACCTCGTCGACGCCGAGCGCCGAGAGCAGGCCGATCTCCCGCGGCGTCAGCCGCGTTCCCGGTCCGAGCGCCCTCGCGCCCGCGGCGATGTCCGTGCCCGCGCTCATCACGTGGTCGCCCGGCGCGACGGCGGTCCGGAACGCGATTCGGTCCATCTCACCGCCGGCCGTCTCGACCTCGTCCGTCCGCTCCACCATCACCACCGCGTCGGCGCCGTCCGGCATCACGGCCCCGGTGGATATCTCGGCGCACGTTCCGGGCTCGACGGTCACCGCGGGCGTCGCCCCGGCGTGGACCGAGCCAATCAGATCGAGTTCGGCGGGGGCGGCCTCGTCCGCTCCGAAGGTGTCGCGGGCGCGGACCGCGTACCCGTCCATCGAGGCGCGGTCGAACCCCGGCACGTCGATGGCGGCGTCGATCCGCTCCGCGAGCACCCGACCGCGGGCGTCTTCGAGGGCGACCGTTTCGGCCGGGGGCGCCAGATCGAGGTCGTCGATCGCCGCGTGAGCGGCCTCCGGCGTCGCGAGGTCGCGGAACTCCTTGCGGTCGCTCATCGGCTCCCCTCCCACAGCTGCACGTCGACGACCGCACCCGCGTCGAGCCCCTCCTGCGGCTCCGGAACGACGACCCAGCCGTCGGCGAGCGCGACGCTGGAGAGGATGCCGGAGCCGCTGGCGCGAGTGGGATCGGCGGTCGGGAGCCCCCCCGCTCCGTCGTCGTCCGCCCCCGTCTCGTCGAGCGAGACTCGCGCGAACGTCCGCGTTCCGGGCTCGCTCGCGATCTTTCGGCCGAGCGTCGCGCGCCGCGTCGGGAACGGGGGCGCAGTCGTCCCGCCGACGCGCCGTTGCACCGGCCGGAGGAACTGCGCGGCGTTGACGATACACGCCACGGGATACCCCGGCAGCGAGACGACGGGGGTGCCGTCGGCGACCCCGAGACAGACCGGGTGGCCCGGCTTCAGCGCGACGCCGTGGACCAGCACCTCGCCGACGGCGTCGACGACCTCCGGGAGCAGGTCGCGTTCGCCCACCGACGACCCGCCCGTGGTGACGACCACGTCGGCGTCGAGGTCGGCCTCGATGGCGGCCGCGAGCGCGTCCTCGTCGTCGGTGACCACGTCGCGGTAGCGCGCCGCGCCGCCCCACCGCTCGACGAGCCGAGAGACGGTCAGCCCGTTCGTCTCGATGACCTCGCCCGGATCGGGGTCGGCTTGGACCAACTCCTCGCCGGTCGGGATAACGGCGACGTTCGTCGGCTCGTAGGCGGAGACGGCGTCGAGGCCGACCGACTTCAGCAGGCCGAGGTCCGAGGGGCGCAGGGCGTGGCCGGAGGTAAAAAGGCGCTGTCCGTCGGCGACGTCCTCGCCCGCCTCGCCGACGTTCTCGCCGGCCGCCACCGCGTCGAACGCCTCGACCTCCTCGCCGACGGTCTCGACCTGTTCTATCATCACCACCGCGTCGGCGCCGTCCGGGACCGCGCTCCCCGTGTGGACTCGCGCGGCCTCGCCGGGCGCTATCGCGTCGGCCTCGGTGCCGACCGCCCGCAACACCGTCGGCGAGCGGTCGGACGCGCCGAAGGTGTCCTCGGCGCGGACGGCGTACCCGTCCATCGCCGCGCGGTCGTAGCTCGGCACGGGCGCCGGGGCGTCTATCGGCTCGGCGAGGACTCGGCCGTCGGCGTCGGCGAGCGGGACCGTCTCGGTTCGGCCGTGGGGGTCGACCGCGTCGAGCAGCGCCGCCAGCGCGTCCGCGACGCGGGTCCGCCGCTTGAATCCGGCCTCGCGTCTGTCGTGGCTCATGGTCCGTCGTTTCGCGCCCGCGGGCAAAAACCCGTCTCCGGGAGGGCTCAGTTCGCCCGGCGCTGACGCCGCGCCCCGGTCACGTCACCCACGAGAGCACGCGCGCGGCGCGGTGCGTGCCCTGGGAGACGGCGACGCTGAGCGTCGAGAGCGCCTCCGTCACCCCGCGCCGCGCGGCGCTCACGCTTTTGACCGTGCCGGTCCGCGCGTAGTACCCGGACTTGCGGCCGGCGGCGCCGACGTAGTGTTTCGCCGCCATCCGGATCGGCGCGCGTCGCCCGTCGACTCGCGTCGTGCCGTTTCGGATCGCGTCCAAGACGTCGTCGGCCGTGACCGCGTCGACCGACTCGCGCCCCTCGATTTCGACTTCGGTGTACGCGCGTCCGACGTACTCCAAGTGGTGGGCGTCGCTCGCGGCGATTCCGGGATAGCCGTGTTTGGCCGCGAACCGCCGCGAGCGACGGTTGCGGTAGCCGGTGAACAGCCACGCGTTGAACACCTCGATGGCGTCGACCTCGGCGACGGCGTCGCCCGCGCCCTCGTCGGCGTTCTGCAGGGGGATGTTCCGCTCGCGGACGCCGTGGCGCGACCGCTGGAAGGGGTGGGGAACGATCGCGACGCCGCCGTGATCGCGGATCCACGCGACGGTCTCGTCGTACGGCTCCCGGCGCGGCGGCATACGCTCGACGCCGATGGCGAGCAGGTGCCCGTGCGCGGTCGACACCTCCACGCCGGGGATGCCGATCAGCCCGTACTCCGCCGCGATATCCGCCGCCCGCTTCGACTCGCCGATGACGTCGTGGTCGGTGATGACGACGGCGTCGAGACCGATCTCCGCGGCGTGTTCCAAGATGAGCTCGACCGGCTCGTGGCCGTCGTAGCTGTCGTCCGAGTGGACGTGCGGGTCGATACTAACGGTGACGCGGGACACACCAGTATCTGACGGCGGGAGACATATAAATGCGTGAGAGTGGACGGCAGCTCCTATCGCTCTCGCGTCGAGGTCGGCGTCGGCGTCGACGACGGTGTTGATTCCTGTTATAATTAACTCGGAAAATTGTGTCTGGGCGTTCGAAACGGCTACTGCCGGAGTATCACCGGACAGAATCGCTACGCAGTAGTTAAGTGGGATCGATGCACACATCCGACTGAAGCACCCCGTCACGTCGGTTCGAGCCCACCCGTTCCGCCGGAGCCGTCGGAACGCGAGCGCGACGCCCGACGCCCGTGACGGGCGGCCGGCGTACCGACCACGAACACACCGCACAACAGTCACGCCGCGGCTCCCACGACGGTGTCGGGTGTTGTGTCCGTTCAACACCACCCGACCGCGATGAACACACTCCTCGCCGCCTCACTGATCGAGCTATCCGTCGGCGTCGCCTGTCTGTTGGTCGCCGTCGCGGCGGTGCCGTATCGGTCTCGACCCGGCGGCACGCCGCTGGTGTTGCTCGCCGTCGGCGGCGGCGCGTGGGCGGCCACCGCGGCCGCGGCCTCGCTAATCGCCGATCCCGCGCTGACGATGTGGGCGCAGCGCGGGACCTACGCGGCGACCGGCTTCGTGTCGCTCTGCTGGTTCTACGTCGTCGTCGAGTACACGCGCCGGGTCTGGTGGTCCCGACCGACCGTCCTCGCGGCCGTCGCCGGCCTCCTCGCGCTCGACTGGCTCGTCCTCGCGACCGACCCGATCCACCGGCTGGTCATCGCGGAGCCCACGACCGTCTCTCACATGGGCGCTATCGACCCGATGCCCGGCGTGTTGCTGTGGGTCACCGCCGCCTGGAAGATCGCGTTCCTGGTCGCCGGCATCGGCTTCGTCACCGGCGAGTTCGCGACTCACCGCGGCGTCTATCGGCAGCAGTCGCTCGCGATGATCGCCGCGGGCGTCCTCCCGCTCGGCGCCGCGCTCGTCGAGGTGCTGGACCTGATCGCGGTGCCGGGGCTGGACATCGGCGTCATCGGCGTCGCCGCGAGCAGCGTGGTCGCGTTCTGGGCGCTGTTTTACACCGGGTTCTTAGACGCCGTTCCCATCGCCCGCCGGTCGCTGTTCGTGAGCATGGCCGACGCCGTGGTCGCGGTCGACGAGCGGGACCGCGTCGTCGACATCAACGAGACGGCACGGACGGTCCTCGGCGCCGACGAACACGTCCTCGGCAGCGACGCGGCCGCCGTGATCCCCACCGAGGCGCTGGCCTGCGAGGACGGCGAGTCGGTCGCCGTGCCGCTCACCAGAGAGGGGGCGCGACGCCGGTACGAGGCCTCGGTCTCGCCGATCCGGGTGGAGAGCGTCCCCGACCGGCCGAAACCCACGGACGAGCAGATCGGCCGGCTGTTCGTGCTGCGAGACGTCACCGAACAACACGAGCGCCAACTGACGTTAGCGGCCCAAAACGAACGGCTCGAAGAGTTCTCTTCGGTGCTGAGCCACGACCTCCGGAACCCCTTGAACGTCGCACAGGGCCACTTGGAGTTGGCTCGGGCGACGGGGGAAGACGAGCACTTCGACGCCGTCGACCGCGCGCTCGGGCGCATCGGCGAACTCACCGACGACCTGCTCGCGCTGGCGCGAGCGGGGACCCCGATGGCCGACGCCGAAGACATCCATCTCGCCGAGCTCGTCGGCGAGTGCTGGGCGACGGTGTTGACCGACGGCGCGACCCTGGTGGTGGACACGGACCTGGTGATGAGCGCGGACCGGCTCCGGCTCAAACAGCTGTTCGAGAACCTCTTTCGGAACGCCATCGAACACGGCGGGGCGACGGTCACCGTCACCGTCGGCGAGGTCGCCGACGGGGCGGGGTTCTACGTGGCGGACGACGGGCCGGGCGTCCCGGCGTCCGACCGCGAACTGGTGTTCGAGAGCGGCCACTCGACGCTGGTCGGCAACACGGGTCTCGGACTGGCCATCGTGAAACAGGCCGCCGAGGCGCACGGGTGGACGGTTCGGCTGACAGACAGTGAGACGGGCGGGGCGCGGTTCGAGTTCGCGCCGGCGGCGTGACGCGACCGCCGCTCGTCGCGCCTCCGCGCGGAAATCGCCCGTCCGGGAACCGCTCGCAGCCGAGATCGACTTATAAACCGGCGCGCTCAGCGGAACAGTCCCTTCACGCGGTCGACGACGGAACTCTCCGCTTCGGCGGCCGCCTCCTCCTGGCGCTTCTGCTCGCGGAGCTCCCGGAGCGCGGCCGCCTGATCGTCGGTCCCCTCCCCGCTCGCCGTCTTCGCCTCGCCGCCCTTGAGGCCCTTTAAGTTGGAGACCGCGTCGTCGACCGTTCCGGTCGTGGTCCGGGTCTCGGTCGCGGAGCCGGCGAGTTTCTCGCGGTCGACATCCACGTCGTCGATGGCGCTGGTGTCTAACTGCAACCGCCGCGTCTCCGAGCGCTCGACGCCGCCCCACGTCAACTCCGCGTCCTCCAGCTCGCGCTCGATGTCCGCGCGAACCTCGGCGTCGGTGACCGTCTCGGTCTCGTCGCCGGAGCCGGTCGCGGCCTCGCCGGCCGCGCCGCCCGCCGCTCCGCCTCCCGCGCCCGCAGCCCCGCCGGTCGCCTGCTCGACGCGGTGGGCGACCAGCGCGCCGCCGGTCGCGGCGATGACGGCGACGAGCCCGACGGCGTACACCGCGACCACCTGCGCGCTGTAGTCCGTCGCGGTGGAGACGTTCCAGTTGTACGGGTAGGTCCGCGAGAACAGCCCGACGGCGACGAGGGTGACGGCGCTCCCGGCGCCGGCGAGGTACAGCATCCGGCGGTCGACCGGCAGCAGGACGACGACCCCGAGGAGGAGGGCCGGCAGCCCGACCGCGGCGGCGACGGCGGCGACCTCCTGTACCGCGTACGTCGACAGCGCCTCGGGCGGGAGCGTCGCGCTGTACAGGAAGACGACGACGCCGATCAGCCCGAGGGCGATGCCGGCGAAAAAGAGGCCGAACCCCGCGTACACGTCGACGGCCCGGTCCGGATCGCCGACGTACTGCCGGTAGTATCCGAGAAGCGCGCTCTCGTCGTTCGACTCGCTCATACATGACGGTCTGTGCCGACTCTAATGATTGTTACCCCCTGTCCTTTTTACGACCGGCGCCGAGCCTCCACACGAACACCCGTGCCACTCGACTGTCCGCGCTGCGGCGGCACCCTCTCGACGTTCTCGCTCAGCGACGCCACGGCGGTCGCCTGCGACGACTGCGGCTACGTCGGCGTCGAGGCCGACCACTCGGGCGAGCCCACATTCGCCGAGAGCTGGGCGGACGCGTTCGCGCGGTTTCAGGAGGACAACGACTGACCATGCCGACACTCGACATCACCGACGACCACCGCGATCGGATCGAGTCGCTTCGTGCGGAACTGGCCGCCGCGCACGCCGGGCCGTACGCCTCAGTCGACACCGACGACACGCTGGCGTACCTGCTCGACCTGGCCGACGCCGTCGACGACCCGGATCGCGAGGCGTCGGCCGACGCGCTCTCCGGCGAGACGGATCCAGCGCCCTCGGGCGACGCCGGCGTCCCCTTCGACCGCGACGCCGCTCGCGAGCGACTCGCGGCGCGCAACCGGAAGCACGGCGACCCGGACGCGGCCGACGAGATGGATCTGTACTCCGTCGCCGCCGCGTTCGACGTGACCGGGCGCAGCGAGATGACGAAGGCGGCGCTCATCGACGCGATTCTCGACGCGGCCGCGGCGGTCGCGGCCGACCCCTTCTCGCGGGTCGACGTCGACATCGGTGGGGCCGGGGACGATGCGACCGACGCTGGCGACGCGGACGGGGCAGGCGACGTGGACGGGGCAGGCGACGCGGACGACGGGTCGCCCGCGAGCGACGACAGCGACACCGACGCTGGCGCCGACACCGACGCTGGCGCCGACACCGACGACGCCGGCGCCAGCCAACTGAACGCGATGATGAGCCTGCTGGACACCCACGAGGACAAGTGGCGGGAGGCCGACGGCGACGCCCGCTACGAGGTCGAACTGCCCGACGGCGACGTCGAGACGGCGCGCACGAAAGACGACGTGCGCGCGCTGCTGTTTAAAAACTACTGACCCATGGGACTGCTCTCACGACTGCGCGCGTGGCTCGGCGGAGCGCCGGCGGAATCGGACGACGACCCGACCGACGAGGAGGAGTCGGCCACGGCCGACGCCGAGAGCGACGAGGCGACCCGACTCGATCCGGACGCCGCGACCGAGACGCGCACGACTGCAACCGACGACGCCGTCGACGCGCTTCGCGACGTTCGCCAGCAGGAACCGGACCCGAACGAGACCGACTCGGCGGGCCCCGAGACCGACGACAAGTGACGGGTGGCAGTCTGTTGGCCGAAAGGACCCACCACAATCGGACGAACAGTTAGGTTCTCGCGGACGAAGACGCTGGTATGACCGATCCGACCGACCGCGAGTACGTCGAGCGCGCCATCGACCTCGCCGAGGCGGCCGTCGAGGCCGGGAACACCCCGTTCGGCGCGCTGCTCGTCTGCGACGGCGAAATCGTCGCGGAACGACGGAACGAGACCGTGACCGACGACGACCTGGCCGCCCACCCGGAGTTGGCGCTCGCGCGGTGGGCCGGGCGCGAACTCGACCCCGACGAGCGCGCCCGCAGCACGATGTACGCCAGCACCGAGCCGTGCCCCATGTGTGCGACCGGCATCCACTACGCCGGGATCGGCCGGGTCGTCTTCGGCGTCGCGGGCGAGACGCTCGACGCGCTCACCGGCGGCGTGGTGCCCATCCCCTGCGCCGAGGTGATCCGGCGGGCGGACGGCGACACGACGGTGACCGGACCGGTCGCCGAGGACGCCGCGATGGCCCTCCACGAGTCGGTGTACGGTGAGTCGTAACGCGCAGGGCGGGGGGTCGTCGAGCCGCCCCGACCCGCCGCCGATCCTCGCGGTCGGCGCCGCGGTGATAGACGAGTGGTACGCCGTCAGCAACCTCCCCGAGGCGGACGGCGGCGCGTTCGCTCACGAGGTGACGACGGCGTTCGGCGGCGTGGGGGCCAACGTCGCCGTCGCGCTCGACCGGCTCGGGCGCGAGGTCGGCCTGGTGAGCCGCGTCGGCGACGACGAGTACGGGCGGCGGGCCCGCGAGCACCTCGCCGAGACCGGCGTCGACGGCTCGCGCGTCGCCGTCGGCGACGACCCCTCGACGCGCTCGCTTATCCTCAGCGACCCCGACGGCGAGCGCGCCATCGTCACCACGGGGGAGAGCTTTCGCCACCTCCGTCTCGGCGAGTCGACCCGCGAGGCGCTGGCCGCGGCCGAGGCCGTCTTTCTGACGGGGTACACGCCAGATGCGGTGTCGCGTGCGGTGCTGGAGGTCGTCGCGTCCGCGCCCGACCCGCCGGCGCTCGTCTTCGACCTCTCGGGGCCGGTCGCGGAACTCGTCGGCCGCGGGACCGAGCCCGCGACGATCCACCGACTCCTCTACGCCGCGGACCTGTTCGTCGTCGGCGACGTGGCGGCCGGGGCCTACTTCGGCGGTCCCGACGCGGCGCTCGACCGGATCGCCGCCGCACATCGGGCGCGGGTAGACGAGGGGCCCGACGGCGCCGCAGACGGGTGGCCGCGCGCGGTCCTCACCCACGGCGCCGACGGCATGACGGTCGTGGCGGCCGGCGACGTCGCGTCCCTCGACGCGTTCACCGTCGACGTGGTGGACTCGACCGGCGCCGGCGACGCCTTCGTCGCGGGGTTGATCGACCGGTGGGTCGCGCCGCGGGGCGAGGGTGAGTTAAAAGACGATCCGGCCGCGCTCGCCGACGGCGTCCGGTTCGCGGCGGCCGCCGCCGCGATCAACTGCGAGTCCCGGTTCGCACAGCCGGGGCTCCCGGACCGAGACTCAGTGGAGGCGTTCCTCGCGGAGCGGCGGGGGTGACCGGGCCGCGTCGTCGGCCGTGGAGCCTTCTCGTCTGCCCTACCGGACCTCGTCCGCGCGCTCGACGAGGGCCGCCACGCGGTCAGCGTCGACCGGGGCGGTCGTCTCCCCGTCCTTTTTAAGGGCAGTCCCGACGATCGCGCCGTCGGCGATTGCGAGGACGTCGCCGATCGTGTCGGCTCTGACGCCGCTGCCGACGAGGACCGGCGTATCGAGTCCGTGTGCGTCGCGCTCGGCGACGACCGACTCCAACGCGCCCAGATCCATCGCCTCTCCCGTCCCGCGTCCGGAGGCGATCACGGCGTCGGCGAGGCCGCGCTCCGCGGTGTCGGCGAACGACTCCGCGGTGTGTCCCTCGGCCGCGAGCGGCGCCGAGTGTTTCACGTCCGTGTCGGCGAACACCCCCACGTCGACGCCGAGGCGCTCCCGGAGCCGGATCGTCTCGTGAGCCGCTCCCTGGACGACCCCCTGGTCCGTGACGCGAGCGCCGGTGTGGACGTTCACTCGAACGTAGTCGGCGCCGACGGCGGCGGCGACCGACAGGGCGGCGTCCGCGTCGTTCCGGAGGACGTTGATCCCGAGCGGGAGGTCGGTCGCCTCGGCGATCGCGGTCGCGGCGCGGGCGACGCTCGCGACGACGTGTTTCGGCACGTCGTCCGGATAAAACGGGGCGTCCCCGAAGTTCTCGACCATGATCCCGTCGACCCCGCCGCGATCAAGGGCACGGGCATCGCTGGCTGCGCGGTCGAGCGCCGCGCGCATCGCGGCCGCGCCGTCGTCGGGCGCCTTCGGCGCCCCCGGAAGCGGCGGGAGGTGTACCATACCGATCAGCGGCGCGTCCGTGCCGAAGGTGGCCTCGAACTCCATGGGTTCGACCGACGACCCCTCGGCGGATAAGTCTCACCACACGGCGACCGATCCGACCCGTCTCCCACACCGTTTACCTGCTCCGTCCCGAACGGCGGGCCAGGAGATGGGTATCGACATCGACGACGACCGGCGCGCCGGCGAGGTGACGCTCGTGTTCTCGCTCGGGGCCGCACGGCGCCTCGCGGACCCGCCCGCGGCGTTCGCCGACGCCCGGACGTGGAGCCGGCACGTCGGGATCGTCGCCAACGACGCGGCGGCGGTCGACCGATTCGTCCGCGCGACCGGCGTCGAGAGCGACTACGCGCTCCGCAACTGGGACAAGTGGGGGACCCTCGGAGACATCTACGACGAGACCGACGCCCCGCGGGCGGTGTTCGTCGGCGCGTCGGCCGCGAACCGGCGCGTCGCGACCCACGTCGGCTTCGAGTACGTCCCGCTCGCGGAGGCGGCAGCGCGCGCGGGGTGGACGCTCTCGGACCCCGAGCCGATGCCCGACCCGAGCCTCCCGGAGCGCCTGTGGCGTCGGCTCCGCGACCGGTTCGGCTGAGCGGTCGCTCTCAAGTCGCGTTCGGACGCGACCGAGCGGCCGACCCCTATCGACGTGACTCGACGGTGAGGTCGGTCGCGATCCACGCGTCCGTGTTCCCGTCCTCGGTGAAGACGGTGCGGTCCGGCGAGGTGCGATTCGCCGCCACCGTCGGTCGTGCCTCCGACTGCTCTCCGCTCTCGCGTTCGACTCGGTCCCCAGCGGTCATTATCGACCCATCAGAGGTGCGGTGGATTATATATTTCGGTCGGCCTAAAAACGGGGCGTCGACCGCCCGTCGCCGGCGAGGCGGACGGGGAATCGGATCACATTAGCCCGTGGCGGGCGTCGTCGGAGTCAATGACGCGCTCGCTTTTTACCCCGTTCACGCTGCGCGAGACCGAGTTCCGCAACCGGGTCATGCTGTCGCCGATGTGTCAGTACTCCGCCACCGACGGCATGGCGACCGACTGGCATCAGGTCCACCTCGGAACCCGCGCCGCCGGCGGCGCCGGCGTCGTGATGACCGAGGCGACGGCCGTCGAACCGCGCGGGCGCATCACGCCGGACTGTCTGGGCATCTGGTCCGACGACCACGCCGAGGCGCTCGAATCGACCGTCGAGTTCGTCGCGTCGCAGGGCGCGACCCCCGGAATCCAACTGGCCCACGCCGGGCGCAAGGCCTCTCACCGCCCGCCGCACGAGGGCGGCGACCCCATCCCCGCGGACGACCCCGACGGCTGGGAGACGGTCTCTTCGACCGACCGGCCGTACCCGGTCGGCGAGGACGCGTCCGTCGACCCGGCCGCGACCCGGCGGCTGGACGGTGAGGGACTCGACGAAGTTATCGAGGCGTTCGCCGACGCCGCGGCGCGGTCGCGCGACATCGGGTTCGAGGTCGCCGAGGTCCACGCGGCGCACGGCTACCTGCTCCACCAGTTCCTCTCGCCGGTCACCAACGACCGCGACGACGAGTACGGGGGAAGTTTCGAGAACCGGACGCGGCTGCTCCGCGAGGTCGTCGCCGCCGTCCGCGAGGTCTGGCCCGACGGAAAGCCCGTCTTCGTCCGGATCTCGGCGACCGACTGGCTCCCCGACCGCGACTCGTGGGACGTGGACGACTCGGTTCGGCTGGCCCCACTGCTCGCCGAGGCCGGCGCCGACCTGATCGACGTCTCCGGCGGCGGGACCCACCCGGACCAGCAGATCCCGAGCGCGGGACCGGGGTATCAGGTCCCCTACGCCGAGGCGATCCGCGAGGGGACCGACGTGCCCGTCGCCGCGGTCGGCGGGATCACGGAGCCGACCCACGCCGACGCCCTCGTCCGGAACGAGCGGGCCGACCTCGTCGCGCTCGGTCGCGAACTGCTCCGGCGCCCGTACTGGCCGCTGGAGGCCGCCCACGAACTCGGCGCGGACGTCGAGTGGCCGGTGCAGTACCGGCGCGGGCAGTTCGACTGAGACGCCGGCGCACGCTCCGGGAAGACTTATTTCGCTTCCGCGAGCCGACGGGATATGGAGTACCGACCGTTCCCCGACGAGCGCGGCGACGAGTTCGCCGCGTTCATGCGATACGCCTTCTCCCCCGCCGAGGGGCCGTACGACCCCGAAGCGGCAGACGACCGGGACGGCATCGCCGACAGGCGAGGACTGTTCGACGACGGCGACGACCCGGTCGCGGTGTGTGCTCACCACTACTTCTCGCTGCGGGTCCGCGGGACCGACCGCGAGGTCGCCGGGCTCTCGGCCGTCGCGTCCCCGCCGGAACACCGGCGCCAGGGCAACGTCGGGCGCATGCTCCGGGAGTCGCTGGCGGAGTACCGGGACCGTGGCGTCGCCCTCTCGACGCTGTGGCCGTTCAGCCACCCGTTCTACACGAACTACGGCTGGGCGACCGCCTCCCGCTACCGCCATCTCACCGCGCCGCCGGCACAGCTCGGGTTCGTCGACGACCTGATCGCGACCGCGGGAGCCGACGCCGGCACGTTCCGCCGGCTCGACGAGGACGACTACCCGGCCGTCGCGCCCGTCCTCTCCGCGATGGCGGACCGCTACGACCTCACGATGGACTGGACGGAGGCGTGGTGGCGCGAGCGAACGCTCCAGGGGTGGAAGACCGACCCCTTCGTCTACGGCTGGGAGCGCGACGGCGAACTCCGGGCGATCTGTGCGTACAGCTTCGACGACGACGGCGACGCGGGCGACGGGAGCGATCCGGTGTTGCGCGTCACCGACGCGGCCGTCGCGGACGACGAGGCGTGGTTCCAACTGCTCCGATTCTTCCGGAATCACGACTCGCAGGCGTCCGCGGTCCGGATCCGCGCCCCGCCGGACGCGCCCCTCCTCGACCTCGTGGCGGACCCGCGAGCCGTCGACTGCGAGGTCCGGGCCGGTCCGATGGTCCGGCTCGTCGACGTCGCCGCCGCCCTCGAAGCGCTCTCGCCCGACCCGGCCGTCGAAGCCCGCTTCACGCTGGCCGTCACCGACCCCCTCGCCGACTGGAACGACGGGACCGTCCGCGTCGCCGTCGAAGGCGGGTCCGTCGCCGTCGCACCGGTCGATACCGCGCCCGCAGCCGCGGACGTCACGGCCGGCGTCGGCGCCCTCTCACAGCTGTACGTCGGCTATCGGTCGGTCGACGCGCTACGACGGGGCAGCGACCTCGCCGTCGACGCCGACGCCGCGGGGGCGCTCCGCGACCTCTTCCCGACGCGGACGACGCACCTCCGCGAGGGGTTCTGACCGTCGCCTCGCCGCGTCCGGCGACGCCACCCCGGCCGGGCTTTTTATCTGCTGACCGCATACGTCCGCGTATGAGTTCCCGCGACGACCGACGTGACGAGGCCCTCGAAGAGCGGCTCGACGAGCTCGAGAGCGTGCTGAACGACCTCCGCCGCGACCTTCGCGAGACGGAGCAGGACCGCCGCGGGCCGCCGCGTCCGCCCCGGCTCTCGGAGCTCGTCCGGTTCACCGAGCAGTACACGATTCCGACGGTGATCGCGCTCTTGGAGACGACCATCGCGTCGCTCGAACTCGTCCAGGGGGCGCTCCGACTGGCGGACCCCGGCCGGGGCCTCGACGAGGCCGGATCGGCCGCCGACCGCCTCGGCGACGTGCGAGACGGGGCCAGCGCCGGGCTGTCGCGGTCGCTCTCGGAACTCCGCCGGGCGCTCTCCGAGGCCGACCTGCCGGAAGAGGCCGCGTCGCGGTCGATCCTCTCGGAGGCCCGCGATCTCACGGCGGAGATCGAAGCGCGCATCGACGAGGGGCGGCGCGAGGCCGACGCCGCCCGGAGCGGTCGCCGAGACCCGTTCGACTGGCAGCGCGACGACGCGCCCGACGCCGACGCGTCGGGCGACCGGGGGGTCACGATCGACGTGGCCGACCCGGACGACCCCGACGAGGAAACGGCGGCCGAACCGGAGGCTCCGGACGACCCGGCGCCGGAAGTCGACGTCGAGTCCGAACTGGAGTCGATCAAGCGCCAACTCGACGACGGCGGGTCGGCGACCGACGACGGACTGGAGGCCGACGACGAGCGAGCCTCGGCCGACGACCCGGACGCCACCCGCGATCGGCCCGATTCCGGGGAGGACGGCGGCCGGAGCGACGCCGGAGACGACGGCGACGCGGCCGACGACGAACCGCCGACCGACGACGACAACTCGGCGTAGCCGACGCGTCGGTTGACCCCGAGCCGCACCGGACGCGCTTATAAACCGATTCCGGGCCGCCCCGAGCGTTTCTAAAAGTCGACGCCGAGGCAGTCGGCGACGCGCTCCGCCGAGTCGACGAGCAGCGCGTCGTCGTCGGTGAACACCTCGATGGCGACGGTCCCGTCGAAGCCGTCGAGTTCGGACGCGAGCAGGTCGTACGCCACTTCGCCGGCGCCGACCGGGAGGTGGGTGTCGCCGCGGCGGCGCACGTCGTGACAGTGGAGATGCGAGATCTGGTCGCCGTGGGACCGCAGGAACCGCTTTATCGCTTTGTTGTCGCCCTCCATGTACGCGTGGCCCACGTCGAAACAGATCGGGGTGTCGGTCTCGCGGGCGATGTCGCCGAGGACCGACAGCTGGAGCCCGGCGTGCTGGTGGCCGACGTTCTCGACGACGACTTCGACGCCCGCCTCGCGGCCGACATCGGCGATTCGCTCCAGCTGGTCGGCGGCCGTCTCCCGGAACGCCACGTCGTCGCGGTCGGCGGAGGTGGCGTGGAGGACGGCCTTCTCCGCGCCCAGTTCTCCGGCCGCGGTCAACAGGCGGCGCTGGTAGTCGACGATGGCGTCGTTGATCTCGGGGACGTACGTCGCCAGCCGCTGGCTGTACGGCAGGTGGACGACCAGGTCGCGCCCGGCGAGCGCCCGGTCGATGCGCTCGGGGTCGATGGCGCCCGGAACGAGCGTCGGCTCGCCGAGCCCCAGTTCACAGAAGTCGAACCGCGCCGGCGACGCCGCGAGCCGGTCGAGGTCGTCGCCGACGGTGAGGCCGAGGTCCATGTCGACGGTGGGTGCGGATGGCTATTATAAATGGCGTCGCCGGGGTGGTGGCTCCGTTGCGATCCGACTGACCGGTTTCGACGCCTCGATCGCCTCGGACGGACCGAGTGCTGATCGCGGCCAATCCGTTTTTCACTACTTACACTACGTCGGCTCTATTGAAATCCTATTATTCAGATATATCCGTTCCTGAAACAGCCGGTCGATGAAACCTGTGGATTGACCGCGAAGGCTCCTAGCAGTTTGGGATGCTGTTCAGAGTGCTCCGTTGCAATCCTCAGCAGGTGAGACACTCTCCGCCGGTTGCGGTCAGTACAGACTGAAAACATATCGGTTAAGTTGTCTTCGATTACTCGTCGAACGGAATTGCTCTGTCGGGAAAACTACGTTCTATCTGGGGTTACAGCCTTTAGTTATAAATTGGAGCGGTCAACGTCCAGAAGTTGGCGTCAGACACCTGTCTCATACTGTTCTCGCCGTGTACCCGGTCTATCCTGCAGCCTATGCTGCCCCAGATGGAGAGATGGACGGCGAGATACACTCCGGGCGGCGGACCGAAGTAGTTTCAAGTGCTGTGTTGAATAGCGGTGTTGGCCGTGATGGTCGAGATCTGAGGCTCTGTTGAAATCCTTATAAATTGATATATTCGACTCTGCTACGGTCAGTACACACTTCTCATAGTATTCTCCCAACTACTGTACCAGCCGTAGTACAAACTGCTATGAGCAATGCCATCTTCACAGACATTCGATCGGTAAAACGGCTAAGAGAAAGGCCAACGATAGCAGATGCCAAAAAGCTGTAGGCGATGGTTGCTGACAGAGAGAGGGCCATAGTGATTTCTAAACTGACGGTATCATGAATATCCTATGGTCAATTCGTAGTCTTCATCGACCGGCTGTTTCAGCTAATAACATGTCTAAAGAATAGGATTTCAACAGAGCCAGATCTGATTTGACTTGTTAGCGGCTGAATCTGGTGATCTCAAGATTGGCATCGTCTCACCGTGGCTCAGAGGCCGCTATTCAACGGAGCAGTTTCAAGAACAATTCACGAGTAGGGAGCGTCATGGTAGCCAGCCTGGACCAAGTGGTGCGTCTATACGGTCGATACGGACCGACACGGTTACCGTTCGGAGACCGACGGGACATCGGGGGCGGCTACAGTATGGCCGCCGGTGTCCTCGCCGGTGGAATCGTGTTCGCTCCGGCGAGTGTGCTGGCTTCGGGGACAGTTGACTCCGCAGGCGTGGTTCTGTCTGCGGTCCCGGTCTACCTCGCTACGGGGTTCGTGGTCGGGGCGCTCACGTGGCGCTCCCTGCCGTCGAGCGTCCCATACTACACTGCCGCCGCAGCGTTGGTCACGGTCGCCGGGAACTACCTTGCCGGAACCGCTATGTGGTTGCTACTGGCTCCGGTCTACGGCTACGAGGTTTTGAACCCATACGCGGGAGTTGACCCGCCGACCTCGCTCACCGAGTACCTCGGAGCATTCGTTTCGATGTATCCCCTTACCATCTTGACGGTGGCAGTGTGGACGATCTGGATAGCCGTCCCACTCAGCCTAGTTTTCAGCTACGTCTACGAGCGCAGTCGTAACCGTGAATAGCCGATACATTTGCAGCTCTCATCGACCGGCCGTTTCAGGCGGGGATGTGTCTGAAGAATCGGGATTCAATAGAGCCGGCGTCAACACCCTATTGCTCCGTAGATGCTACTGAAGAGAGGGTCGGCGCATATCGACGTAACACATACGCAGTCGTGGATGCGATACCCCCTATTGGTGCGCCATACAGAATCGCGGTCCCCACACCGGTTAACAGCCCGTAGTCAGGTTGGGGGTCGGTGAGCGAAATGACACTATACAGAGCATAGCCGCTCATCGTGATGACGGCGGCAGCGATACTCACGAGTATTCCGTCGTTTCGGTACGTATGTATCCCTGCGAGAATACTGGCTGCTACTGTGACGCCGAGTGGGCTTATAAATGCGCCAGCTGACCTTCCCATATCGGAATTCCCCGCGAGATAGAGTTGACCGAAGAACAAGGCCGTGAGAATCGCCGAGCACCCGAGATACCGAAGCGATCGTTTTAACGACCTCCCTAAAAGAAACGACTCCACCCGAGAATCCATGCATATCGGTTATTTCAGTAATGTATATGTTTTGTACTTTGTTTCTTCAGAATAGCGGGCGAAACGACCAGTCGACGCGCAAGCGCGTTTTCTCGGCCGTCTCAGTCGGAAGTGGGTTGAAAATAAACCGCTGACAGCGCTTCCTCAGTCGTCGAGCGGGTTCTCGACGTCGATCTCGCCGGCATCGATCTCGGCTTCGACCTCGCGGACCGCGGTCACCATGTTCTCCGTCTTCCCGTACGCGATGTCGCGGGGGAGGAGCTTCAGGCCGCAGTCGGGCGAGATGGTGAGCTTCTCCGGCGGGACGACGCGGAGCCCCTGCCGGATGTTCGCTTTGATCTCTTCGACCGGCTCGACCTCGGCGGTGTGCGCGTCGACGACGCCGAGCGCGAGGTCCGGCTCGAACGATGGATCCGTGAACGTCGGGATCTGCTCGAAGTCGCCGTTACAGAGTTCCACGTCGAACTCGTCGATCGGGTAGTCGTTGATCTCGGGGTAGATCCGCGAGTAGTCGCCGTAACAGACGTGCAGGCCGATCCGGACCTCCTCGTCGATGCCCGAGACGATGCGTTCGAGGGCCTCGCCGACGATGGCGTGGTCCTCCGGCGTCGTCGCCAGCGCGGGCTCGTCGATCTGGATGTAGCGCGCGCCCGCCTCGACCAGCTTCTCGACCTCCTCGTTGACGAGGTCGGCGAGGTCGTAGACCAACTCCTCGGTGGAGGGGTACGCCTCGTTGAACGCCCAGAACCCGAGCGTGTACGGCCCCGTTATCGGGACCTTGACGGGGCGTTCCGACACCTCGGAGGTGAACTCGAACTCGTCGACGAGCCACGGCTCGTCGTACTCGACCGACTCGACGACGCTCGGCTTGTCGAAGTAGTTGTGGCCCCACACCTTCACGGGGCCGTTGAACTCGTAGCCGTCGATGCGGTCGGCGAAGAACTCCACCATCTCGTTGCGGCGCATCTCGCCGTCGACGACCGTGTCGAGGCCGGCGCGCTCGTGTTCGTGCGTGATCAGCCGGCAGGCGTCGTCGTGCGCCTCCGCTAAGTCCTCGGCGTCGAACTTCGAGTCCGGATCGTCGACGAGTTCGTCGGCGCGGTTCAGCCACTTCGGCTTCGGGTACGATCCGACGACGGTCGTCAGCAGGAACGCGTCGTTCGGGTGGTCGTGCGGGCGGAACTGTTCGCGGTTTGCTTCGGGGTTTCGGGCCATTAGTCGAGCACCTCCGCGGCGGCGGCGAGCGCGTGCAGTTTCTCGCGGTACTTGTTCGCGGGCAGGTAGAACAGCTCGGTGTTCGGCGTCAGGTACGTCCGGTCGAACCCTTCTGCGGGGATCTGCGACTCGAACCACTCGACGCGCTCCGCGACCGTCTCCGCCTCCTCGACGAGCGTGTTCTGCCCGTCGACGAGCCCGAGCGCGAGCGAGTCGGTGGAGCCGAACTCCTGAACGTTGTACACCGTGTCGTCGCGGTCGCCGGCGATCAGATCGAGCCCGAGCGCGTCCGCGCCCGCCTCGTCGACGAGGTGGGCGTAGAGCTTCTCGCCGAGCGCGCCGTAGGAGGTCTGGACGACCACGTCGGCGTCGGTCGCGTCGGCGACCGTCGCGATGGCCTCCGTCGCGGCCGACTCCTCGCCCTCGGCGGGCGGGCTGGTGACGAGCGACGGCTCCAACAGGAACAGCGTCTCGTGGGCCGGGAACGCCTCGACCTCGCCGGCGAGGAACTCGGCGACGGCCGCCTGGAACTCGGCGTCGTCGCCGTAGTGTTCGTCCGTGGCGAGCGCCGCGAGCGAGTACGGGCCCGGCAGCGTCGCGGCGAGGGGGGCCGCGTCGCCGACGAGTTCGGCCGCCGCCTCCAGTTCGCGCGCCACGTCGCCCGAGAAGTCGAGGTCGTCGACGACGCGCGGGTCGCGGTAGAAGTTGTTGTTGTCGTAGTACCGGACGATACCGCCCGTCTCGACGCTGTCGTGGACGGTAAGCGGGTGCGCGATCATGTCGTCCCAGCGCCCCTGGCCCTCGCTCACGCGGTCGAGGCCGGCGTCGAGCTGATCGTCGACGTACTCGGCGCGGACGTCGGCGTACTCCTCGGTGATCGCCTCGCTTTCGTCGCCGCTCAGGAGGTCACCCTTCTGGTGGCCCTTGAGGTCGGAGAGCGTCTCTTTCGCCCAGTCCGGAAGCGGATACAGCCCCGGCGTGGCTGCGACTCGTTCGGTCATCACCAGCACTTCGATATACCGTCGTATAATATTTGCTAATGTGTTTTATGCTTACCAGTAATCTGTTCGGCGACGCTCTCACGCTCCGGTGCGACCCGGCCGCGGTCGCGGCGAGCGACGCGCAGACCTCAATGCCGGCCGACCGCCTCAGGCCTCCCGCAGCGCCAACACGGTGAGCGTCTCGAACGGGAACGACTCCTCGACGACCGGGTCGGCCTCGAACCCGGCGTCGGCCACGAGCGCGAGCACCTCCTCGTAGCCGGTCAGCGAGGAGACCAAGAGCAGGACGACGCCGCCCGGCGCGAGGACGCGCCCCACGTCGTCGAGGAACGGCTCGATGAGTTCGCGCCCCGACTCGCCGCCGGAGAGCGCGTGTTCCATCCAGTCGTCCCACTCGTTGTCGGGGTCGGTCGGGAGGTACGGCGGGTTGAAACACACGGTGTCGAACGCGTCCGCCCGGAACGGCGCGAGGAGGTCGGCGACGACGCCCTCGACGCCGCGGTCGCGCGCCTGCCGCGCCGCGTGCGGGTTGAGGTCGCTGCCGACCACGTCGAGGCCGCGCTCCTCGGCGACCTGCTGTGCGACCCACCCCGACCCCGTGCCGACCTCCAGCACCCGGCCCGCTGCCGTCTCCACCGCCGCCTCCGCGAGCAACCCGGAGTCTTCGGCCGGCTGGTAGACGACCGCCTCGTCGAGCCCGCGCCGCTCCGCGAGGCCGCCCTCGTCGTCGGTCATCGGTTCCCCTCCTCCGCGTCGCGCTCTGGCTCGTCGTCCGCCGCCGCGCCCGCCGACTCCTCCTCGCCGTCCCCGGCGGCCGACCGTGATCCCTCGCGGGTCGCGGCCCGGGCCTCGACGGCGGCGTCGAGCTGCGGGCCGGACGCGTCGGCGTCCCGCGCCGAGAGCGTCTGCTGCGGGAAGGGGATCACGATCCCTTCCTCTTCGAGCGCCGGCTTGATACCGGCCATGGCGTCGGTCTGCGTGCGCCAGCGCTTCCGCATGGTCGGATTCTCGATCCAGTAGCGAACCCCGAACACGACGGCCGAGTCGTCGAACCGCTTCGTCACGGCGTCCGGCTCGGGCCTGTCGGCGACGTCGTCGACGCCGGCGACGGCCCCTTCGATCACCGAGGCCGCGCGGTCGATGTCGGTCGCGTAGTCGACGCCGACCTCGACTTCGATCCGGAGCCGGCTCCGCCGCGACCGGTCGACGATCGACGTCGACCGGACCGCGTCGTTCGGCATCGTGATCACCTCGCCGTCGAACGAGCGGATGCGGGTGCTCATGATCGAAATCTCCGTGACGGTCCCCTCGTGGTCGCCGATCTCGACCCAGTCGCCGACCTCGAACGGGCGGGAGAACATCAGCACGAAGCCGGCGAGGATCGCGCCGAGCGTCTGCCGCGCCGCCATCCCGATGACGATCCCGAGGAACCCCGCGCCGACGAGGAGGCTCCCGATGTTGTCGGTGAACAGGCCGACGACCGCGAGCAACGCGGTCGTGTACACGGTTAGCTGGGTGAGCCGGAGCACCACCTCGCGCTGGTGTTTGGAAATTGAGGCGCTCTCGCTCGCGACCTCGGTTATGACGCCGCCGAGGAAGTCGGTGAGGGCGTACGCCGCCGCCAGGATCACCACCGACAACACCACGTTCGACACCTGGTCGGTCTGTACCGCCGATCGGACCGCCTCGAACAGCGCGCCGCTCCGGTCCCACACCGCGATGAGCGAGATGACCGCGAGCGCGGTCGCCGCCGCGACCGTCGCCGAGAGGAGGAGCCGCCGGATCGACGAGAGGTCGTCGCTTCGCCTCTTTATATACCCGGTGAGGAGCCGCACGCCGAGGACGACGGCGAGGATCACCGCCGACGCCGCCACGCGCTCGGCGTTCCCCGTCAGCGCCCCGTAGAGGTCGCCGGGGACCTCGGACGGAGCCGTCGCGTTCTGCGCGAGGAGGGCGGATATCACGGCCGCCCCTCGCTGCGATTCGCGCTCGACGCCTCTCGGCGGCCGCGCGCCCGGCCGAGCGACCCACGCCACGCCATCGGCTCAGACCTCCGTCGGCGAGCCGTGTTCGCGGGCCAACTCCGCCAGCGCGGCGAACGCCGACGGGTCGAGGTCCCCCGGCCGCCGGGAGAGCACGTCCTCCTCGGCGGCGTCGACGACGGCCTCCGGCTCGTCGAGTCCGGAGATGTGGCCGGTGTTCCGGATCGCGTTCCGGACCGTCTTGCGCCGTTGGGTGAAAAGCGCCTTCACGAACCGGAGGAAGAACGCCTCGTCGCCCACCTCGTACTCCGGGTCGCGGGGGGTACACAACACGACGGCGCTCTCGACGGCGGGCTGGGGGTCGAACGCCTCCTTCGGGACGCGCTCGACGATCTCGACCGCGGCGTAGTGCTGCGCGGAGACGGAGAGCCGACCGTACTCGGCGTCGCCCGCCGACGCCACCATCCGGTCGGCGAACTCGGCCTGAAACATCAGCACGAGCGGCTTCCCCTCGGGGAGGAGCCGGAAGGCGATCTCCGAGGAGACGCCGTACGGGAGGTTCGCGACGCAGGCGGTAAACGGCGGGAGGTCGACGTCGAGCGCGTCGCCTTCGATCACGTCCAGTCGGCCCTCGTCGACCGCCGCCGCGAACTCCTCGCGGAGGAACTCGGCGAAGGCGCCGTCGCGTTCGACCACCGACACCGTCGCGTCGTCGATCGCCAACAGCCGGTCGGTGAGCGCGCCCGCGCCTCCGCCGATCTCCAAGAGACTGCTCGTGTCGGCGTCGTCGGGCAGGTACGCGGGGATCCGGTCGAGGACGCGGTCGTCGACGAGGAAGTGCTGGTCGCGGTCGGGGGTGGCTCGGTCCCCGGCTCGCCGGGCGAGCGCGTCCGGGTCGCGGTCCCCGTACCCCGCGCCGGTGCTCGCCGATGAATCTGTCATGGCCGCGTTACTCCGTCGTTCCGGGTAAAAGTCCCGTTTCGGGCCGTCGGGCACTTCCGCTGACGGCCGCGGGTCACTCGGCGCGCTCGACGAACCGCCGGTACTTGAGATCCGACTTGCGGATCTCCTCGACGATCCGCTCGATGAGCACCTCCTTCGGGCGGTGGAGCCCGGAGACGCGCTCCGTGACCTCTTCGAACGTCTCGAAGGGGCCTCGCTTCCGCTCGTCGAGGACCTTGTTCCGCAGCTGCTTGCCGATGCCGGGCAGGAGGTTGAGCTGGTGGAGCCGCAGCGTTATCGGGCCCGCCTCGTTGTAGAACTCGACGAACCGACGCTCGTCGCTCTCGACGACGGCCTCGACCGCGTACTCGACCTCCGTGACCGCGTTCCGGGTGAGGTCGTCGAACGTCACCTCGCGGTACCGACCGACGTTCGGCCCGTCGAGCGCGATCCAGTCGCTCACCGAGACGTCCGCGGCGTCGTCGAGCGCCAGCTCGTACAGCCGAAACGCGTCCGTCCCGAGCCCGTACGCCACCGGCGACTTCCGGTACTGCGGCCGGTCGTCGTCCGGTCGCCCGTTGGGCATCACGTCCAGCAGGACGACCCGCGGCCCCTCCTCTTCGCCGGAGTCGGGGGCCGGGTCGGACGCCGCTTCCGCCCCGGCGTCGTCGCCCGCCTCGACGGTGTCGCCATCGGGGTCTGTCATACCCGTATTACGGTACCGCGCGGTGAAAAAACCGCTGGCGTGCGGGGCCGAGGCGATCGATCCCCGCCGACCGACCGCCGGCGCGATTCCGAGCGAGTGACACCCGGCGAAAGCCAAAAGCCGGTCTGTCACCGATCGGTGGTATGAACGAGCCCGGAACCGAGGGCGTGCTGTTAGACCAAGAGACGCTCCACGATCGGCTCGACGACGCGCCCGCGTGGCTCCGCGACCACTACGAGGCGTTCCGCGAGTCGATGCTCGGCGAGCGCGACGGATCCCCGTTCCCCTGCTACTTCGGAATCGAGGTCGAGCGCGAAGGCGACATGCTGTACGCCGCCTGCGAGTCCACCACCGACCCGGCGGCCCTGCTCCGGTTCCGCGACGTGCTCGTCGAGTACCTCGACACCTACCCGGACCACGCCGAGCGCGCGCCCCTCGCGGTCTTCTTCGCGCCGCCCGAGGGCGACCCCGGCGAGGCGCACTACCACGAGCAGCTGTGGCACGTCCTCGAATTCCTCCACGTCCACGACCCCGAGCCGTGGCCCGAGGAGATCCCGACCGACCCGGACACCCCGCGCTTCGAGTTCTGCTTCGGCGGCGAGGCGCTGTTCCCGACCTCGCGGGCGCCCTTTTATACCGACCGGAAGAGCCGGTACTCGCCGGTCGGCCTCGAAATCACGGTCCAACCCCGGACCGTCTTCGACGGGATCACCGCCGACACCGAGGCGGGACAGAACGCCCGCGACACGATCCGCGGGCGCATGGCGGACTACGACGGCGTCTGCCCGCACGCCGACCTCGGCGACTGGGGCGTCGAGGGTGATCGCGAGTGGAAGCAGTACCTCTTCCGGGAAGACGAGGACGCGAGCCCGGACGCCTGCCCCCTGAACCCGACCCGCGACCACCCGAAGGCCCCGGAGTCGCTGTTGGCGCCCGGCGCGTGGCGGCGGTTCGACGACGCCGCGACGGACGCCGACGGCGCGGCCGTGACCACGGGACTCGGCGATGACTGACCCCGTTCCGAGCCCCGACGACGCTGTCCTCCTCCTCGTCGACTTCCAGACCGGTTTCGACGAGCCGGGGTGGGGCGACCGCAACAACCCCGACGCGGAGTCGGTCGCCGCCGCGCTGCTGGCCCGGTGGCGCGAGGGCGGCGGCCCGGTCGCGCACGTCCGACACGCCTCGACCGAGCCCGACTCCCCGCTCCGTCCCGACGCGCCCGGCTTCGAGTGGAAACCGGAGACGGCTCCGGTAAACGGCGAACCGACCTTCGAGAAGTCGGTCAACGGCGCGCTCCTCGAATCGGGGCTCGACGAGTGGCTCCGCGAGGCGGGCCACACCTCGCTCGTCGTCTGCGGGCTCACCACCGACCACTGCGTCTCGACGACGGTGCGCATGGCGGAGAACCGCGGCTATGCCGTCTGGGTCGTCGTCGACGCGACCGCGACGCACGCGCGAACGACCCACGACGGGGAGCGGGTCGATCCGGAGACCTCCCACCGGGTCGCGCTCGCGCACCTCGACGGCGAGTTCGCGACCGTCGTCGAGAGCGGCGCGTTCGAGTGAGTCCGCCCGGCGATTCGCGCGTGTCTCCCTGATCCGCACGTTTTTGCCCGCGGCCGCCAACTCTCAGGTATGCAACGCGGCCGCCGAAAGCCGGACTGGCTGAAGTCGCGTCCCCCGTCCGGCTCCCGGTTCACCGAGATCAAAGCGCGCCTCCGCGAGCGCGACCTCCACACCGTCTGTGAGGAAGCCAACTGCCCCAACATGGGCGAGTGCTGGTCGGGCGGCGACGGCGGCGCCGGCACCGCGACGTTCATGCTGCTCGGCGACCGCTGCTCGCGCGGCTGTAACTTCTGTGACGTCGAGACCGGGGGCATGGAGCCGTTAGACCCCGACGAGCCGGAGAACGTCGCGGACGCGGTCGGCGAGATCGGACTGGACTACGTCGTCTTGACCTCCGTCGACCGCGACGACCTCGACGACGGCGGCTCAAGGCAGTTCGCCGACACGATCCGCGCGATCAAGCGCCGCGACCCGAATATCCTAGTCGAGACGCTCATTCCCGACTTCAACGGCGACCCCGACGCGATAGACCGGATCGTCGACGCGGGCCCCGACGTGATCGCGCACAACGTCGAGACGGTCGAGCGCC
>Ga0209945_1000088_pt1 | contig 30215 bp, 25 predicted proteins | sample SalPonR2_A_D2_MG_FD_185703 | JGI IMG/M metagenome (GOLD analysis project Ga0209945, IMG submission 185703) | Salt pond soil microbial communities from South San Francisco under conditions of wetland restoration - Salt Pond MetaG R2_A_D2_MG... ...
CGGGCTACGGTTCTTCTACTTCGCATTCGCGTGTCTCCTGTACTCGATCTGGCGAGCTGTCGATCTGCTCGTGCAGGTTGAGTTGACTGGTGAGTACGATCATTCGTCGATCGTAACAGCCGACAATACGCTGACGCTGCTGAAGAAGGAGACTGGAATTGGGTAGAGAGACACTCTGTCTAGGTTAGCGCGCCGTCTGAGTGGCTACACTGTTGGAAGTCGCGAAAATTCGCCCATACAATTGAAAGTATGACAGGAATGACCGCTTAGGGAGTGATATGAGGTGATTTGCGTTGACTGAATCGGCCAAATTCACGCATCACAGCCTCGCTAAATCCGGTGTAGTCTCAACTCCCAACGCCAGCGAAATGATATAGCAATATGCGATTTATAAACCCAGATATTGGCTCCTAAGCGTTCAAGTTCGCTAAAATCGGGAGTATTAGAGATATTCCAGTTGGTCTTGATTACTCTGATAATCACGACCAAATTTTAGCATCCCGCCGCTGTCGGTGAAGCACGAATGCTGCAATTGCCTCAGAAAGACGCTTCCCCCGGGGTAGAGCCGCCAAGAACGTGGTTCGAGATATCTCTGAGTCGTCTCAGCCGAGTCCGTGGAGATGGAGAGGGCTGTTTTCGTAATAGACTAGATGCCTGTGACCTATTTTGCGACGAAGCACGAACGGGCTCGTATGACTGGAGGTGAATCGAGCTCTGAGGGCCCGATAGAACACCAACCCACGGGTGAAGACCGGGTACGAATGGTTGCCCGGCAGGTGTCGGAGCCGCGGACAACAAACTGGATCGCCTCCAAAGCGGACTGGTCACACGGGCCGACCAAGCGCGTCCTCGAACGGCTCGTCGACGACGGTATCCTCCACCGTGACGACACCGGGGCCCATACGACATACTTCCCAGATTATCATCGTCAAGCGCTCAAGGAGGCCATACGCCTTCGGGACAGCGACCACACCGTCGAAGACCTCACCGAACGACTCACCGAAATGAACGCCCAGATACGGGGATGGAAGGACGAGTTCGACGTCGAATCCCCGAATCAACTTCGCGAGACGATCGCTGATCCGGGACTCGACGTCACCAGAGAGGATCGTCGCCGAGAGATTGCTCGCGAGTGGGAACAGCTCCAGCGGCGAATCGAAATTGTGGGTTTTGCCATTCGAGAGTGGGATTTTCTAGCTCCAGAGACCGAACGTAGTGAGGCCCGGAGGTGACGCACCTCGTTCTCCGCACGTCCGTTGCCGGCAGATTGAATATTTAGGTAGTAACCGGACCACATATAATGTTTTTATAGTAGTGGTCCGTGATACGGCATATGAACCGCGAGACGGATAGTTCGAATTCGTCAGGGGCAGCTATTTCTCTTTCAATACCCCCTTCAGATCCGACTTTATTCAAACACAAGGCGACGAGCGACGTCCTTCTGTTTTTAATAAACCACCGGTTCAGTGACTTCTCACTGCGAGAACTCGCGACGCAGATCGGTCACTCACACCAGTCCGTCCGGCGGGCGGTAAACGTTCTTAGTGCGAACGACCTGGTCGTCGAATCGCCCGAAAGCAACCAACGACTCATCCAGATCAACAGACAGCGCCTGTCTATACCCGACGATCCGATCCTCCGCATTCCCCAACCAGAGTATCACCAACCCGTCAAAGCCGCGGTTACGGAGCTCCGTGAGAACATCAACGACGTCGTGGGCATCATTCTCTATGGGAGTGTAGCTCGGGGCGAGGCTGACCGACGGAGCGACATCGATCTCTGGGTGCTAACCCGGTCTGAACGGGCTGAAAGCCAACGAGAAGCGAATGCCATTGCTCGTGACCTCGAAGACACGGAGTTTGATGGCGACCGATACGCCTACGATATCGATGTTGAGGCCGTCCAGGCGATCCTGGCGTACACCGAAGACATCCGAGAGATCGTCGTTTCGGGGATTCCGGTCTACAAGACGAGTGACTTCGAAACCGTCGAGAACCTCCTCTTGGAAGAAGGAGCCACTGATGAGTAACGGCTCTGACCCGACTGCTGTGCTCACAGCACTCGACCGCGCACAGGATGCCTTCGAAATGGTCGGGCGCGGTCGGACAGCGTTTGAGGACGGGATTAGTTCCGATGAAGACTGGAAGACACAGCTGACGAAAGCGTGTCGCCTCCTTGAGGTCGTTGGCACGCTTCAGTCACAGGATGGGTACTACACGGCCGTCATGGAAGTTTGCTTCGGCGCTATCGAACGGTCGATCGAGGCGTACGCGCTCGCGATGACGAACGATACGCTTCAGGACTTTCAGGACCACCAGTTCAGCTACGAGCGTGCCCACCAAATCGGGCTGTTTGAGCGAGAGACTGCAGAGGCGATGAAGGACCTCTACAGCGAGAACCGGACAGAGAGTTATTACGGCGGCGGGCGTCCAACCCAAGAACAGGCGGAAGCAATGACTGATTTCACCAGCGCTGTCCATCAGTTTGTAGTAAGCCAGATCCGGGAAGGCGGCGTCTGTCTGTGTGACTGACTACGTTTCAACATTTCAAGAGAGTATGGACCGGAATACACCGACGGAACGAGCCCCGGGGGCCTCACTTTCCGAGTCGTTCGAACGCTACCTTCAGGACAAGGGGAAAGGCTGCGGGGGCGACGGCGGGAACTACCGACGGAACGCTGCACGCGAGCTCGAGCGGTTCGTCGAGTGGGCCGCTGGCGACCGCGACGGCGACGACTGGACTGGGATCGTCCCCAACTGCGTCGACCGCGACCCGACCTTCGAGGACCTCGATAAACGCGTCTTCCGGGAGTACGCCCGGCGCTCGTCGTCGCTGTACACGACACTGAGCTGTCGCGGTGGTGAGTCATCTGCTGTGAGTTCGCCGCTCCCTCACACCTCGTGACGGTGCCGAAATATTCGTTGCCCACAGCTCCGCATGCTCACATTGTCGGCCCAGATGAAGTTGAGGTCTTACACCCGGATAGCCGTGCCAGGCAGTGCCCCGGTCATCTCCTCGTCCCGAACCACGAACGAGCCGTTGACGAGGACCTGTTCGACTCCCTCCGGATACTGCCTTGGATGCTCATAGGTGGCAGCTGCGGCGACAGTATCCGGGTTGAAGACGGTAATATCCGCTTTCATGCCCGGGCGAATCACGCCACGGTCGCTAAGCCCCATCGCGCGTGCCGGCAAGGTCGTCATCATTCTGACCGCAGCTTCAAGCGAGAGTAAGTTCTGGTCGCGGACATACCGCCCCAGCACACGCGGATATGTCCCATAGGAGCGCGGGTGGGGTTTCCCTCCAAATAGGCCGTCGGTGGCGACACAGACGCGTTCACACTGGAGGATTTCCTTCACATCCGACTCATCAAGCATGTGGGTGATCTTGCTCACCTCCAGTTCCTCCTCGAGTAGCATGTCAAGCACCGCTGTCGGTGGAGCCACGTCCCGCTGGCTGGCAATAGCTGCAATGGTCTGTCCTTCTAAGTGCTCGTTTTCGGTGCTCGCGACGCCGGAGACAACGATATCGGTCCACTTCTCGGGCCGTTGCCGGAGGTGGTCACGGAGCCGTTCGCGTTCGGCGTCGTTCCGAAGGAGCCTGAGCGTCTCCTCGGGACCGCCGGTGAATGCCCAGTCAGGTAACAGTTCGTCCAGCGTCGTACTGCCGGCCGTGTATGGATACTGGTCAGCTGTGATATCCACGCCCCGCTCGCGGGCCGCCTCGAGTACGCCGATGGCACGAGTTGCCTTGCCATGTTGGGGGTCCAGGGCGAGCTTGAAATGCGAGAGGTGCAGGGGGACCTCCTCTCGCTGGCCGATGCGGACAAACTCTTCCAAGGCGTTCCAGATCTCGTTTGTCTCGTTCCGGATATGTGCGACGAACGGTCGTCCGTAGGGGTGCAGGCGACTCGCCAGCGCCTGCACCTCCGCCGTGGCAGCCTGCACTTGCGGCGGGTAGATGAGTCCGGTCGAGAAACCGATCGCACCGTCCTCCAGCGCCGCCGTGACGAGGTCCCCCATCTTCGTTAGTTCGTCGTCCTCGGGTTCCCTGTCAGCCATGCCTAGTACATTATACCGGACCGTCCCGTGGCCGACCAGGCTCGCAACGTTCGGCGCGACGCCGTTGGCTTCAATCTCGTCCAAGTAGCCGGCCATCGACTCCCAGGACCACGGCCGGTCCATCCGGCCGTTGAGCCCGCTCAAGTGTGTCTCCCAATCCTCGCCGTTGCCCGCCATCGGTGCCGCTGAGAACCCGTCCTGGCCCAGTATCTCGGTCGTGATGCCCTGTCGCACCTTCGGCGATAGCCCGGGTTCGTCGAACAGTCGCAGGTCCGAGTGAGTATGCGTATCGATGAATCCGGGCGCGAGGACGGACCCATCCAAATTGACCGTCCTGACCTCGTCTTCGGGCGGTGTGCCGCGTCCAACGCGTTCGATCTGCTCCCCTTCAATATCGACCCACCCGCGGAACCATGGGCTCCCCGTCCCGTCAACGATACGCGCTGCTGTCAATCGAAGTTGCATCAACTTAATGCCTCCCGTATGCTCTGTGCGTGGTATGCGGGCGGTTCTATCATCCGTAATTCCATTGGGTTGGACGAATCACGGTCGCTGTGGTCTGTCGAGCAGGTCGCTGTCACCGCTGGACGACGGCCACGGACTCGGAGGGGACCTCCATCGTCACCTGCTGCCCCGGTCGGTAACGCGGGTCGTCCGACTGGACTTTGAATTCGACGCCGTCGACGTCAACCAGATAGAGCGTGGCGTCTCCGCGGAAGCGCTTCTGCTCAAGCGTCCCGGTTACGACGTTCTCCGCGCTGTCACCGTTCTTGCTCGGCGAGTCGACAATTCTGATGTCCTCGGAGCGGATGGTGACTACCGGGTCCGAAACGGGTTCGTCGCCGTTCCGGTCGGCAGCGAGTTCCAGTTGCTTGCTGGTGTCCCGGAGGACACAGCGATCGGCCGACCCGTTCTTGACCGAGGCGTTGAACGTGTTAGCCTCACCGATGAAGTCGGCCACGAAACTCGACGCCGGGTTCTGATACAGTTCCTCGGGTGGGCCCTGCTGGGCTTTCTTCCCGTTGTTCATAACCAGTATTTCGTCGGAAATCTCGAAGGCCTCCTCCTGGTCGTGGGTGACATAAATCGTGGTCATCCCGACGTCGTCGAGAATTTCGAGGAGCTTTGTGCGCATCCGCCGTCGCTGTTTGAGGTCCAGGTTGCTCAGTGGCTCGTCCATCAAGAGCACGTCCGGCTCGTAGGACAGCGCCCTGGCGAAGGCGACGCGTTGCTGTTGGCCGCCGCTTAGCTCGTTCGGGTAGCGCTCAGTGATCTCCGGCAACCCGACGAGGTCGAGCACTTCTTCGACCCGCTCGTTATTGTCGCCTTCGTAGTTGCGACCGTCGAGCGCGTACGTGATGTTCTTTTTGACGGTCATGTGCGGCCACAGCGCGTAGGACTGGTACATCAGGCCGATCTCACGCTTGTCCGGCGGCAAGGATATCATCTGGCTCGGGTCGGACACGGTCTCGTCGTTGATACGGATCCGTCCGACATTGATCGACTCCAGACCCGCGATGCTACGCAGAGTGGTGGTCTTTCCACAGCCGCTCGGCCCGAGAATGCTGAAGATCTTCCCCTCGGTAACTGAGAACGATAGGCCGTCAACCGCATGTTCTTTGATGTCGCCGCTATCGTACCATTTTTCTAAGTTTTCGACTCTAACGTAACTCATCTTAACGGAGGTTGCATCGATATGTAAATAAGCGTTGTGGAAAGTGTCATATTAGTTCTTATCGACTAAGCATTCGGCGGTATCGACGCCAACGAAGATGTCGGGGGAGGTCAGTAGAGCTGTCTTCGGCCTGCGCTCCCACCGTGGAACCGCGTCTGCAGGATTATGAACCCAAAGATTACCATCGAGAACATCATGGCACCAGCCGCGATATCCGGGAGCGCTCCCGGGTCGTTGCTGTAGACGCCCATGATGTAGTTCGTGAACACGTTTCCCCCGGTGGTTATCAGCAGGATGATTCCCGCCAACTCTTTCATCGCATCGATGAAGATCCACAGGAACGCGTTGCTCATCCCCTGGAAGGACAGCGGGAGCGTGATGTTCCTGAACGAGTCGAACCAGGACCGGCCACAGACGCGTGAGGCCTCTTCGAGCTCGTCGTCGATCTGGATCATGTTCGACGAGATGATTCGCACGCCATGGGGCGTCTTCATCAGGACAATCGCGATCACGAGTGGGAAGATGGTCCCGTACAGGTTGTTGAGACCAGGCGTGACGAGCACCATCCAGAAGACAGCGAGACCGTAGACGATGGGCGGCAGTCCAAGTGGAATCGTCGATGCGTAGTCCCCGACCCTTGACCAGTCATGGTCGTATTTCAGCGTCGTGTACGAGATGAGCGTCGAGACGACGACGACACCGAGCGCGCCGAGGAACGCGAACAGCAGCGTGTTGATGAAGACCTCGATGACGCCGTTGAGCTGGAAGAAGTCGCCGAAGTTCTCGAGCGTGAAGGCGCTGAACGCGCCGCCGATCGACGGCGACAGTGCGAGCCCGAATATCCCGATGGCGGGCACGACCAGTGCCAGCCCCCAGACCGACAGGCAATAGCCCAGTCCGGCGTATCGGTACTTACCCAGGTCGATAGTGTCGTTGCGCGACCCTGACCCGGAGACGGTGACGAACTTGTCCCGTTTGTTCGTGTAGTAGGCATACACCGTGATCAGCGTCATGGCAAGCAACATGTACGGAATGCTGAGGATGACTGCCTCGCCGTAGTTCGGGATATTACTCAGCCTGACCAGTGAGAAGATCTCCGTGGCGAAGGTCTTCATTCCGCCCTGGAACGTGGTAAAGAACATCACAAACTCGAAGTTGCCGATTGCATACAGCGTGTTCAGCAGGAACGCTGAGAACAGCGCCGGGAACAGCATGGGGAGAGAGACGTGACGCAGCGTCTCCAGTTGGCTGTACCCCGATATTCGGGACGCCTCTTCGAGGTCCGAACTCAAGTTCTTGAGCGGGGTCTCCAACAGCAGAAAGCCGGAGTGAAGCGTGCTCAGTGAGAGGGCCAAGATGATGCCCCACACCGAGTAGATGTTGAACACACTCACCCCGACAATCGACTGCGTGATCGTGTTGAGGTATCCGATCTGCGGGGACAGCGCACCGATCCACCCGAACGTCATGATGATACCCGGGAACCCGGCAGTGAGGATCGCCAGCATCCGCATGTACTTCCGGCCCGGAATGTTCGTTCGGACCACAAACCAGGTGTACACCGCTGTCATCAACGTCCCGATGGTGCCGGCTCCGAGTCCCACGACGACCGTGTTCAGGAGGAATCTGAAGCTCTCGGGGTTCGAATACACCTCGATTATTTTCTCGAGCGTGATACCGTTCCCGCTCCCAAAAGAGAAGAACGAAGCTCCGATTATCAGCGCCCCCAGGAGCACGACGAACAGGAGCAGGAATATCCAGGTGACGATGAACGGGATGTCCTCGATTCCGAGCCCGGTCGCGCGCTGATACGTATTATCGAGGCGACTTCGCGTTTGTGATGCGCACATTTGTATTGAAATATTGTAGTCAGGCAGCGACGCGTTCTAGAGCCCGAATCCGAGTTCTTCGTAGTACTCTCGCCACTCCTGGGTGTCTTGGTAGTAGTTGTCGACGTTGAAGACACCACTCTCGAAGCTGTAATCGTCCGGAAGAAGGTCGGGGAACGCTTCCTGTTTGACCTCCGGGAGCGCCGGGAAGGCTCCCCAGCTGGCGATGATTTCCTGTCCCTCCCGGCTCGCGGCATAGGCGGCGAACAGCTCGCCCATTCCCGGGTTCGGTGACTCGTTGACGAGAACCCCTGGGAACAGGAGCTCGGTCGCGTGGGGGTTCATCATCTCCCAAGCGATGTCGGCGTTTGGCTCGCCGTCCTGCCGTGCGCGGACGAGGTCGTCGATGAGACCGAAGCCGATCATGTTGTTACCGTTGGCGAGTTCTGCATAGGCGGTCCCGCCACTCGCGGTCAACTGGATGTTGTTGTCCAACAGCCCTTGTGCCCACTCCTCGAACTTCGATTCGCCCCACTCCGCGTGGAGAGTCGCCCAGAACGCGTCCATCCCGCCCATTACGGCTGGCGACTCGGAGACTATCTCCCCATCGAACCGGTCTTCGGTCATCCCGAGGTACGAGTCCGGAAGCTCATCCTCGGAGATTCGGTTCTTGTTGTAGTAGGTGACAATAGGGAAGACGTTGAACGGGTAGTAGTAATCCCCGTAGCTCTCTTCGGGGTACCCAAGCTCATCGAAGAAGTCGTTCAAGTAGTCCGGATTCTGTCGAATCGCGTCCGACTCGGTCTGCAGGGTCGCCAGTGCGCCACGACCAGAACTGATCGTCGCATCGGCGGTCACGTTCCCGGTCTGTAGCTCCGAGGTGAGGCGTGAGGCGATGCCCGAGTCACCCATCTGGACGTACTCGGCACCGGCAAAGGAGATGGCCTCGCCGAAGGCTTCCATCATTTCTTGGGCCTGACTGGAGCCGGTGGCACCGTATACCGTCGCTGCGTCGCCGCCCTGTGCGTTCTCGACGATATCGGTCGGAATCGGCCCATCGTAGGCCATCTCCGTCGCTTCACTGCCACCCGACTCAATCGAACCGCCAGACTCCTCGGAACCACCTCCACCCAAACAGCCTGCGATTGACGATACACCAACTGTTGCAGCTAGAGATGCCTGCTTCGTAAAGGTTCTTCGGCTTACCATATTTGTTCGCGTCATCTGACCCAATACTATCTTGGGTATTTAAATTACCGCTTCGGGCAATACTGTCCAAGCCAACTGGACATCTTTCCCAGCTACGGAAATATAATAGCATAAAATATAAATAAACTGGTTTTGATACCACGATTATATATAAAACAGGCATTATTATGTCTCATCACACCAATCACGGAAACGAGAACGGAGAGTCAAGCGGTACCGACAGCGGACGCTACGACGGTATCAGGGACGACGCCTACCACCAGGGGGACCGCCCAGTGATGCACAGTTCCGTCGCCTACCCGTTCGAGTACACGATTCAGGCACGCGAGGGGGCGGCCTTCGAAGTCCCGGCCGGCAAGAGCATGCGCATTACTGACGTCAAGGGCGGCCAGATCGTGGATTTCGTTATCTACAACCGAAACAACCTCCGGGAGCGCTTCGACCAGGCGCGGACCAAGGCCAACCAGGGGAAGTTCCTCGTCACGACAGGTGACCACCTCTATTCGAAGTCCAACGGGAAGCTGATGATCATCACGGCCGATACCTACGGTACCCACGACATGCAGTGGGGGATGTGCAACAAGGGCAAGTATGACAACGAGGAGTTCCTGGCCGTCGACGAGACAGATGTCGACGGCGACGCGAAGTTTGAGGACGTTCCGGAGTGGGGTTGCTGGGAAAGCCTCGGGACTGCGCTGGAACCGTGGGGCATCCGTCCCGAGGATATCCCTTCTCCGATCAATCTCTTTCAGACGATGGACTACGACCTCAAAACGGGTGAGGTGAACATCGTTCCGAGCGACAGTGACCCCGGCGATTACGTTGACCTTCGAGCGGAGATGGACTGTCTCGTCGGTATCAGCGCCTGCCCGTGGACGAGCAAGCCGGTGAAAGTCGAAATCTTCGACGAGTAAGGACAGCCCACCGGTTTTCCACCACTCAGTCGAGCGATTCTACTGTTTTGCCGAGCCGAACAACTGTCCGTTCTTCGTCCCAGCGGCCAACTATCTGAACGCCGACCGGCAGGCCGTCGACGTCGCCGTACGGGACACTCATTGCTGGATGGCCAGTCATGTCGAAGGGAGCCGTGTTGGCTAGGGTCATCGGGACTGCGTCTGCCTCGCCGACCGCACCGTACGCCGGCGCCGTCATCGACATCGTCGGACAGACGAGGGTGTCCACATCGTCGAGGGCGCGACGGACCTCCATCAAGAGTGCACGCCGGAGTTGCCAGGTGCGGACGTAGAGGTCACCGCCGGTTCGCTCACGCACGACCTGGTTGACCACGGCCATCTCACGAACCCGGTCACCGTACTCGCCGCGCGCGACCGTCTCGGCGAGGGCGGCCCGGATGGACTCCCTGTACCCGGTGCCAGCGCCGTAGACCAGTCCGTTGGCCCGCAGTAGCCCCGCAAACTCCGAGCCGGTGATGTGGGAGAACAGCGACAACATGTCCGCCATCGACGGGACCGAGACGCGCTCGACAGAGGCGCCCGCAGATTCGAGTGCCGCCACGGCGGCTTCCACAGTCTCCTCTACCCCCTCGTCTGCGATAGCCATTCCCTCCTCGATGACACCGACGGCGAGTCCCTCGACCGGGTCACCGACGGCGCTTGAGATGTCCGTCTGTGGCTTCCGCCCCAGCGTCGTCGGGTCCATCGGGTCGGGGCCGTTCATCACTTCCAGCGCTCGGGCCGCGTTCTTGACGGTGTTCGCGAGGGCCCCGACGTGGTCGAGCGAGGGGGCGAGGCCGACGAAGCCCTCTCGGGAGACCGACCGATAAGTCGGTTTGAACCCGACGACGCCGGAGAATGCCGCGGGCATCCGCAACGAGCCACCGGTGTCACTGCCGAGTCCGACTTCGACAAGTCCCGCCGCGACCGCTGCCGCCGAGCCACTGGACGACCCACCGGGAACGTGGCCCTCGGCGTTCGGGTTCACGACCCGCCCGTGAGCGCAGTATTCGCCGGTCGATCCGTACGCGAACTCGTCCATGTTCGTGACGCCGACGACAGTCGCGCCGTTGTCCACGAGCCGGGAGACGACAGTGGCATTACGCCGTGGCGTACACTCGAACGCGGCAGAACCACACGTCATGGGTATCCCCGCGACAGCGATGTTGTCTTTTACCCCTACTCGGAGGTCAGCGAGCGGCCCTTCGCCACCGCCCAGCGAACACCGGTAATTGAACGCGTTGAAGCGGTCGTCACCGGGCTGGACGGCCGATGCCGCTGCATCTCTTTCCGGCGCCGAGACTGGAACGGCCCTGGCGGCAGCCCCGAACTGGTCGGCCGTCTCGGTGAGTGCCTCCGCCTCCGCCTCGGCTAGGTCCAAACCGAACGCCTCCGCCGCTGCTCGTACTCGTTTTGGGTTGTACTCCATGTTCCACGTTACCGAGGGAACGGCATGAGTCTGGCCCTCGTGCAAAGTGTTGGCACCTGCCTGGGAGACACGGTCCTTCAATCAGAGAGCCCGAGTCTCGTCCGGTTAGCGTTCAGTCTCCAGCGAATGGGGATTCGTAGGACCCGAAGGCGTCGAGCAGCGCGGCCGGGTCGGACTCAACGATCGCCAGGTCGCGCTGGGCCTCGCTCAGGAACCGCTCCTCGGCGCCGTGGTCGAAGTGGGCCACGAGGTTGTCGTAGTAGCCGGCGACGTTGAGCAGGCCACAGGGCTTGTGATGGAAGCCGTGTTTCGCCCGCCCGAGCACGTCGAACAGCTCCTCGTGTGTGCCGATACCGCCCGGAAAGGCGACGAAGCCGTCGGCGAGTTCGACCATGCGGTCCTTCCGTTCGGCCTTCGTCTCGGTGACGACGAGTTCGGTCAGCCCCTCGTGGGGTTCCTCCCGCTCGCGGAGCGATTCCGGGAGCACACCGATGACCTCACCACCGCCGGCCAGCACGGCGTCGGCAAGTCCGCCCATTGTCCCGCCGCGCCCGCCGCCATAGACGAGACCGATGTCACGGTCGACACACTCCTCAGCGAACGCCGGAAGCGCCGCCGTGTACGCCGACTCACCGGTGTCGTTCGAGCCGCAGAATGCACAGATTCGTTCCATGTCCGAAACCTCGCCTATCGCGGACATAAATTACGGGGGTTGCCACTCAGGTCCGCAATCGGTCCAGCCTGGCCGCCGCCACGAGCTCCTGACTGCGTTCCTGCACCGTCGCCGTGTCTGGCCGGTCGTCGAGGCCCGAACACGTGCCGTCGTCGACGACGACGGCACCGTTACAGAGGACGGTCGTCACCTCGTCCCCAGTGGCCTGATACACCAGCAACGAGGCGACGTCGCTGTACGGGGTCAGGTGGGGTCGGTCGAGGTCGAGACAGACGACATCAGCCAGTTTCCCCGGCTCCAGTGACCCCAACTCGTCACCGCGACCGATGGCGCGGGCCGCGTGGATAGTCGCCATCTCTAGCACCGACCAGGCCGGGAGGAGTCCGGGGTCTGTCTCGCTGACTTTGTGGAGCAGCGCCGCGATGCGCATGTCGGCGATGAGGTTGGCCGTGTCGTTGTGCGCGATGTTGTCCGTTCCTAGCCCCACGGTGACGCCCGCCGCCTGCATGGCCGGAACCGGCGCGACGCCGGTGGCGATAGAGCAGTTCGTGGCGACATTGTGTGCAACCCTGGTGCCGGTGGTGGCCAGTCGGCGGATGTCGGCCTCGCTGACCTGCACACAGTGACCCAGCAGCGTCCGCTCTCCCAGGTACCCCGCGCTCTCTAAGTACTCCACGCTGGTTGCCAGATTGCGCTCCTGTACCGGACTCTCGGCGGTGTGGGTCGTCGTCATCACGTCGTAGCGTTCGGCGAGTTCGTAGGCCCCCGCGAGTCCGTCCGGACTCACGCCCCATGCGAGAAACGGGCCCGGCCAGACGGACTGTCGGCCGTCGGCCGTGCCGTGATACGATTCGATGAGTGATTCGGTCCGGTCCAGGGCCGCCTCGGTCTCCAGCGGTGGCTCGCTCGCGTGGACCACATCTGGCTCTTTCCGTCGCTGGGTCTGGGCGAACGACTCGAACTCGGGGTCGCTCCCGCTGTCGAGAAACCCGTTGGCGTAGACGTTGCGGAGGCCGGCGCGGTCGTACACCGAGAGTTTGGCCTCAACCGTCTCGTCGTCGTAGCCGTTGCCCAGTCCACCCGCGTTCTCGACGAACGTCGTGATGCCGTTTCGTAGTGACTCCCGACAGTACAGCTCCGCGGCCAGGGCGTGGTCTCCGGCATCCATGGCGCCGACGAAGGGGTGTTTCACGTTGAACAGCCAGTCGTGGAGTCCACGGGCTTTCCCCCGACCCCGATAGAGGATGTCCGGCACGTGGACGTGTGTGTTGACGAGCCCCGGTATCACGAGCTGTCCGCTGGCGTCGACGAGCCGGTCGGCGTCGTACGCGTCGCGGAGCTCACCTGACTCGCCGACAGCGACGATTTCGCTTCCGTCGATAGCCACTGCGCCCGGGTTGAGCACCCGTCGCTGTTCGTCCATCGTTGCGACCACACCACCGCTGATGATAATATCGACCATATGTTGTGTCTCACACGCTTCAGTGAACGTATAGTATGTCTCTGTCGTCGATAAATAAAAAATATGGTGTAAGGTCACATAACTGGGGCCGCTCTGCAAATATTGTCCGTATAGCCGGACTTAGGCCCGCATAGGATGAGGAACGTCTATGACTGACCTCCTGTTGACCAACGGGACCGTCGTGGCGATGAACGCGGATCGGGACATCCTCTCGGACGGCGCCATCGCCGTCGAGGACGGAGAGATAGTTGACGTGGGCCCGACGGATCGCATCGAAACGGAGTACACTGCACCCGAGCGCATCGATGCGAGCGGTCAGGCGATTCTGCCGGGGTTCATCAGCACGCACGTACACGTCTCGGGCATCCTGCTCCGTGGACTAGGCAACCACCGGAACCTCTACGACTGGCTCATCAACGTCAAGCGGCCGGGCACCAGCGCGATGACCGCCGAGGATCACACCATCGCCGCGGCGGTGTACGCTCGGGAAGCGCTCTCGACCGGCCTCACCACCTTCGTCGAGAACGCGACCGGTTCCGGTGGCGGGTACGATACGGAGTTACTCGAGGGGAAATTCGCCGTCTACGACGCCGCTGGGGTCAGGAACATCTACGCTTACGCGTTCGCGGACAAACCGCCAAGTCAGTCGTTCGTCGAGAGCGCGGGCGATATCGCGATGCGCGAACCGTCGGTGGCCCACGTCCTGCCCGACGAAACCGTCGCTGACACCCAAGACGCGCTCGACACCGTCGAATCTCTCATCGAGTCATACCACGGCACCGCCGACGGGCGGCAGTCCGTCTGGCCAGCCCCGTACCTCGCGACCATCGTGACCCCCGAGGGACTGCAGGGCGCGTACGACATCGCCGAGCGACACGACGTGATGACCACGACCCACACCGCTGAGGACGCGTTCAACGAGCAGTCACGACGCCTCTCCAGCGTGGCCTATCTCCGCAATGCCGGCTATCTCGGCGAGCGGGCGCTGCTGGGCCACTGTGTGCAGGTCAGCGAGGCCGACATGCGCGCGCTCGCGGTCACCGACACGAGGGTGGCCCACAACACGCTGGCAAACTGTGCACTCGGATCGGGAATCGCACCGGTTCCGACAATGCAGAACTACGGCGTCACCGTCGCCATGGGCACCGACAACGTCCCCAACAACGATACCGTGAATATGTTCAAAGACATGGAGGTCGCGGCCCACCTCCACAAAGCGCACAATCGCGATGCGGGCGCGATTACGGCCGAGAAAGTGCTTGAGATGGCGACCATCGACGCCGCTCACGCAATCGGACGTGGAGACGACCTCGGCTCTATCGAGTCCGGGAAACTCGCAGACATGGTCCTCGTTGATCTCGACTGTCCACACATGACCCCGAGCCAGTACCTGCCCGCCACGCTGGTTTACCAGACCCGCGGCTCGGAGGTCAACACCGTCATCTGTAACGGGAAGGTCGTCTACGAGGACGGCCGTGTCCCCGGTGTCGCGCAATTGTACGACGACCTTGACCAGACGGCGGCGGACGCCGCCGCCGATATCATCGACCGTGCAGGGATGGGGCCACAGCGGGACCGAACGTGGACGAGCATTAATGACTGAGCCGGTCGACCTCCGGCTGGAGAACGGGTCGCTGTTGCCCCTCTCCGACGACCGCGACGGGGACTGCGGTGTCGCTATCGATGGCGGGCGTATCGCCGCAGTCGGGCGAACGGACTCGCTTCCGGCGGCCCGCCGGACCATCGACGTCGGCGGCGGCATCATCGCGCCGGGTGTCGTCGACGAACACGTCCATGACCGTTCACTCGGCCAGTCCCACAAGGAGGACTGGGAAACGCTGACCCGGTCGGCCGCCGCCGGCGGGGTGACGACCGTCCTCGGCCACGGCAATACCGACCCATACGTCGAGCGACCGGCCGACCTCGAACGGAAGTTCGCGCTCGCGGAGCGGGACGCCCTCGTTGATTTCGGCTGTTTCGCCTGGGTAACAGACGAGAATCACGAAGACCTGGCCCCGCTCGCCTCGGCCGGTGCGGTCGGGTTCCAGGCGTCCCTGGCGGAGCGGCCCCTAGATAGCGGCCAACTGCTTACCACCATGGCGAACTGTGCGGAGACCGACTGCCGACTCGGCCTCCACGTCGAGGACGGCGATATCCTCGAGAGCCAATGGGCCGACGCACAGACGAGCGGCGCGGAGCGACCGATCGACCACTGCCGGCCACCGGTGGCGGAAGTCGTCGGCGCGCGGACTGCCACCCAACTCGCTCGCGTGACCGACTGTCCGCTACACGTGTTCCTGGTGTCGGCCGGGTCCACGCTCGATCCGCTACTCCGGGCCAAACAGCGAGGGCTGGACGTCACGGTCGAGACCTGCCCGCACTACCTCCGGTTCACCGACGCGGAACTGACCGAGCAAGGAAGCGTCGCGGTTGTCTCTCCACCGCTCCGAAGCCACGACGAGCGCGCTGCGCTGTGGGAGTGTGGTATCGAAAACGGGGTCGTCGATTGCATCGGTACCGACCACGCGCCCCACACTGACGCGGAGAAGCGTGTCGATGACCCGGTGGCCTCGCTTCGCGGTGTCAGTCACGGGTTCGTCGGGTTGGAGACCGCCGTTCCGATGCTCCTGACGTTCGCCGCAGCGGATCGACTCAGCTACGACCAGTGGCGCCGCCTCCACAGCGAGATGCCCGCACGCACCTGGGGGCTGTATCCGACCAAGGGTTCGCTCCAGATTGGCACAGATGCAGACATTACCGTGGTGGACCCCAACCTGGAGTGGACGCTCGACCGAACGACGCTGCGCTCGAAGGGGACGGTGACGCCGTTCGACGGGAAGGCGTTCCGCGGTGCGGTCACGACGACAGTCGTCCGGGGCCGTGTCGTCTACGAGAGCGGCGCTGTCGTCGGTGACCCTGGTTGGGGCAGGCGGGTTGAGCGGACGTAATTCCACATTTGTAGCGAAGGTTCAGACGCTGAATTGATATATGGGTATCGGTACGCACGATTTTTGTAACTTTAGCCGTGTTTCATAGGGGACGTACGCGATGTGGCTGTATGGAAGGACCGCAACTGTACCTCTCCGGGAGAGAGTTGAACGACCTCGCGACGCAGGCGGAGATCGTCGACGCCGTCCATGAGGGCTACGCACTACGTGGCGACGGTGATCCCGCCACGTCACCAGCACGCATCGGCACCGATGACTCGGTCATTACCAGCTACACCGTCTCCTTTCCCGAGTGGAACGTGATGGGCGGCTACATGTACGCCGTCGGCGATGACGTCTGGTACACGACGCCGCTGTTCGCCGTCGACACCGGGGAACTCAAAGCTATCCTCGACGGGGCGGTGTGGAACCCAGCTAAGACGGGGGCTGTCGCCGGCGTGGGAACTGAGTACCTCGCTGTCGAAGACGCCTCCAGCGTCGGCGTCGTGGGCTCGGCCCAGATTGCCCGCTCGTCGCTGGAAGCCGTCGCGACGGTCCGTAACATCAAGACCGTCGAGGTGTACTCGCCGACGGAATCCAGCCGAGTCGACTTCGCGGAGAACGTCCGGGCGGACCTCAACATCGATGCCGAACCGGTCGAATCCAGCGGCGAAGCCGTTTCAGACGTCGACATCGTCATCGTCGCGACGGATTCGCCGGAGCCGGTCATCGATGGTGAACACATCTCGCCGGGGACCCACATCAACGCGATGGGCGCGGCCCACCCCAAACGGGAGATCGATGTCGAGACGTTCCGCAAAGTCGACAAGTACGTCCCCGACATCAAGAGCCGGGTGTTCGGCCACAGCGTCCAGGAGCGCCAGCGCTCCGCACGGGGCTTCCTCGAAGCTCTTGACGCGAACGCGGCCAGCGAGAACACGCTGTACGGCGAACTTAGCCAGCTCGCCGTGGGCCAGCTGCCGGGTCGGACCGACGATGAGGAGATCACGCTCGTCGACAGTGTCGGGACGGCTATCGAGACGGTCTCGGCCGCCCACATGCTGTACGAGCGTGCTGTCGAGGAGGGACTGGGAACGCCCATCGAGAACATCCCACGCCACGAGAGTGACGCGCTATGAGCGGCGACCGAATCGCCGACCGCCGATACGTCGACTGTGACGTCGTCACCGCCGAAGGACGGATGGATGATGTAGGTGTCGCCGTTATTGACGGTAAAATCGCCTCTGTCGGCCGCGTGGACTCGCTCCCTGACGCTCGCCGGAATGTCAGTCTTGAGGGGAACCTTCTCGTCCCTGGCATCATCGACGACCACGTCCACACCCGGACGCCTGGCCACGAGTACAAAGAGGACTGGGAGACTGCGACCCGTTCGGCCGCTGCTGGTGGTATCACGACGGTTGTCGCCATGCCGAACACGGACCCAATAATCGACCGCGTATCGCGGCTCGACTCCGTGTACGAGACGGCTGACGCGGACGCCTGCGTCGACTACGCTACCCACGTCGTCGTCACTTCGGAGAACCTCGACCGCATCCCAGCGCTCGCTGGGGCTGGCATCGCCGGTTTCAAAGTATTCCTCGGCATCACCTTCGGCGACATCACGGCGCCGACCGACGGTGAACTCCACGCCGCGATGGGGGCCATCGCCGAGTCGGACCGACGGCTCGGCTTCCACGAGGAGAACGACGAGATACGCGCCTATCTCGAGGGGAAGTTCCGCGAGGAGGGGAAGACCGATGCTATCTACCATAATCGGTCCCGGCCTCCACTGGCCGAGGTCGAGGCCGTCTCACGGGTGTGCCTGTTCGCCGACGACACCGACTGTCCGGTGCACATGTTCCACCTCTCTTCGGGCTCGGCCGCGGAGGCGCTCAGAGACTGGCGCCAGCGTGGCGTCGACGCGACGGCCGAGACGTGCCCACACTATCTGTGGTTCACGGAGGACGTGGTTCGGGACCGCGGCACCGTCGCCCGCGTCCAGCCACCCCTGCGGACCGCCGACGAAGTAGAGCGGCTCTGGTCGGTCGGCATCGACGACGGCGCCCTGGACTGTATCGCGACGGACCACGCGCCACACACCGACGAGGAGAAGGGCGTTGACAACCCTGAGAAGAGCGTCTGGGAGACGCCAGGCGGCTTCGTCGGGTTGGAGACCCAGGTCCCGGCGATGCTGACGTTCGCTGACGAGGGCCGGGTTACGTTGCCCGAGTGGGTCCGGCTTCATAGTACGCGCCCGGCACAGATCTGGGGCATGTACCCGCGGAAGGGGTCGCTGCTACCGGGTACCGATGCCGACTTCACCGTCGTCGACCCTGACCGGGAGTGGACCCTCGACCGGACATCGTTGCGCTCGAAGAGTACGGCTACCCCCTTCGACGGCGAGTCGTTCGTCGGTGCGGTCGAACGGACCGTGGTTCGGGGGGAAGTCGTCTACGACGGCGACGACGTGACCGCCTCACCGGGCTACGGGACGCTTGCGACCCCCGCTGACAAAGACTGACGACGGAATCTTGGCGAAGATTCCCGCCGATTTCTGGGCGTTATTCGGTTAAATATGGATACTTTTGCGACTATCCGTTAAGTTATATACTGGTAGTGTGTTCGTTAGGCCACGTCGAAATGTCGAGCATTAGCATCAAGACCGCAGTCGATGACTTCGAAGGCGAACTACACGCAGACAAGGCCCCGGAGAACGTTGCCGCGCTTCGGGAACTCATGCCGCTTGAGTCGGAACTGATGCACGTTCGGTGGAGCGGCCACGCGACGTGGGTCAACATTGACGACGAATCGCTCCCCGAGCTTCCACGTGAGAACCACACCGTGTACCCATCCCGCGGAGATGTGCTCCTGTACCCTGGGTATAAAAACGAGAAGGAGATACTCATCGCCTGTGGGCCGACCTGTTTCAAGAGTCCTGCGGGGGAACTGGCTGGGAACCACGTCGCGACACTCTCGGCGTCGGCGGCCGAACTCGCTGCCCTCGAACAGCAAACGTTGCAAGAGGGGGCACTGCCGATCCGTCTCACCGAGTGAGTAGCGTCTGGCGAAATAAAATCCACGCGAACATTTATCAACCGAACGAAATTTTCATGTATGTAGAATGACGGCGATTCGTTGTGGCGCACGTTGAAAACGATGGAGCGTGCGACCGAGATAATCAGGGTTCTCATCGACCTCGACGGAGCGGGCGTATCGACCGTCGCCGAGCGCTGGATATCTCGGTGAGTTCGGCCCATTCGCACCTCTCAACACTTCACCAGGCGGAATATCTCGTTAAGGAAACCGGCGAGTACCGTCTCTCCTACGAGTTCCTCATGATTGGAGCGTACGTCCGCAACAGCTCCGATCTGTTTCGGTTCGGTCGCGGGGAGGCCGACGCACTGGCCGACCAAACGGGTCACTACGTCCACCTGTTCACCGAGGAGAAGGGGCTGGGCGTCAACATCTACGAGGCGCGCGGCGACCTCGCCGATGAGTACGACTACCAGTCGCTGAAACTCCAGCGGCGCGAATCGCTCCATGTTACCGCGTCGGGAAAGACGATCCTCGCGAGCCTTGACGAGCGGGACCGTCGAGAGCATCATCGACCAACACGGACTGGAACAGTACACGGAGAACACGATCACCGACAAGACGGCGCTCTTCGAGGAGTTCGCCAAGATCCGCGAACGTGGGTACGCGCTCAACGAACTTGAGGAGATCGACTTCCATGGACAGAATCGATTTCCTCGGCTTCGTCCTTCTACTCCGTGATATAATCCGGTTAGATCGCTATTCAACGCGGCACATTATGCATGTTTCAAGCACGCGACGCTACTGGTTCGTCCGCCCTCGTATCCCTGCGCGTTCGCTGCGCTGGTTAGCTTCGCCCCGTGAAGCCCAAGTCGTTGTACGCTCTGCATCACCGCTCGCGTGATCTGGAATTTTTCTCTTTTTGAGAATATTTTTGTACTATTCAAGCGTTATTAGTCGGCAGATCTTCAGTCTCCTGAAGACAGTGGAGTGGACGATTCGCTAACCCTCAATACCCTTGTGCGTTACCGTCCTTCCGTGGCTCTGTCGCCGCAGAGAGCACGCCAGCGCCATCGCACCGAGCGATCTGGGCGCCGCCAAACTCGGTGGCTGGCAGCGTCCGAACGTCGTGGCCCAGTCTAGCCAGTTTGGCCGCAATATCGTCGTTTACATGCGGTTCGAGGGCAAGCACGCCGGACTCCCGGTACCGCCAGCGGGGGCGGTCCAGCGCTGCTTGCAGTGGCAGGTCGTAATCGACGACGTTTGAGAGAACCTGAACGTGTCCCTGAGGTTGCATATATCCGCCCATAACACCGAACGCGACCCAATCGTCGTTTGCAAGTTTCGCTACACCAGGGATGAGTGTATGGAACGGTCGCTTGCCTGGTTCTAGGACGTTCGGATGTGTTGGATCGAGCGAGAACGAGGAGCCACGGTTTTGCAGCGCGATACCAGTGTCACCTGCGACCAGGCCCGAGCCAAAGCCCTCGAACCGGGAGTTGATGAACGAGACTAGATTACCCTCCTCGTCCGCGATGGTTAATAGCACGGTGTCAGCGTCCTCCGCGTTGGCGTTCGGAACACCGATGGAAATGTTCTGGGTTGCCCGTCCATCGATCCCCTGTGCCCGCCGCCGAGCCCACTCTGCGGTAGCCAGTGGAGGATGCTCTTCGTACGTCGGGTCAGCGACGTAGTGGTGTCCGTCGTGAAACGCGCGTTTCATCGCTTCGACGAAGTAGTGCACGCGCTCAGGAGAGTCAAGCGAATAGTCGCCAGCGCCAATCTCTTCGGCGATGTTCAGCGCCTCAAGCGCGATCACTCCCTGGTTGTTCGGCGGCAGTTCGTAGATATCTGCCCCGTTATAGCTACTCGTAATCGGGGTGGGCCATTCGACCTCGAAATCCGCGAGGTCATCAAGCGTCATGAACCCACCGCGTGACCGTACCTCCGAGACAATGCGTTCGCCGATCTTACCCTCGTATACCACATCAGCGCCTTCTCGGGCGATTGCCTGTAACGACTCACCCAATTTAGGGAGCCTGACTCGCTGTCCAACCTTCGGAGCCCGCCCGTCGAAGAGAAAGGCCTCCCTAGCGTGTGGACTGGCGAACAACTCCTCGCCGTGGCGCCACTGTTCTGCGACGACTTCCGACACCGGATATCCGTCCATCGCGTATCCGATGGCCGGCTCCAGTACCTCGGCGAGTGTCTTTCGCCCGAGCTGTTCGACGGTCGCTTCCCATCCGCGGGCCGTCCCCGGTACCGTGACAGTATGCGCGCCCGTCTCAGGCATCTCGACAACGTCACTACTGTCGGAACCAAGTGCCTCCGTGACGGTGTCGACATCCGCGTTAGCTGGCGCGCCGCCACAGGCCCTCATTGCCCCCACCTCACCCGCTGCTGTTCGGTAAAGTGCAAACACATCCCCCCCTAGACCGGTCGATGTCGGCTCGACAACGTTGAGCGTTGCAGCAGTAGCGACAGCTGCGTCGAACGCATTGCCGCCGTCTTCGAGCGTCGAGATTCCTACCTGCGCAGCGAGTGGCTGGCTGGTGGCTACAACCCCTCGCTGTCCATATACCGTCGAGCGGCGGGACTCGAAGCGGTCGAGATCAGATCTCATACACTTCACTCTGACATTCCAGCTTATATACTGTTACCCCCGTGCGATTGTTGCCCGTACAAAATCGTATAAGTATAATCCAATTGTGTGTCTGTGATCAAAGATATACAATATCTATGCTAGTGTTTTTGCATATGGAGAATAGTGATTCACATATGGAGGAAAATACTAATTCGTCGTGGCGGACGTTGAAGACCGTCAAGCGAGCAACGGAAATAATCAGGGCACTTTCCGAACTGGACGGAGCAGGTGTGTCAGAGGTGGCAGACAGGGTGGATCTGTCCTGCAGTTCGACACACTCGCAGTTGGCCACACTTCACGAGGCAGACTATCTCGTCAAAGACGGGGGCGAGTATCGACTCTCCTTCGAATTCCTCTTGTTGGGCGAATACGTCAGGAACAATTCCCTGCTGTTCCAATTCGGCCGCACGGAGGCAGACACACTAGCAGACGAGACCGGGCACTACGTCCACCTGTTCACCGACGAGGATAATCTCGGCATCAACGTCTACGAAGCGAGGGGAGAACACGCCGTTGATTATGATTACCAGACGCTGAAACTGCAGCGGCGCGAACCGCTACATATCACCGCCTCTGGAAAGACGATTCTGGCAAATCTCAGTCAAGCAGAGGTAGAAGCGGTGATCCAGCAACACGGCTTGGAACAGTATACGGAGAATACGATCACCGACGAGGGAACTCTCTTCGAAGAGTTAGAGCGGATTCGTGAACGGGGGTACGCAATCAACGATGAGGAAGAGATCGTGGGCTTCCAGGCCGTCGCCGCCCCGATCCAAACTGGGAGTGACACCGTGATCGGATCGATCAGCGTGGCTGGTCCCACGAGATTCTTCGATGATAACGAGTTGAGAGACGAGATATCCGAACAGGTGATCAACGCAGCAAACATGATTCAGGTCAAGATCAACATGGCTGACACGAGGTTTTGATACCCCATCTCGCTGCTGTACATCCAATATTTATCTCATTATGTGAAAGTTAGACGTTCATTCAAAAGTAAGAGCTACCGTTGCAATTGCATAGAGTGGGACGAAGACGTACAGGCTATCTGAGACAGTCTCATCCAACGAAGATAAAACCAACTAATTGTATTATTATCCAGCCTAAAATATTGAAAAACGATTACAACCGGGTAGTATAGGGGGACCTAAAAGGAACTACTGATTAGTTCAGTGCTCGTATAGTTGATACAGCTACTGATGAATTAAAAGGATTGTGCTATCGTATTGTTCACTGCGCTCTCGCACGCGAGTGTCTACACGTTCAAAATCTCGATTTGGCCCTGGTAGTCACTTGGCTTGTCGAACTTCCCGTATTGACTGCGATACTCGGTCTAGTCGTCGCGATGGACTATGACCTGTTCGGGCAAAGGGCGCTTCTAAGGGGCATTCTAGCAGATAGATACGGCTCCCGGAGACTCATCATCGCCTGTCTGACAGGGATGGAGCTGCCTTTTCTCATATTGAGTATCACAACCAGCGGCTTCTCCCTCATTTCGAAGGGAGTCGACGACTGGGACACTACCTTCGCCTATCATGGAGTGGCTGGCAACATCGGGATTGCTCTCGGTCCCTTGCTTACCGCCGTCTCCTTGTTCACCTTCGATCGGCGGATTGTCAGCCGTCTCTTGGTGCTGTCCGGAGGGACGGCAGTACTGTACGTCCCCGGGACAAGTTTCGATGAGTGAGCAGCGGTCAGTGTCGACGGTAGAACGGAGACGTCGCCGCCGATATCACTGTCAGGGTTTCTCACATACAGTCGGCCGCTGTTCACGGTTGAATTCACTATGCCGATGCTCATTATATGATGAATGGCATCTTCTACTGAGCAATACTTATATTCCGCCCTGAAATTCTCGGTGGATTCCTACCGCCTGTTAGTGAATTCATCCAGTTGGTCGACCAGAACATCCTACTCGCAGCGGAGTTTAATCTCGCCTCGTACCTACATGTCGACCTGTTCGTCGTCAGCGGGCTCTTGGGATTCCTGTTGTTCGCGGTGCAGCCCCTGTATCAGGCGGTCATCGCCGAGGAGTCATCGCACGGTACCCGTGGAGTCTCATTTCTGAGGTGTACATCCAAATCAACTCACAAAGAAGCCGTGTAACCAGCGTGGGGTACACAAGGTCGCGATGAGAGGTACAAGACGTCCAGAATAAATAAACGATGGCGTGTACGAAACCGTCGGCGTGTCGTTATTCTACACGGGGCGTGACGGGCAGCGTCTCAAGTGAGGCGATCGGGGTTGATGCATCAGTCGTTCTCACGATACCCGATGTCTCGACCGCGTTAACTGATCTCGGGTTCTCCGGGACTGCATCACTATAGCTCTCACTTATTGATGCAGGCGATGTGAGGCTCCCTGTAGTAGATGAAAACACGTCCCGGTTTTTTCGCTTATCGACGCTAGGATTCGACCAAGATCTGTACCGGACTAAGCTAACAACATTCTCAATCGGAAGAACTGAATTTATCGAGGCAATCAAACCCATGTTAGACGGATTCTGGCGGCAGTTCAGCCGAGAAGACGGTACACCCAACATCAGCGAAGGTACGTGGGTAGGAGGCCGCATCACGATTGACCGGGAGACGCTGTTAGAAGAAGGCGACACGTGACTCGTCTCAACGACTAGCCTCGAAGTACTCGCCTGACTAACCCTTGAAAACCCGGATCGTCCGCGGCCGTATTTTAATATTGTCAAGCTCTCGGTAAATATAGCAGTGAGATGACCGCGACGATTGAGCGCGGGTATCAGAACATCAACGCTTATATTCCATCAATTCCATTACTTAAGTAGATTATGCGAGAAAATAACTCGTTTGAATCTACTTCAATCGATAGGAATGAAAAAGCAAACGCACTACATGATGCTGACAGATTCACGATTGAAATTAAGAATATCGGAGGGATCAGTTATGAAACGCGGGAACTCGCAGCTGGCGTGACGCCGCTTGTCGGGGCGAACGCGACGAAACGGTCATCGTTCATCAACGGTGTAATGGCCGCACTCGGTAGTCACAGTGACACGATTACGGTTAATACGGCCGCTGACGAAGACGGTCACGTTGAGCTGACCGTGGGCGGGGAGACGTTCACGCGGACCGCTCACTTGGATCGGGGTGGGGGTGGCAGCGTGCTGAGTGGTGCTCCGGTCGTAGACGACGCCGATGCAGCGATGAAGGCAGACTTATACGCGTTCCTACACGGTGACAACAAGGTTCGGAACGTGATCGAGTCGAACGGTGACGTGTATGACGTGTTGATGCGGCCTGTTGATACGGACGCGATTGAGCGTCGTATCACCGAGATTAAACAGCGAAAAGCCGAGATTGACGACGAGTTAGCCAAGGTCGAAAACGCGAAGGACAAACTCGTTGATGTGGCGAATGCGATGGATGACACGGAGGTGAAGAAAGACGAGTTAGTTGAACAGCGTGATGAACTCAAAGCCGAGATCAGTAGCTTAGAAGCGGAATTAGAAGCAGCACGTGAACAGGACGAGAAGTCAGATGCAGAACAACGGCTAGAAACCCTTGAAGACACAATTGACGAGTTGGAAAGTAAGCAGGGTCGAATCATGGGGCGGATCGACGGATGGGAGGAGTCAAAAGCAGAGGTTGAAGCCGAGCTAGCGGAAGTGGCGCGTGATACGAGTGCGAAGAGTATCTCTGAAATCACCAATAAGTTGGACGTACTTACTGACGAGGCACAGGACGTAGACGCCTCGATAGAGGAACTGCGAGAGGCGAAGCAAGAGATTGATGAATTGATTGAGACAGCAGTATCTGTTCGAGCGCAGCGAGGTGCATTTGAGACGATCAAAGATGCATTGACTGATAAATCGATTCCGGATGGGCCAGTAACGTTCACCGAGCGTGACGGGTCCGGTGACGCGACTGGAGCTGGTGACGTGACGGCTGGACTCATCGGTGAGGACGCCGAGGGAGATGTCGACACCGGGCAGTGTCTTGTATGCGGGCAGGTAACGGTTGAAGAACAGATCCGGGACGTGATTGATCAGTACAAAACCGTTCGCACGGAGTTACAGGACCGAATCACGGGACTGACAGACAAGCGGGAGGCGTTACAGGAACAACGTGAGGAATTACTCACCGAGAAACAACGTATTGAGACAGCAGAGCGAAAACGCGACGAGCTAGAAGCCGAGATTACAGATATCAACGAAAACCTTGACGAGTTACGCGGTGAGCTTGAGACGGTTGACAGTGAACTCGCTGACGCTCGCAGTGAACGTGACAGTATTTCCCTCTCGAATAATGAAGGCGGAGACGAGGAGGGAGAGGTTCAACGCATCCAAAAGGCGTTGAAACAGAAACGGGATGAACGCAGGAAAGTTGACCGGGAGTTGCAGAGTGTGAAGGATGAGTTAGAACGGTTAGAAACTCGGAGAAAAGAACTTGAAGACCGGATTGACGCCGAGGATGAACTTGAGGCGGAGTACGACGAGTTAGATGTAGAGCACGACTCACTGCGTGGACGTGTCGAACAGAAAGAAACAGAGCTCGTAGAGCAATTCAACACACACATGGAGACGGTCGTCGACGCGTTTGGGTATACGAATCTTGAACGGGTGTGGATTGAACGGAAGCGCTCATCGGACACGCAGGACACGAGCGCGAAAAACAGTACGTTTGAAATTAATATCATCCGCAGGGACGATACCGGAACGGTTCATGAATGCCAGTTAGCGCATCTGTCGGAGAGTGAACGGGTCGTGACCGGGATTCTGTTCGCGGTTGCTGGGTATATTGTACACGACGTGGCTGACATCTGCCCGGTTATTATTCTTGATAGTATCGAGATGATTGATGGCGAGCGCGTCGCTGCATTGCTCGCGTTTCTTGACCGTCACGTCGGGAGTCGATGGACGATCGCGGCGTTGCTACCTGATCACATGACGGACGTGACTAAGAATGTCGTGACAGGCACAGAGCGATTCACAGAAACAGGTGAAGTGACGCTGCAATAACGCGGTCCGGAGGTGACGCGGCGGATTCGCGGGTCACCGCGCTGGTGGGTTATCAAGCGTGTGCCTGATCCCGTAGGTCCGCGACCGTGACGGTCAGTGATGTTGGTAAGACAGCAAATCGTGACAAGACAGAGACGAAGGAAACGGGGGGAGGCGGGCGGAGAGGGTAAGCCGACGATCTGCAGTATCGCGTGCAGGTCAGGCTATGTTTCAACGTCGGTTTCAGTATCGGGGTCTTCATCAGTCGCTGTGGACGTAGTTGAGGGCGGCTGCGTGTCACGGAGCGTTGAGTCGGAGTCCGTCGGCGTGTCGACGTTGATATCAACGTCAGATGTTGAAGTGGATGCGTCGTCGCTGGGGTCCGTTAATGAGGCTGGATATGTCGTCGGGGTGCCGCGGGTATGTGTGTCGCAGGTCGTGCAGCCTTGCTGTTCGATGTACTCGGTCGCGGTGTAGCGAGCCCCGCAGTTCGGGCACGAAATATAGATTTCAACGTACACGTCCGGTGTGACGTTGGGGGCGAGATTCCAGTCTTGCAGCGTGTCGAACTCAGCTTCCGTGTACTGCTGGAACGTGTCACGGTACGTGCCGATCCGGTCAAGGCGTTTCTCTTGGACTTCGCTCGGTGTGAGTTGCTCCGGGGGCGTGACAGCATCACGTGACGTATCAGGGATGGATGCATCGCGTTTATCCTTCAAGTACGAGTGCATCGTGCCGTAACTAACGAGCCAGTCAGTCACAGTATCGATCGGAATGCCGTGTTTATCGAACCAGGCTTCGACGTCAGCGATTGTGCCAGCGGTCACATCATCGTATTTTGCGGCGTCAGAGACACGAGCGCGGAGGATTGTTGCGAGTTCACCCGGTGTGTAGTCAGCTGGAGCGACGCCGTCTGCGTATTTATGGAGGGCTTCCGTGACGAGTTTCGTATTGAATTCGTGCGTGAGGTCACGAACTGAGTACCGGTCCGCGTCGTCATCGCGTGTCCAGAGCGTGACGAGGTGTTCACCGAAGTCGGTGAGCTCGTGAGTTTCGAGCAGCGTTTCGATTTTGTCTCCAGCCATGCACACACGGTTACATACCGGGCGTGTTAAGCATACTGGCTGGGTATCAGAGACGATAGACGCGTGACCCAACGACCAGCGTGAAATTGTGAGGGATTCGCTTTATGATCGCTTTCTACCTCGTAACGACTGCTTCAGGCGTCGGTTGAACGCATGGGTGTGCTGGGAGCACCACAGTGTCACGACGACGGATGCTTAACACTGTACTCGTGTTTAATTTATTTGCGCGTAGAGTGCGGTGCGTGAGGGTCAAAATTAAACGGGTTAGTGGGTTCCGATAGAGCTATTATTAATCAACAGATTGAGCTGAACATGGCGTTATGTTGGTTAACTGGGTGTACCTGTCGTGGTAGTCAGTAACTGGCGCGAAAACCCTGAGTTGGAGTTGTGTGTGTCGGGGGGCCGGAGCGGTGGAAAAAGTTGTGGAAGCTTCAGCGGAAGGATTTCGACGAGTCAATGGACGCCACGAAGCCCGCTCAACTCGTCGCGGCACAGCCCGTCTTCGACCCTGAGACGCCTGCTGCTGGTGAAGCGTACGTGAAGAACTGCCTGACGAAACAAAAAGACTTGCAGGAAGTCAAGGGTGAGCGACTGAAGATGACGCCGCCAGAGCAGGGCGGCCCGCTAGACGACAGCGAGATCATCGGCGACGACTACGACCCGGACGACGAGCCAGACACTGACGAGACCGGTTCGAGCGCCGATGAAAACAACGCGGAGGCCGGTGAAAGCGACCGTGAAGGCACCGGCGGTGGTACTGCAGCGGGGAGTAGTGAAGCGGGTACGACGCAGCTAACAGCAGGTGACGCCGATTCAAGTCCCTATCCCGCGGGTGGATGGGGAGGTGCAGACACGGCTGAGGCGACTGGTGACGCGGCGGGGGAGGAAACCGAGGGCGAGGCGGAAGCCGGTGTAGAGTCGGCTGTAAGCGCCGGTGCTGATAGTGAGGAGGATCGTGGTGACGCCGTCGACACCGACGCCGAAACCGGCACTACCAATGATGCCGACACTGACAGCGACGGCGACGACGGCGGCGACTCCGTTGCAACCCTTGACGGCGGGACCGAGACACAGGATGCCGTCGCCGATCAATTGCTTGAAGAGAACACCACCACCTGTTGGACGTGTGGATCGACGGTCGAGATCGAACAGATCGAAGCGACCATCAAGCGGCTTCGGGAGCCCTCCGAGCGGAAGTTCGGAATGATCGAATCGATCGACGATGAATTGGCAGAATTCGAGGCGGACCAGCGGGAGCTCAAACGGCAACGGGAGAGACGGAGCGACCTCGAGCAGGCTTTCGAGCGGATCGAGCGGCTTGACGCGAAGCGAGAATCGCTGCAGGCCACGATTGAGGAGCTCGAGAGCGACGTCACAGCGTTAGAGACCCGCGAGTACGACGAAGTGTTAAGTAAACACCACGAGGCGAACCAACTCGAATTCGAGATCGAACGCCTCCAAAGTGACATCGACGAGACCACCGAGGAAATCGCATCTATCGAGGCGCGCCTGGGAGAACGGACACAGCTCGAAGCGGAGCGCGACGAGATCACATTGGAGTTAACGGAGCTCCGGATCCGCATCGATCGACTGGAAGCGGCGGCTGTCGACGAATTCAACGAGCAGATGGAGGCCGTCCTGGAATTGCTGGAGTACAGGAATATCGAGCGGATCTGGATCGAGCGAGTCGAACGGGAGGTTCGTGAGGGGCGACGAACCGTCATCAAGAGCGTCTTCGAGTTACACGTCGTGCGCTCCTCGAAGGCCGGTGCGGTCTATGAGGACACGGTAGATATCTTAAGCGAGAGCGAGCGGGAGGTCATGAGATTGATTTTTGCACTAGCCAGGTACCTCACACACGAGGTGTACGAGGAGTGTCCGTTCATGTTGTTGGACTCACTGGAGACCATCGATTCGGAGCGCATCGGAGCGTTGGTGGACTACATCGCCGACTGTGTCCCGTAGCTCGTCGTCGCGTTGCTTCCGGAGGACGCCGAACACCTCGATGCGGACCGGCGGCGGATCGAGTCGATCTGAGACCGCTCGGCGTGTGGGTTCGTCCCGACGCCGTTACGAACAACAGTTGCACGACTGTTATTTAAGACTACTTCAACGAGATCTCCAGTTCGAACTCGTTCGCCGTGGCGAGGATGATCTCGGGCAGTTCCTCGTTGTACCACTCTCCTTTCATGCGGTTTGCGAGACTCGCGACGCTGAAGGCGACAACCACGTGTCCGTCGGAGCCGGTAACCGGGACGCCGATCGT
>Ga0209945_1000089_pt1 | contig 29829 bp, 22 predicted proteins | sample SalPonR2_A_D2_MG_FD_185703 | JGI IMG/M metagenome (GOLD analysis project Ga0209945, IMG submission 185703) | Salt pond soil microbial communities from South San Francisco under conditions of wetland restoration - Salt Pond MetaG R2_A_D2_MG... ...
CTGGTTGGCCGACGTCCCCAGTCGGGTGCATCTCGTCGAAGGCCTGCAGATTCTCGTGGATATCTTCCGGGTCCATGAATTCACCGTAGATCGGCGTCTCAACCACAGCTGGAGAGACCGCATTGACTCTGACGTCGTCGTCTCCCAACTCGATGGCGAGCTGTTGTGTGAGTGTATGTAGTCCGGCTTTCGCCATGGAGTAGGCCGAAGATGGAGTATCCTTCACGGCCTGCTGTGCCCACATCGACCCGACGTTCACGATAGAACCCTCTCCGTTCTCTATCATCCCTTGAGCGACGGCCTGCGTGATGAAGAAGAACGACTTATTTATTTTATGATATTTTTCGTAGTCCGACTCTGTATGATCTACGAATGGCTTGGGTGAAAATGACCCTGCCGCGTTCACCAGGTACTCGATAGACGACGACTCGTTGACTGCGTCAACAAGTTCCGCGACGTCGTCGTCCTCGAACAAATCTACGACCGAATATTCTCCTTGTCCATCCCCTGGAAGGCTCTCAACGGCATCCTCCAGTTTCGTTTCCGTCCGACCAACGAGGTGGACGTTAACGCCACGGCGGGTCAACCGCTCTGCTGTCGCCAATCCAATCCCACTCGATCCGCCGATAAGCAACGCCTCGGTCTCAGCCGAAATCTGCGAAGCCATCTATGGTGAACGTATCGGATCCGATGTAAAACACTTCGTATGTTGTTTTCAAAGTCAGTCGTGGGTCGATGACAGCTCCGACACGGCGTCGACGACGAGCTGATTCGGCTCCGGCGGTGTAATAGCCTCGTCTGTGACGATGGCGAGGTCACCGCGAGCGGGGTCGTCGGCGATACTGTCACTTCCTGTCCGGGGGTCCCTGTCAAGCACGACTGTCCCTCCTGTGACTAATGGGGCGACGACGCCCGCGGCGAGTGCCCGATGATCGGTGACCGGCGCGCGTACCACCACCTGTGTGTTGGCGTCGATTGCGGCCGCTCTCGTGGCGGCGTCGGCGAGCGCGAGGAGGCGCTGATGCGAGATTGGACCGCCCGGCCCGCGGACGACCGGGTCGGCCGGTCCGACCGTCGACGGGACCATGCCGGGGTTCTCACTCCACAACTCCTGCTCCCAGTGGGTCGTCTCGGGGCGCGCTGGCGGTCCCCCAAAAACCGCGAGGTTCGTTCCGGGCGCCGGGTCTGCTGTAGACTCCTCCGCTGTCGGGACGAGCACCACACGGTCACCGGCGTCGAGACCGGCGGCTGGGTCGAACCGGACCGGGGCCCCGAGTCCGGCTGCACCGAGGAACGCCAGCGTCGGGTGAAACCCTGGATCCGGGTGTACGGCCACTGTCGCTCTCTCACGCGCACCGAGGTACCGGAGGACGTTCGCGGCCTTGTACGCGTTCGTAATGAGGTCGTGATACGTTCGCTCGCGGCCGTCGGGCGTGATAATCGCGAGGTCCCGACTCCGTCGGTCGCGGGCGAGTAGGTCACCGACAACGTCCATGCGAGAGATGGATTCCCGTGGGGCTTAAACACCCCGTGCGGCCGCACGAATTAGGACCGCGTCGGCGGGTTCAAAACGTGCTCTTCAATTTCTCGAAGAAGCCACCGCCGATGTCGATATCTTCGCCACCGGCCTCGGCGTACGCCTCAAGTGCCTCCCGCTGCTCCTCGCTGAGCGAGTCAGGCACCACCACGGCAACGGTGACATAGAGGTCACCGCGACCACGTCGCCGCAGTCGCGGCATCCCCTTCCCTTGGAGCCGGAACCGCTCACCGCTTTGGGTTCCGGGTGGAACCTCCATTTCGACGGTGCCGTCGACGGTCTCGACGTCGATGGTGTCGCCGAAGACGGCCTGTGGGAATGATACCGCCTCGGTAACCGAGAGGTCGTCGCCGTCGCGCTCGAACCGGTCGCCGATGTCGACGTCGACTTCGATCAGGAGGTCGCCGTTGGGGCCGCCGTTCTCGCCAGGCGCCCCCTCGCGCTCCATGCGAAGGCTCTGGCCCGACCGGATCCCGGCCGGGACGTCGACGGACAGCGTTGCCTCCTCGCGAACCATCCCGTCGCCACCGCAGTCGGAACACACCTCGCTGTACACCTCGCCGGCTCCCTCACACTCCGGACAGGTTGCTGTCTGCTGGACTCGCCCAAGTGGTGTCTGTTGGACCTGTCGAACCTGTCCCTGGCCGTTACACTGTGGACACGTTCGGGCGTCCGCGTCCGGGGGATGGCCCTCCCCGCCACAGGTGTCACACCGCGTCGGTCGCTCGATGGTGAACTGCTTTGTCGTGCCCTTGAACGCCTCCTCGAGCTCGATTGTGAGCCCCGTCCGGATGTCATTGCCCTGTCTCGGTCGGGAGTCTCTGCGCCCACCGGGTCCGCCGCCACCGCCGAAGAACTGATTGAAGATGTCCTCGAAGCCGCCGGCCCCGCCGGCCCCGCCGCCGAACGGGCCGCCAGCACCACCCCGTCCACCACCGCCGGTTGCACCGCGTTTATCAGCCTCGGTGTATCGGTCGTGACCCAACTGGTCGTACTGATGGCGCTTTTCTTCGTCTGTGAGCACCTCTTTGGCCTTCTGGATCTTCTTGAATCGGTCTTCGGCGTCGTCCTCGTCGCTCACGTCCGGGTGGTGTTTCGCCGCCTGCTTTCGGTACGCCTGCTTGATCTCTTCCTCGCTGGCGTCCCGTGAGACACCCAAGACGTCGTAGAAGTTCTCGCTCATGCGTTGCGTTCGATGGTGTGTGGTCGTGGCTGAGTCGTGTTAAACGGCGCGGCCAGGCCGGGTTCCTCGCACACCGCGTGTCGGTGTGGGTCCAGGATCATGCAGCGTTCTGGTGATCCCGGCTACTCGTCGTGCTCGTCGGTGTCACCAGAACTGCCGTACAGCACTGGGTGACTGATGTGCCCGACTACTCGTCGTTCTCGTCTACGTCTTCGAAGTCAGCGTCGACATACTCATCATCGTCGGCGTCGGCGCCGGGACCGCCAGCGTCGCCCATGTCGCCCATACCGCCCATGCCGCCCATGCCGCCGGGTCCAGCGCCTCCTGCACCGCCCGGGCCGGCCTGTGCGGCCTGCTCTTGGTACATTTGTTTGCCGATCTCTTGGAGCTCGTCGGTGAGCGTCTCGGTGGCCGTCTCGATTGCGTCAGTCTCGGCGTCGTCGTCTTCGAGGACTGCCTCGACTTCTTCGACGGCCGCTTCGATATCACTGATAACGCTCTCGTCGAGGTCCTCTTCGTTCTCCTCGATGAGGGTTTCTGCGCGCTGGATGGTCGTCTCGGCTTCGTTGCGCGCTTCAATGCGCTCGCGGCGTGCTTCGTCCTCTTCGGCGTGTTTTTCGGCCTCTTCTTGCATCTGGTCGATTTCCTCATCAGAGAGGCCAGCCCCTCCCTCGATGGTGATCGACTCGGCGTTGCCGGAGCCTTGGTCTTCGGCTTCGACGTTCACGATCCCGTTCTCGTCGATGCTGAACGACACCTCTATTTGCGGCGTTCCGGCGGGTGCTGGCGGGATGCCGGTGAGCTGGAACGCGCCGAGAAGTTCGTTCTCCGCTGCAATCTCGCGCTCGCCTTGGAAGACGCGAACGTTAACCGATGTCTGGTTGTCAGCCGCGGTGGTGAACACCTTCGACTCCTCGGTCGGTATCGTGGTGTTCTTCTCGATGAGCCGCTCGAAGAGCCCACCTTTCACCTCGATACCAAGCGAGAGTGGTGTGACGTCGAGCAACACGATGTCATCGACGTCGCCGGAGAGGACCCCGCCCTGGACCGCCGCGCCGAGCGCGACCGCCTCGTCAGGGTTGACGTTCTTTTTCGGCTTCTGGCCCGCCAGCGTTTCGACCTTATCGACGACCTGGGGCATCCGGGTCGACCCACCGACGAGGATGACCTCGTCGATGTCGCCCGTCGAGTAGCCGGCGTCGGAGAGCGCCTGCTCGGTCGGTCCAACCGTCCGCTCAAGGAGGTCTCCCGTGAGGCTCTCGAACGTCGCTCGGGTGACCGATTGTTCGAGGTGGACTGGACCGCTATCGGTCGCGGTGATGAACGGGAGGTTCACCGTGGTCTCTTTTTTATTCGAGAGCTCGATCTTCGCCTCCTCGGCGGCATCTTTGAGCCGCTGGAGTGCTTGTCGGTCCTCCCGGAGGTCGATGCCGTGATTATTCTCGAACTCGTCGGCAAGGTGGTCGATGAGCGCCTCGTCCCAGTCGTCGCCGCCGAGGTCGTTGTCGCCATTCGTGGCGACAACCTCGTAGACGCCACCGCCTAGGTCTAGGACACTCACGTCGAAGGTACCGCCACCGAGGTCGTACACGAGGACGGTCTGGTCTGACTCGTCGTCGAGTCCGTACGCCATCGATGCGGCAGTCGGCTCGTTGACGATGCGTTCGACGTCGAAGCCTGCGATCTCGCCGGCGTCTTTCGTCGCCTGACGTTGTTTGTCGTTGAAGTAGGCGGGGACCGTTATCACGGCCTTTTTTACGTCGTCGCCGAGGTACTCCTCGGCGTCGCGTTTGATCTTCTGAAGGATCATCGCCGAGATCTGCTCCGGCGTGTACTCGTCGTCGCCGATTGCGACCGTGTGGTCGTCCTCGCCCATGTGCCGTTTGATCGACTGGATCGTCCGGTCAGGGTTCTGGACGGCCTGATTTTTCGCCGGCTTTCCGACCAGTCGCTCGCCGTCGTCGGAGAAGGCGACGACGGACGGCGTCGTCCGATCGCCCTCCGCGTTTGCGATGATCTCGGGCTCGTCGCCCTCCATCACCGCGAAGGCGGAGTTGGTGGTACCGAGGTCGATACCGAGGATCTTGTTGGTCGCCATCTTACCTTCGATTACCGGCTTGTGTCGGTTAAAGGTTACTAGACGCGCCGAAACGCCGGTCGGGCCGAGGTTGACGCAGTCTTGCGATTTCTCCGATCGTGTGAACCGCTCACACCAATGTCTTTATACAGACCCGCAAACGCACTCGCACAGTACCGAAGACTGGTCACCGGGTCCGCGTTACACGCCGGCGACGAGATCTTCGAGCACTGCAACCGGGTCGTCAGCCTTGGCCACCCCAGACGCGAGTAGGACGCCAGACGCACCGAGTTCACCGGCGGCGTCAATGTCGTCGCCGGTGGAGACGCCGGCGCCACAGAAGACGTCAACGTCGCTGTCGACGGCGTCGGCCGCAGCGACGGCGTCCTCAACGATGCCCGGGTCTGCCGTCGCCACCGAGACGTCTCCGCCTATCAACGCCGGTGGCTCGACGGCGACTGCGTCTGGTGTGAGCGCCGCGGCTGCACCGACCTGTGTCGGGTTATTCGCACAAACGACCGCCTCGAGGTCGGCTCGCTCGGCCGCCCGGACCGAGGCGTCTATGTTGGCGAGCTTCAGCCGGTTCTCCGAGTGATTGATAAGCGTCCCGACCGCGCCATTGTCGGCGACCGCTTCTGCGAGAGTCGAGCCGGTGTGCGAGCCGTGGTCGTTCGGCGAGACGTGTTGTGCCCAGGTCTCAACGCCTGTCTCTGCGACACGAGCGATATCGGCTGCTTGTGGAGAGACGGCGATGCGCACACCGGAGGCGTCGGCGACGTCACGCGCAGCGGTCGCAACTTCGATCGGGTCACACGGGTACGCCTTGAGGTTCACCAAGATGAACATACACGAGGTACTCGGTCAGGAGTAAAATAGGTTGATCGTTCGCCGCCGCCCGCGCTCGGCACGCGGACGGGTGACACTCGCAGTGAACACATTCTTATATCCCTACAGGGACACAATGTCACACGACCACGAACCCACGGTCGTCGCTCTCATGTCCCTGATCGAGATCATCGCCGGCATCGAGGCTCGAGAGGCCACCTTGACGGTGTTCGATACTGACCCGGCCGTCGCGGAGACGCTCACAGACCACTTCGCAGACCGAAACCTCGCCGTCGTCAGCGAACAACGCACACACGGACCGAGCGGGTACGCCGTCCTTGAGCGCGACGGCGAGTTCGTCACCGCTGTCTCTACTGACGAGTTGTTGCCGTCATCGAATGAGCGAGCGGACGGAGACCGCGTCGGGGAGCCGATCCTGGATCGCCTCGAAGAGACGTTGTTCACCTCGTACGCGCACGCGGACATGGTCGCCGCCTCACGCGAGATCGAAGACCGGGCCTGGCGCGTCGGCGACGGCGAGTTACACGCCGGGTTCCAGACGCTCGACGTGTTGACCGGCGAGGACCACATCTACGACGCCCTCGGCGGCGAGGCGGATCTCGACGTCCACGCGTATGCCGCCGCAGAAGGCGACCCGCCGGCGGCGGACCGCTACGCGGTACACATCGGTGAGACCGCCGAGATACGCGAGACGTGGTTCGTCGCCTACGACGGTGGCGGCCTCGACACAGCAAAGTGCGTGTTGCTCGCCGAAGAGCGCGAGCCTGGAGGATTCTACGGCTTTTGGAGCTACGACCCGGAGACCGTCGACGACGTCATCAACTACCTGACAGAGCGGTACGGCGAATCGACGCCACCGGACGACGCGAAGGTGTGAGACACGGTCCCGTCACGGTCCCACGCGGAGCGGCACCGCGGCCGCTCACTCCTTGCGCTTTACCACGTCGCCGAGTGTCATCGTCCCGGCGTCGCTCGTTTCCCACTCGGCGTCGACCTCCTCACCCTCGACGAGCGAGATGTCGAGGGCACGCTCGAGTTTGCGCTGGATGTCGTCGGTAGGGAGCGTGTCGCCGCGTTCGAGCTTCCGGATCAGACTCGCCTTCTCGTTGAGGTTGTCTGCAAGCGCCTCCTGGCTGAGGCCGGCGGCCTCTCGAGCGGCTCGGATCCGGTCGTCATAGTCGGTGGCGATCTCGTCCATCGTGTCGAACATGTCGCGACGACGGCGAGAGCCGCTGCTCCCGCCGCCGGAGGACCCACTCGACGAGGAGTCGCTCGATGGGGTTCCAGAGCTCGAACTCGTCGAGTACTTGCTCCCGCTGGTGCTCGACGGCTCCTCGCGGACTTCTGTCCCGAAGTCCGCACAAGAGCTACACAGCTCCAGCTCGGCGCCTTCGACCTTCGTCGTCGTTAGCGAGGCCTGCTCGGCACCACACATTTCACACTGCGGCATGGCCTGCGCTAGCGCAGCCGGTGATATAAAGCACACGCCGAGCCCCCAGCATCTCGGGATGATAGGGCGACAAACGGCGACCTGAAGACCGTCGGCGCCACAACACACATATGGATTCGCCTACAGTTGGTAGGTAGTGGCATCCCGACAGGGCGGGCCGGGGAGTGACTGGGGCTCCCGGCCCGGATCGGCGGAGCGTCGGACCGAGCCATCGACCGCGCTGGCTGACGGCGACGACCAGTCTGTGCAAGGCGCCCGAGCTGCGTCGGCGCCGTCGTCGACACACCGGTATCGCCGGTCGCGGCGACCGGACACACCCGACAGCCCGGCAGGACCGGGTAGAATCTCGCATCGAACCCCCGAGGATCCGCCGCTTCGCGATCCTGGGCTGTACGCACTTACCGATCATTTTCGAAAACGACTCAGACAGCCTGGCCGATACGTCTCAACGCGAACAGTGAGCGCCGCAATCCGCAACGGACAGCTTCGGTGGAACCAAACCGACGGCTGGCGGTTCGCGGTCGTCGAAGATGGGATCCGCTTCGTGGTCGTCGTTGCAGACACCGAGACGGCCTCCCCGGTCGTGGTAACCGCCTGGACAGAGGTCGCAGACCGGTCGGCCGCACTTGAGGCGGGACGGTTCGACCGCGTCGACGTCGACACCATCGCAGTGCGTGCCGCGTTAAGCGAATCGTCGGAGACACCGATCCCGGACCAAATCCGCCCACGAACCGTCTCGCGTCCGTTTGTCGTCGGTGGCCACCGGCTGACGACCGGCGCCGGCGACTCGGCAGTTCGGTGTGTCGATTGCGGCTGCCGATTCCACTCGAAGCAGGCGATCACGACGCGGGGCTGTCACGGCTCTCCCCGGGGACGCTGAGTCACGACACGATCGCGACGGACGGACGCCCTTCCGTTTCGGACGCTACCCATATTGCTCTCGCGATCGAAACGCTGCCATGACCGACGACAGCGCTGCCGGCCGCGACGACGGCTCTGGCTCCAACGGCGACGGAGCCGTCGACCTCGACCGCTTTCACGAGGCGCTCGAAGCCGAGGAGCGTCCCGTGGTGACCGCGAGCCAAGTCGCCAGGCGCATCGGGACCACGCAGGCCGCTGCCCGCGACGCACTCGATGGGCTCGCCGAGCGCGACGATGCACAACGGCTCGACGTCGAAGCCGACCCGGTCGTGTACTATCCGACCGAGTGGGGCCGACTGGCGAGCCGAGAGCGCGTCGTCGTGTTTCCGAGTCGGCGGGAGATCGTCGTCGACCACCCGACGCAGTTCACCCGCGCACAGCTCTCACAGGTCGCCCGGCTCGTCGATACCACCGGTACCGAACCGGGCACGCGCGGGTACTTGTACCGGATTCGCCAGGAGGACGTGTGGGCGGCGCCGTTCACAGACGTCGACGCGCTCATCGGGCGGCTGCGGTCGGTGCTACCGAGACGGTTTGAGCACCTTGAGTCGTGGATACGCGACCAATGGGGCCGCGCTCACCAGTTTCGGCTGTACACCCACGAAGACGACTACGTCGTGCTTGAGGCGGCCACGGCATCGTTGTTGAGCAACGTCGCCGAGAGCCACCTCGAAGACGGCGAACTCCGCGCGCCGATCTCGGACACCGAGGCATGGGTCGACGCAGACGCGGTCGCGAGCGTCAAACGGACCCTGTACGACGCCGGCTATCCCGTCGAAGACGACCGGGATCTCGAGACCGGCGATCCCGTCGAGATTGCGTGTTCAACTGACCTGCGACCCTACCAGGAGACGTGGGTCGAGCGGTTCCTCGAGGCACGCGCCGGCGTGTACGTCGGTCCGCCGGGGTCGGGCAAGACCGTCGCCGCGATCGAGACGATCGCGGCTGTCGGCGGTGAGACGCTGATTCTCGTCCCCTCACGTGAGCTCGCCGGCCAGTGGCGAGCGGCGCTGCAGACACACTCGACGGTCGACCCAGACGACGTGGGTGAGTATCACGGCGGTGAGAAGACGATCCGACCAATCACGATCGCGACCTATCAGACGGCGGGGATGGACCGACACCGGCAGTTGTTCGACTCACGCCGGTGGGGACTGATCTGTTTCGACGAGTGTCACCACATCACCGCGCCCGTGTTCAAGCGGTCGGCCGAGCTCCAGGCGAAACACCGTCTCGGGCTCTCGGCGACGCCGGTCCGGGAGACGGGCAGCGAAGAGGAAATATACACGCTGATCGGCCCGCCGATCGGCGCCGACTGGGACGCGCTGTTCGAGGCGGGGTTCGTTCAGGAGCCGGAAGTCGAGATCCGGTACGTTCCCTGGCGTGACGAACTCGCGCGCAACGAGTACACCAGTGCCGACGGGCGCGAGCGGCGTCGACTCGCCGCGGAGAACCCCGCGAAGGTCGACGAGGTACGAGCCCGGCTGGCCGAGCATCCGGCGAAACAGTCACTCGTCTTCGTCGAGTACCTCGACCACGGCGCGGCGATTGCCGATGCGATAGACGCCCCGTTCATCAGCGGCGAAACGCCACACACCGAACGTTCGGCGTTGTTCCGGCGGTTCCGAGACGACGATGACGGACTCGCCGTCCTCGTCGTGTCACGTGTCGGCGACGAGGGGATCGACCTCCCGAACGCCGAGTTGGCGATCGTCGCCTCGGGCCTCGGCGGCTCCCGACGGCAGGGGACCCAGCGGGTGGGCCGTACGATGCGTCCGGCGGGTTCCGCGCTCGTCTACGTGCTCGCAACGCGCGGCAGCACCGAAGAGGCGTTCGCCCGTCGTCAGATGCAACATCTCTCACGAAAGGGTGTCCGCGTTCGCGAAACGACACTCGCGGAGTGACCGCTCACACGTTGTACTCTCACCGTTGCCCCCGGAGCGAAGGATTGAACACCGGGTCCGTCGACGTCGGAGTATGACCACCGATACCACGCACCCAACTGTCGGCGAGGCAGTCGTTGACTGTCTGCTCGAACACGGTATCGACACCGCGTTCGGGATTCCCGGCAAGCAGACGCTCCCGTTGAACCGGGCGTTCGCCGACCGAGACGCACGGTTCGTCGTCGCTCGCCACGAGACCGCGGTCACGCATCAGGCGTGGGGGTACGCCGAAACTGGCGGTCCAGAAGCGATGGCCGCGACCGTCGTCGTCCCTGGCCCCGGCGACATGAACGCCATGAACGGGTTGAAAAACGCCACGAACGACTGTGTCCCACTGATTCACCTCGCAGTCGAGACCGAAGCCGACGTCCGCGGCGGAGACGGTATCCACGAGACCCCGCCGGAGACGTACGACACGGTCGTGAAGGCCAACGTCCTCGTCGAGTCGCCCGCGGGCGCCGTATCGGCGGTCACCGAGGCGATCCGTACCGCTCGCGAACACCCACAGGGGCCGGTTCGTGTTGGGATACCAAAAGATGTGCTCGCGAGTCGCACGCCACAGGCGACGCCGCCGATCCGCGAGCCGGCTGCACCTCCCGAGCCCGGCCCGCAGGCAGTCGACACAGCAGGTACTGTGTTGCGTGAATCGACGGCCCCCGTCGTTATCGCCGGGGGCGGCATCAGGCGGTCCGGTGCCACGGCCCGGCTTCGAGCCGTCGCTGAGCGTCTCGACGCGCCAGTGGTGACGACGTACAAAGGAAAAGGCGTCCTCCCCGAGACGCACCCGCTCTCGGCAGGCGTCCTCTGTGGTGGCGCGAGCACGGAGCTCCGATCACTGCTCGCCGAGGCAGACGTCGGACTCGTCGTCGGCTCAGACCTCGACGCGGTCGCGACTGCGAAGTGGTCGGTGTCGATGCCGGAGACGCTCGTACACGTGACGCTCGACGGTGACGACGTCGGCTTCGGCTACGAGACCGACCTCGGAATCGTCGCCGACGCGGATCGATTCCTCACAGCACTTGATGAGCGCCTCGCTGGCGACGACGCACTAGGAGAGGAGCCAACATCGCCCGGTGAGGCCCGTGCCGCGGCCGTCCGAGAGGCCGACCGAGGCCGGTTCTCGGCGATTGCTGCCGACCGGGACGAGGGCGCGCCGCTCCGATCGGTTGAGGTCCTCAAGACCGTTCGAGAGGTTCTTCCATCGGAGGCCGTCGTGACCGCCGACGCCGGTGGCTTCCGGCTGTGGACACTCGTCTCGTTTCCGGCAGCCGGGCCGACCGCGTACGTCAACCCCGGGTCGTGGGCGACGATGGGAACCGGTCTTCCCGCTGCCATCGGTGCGAAGCTCGCGACCCCCGACCGAGAGGTAGTCGCGCTGACCGGTGACGGCGGGCTCATGATGTGTATTCACGAACTCCATACCCTCGCCGCGGAGGCGATCGACGTCACGGTGGTCGCGTTGAACAACGACGACTACGCGATCATCAGTGAGGAGGCAGCGCGCTCGTACGACTTCCCGGACCAGGCGTACGGCTGGGGCGAGACGGCCCTCGATCTCGCGTCGATCGCCGAGGCAATGGGGGTACACGCCGAGCGAGTGACCACCCAAGCGTCCCTCGCCGAGGCGATAGCGTCGGCACGAGGCCACAACGGACCGTCGCTCGTCGAGGTGCGGACCGACCCTGGTGAACCACAGGCGAGTGAGTGGATGACCCGCGACCGTTGAGAACCGGCGGAGTATTCCTCGAGGAAATCACGAACCTATTCGGTTCTGGGGTCCCTAAGAACACTTGTGAGCGACGCCGACGCCCCCGCGCCGACCCCGCCGGCGGACCGAATCACCAGTCTCGACGCGCTCCGGGGCGTGGCCGTGCTCGGGATCCTCATCATCAACGTTCGAGTGTTCTCGATGCCCGAGACGACGCTGCTCAATCCGACCGTTTACGGCGACTTCTCTGGGATAAACTACGCGGTCTGGCTCCTCGGACACGTCTTCGCCGAGCTGAAGTTTATCACCCTGTTTTCTGCGCTCTTTGGTGCCGGGATACTGCTGTTTATCGACCACAAACGTCGCAAGGGACAGCCAGCACTGCGGCTCCACTACCGACGGACTATCTGGCTCATTCTCATCGGCCTCGGTCACGCCTATCTGCTCTGGTACGGTGACGTACTTGTCGCGTACGGCCTGTGTGGACTCGCGTTGATCACCGTACGCGACTGGGAGCCGCGGGCGCTGGCCGGGCTCGCGACGGTCTTACTGCTCGTGGTTCCACTACTTGAGGTGTTCGCCGGTCTCACCATCGGCGGTCAGGCGATCGCCGCCCAGTGGGCGCCGTCTGAGGCGGCACTTCGCGCCGAAGTCGCCACCTACCGAAGTGGCTGGATCGAACAGCTCGACCACCGCGTGCCGACAGCATTTTCGAGACAGACGACCGGATTCCTCGGGAGCACGTTCTGGCGGGTCGGCGGTACTATTCTCCTCGGAATGGCACTGTATAAGTGGGGCGTGCTGACCAACGAGCGGAGTAGGCGGCTGTACCGGGTGCTTGTAGCCGGCGGGGGCGTCGGCGTCGTGCTTGTGGCCGCCGGGGTATGGTACATCGAGGCAAACGCGTGGAGTGCCGACGCAGCGCTGTTTTGGCGACAGTTCAACTACGTCGGAAGTCTCCTCGTCGCGGGCGGGTACGTCGGTGCGGTCACCCTCTACGTACGAGCCCGACCAGACGGCCGGGTCACGCGGGCGTTTGCGGCCGTCGGTCGAACGGCGTTCAGTAACTACCTTCTTCAAAGTCTCGTGGCGACGACGATATTCTACGGCCACGGACTCGGGCTGTTCGGATCGGTGAGCCGGTCTGTGGCGTTCGGGCTCGTGGTTGCGTTTTGGATCGTCGAGGTCGCGTTATCGGTGCTCTGGCTTCGTCGGTTCCGATTCGGCCCGGTCGAATGGGTATGGCGAACACTCACATATGGCCGCCGGCAGCCGATATGAGACACGAGCTGGTGACTGCCGGGTGACGCCGTGGCGTCAGTCGGCGGTAGCGGGAGTGGGAACGACCTGTCGAATCACCTCACAGATGATATCCATCCCCACTTCGGCCTGGCGCTGTGTGAGCACAAGCGGCGGCAGGAGCCGAAGCACGCTCTTTTCGCGGCCTGCGTACCACACCATCACACCCTCGTGGTAACAACCGCGCTGAATTTCCTCGACGAGCGCTTTCGAGGGGTTACCGTCGACACGGAACTCGACGCCGGTGAACTGTCCTTTTCCGCGGACGTCGAGGATCTGTGGCACCTCCTCGGCGAGTTCGCGGAACCGTGAGCGGATATAGTCGCCAACGGCGGTCGCGTGCGCGAGGAGGTCGTGATCTTCGACATAGTCGATGGCACGGATGCCGCCGACGAACGCGGGGACGTTACCGCGGAACGTACCCACGTGCCCGCCTGGACCCCACGTGTCGTACTTCTCGTGATAAAGCATCGCGCCAATTGGAAGACCAGACCCGCCGATCCCTTTCGCCATTGTCATCGCGTCCGGCGTCACCCCCCAGTGGTCCGCAGCGAACCACTCGCCGGTCCGACCGAATCCGGTCTGTATCTCGTCGAAGATCAACATCGCGTCGTTGTCGTCGGCGATGTCACGAAGTCCTCGGAGGAAGCCCTCCGGCGGAACCACGACGCCGCCTTCGCCTTGGATCGGCTCGACCCAGATCGCGGCCGGGTCTTCGTGGCCCCCGTATGCACCCTCGAACTTTCGCTGGACCGCATCGAGTGACCGTGCACAAACACCTGTCTGACAGCAGTTTTCTGCCGGACAGAGAGCAGCGACGTCGCCACCGGGGCCCGTCTCCGTCGGATCCGGGTACGGTACGTGGACAGCATCAGCTAGGTGTGGTCCGTACCCTTCTTTGTACGACTTGCCGGCGGTCAAGCTGAGCGCGCCGGCGGTCGTGCCGTGGTAAGCCCCTTCGAACGCGAGGAGCCCGTGGCGGCCGGTGTTGTGTTTTGCGAGTTTGATCGACCCCTCGATTGCGTCACTCCCGCTCGGACCACCGAAGATGACCTTGCTGTTTCCGCTGAGACCGTCGGGAGCGATGTCATTCAACCGCTCGATGAACTCGATGCGTGCCTCGGTCGGGAAATCAACCGTGTGCGCGATATCGTCGAGCTGTTCGTGGACGCCCTCAAGCACGTACGGATTCGAGTGCCCGACGTTCAAGACGCCGATACCGGCGAAGAAGTCCAAAAAGACGTTGCCGTCGACGTCGCGGATCGTCGCCCCCTTTGCGGCGTCGAGTGCGACCGGAACGCGTCGCGGATATGCGACCGCATTTGTATCGACCGCTCGTTGTTTCTCGAGTAAGGACTTCGAGTTCGGACCGGGCACGTCGCCGACGTCTGGTTCCTGTGAAAAGTGTAACTCCTCGATAGGTGGTCCACGGGACATACCCTCACGAGGGAAGGGCCGTATAAATGTGTTATCGAACCGCACACTCGTGCCGGATCCCGATTGTGACGTGTCAAACCCGCGGATACGAGCCGTCTTCGGTCAGCCCATCGTCGTGCGCGTAAGCTCAAGCCGGTTCGTGACAGTTTCACCGAACAGTTCCTCGAAGAGCTTCTGTTCTGCTGCTCGCAGGTGTTGGGTGAACGTCGCCTGAGAGATGTCCATCATCTCGGCGACCTCACTGCCGCTGTGCGTTCGTGGCCACTCGAAGAATCCGGCAAAGTAGGCCGTCTGTGCTGCTTCCCGCTGGCGGTCGGTCAGCACGGACTCAAGCGTCGCCCGGAACGCGGCCTCGGTCTGAACGTCTCGTTCGGTCTCCCGCTGGGCGACGAGACTCAGATCATCGTACTTCGCAGTGAACGCATCGACGACGGTCCGGATGTCGTTCGAGCTGGCGACCTGCGCGCGGAGACGGCCGCGGTCCCCGGTAAGCGTTAACGACTCGATACTCGCGCCGTACTGCGCCAGCGTCGAGACGAGCGAGGTGTCATCGACAGCGAGTCGAAAGACGGCACACTCGTCGTACGTACACACGTGCTGAACGGCGGTAATGTGTGTGGCTGCCGTGGCGTGATCCGCGATAGCCTCCGGTGATGCACCCTCGACGGCCACGTACTGTGCGTGTTCTTCGCCGCTGTCCGCGGCAACGTGTTCGAGTTCGACGTGACAGTCGAGCGTCGCAGCGAGGGTCGCAAGTGGCTCTGCGATCGCAGCCAACTCGAACTCAAGTTCGGTGACGCGGTCGGATGCGAGCGTCTGTTCGCTCTCTACACTATTTATCGCGTCGGCGACCGTCTCGCCGAGTTCGGCGAACACTGCCCGTCCAATCTGAGAGAACGCATCTGAGTCGGTGGCGACAACGACGATCACACCGTACTCGGCTCCGCGATATGCGAGCGGGACGACGACCGCACTCGAAGCGTCAGTCTCTCCCAGTGTGGACGATTCGACGCGCGTGATCACCGGCGTCCCCTCGTCGATAGCGACCTCGACTGGCGTCGGTGTGGCGGCACAGAGGGACTCAACGTGGGCCTCCAGTGTCTCGGCGTCGGTTCCCGCCCACGAGCGCGGCGTAACGGTGTCGGCGACGAGTCCACGACCGCCGATCCAGGCGACGTCGAAGGGGTCTGCAGCAATAAACTGTTCACATACGGCTTGTTCGAGTTCGTCTCGTGTCGATGCGGCGACAAGTTCACGGTTGACGTCTCGGAGCACCTCGTTGGTGGCGTTGAGCGACGCGAGTCGTTCGTTTTGTGCTTCGATCTGTTGTTCGCGGTTGCGCCGTTCGGTCACGTCGTGCTCGACGGCGACGTAGCGCTCGACAGTACCATCCTCGTTCGTGATGGGAGCAATAGTCGTGTCAACCCAGCAGCGCTCGCCTGATTTTCGCTGGTTGACCATCTCGCCGTCCCAGACCGTACCCTCGCCGATTTGCTCCCAGAGTTCGGCGTAGAACTCGTCGTCGTGCTCGCCCGACTGCCACAGCTTCGGATTCTCACCGACGACTGCCGACCGGTCGTAGCCGGTGACCGACTCAACCGCTGGGTTCGCGTACTCGATCGTCCCCTCCGTGTCGGTGAGGAAGATGGCGTGGCCGGCGTGTTCTATCGCCTTCCGGAAGCCGCGGAGCCGCTCGTTCGCCTCCTGGAGCTGCGCTTTGATCGTTGCTTCTTCGTCGACGTACGTCGAGAGGTAGTAGACCGTGAGAATGGTGAGAACGCTCACCACGAGCCCCGGCAGCTCTTCGAGACCGGCACTGCTCGTCTGCATGGTTAACGCCTGCCTGAGCGTCATAAATGAGAGCAGAAGCGTGAGGAAGCCGAACCGACGATCGCGGGTCCGCGAGAGCAGTGTGAGCGAGTAGCCCACACCGATTAGCCGGAGGCAGACGGAGAGAACGATGATCCAGTTCATGACGGTACATCGTGGTGACTCGCTTCGGTATCCCCAGAGGAATCGAGTAGTGTCCGCTTGGGGGGTCGATACGACACTTGCATGGACCCGGCTTGTGCGTCACCCCACATAAACTGTCCTGCTGGCCGCTGGCCGCCGATCGAACTGCGGCTATCAGCTTGTCCCAAACAGTATTGGTAGCCGAATAGTAGGGTATCTCGGCGTCTCAAGCCAGTACAAACAGTTTAGGTAGCACGCTTTGGGGAGGACAGTCCGTACGATTCTGTGTATGAACGACGAACTCGTCCGGTCGGCACCCGCCGACGGACACTGGGGTGATGGCGATGAGTAGTGCAGACAGCTCGGAGCCGCTGCCGGGCGTCCCGAACGTGAATCGCGCCGACCTCGACGAGATGGTCGAAAACGAGCGGGTCGACCCGCATGAAGAACTTGCGGACGTCGACGCCGACACCGACCTCGGGATCGAGATGGCTGAGGACGCACAGCGCGTTGCACGCGGTGAACTGACCGGCGACGACTTCTGGAACAAACACGACACGGCCGCGGAGGCTGAGTTCGGCGAGGAGTACCGGGCGACCCCGAACCCGGCCGTCGACTCGGGCGACCAAACGATTTCGACACCGACCGCCGAGTCGCTGAGCTGTTCGGTCGGGTCGATGGACTCGGTCGCATCGGAGTCGGCGTTACAACGAGACGAGTCCGGAATCGGCGTCGGTAACGAGAAGTGGGGGATGGTCATCGACTTACAGAAGTGTGTCGGGTGTGACTCGTGTACGGTCGCGTGTAAGGCCGAGAACCGCACGCCTCCGGGCGTCTCGTACAACGTCGTCATGGAAGAAGAACACGGCGAGTTCCCCAACGTCACGCGGACGAACGTCCCCCGCCCCTGCATGCAGTGTGAGAATCCTCCGTGCGTACAGGTCTGCCCGGTCTCGGCGACGTACTCGATGGACGACGGCGTGGTAAACATCGACTACGACCGGTGTATCGGCTGTCGGTACTGTATCATTGCGTGCCCGTACGGGGCCCGGTACTTTGATTTCGGTGACAACTACGACGACGAAGTCGACGAGGCCGGGGAGGTCACGAGCCCGGAGTACGGCGTCGACCGGGGCAAGCGGACCGAGGGCGACTCACCGATCGGGAACGTTCGAAAGTGCAGTTTCTGTACGCACCGCCTCGAGCGTGGTGAGGAGCCCGCCTGTGTCGAGACGTGTATCGGCGATGCACGGAACATGGGCGACCTCAACGACCCCGAGAGTGACGTGTCACAGATGGCCGAATCGACCAGAGCGATGCAGCTGAAAGAGGCGGAAGGGACCGACCCCAACGTCTACTACCTCAAGTGAACCCATGGCAACAAAACACACTGCGTTCGAATTCTCGCCCGGCTTCGAAGACGGGCGGCTTCGCGTCGCGTGGTACGCCTTCGTCGGCCTGCTCGTGGCTGGCGGTGCCTACGCCGCTTACCTGCGGCTGACACAGGGAATGGCAAGCACCAACCTCACGAGCATCGTCCCGTGGGGAGCGTGGGTCGCCTTCTACATTTACTTCGTCGGCCTCTCTGCGGGGGCCTTCCTCGTGAGCACGCTGGCGAACGTCTTCGACGTGGGTAAGATGCACCGGATCGATCGCGACGCCCTCTTCGCCGCGATAATCAGTATGGCCGTCGCTCTGCTGTTCGTCTGGATCGACCTCGGCCGGATGGACCGGATGTACTACCCGTTCATCTGGCGGCAGTTCACCTCGGCGCTCTCGTGGGAGGTACACGCGTACGTGGCGTACATCGGCATCCTCGTCACGGAGCTGTACTTCTCGATGCGGATCGACCTCGCACAGCTCGCAACCGAGCTCGAGGGGCCCCGCGCGAAGCTCTATGAGCTACTCACGCTCGGCCGGACCGACACGAGTGACGCCTCGCGAGCGTTCGACACTCGCTGGCTCAAACGGGCCGGCATGGTCGGCATTCCACTGGCAATCTTCACCGTCCACGGCGGCACGGGTGTGCTGTTTGCGGTCTCGAAGGCGCGGCCGTATTGGAACAGCGGGCTGTTCCCAGTGATATTCATCATCTCGGCACTGTTGAGCGGAACCGCACTGGTGATGATGCTGTACGTGCTGCGAACGCGCCTATTCGACGGTGAGCGAGTAGATGCCGACCTGCTCGAACAGCTCGCACAGCTGCTCATCGCGTTCATCGTCATCGACGTTGCGCTCACCGCAGTCGAGGGGCTCATCGCGTTCAGCAGCCTCCATCCGCACGAGGTCGAGACGTGGCTTATCGTGCTGTTCGGTGAGATGTCGTGGTCGTTCTGGTGGTTCATGGTCGGGTGCAGCTGGGTGTTCCCGATGGTGTTGTTGAGCAAACGGTCGTGGCGCCGGAGTCCACCGATCATGACGTTCGCCGGCTTGCTTGTCGTGATCGGCGTCGTCGCCGTCAGATTCAACATCGTGATTCCAGCACAGATTCTCCCCGTGATGGAGGGACTCCCACACGGGTCGTACTTCCCGACGCTCGTCGAGTGGGCGACGAGCTTCGGTATCATCGGCGTCGGCCTGCTGCTTTTCACCATCGGTGCAGAGCTGCTTCCGCTGACGCCACTCACAGGAGGTGACCACGAATGAGCACTGACGACGGAAACGACGGAACGGGCGTATCACGACGTGACTTTTTCAAGGCCGCGGGGAGCATCGGAGTGGTCGCGGCCGCAAGCGGTGCGGCCGTCGACGCCGACATCAGCGACCTGTGGACAGACGACACGAACCACTACGTGGGCGATGACTACGGCGAGTACGGCGCCGAGGACGTCATCCACACGACCTGCGGACAGTGTAACACGTTCTGTCCGATCAAGGTGCGACTCGACGAGGGCAGCGGTACCGGTGAGTACAGTTCACTCGTGCGGAAGCTCGCCGGAAATCCGTATTCGTTCTTGACTACCCAGCCGTTCGCACAGGTGCCCTACGAGAGCGACCCCGAGGCAGTCGCGACCGGCGACCTCGAGGGAACCGGTGACGTCGCCGACGACCGCTGGTCGCTCTCTGGGGGCCGGATCTGTCTGAAAGGGCAGGCCGGCATCCAGACAGCCTTCGACAGCTACCGGGTCCGCAAGCCGATGAAACGCGTCGGGCCGCGCGGCTCTGGCGAGTGGAAGACGATCTCGTGGGAGGAAGCGATCGCGGCTATCGTCGGCGGAGACGACGAGCTCGGTCACGACGGACTTGAGTCGATGTGGGGGTACGCGCCCGAAGATGCCGTCATGAGCGACTGGGAGGCCGTCCAAGACGGCGAGATGACACAGTCAGCGTTCGACGAGAAGTGGGGCGACGACCTCATCGACACCGATCATCCGGATCTCGGCCCGAAAGCCAACCAGATCGTCGACGTGGGTGGCTTCCGACGGAACTTCATCCGGAGTCGGCTCTGGCACCAGGGGATCGGATCGGTGAACAGCATCCATCACGCCGGCGTCTGTGGCGTCTCGAGTGTTATGGGGAACGTCCGCTCACACGACGCGACAAAGAAGCGGCAGTACCCGGACGTCGAGAACTGTGAGTACCTCCTCGTGTGGGGGACCAACCCGATGGTTGCCAATAAGGGACCGACGTGGCTCGCACCGAAGCTGACGAACGCCATCCAAGACGGGATGCGGATGGACGTGGTCGACCCGCGCCTGTCGAAAACCGCAGAAAAGGCCGACACGTGGGTGCCCGTCGAACCCGGCGCGGATGGGGCACTCGCGCTCGGGATGGCGCGGTGGATCCTCGAGCACAACCGACACGACGTCGGGTACCTCCAGAACCCCGCCGAGTCGGCCGCGGCGGACGACGACGAGCCGACGTGGAGCGACGCGACACACCTCGTGCTCGTCGACGAGGAGGCGAGACCGAAGGCGCGAGCCGCAGACCTCGGGCTAGTCGCTGCCGACGCAGAGACGGCCGACGACTACGTTGTCGTCGACGCCGACTCGGGTGACCCCCGTCCGGCCAGCGAGGTCGACACGGCGGTGCTCGACGTCGATGTGCGCGTCGGCGGCACTCCCGTCCGCAGCGCCTGGAGCCTCTACCGTGAGCGCGTTTACGAACACACCGTCGAGGAGTACGCGGAGATGGCCGGGGTGCCGGCCGAACAGGTCGCCGAGCTCGCCGACGAGTTCACGAGCCACGGCAAGCGCGCCGCGATCATGCAGTACCGCGGGCCGGCCAAACACGGTAACGGCTTCTACAGTACGCGGGCGATCGCCACGCTCCAACACCTCATCGGCAACTACGACTGGAAGGGCGGACAGATCACGCCATACGCGGGCTTTGCCACCACGAGCGGCCGCTATGACCTCGCAACTGTCCCCGACGCCAACCAGTCGTGGGGGATCCCGATCCTCCGCGGTGGAGTGAACTACGAGGAGACGACGCTGTTCGAGCGCGACGGCGGCTACCCAGCAAAGCGGCCGTGGTTCCCTGTTGCCCCGCCACAGGCGACCCAGGAGCTCTACGGTAGCGCCAAGGACGCGTACCCGTACGGCGTCGAGGCGCTGTTCATCCGGCCGTACTCGAACAACCACGTGATGGCGGCCGCCGGCGGCGACAAGATACCGCCGATCCTCGAGGACACCGACGCCATCCCGCTCATCGTCGCCTCGGACACGGTCATCGGCGAGACGAGTCAGTACGCCGATTACATCCTGCCGGAGCCGACATATCTAGAACGGTGGGAGAACTTCGGGACGTACCCGAACAAGCGGCTGGCAGACGAGAAGATCAGCCAGCCGGCAATCTCGGTCGTGCCGGACGCTCGGCCGTTCGAAGACGTGTTGATCGACCTGTGGAAAGAACTGGATCTCCCGGGTGTCGGCGAAGACGCGATCGTCGATGCGGAGGGGACTGCGTGGCCACTCGATCAGGCCGAGGACTTCTACGTGAAGCTGGCGGCGAACATCGCGTACGACCGCGATCCAGTGCCCGATGCGAGCGCCGAAGAACGGCGGATCTTCCGTAAGAGCCACGAGCAAGGGCTCGGTGATGCGTTCGACCTAAAGCGGTGGCAAGCAGCGGTCACGGACGAGGAGTGGGCGAAAGTAGTCACCGTGTTGAATCGTGGTGGGCGCTTCGAGGAGCCCGCAGACGACTACGAACGCGAGTTCACAGAGAACGGACACGACTACGACTACGCCGAGCGCGCAGACGGCTCGAACGCCTACGAGGGCGAGCATATGCGCTACAAACTCGAGTCGCGCGTCGACTTCTACAGCGAGGCCGTCCCGACGGGCAAACACTCGTACACGGGCGAGCGATTCGACCCGCTCCCACGCGTCGACGATGTCGAGCACTACGACGGGACGGTCCAGGCACCGGTTGGCGAAGCGCCAGACGACGGGCTGCCGCTCCGGCTGATCAACTGGAAGCCGCGCAACCAGGGGATGCACCGTACCCAAAACAGCCCGTGGCTCCGCGAGACGCGCCCGGAGAACCCGGTGTGGATCAATCCCCAGGACGCCGAGACGCGCGGCATCGAGAACGGTGACGACATCGCCATCGACGCCGGGCGGCGGACCGTCGAGGGCGTCGCGATGGTCACCGGCGGCATCCGCCCTGGGGTCGTCGGCGCGATGTGGGGCTGGGGACGGACCGCAAACGGTGCGACCGCGGAGACGATCGACGGTGAGACGCGTGAGCCCACCGAGGTCGACGGCCACAGCCAGTACCGGTTCGATGTGCCGATGCACGAGGAGGCCGGATACGCCAAGGGTCGTGACGCTGGCTTCGCGATCAACCACATTCAGCCACTCGACAACGCGCTCGGCGACACGGGCCTCTCGGACCTCGTCGGGGGGAGCAACGCCCAGTACGACGCCTTCGTCGAGGTGGAGCGGCTGTGAGTCGCTCCTCGGACGGCGATGGACGGCCAGTCAGCGGCGACCCGCCGCCGGACGACCGCTCGATGGCGGACGCACGGGCCCGTGTCTACGGCCTGCTCGCGGCCACCTTCGACGGAGCGACGACGACCATCGCCCGCGCACTCGAGGAAAGAGCCTACGTGTCGCTTGCGGAGGCGTTTCCCGTGTCTGTCGATACCGATGCGCTGTGCGGGTTTGGCGCGGACGATGCGGTCGATGCCGACGCGCTAGCGATCGGCTACGATAATCTCTTCGTCGTCCCCGGTGACCACTACGTACCGCCGTTTGCCTCGGCACACGCCGTCGACCCGAGCGAGACGTTCAAATCGGATTCACGACACCACACGGCCGGTGAGGCAGGCGAACTGCTCGGGGACCCGGCCGCCGAGATGGCAACACTGTACGCTGCGGCGGGCTTCGAGCCCGAACGCGGGGACGGCATCCCGGACCACCTCGCCGCGCAGTTCGAGTTCATGCGCGCGCTCTGTGAACGCGAGGCGGCGCTGCTCGAGCATGAGTCTGGCGACGACACCGATACAGAGGGCCTCGACCGCGTCCGGGAGCTCCAGGCGCACACGCTCGCACAGCTCGGCTGGCTCGATCAGTTCGAAACGACCGTCTCCACGCGCGACACCGTCGAGGGCGTCTTCGCGGGACTCGCTCGACTCGCGCGCACGTTCGCCGCGTGGGACGCCCGCGACGGCGTTCACGCCGACCCGCCGACGGCAGACGACGTCACCACCGACTAACCACATGTCTCCACACGACTCACCCACAGCCGAACTTCGCGATCGACTCAGCGCCGTCGAGGATCCGGCGCTTGGCACCGACATCATCACCGCCGGACTCGTCACCGACCTCTCGGTCGAGGGTGACACAGCCGCAGTCGAGCTCGCGCTCGGCGCGCCGTATGCGCCGGATGAGCGGGCGATCGCCGATCAGGTTCGATCGGCCATCGACGCGCTCGGTCTTGAGCCGGAGCTCTCAGCGAGCGTACCGCGGTTCGACGAGGCCGAGGCGTCTGTTCTCCCCGGCGTCCGGAATGTCATCGCTGTCGCGTCCGGTAAGGGCGGGGTTGGCAAAAGCACCGTCGCGGTCAACCTCGCTGCCGGACTCAAAGCGCGTGGCGCCTCAGTCGGCCTCTTCGACGCCGACGTGTACGGACCGAACGTCCCGCGGATGCTCGGCACCGACGACGACACCGAGGTGACGACCGTCGACGATGACGACAAGATCGTCCCGCCGACGGCCCACGGGCTCGAGCTCATGAGCGTTGGACTGCTCATCGACGACGACGACCCGGTCGTCTGGCGCGGTCCAGTAGCGCAGAACACGCTCACCGAGCTCTTCACCGACGTCTCGTGGGGCGTGCTCGATTACCTCATCATCGACCTCCCGCCGGGAACCGGCGATGTCCCGCTGACCGTCCTTCAGCACCTTCCCGTGACGGGAACCGTCATCGTCACGACGCCGCAGTCAGTCGCGGTCGACGACGCCCGCCGCGGGATTCAGTTGTTCGCCGAGTACGACGCGAACGTGTTGGGGGTCGTCGAGAACATGAGTGCGTTTGTCTGTCCAGACTGCGGGAGCACCCACGACATCTTCGGCGAGGACGGTGGGAGTGGCCTCGCGGACGCGGTCGACGTTCCGTTCCTCGGTGCGCTGCCGCTTGACCCAGCGGTCAGGGCTGGCGCTGACGACGGCGAACCGATCGTCACGCGAGCCGGCAGTAGCGAAGCCGCCGATGCCTTCGAGACGCTCGCCGGAACGGTCGCGAACAAGGTCGGCGTGCTCCGTCGACACCACCAGCAGACGGCGACGAGCCAGAGCGACTGACCGTTCGATGACCGCGCCAGGGGCAGTGTTGCCGGCCAATGACCACGATATTCGCGGTGTCGTACTCGCTGGGGGACGAAGCCGACGGTTTGGCGATCGGGACAAAGCACTCGCTCGATTTGACGGGCGCACCCTCGTGAGCCGAGCGGTTGACGCCGTCGCGCCGCTCAACGTTGACCCGCCGTTCGTCGCCGTTGGCACCGCCTCACGCCGAGCACTCCTTGGGTCGGGAATCGACCGACCGGTGGAGTACGTGTTCGACCCGCCGGAGACGAAAGGGCCCGTCGGCGGCATCCTCGCTGCAGCACGCGTCACCAAGACGGATCGACTCGCTGTCGTCGGCTGTGACATGCCGCTTGCCACGACCGAGGCGATCCGGTGGCTCGCCGGGGAATCAACCGACGCCGACGCGGTCGTGCCGGTCGACGAGCAGGGGCAGCTCCAGCCGGTGTTCGCCGTCTACCGCACCGCAGCAATCACCGCAGCCGAGAACCGGCTGACGAATGCGGCGCTTTTCGGCCTCCTCGACGAGCTCGACGTACACCGTGTCCCTGTCGAGTCTGCACCCGCCGAGCTCAGAGTCGACCGGGCGCTCACGAACGTGAACACTCCTGTGGACCTCAAGCGACTCCGCGAGCGAAGCGATTCGAGCGGGTGACGCCGATGCGGGCGTCGACACGAGCGACGGCGATTCACCGGCGGGTGGCTCAACCGCGTGTGTACCACGGCTGCACACACGACGATGTGTTATATTGAACCACACACTGAATCGCTTATGAACGAGTCCGTGTCGTGTCCGGACTGTGGTGTCGAGACAGACGCTGCTAACGACCTCGAATCTGGACCGACCGTGCCGGCGATCGAGACGGACGACGACGGGACGATCTCGCTGTGCGGGAGTCGGGACCGCTTTGTTTATCGGAACTGTCGGGCGACACTCGGTGTCTCTCGGTGAGTTGCGACGAAAGGTGCGGTGTCCGGGCCACACGCGCTCAGGCGGGTGTTTCCACCATCGAAGTGCTCGGCCACCGTCGACCGGAATGAGCCTCAAATGATCGTCGGCACTCCCGTGTTCGCTCTTAGCGTCGTCTTGCTCATCGCGGCCGCAGGAGCGGTCAACGGGATCGCGGGCTTCGGCTTCGCCGTCGTGGGAACGATGGTACTCGCCGCGGCGCTTGACCCCGCGACAGCGGTGGCGTTCATGATCCTCCCGATGTTCGCAGTGAACGTCGCGCTTGTCGGGGACCTCTCGAGGAACGAGTTGCGTCACTGTGGGCGTCGATTCGCGCCGCTTCTCGTCGCCGGATTGATCGGCACTATCGTCGGAATGGTGCTGCTTGACCGACTGCCGGCAGCACCCGTGCGGGTCCTGCTCGGCGTGGTCTCGCTTGGATTCGTCGCCACGGCCCAACGCGCCGTTCGACTCCCGACGCTCTCGCGGGCTAGAGACCGCTGTGTCGTCGAGACGCCGCTCGCGATGGCGGCCGTCGGGCTTGGCTCCGGGATCCTCTTCGGCGCAACGAACGTCGGAGTGCAGTTTGTCGCGTTCGTCCGGAGCTGTGACCTCTCACACGGGCTCTTCGTCGGCGTTGTCGCGCTCGTGTTCGTCGGCATCAATGGGCTCCGCGTCGCCGCGGCGGGGGCGCTCGGACTCTACCCGAATCTTGGGCTCCTGCTTGCCTCTATCGGTGCGATCGTCCCCGCGGTCGCGGGCGTCGCGGTCGGCACGCGCCTCCGACCGCGGATACCCCGTCGGGTGCGACGGAGAGTGGTGCTCGGCCTGTTGACGCTTATCGGGGGGAGACTGGTCCTCGGCGGACTCGGGGTCCTCTGAGCCCCTCTCGCGACGACGTCGCCGTCTCGCTGGTCGCGACCGCCGGGGCACAAACGGTTTACTCCGGCGGGTGAGAGTGTCGTGTATGTCCCGAACCGGAGCGGCGTACCTGGTCGAAGCGCTCGCGGAGTACGGGGTGACCCGCGTCTTCGGAAACCCGGGGACCACGGAGCTCCCGACCGTCCAGGCGGTCGCAGAGAGCCCGCTTGAGTACGTCCTCGCCCTCCACGAGGACGTCGCGGTGGGGATGGCGGCCGGCTACGCCACGACCCGGCGGTACCACGCCCACCACGACGAGCGCGTGTCCCCGCTCGCGGTCACGAACCTCCACGTCGCCCCCGGCCTCGCCCACGGACTGAGTAACGTCATCGGTGCCGCCTTCACCGGGGCCCCGGTGCTCGTCACGGCCGGAAACTACCAGACCGACTTCCAACACGAAGAGCCGATCCTCCACGGCGACCTCGAGGCGATCGTCGACCAGTACACGAAGTGGAGCGCGTCGATTCCGTCCGTTGACGCGCTACCGGCAATGCTGCGACGGGCGGCGAGACAGGCGCTCACACCGCCGACCGGACCGGTGTTCTTGGAGCTTCCGGTGGACGTTATGACCGCGACGACGGACGCACCCGTCGAGCGACTCGGACCGATTCCGGACGCAGGTCGTGGCGACCCCGAGGCGGTTGCGGCCGCGGCGTCGCTTCTCGTCGATGCCGACGAGCCCGTGATGGTGATCGGTGATGACGTCGCTCGGTCGGGCCCCGACGCCGTCCAGGCGGCTGTCGACCTCGCCGAGACGGCGGGGATACGTGTCCACGGCGAGTACATCACCGCCGAGTCGAACTTCCCGACCGACCACGCGCTCTGGGGTGGCACCGTGCCAGGCGCAGAGTCGGGGTTCCGCGAGACGGTCGACGGCGAGACGGTCTGTTTCGTCGGCTGTGGGTCAGCAACGACGTCGCTCGCACACGAGACCGATCTCCTCGCCGACGCAACGATCGTACAGATAGGACCGAACGGCTGGGAACTGGGCAAGAACTGGCCCGCAGACGCCTCGGTGCTTGGTGACCCCGGACACGTGCTTACGGAACTTGTCGAACTCGTCGACGAGTCGCTCACGGCAGCCACACAGGAGCGTCGACGAGAACGCGCCCGCGAGGCGGCCGCCGCCCAGTGGGAGTCGCGCCGACCGGCCGACCCGGACCCATCCGACCCGCGTGCCTCGAAGGGAGAACTGGGTGCCGCAATGGGCGAGGCGGCCGCGGACGCGCTCGTGGTCAGCGAAGGCGTCACCTCCGGGGCGGCCGTGCGGTGGCACCTGCCGTTGGGGCCCGAACAGTGGATCTCGACGAAGAGCGGCGGATTGGGGTACGGCCTCCCGGCGGCGATTGGGGCTGCGATGGCGGAGGCCGAGCGGCCAGACCCGCGCGACGTAGTCGGCTTCATCGGCGACGGGTCGTACCTGTACTATCCGCAGGCGATTTACTCGGCGGTGCGTCACGACGTGGACCTGACGGTAGTCGTCGCCGACAATCAGAACTATCGCATCCTGAAGGACAACACGCTCCGCGTGCTCGGCGGCGAGGAGCCCGATCACGACTTCGACGCGATGGAGTTTGACCCGCCAGCGGCGATCGCCGACGGCGCCGAAAGCTACGGGGCGACAGCCCACCTCGTCGACTCGCCGGATGAGATCGCAGACGCGATAGCTGCCGGACGCGGTCAAGACGGTCCGACCGTCCTCGACGTACTGATCCACGACTGAGCGACCCGAGACGCGATACGAGCGCGAACATTCGTGTGTCTCGTCGCTAGTTTTAGATGGGCGGTTACTGCACTGTGGGTATGGTATCTATCGATCCTAACCGGCTCGAGTCCTCGTTCGAGGCGTACTCGGCGATTGGGCGCACGGAGAACGACGGTCTCCACCGACTGGCATTGTCGGAGGCCGACGCCCGCATCAGAGATCGATTCGTCACCGATCTCGAAGCGCTTGACCTCGCGGTGCGCGTCGACGAGGTTGGAAACATATTCGGTCGACGCGAGGGGGCCGACCCCGACGCAGCACCCGTGCTGATCGGCTCCCATCTCGACTCACAGCCCTACGGCGGCCGGTTCGACGGCCAGCTCGGGGTCCTCTCGGCGCTCGAAACACTTCGGGCGTTCGCCGACGCCGACATCGACCACGAGCGACCGATCGAGATCGTAAACTGGACCAACGAAGAAGGGTCGCGGTTCAAACCGGCGCTCATGGGAAGCGGGGCATTCACCGGGCAGCTCGACACAGCTGAGGTGCTTGAGACGACAGACGCGGACGGTGTGTCGGTCGCCGAGGCGCTCGCCGAAATCGGCTACGACGGCGACGAGCCCGCGGAGCCACAGGAGCCGTACCACGCGGCGCTTGAGCTCCACGTCGAACAAGGGCCAAAACTCGAGGAAGCCGGCCGCTCCGTTGGTATCGTTGAGGGAGTCCTCGGGATGGCGTGGCTCGAGGTCACCGTTCACGGCGACGCCGACCACGCCGGGCCGTCGCCCACGCACGCGCGTCGCGATGCCCTCGTCGCTGCCGCCGACGTCGTGAGCGCGGTCAGACGGCTCTCGAACCGGGCCGCAGCTGACGTCGTCACCACCGTTGGCGAGTTCGAGGTGTCGCCGGGGTCCATAAACGTCATCCCCGACACGGTCCGGTTCACCGTTGACGTCCGGAGCTACGACGACGCGGTCGTTGGCGAGCTCGTCGACCACGTCGAACGCGAGGTAGAAAACGCCTGTGCGCGGGAGGGCGTGGCGTACGACCTCGAAGAGATCTGGCGCATTCCACACACCGAGTTCTCCTCGAGCGTCGCCAACACCGCCCTCGACGCGGCCGCGGCCGTCGGGGCGTCCCACCAGCCGATGGTGAGCGGTGCGGGCCACGACGCAACCTACCTCAACGAGTTGACCGAGACGGCGATGCTTTTCGTCCCCAGCGTCGACGGCAAGACACACAACGAGGCCGAGTACACGGCGTGGCCAGACGTTGTCGAGGGTGCCCATGTGTTCGCCGAGACCGTCTCGCGGCTGGTGGACGCCGGCGACTGAGCGCCAGTAGGCGCCCCGTTACGAGCAGGCGCCACGTCGCCAGCAGGCGCCCCATTACGAGCAGGCGCCCCGTCGCCAGCAGACACCCGGTTGCTGACGGTCACCGCCGGCGCGGGGAGCACGGCAACATCACCGCCGTGATCGCGAACCCGAGACCGGGTCCATCGAGAACGCAGACGCAACTCCCGAAACCGCCGTTCGATCGGGCGCGCGGTCATCACGGTTTTGCCGGGGTAGGCCGTACAAAGAGGTATGCCTCGAACTGCGGTCATCGCTGGTGTCGGTCCGGGACTGGGAGAATCGCTCGCGCGACGACTGGCTGCTGAGGGGTGTCGTGTCGCACTGTTCGCCCGCTCCGAGACGTACCTCGAGGAGCTTGCGGCTGACCTACCGGAGCCCGGCGAGGGGCTCGCCGTGCCGACCGACCTCACCGACGTCGACGCGGTGCGGTCGTCTTTCGAGACGGTCCGAGCGGAGCTCGGCCCTGTCGACGTGTTGATCAACCACGCCAGCAGCGCCGCGTGGAAGGGGCTCATGGACGCGAGCGTCGCGGAGTTTGAGCGGTCGTGGGCGGTCGGGGTTCGCGGGCCGTTCGTCTGCACGCAGGAGGCGGTCGAGGACATGCTCGAGACGGGCGGCGGCACGGTGATCTTCACCGGCGCAACCTCGGCGGTGCGGAGTCTTGGCGGCGCCGTCGGGTTCACCGCCGCGAAGTTCGCCGCGCGAGGGATGGCGATGGACGTCGCCCAAGAGTTCGGCGGTGACGGCATCCACGTCGCACACGTCGTTCTCGACGGCCAGATCGACACGCC
>Ga0209945_1000090_pt1 | contig 29716 bp, 28 predicted proteins | sample SalPonR2_A_D2_MG_FD_185703 | JGI IMG/M metagenome (GOLD analysis project Ga0209945, IMG submission 185703) | Salt pond soil microbial communities from South San Francisco under conditions of wetland restoration - Salt Pond MetaG R2_A_D2_MG... ...
GGTCCCCGTAGCGCCGGGCGAGGAGCGCTCGGCGGGGCGTCGAGGCGGCGTCCGCGTCCGCGTCGGCGACGTGGTCGACGGTGTACACCGCGAAGGTGACGAGACCGACCACGAGCGGAGCGACAGTGAGGCCGACGCCCAGCAGGGCGGTCGCGATGAGCGTCTCGACGGCCGCGACGAGCGCGATGAACGGCGCGCCCGCCGCGAAGGCCCTGAGGAGGCCCGCGGCGTCGACGCCCGTCGGCGCCGAGTCGAGCGGTTCGCCTGCGGGGGGCGCGGCCTCATGTCGCGCCGGGGCGTCCGAAGCCGACGCGGACGGCGACGGATCGGACGCGGGCGGTCGGGAGCGATTCAGCGATTCGGTGCCGTCGAGTGGCTCTGACGGCGGATCTGTGTTTTCTGCCATGGGTCGAAGCCGGCGCGCCGCCGATCGGCGTCACCCGCCGTCAGCCACTCGAACCGCCGAACGTATCTATTCACCTGTAAACGTGTTAAATGAATGTAGTATATTAGTAGGTTTAAATCCCGTTCGGAGTTACTCTTGTCGCGTCGCCGGGCGACCGTTACGCGGCCGCCGGACGCGTCCGCTGCGATCCGGGTCCGTTGTTCCCCCTTCAGTACGCTTTTGGGGCGAGCGGCGCATCGTGTGGGTATGGACGGAACCTTCGATCACGTGATGATCCGCGTCGAGGACTTAGCGGCGAGCCTCGACTGGTATCAGACGCACTTAAACTACGAGGAGAAGGGTCGCTGGGAGGCCGACACGTTCACCAACGTCTTCCTCGGTCCCGAGGAGATGCACGACGACGGCGCGATGTTGGAGCTCACCTACAACCACGACGACCGCACGTACGACGTGGGCGACGCGTGGGGCCACATCGCCGTGCGCGTCCCGGAAGACGCCTTACAGGAGTCGTACGACGAGCTGATGGCGGAGGGCGTCGACGACTACCGCGACCCCGACTCGTGCGGGAACCGCTACGCGTTCGTCAAGGACCCGGACGGTCACGAAATCGAGATTGTCAAGCGCGACTACGGCGCGAAGTGGAGCATCGACCACACGATGATCCGCGTCGAGGACGCCGACGAGGCGCTCGGCTACTGGACCCGCAAGTTCGAGTACGCGGAGCAGCCGAGCGGCCGCTGGGAGGCCGACTCCTTCTCGAACTACTTCATGGCGCCCGAGGCGGCCCCGAAAGAGGCGATGAAACTGGAGCTCACCTACAACTACGACGGCCGCGAGTACGCGATGGGCGACGCGTGGGGCCACCTCGCCGTGCGCGTCGACGACCTCGACGAGGCGTGGGACACCCTGTTGACCCGCGAGGCGCTCGACTACCGCGATCCGGAGTCGTGTGACCACAACTACGCGTTCACGAAAGACCAGGACGGCCACGAGGTCGAACTGGTCACCCGCGACTGACCGCGCTCACGGCGCCCGACCCGCCGGTGCCGGCCGCGTCCCGCTGCTGTCTTTTTAAACCAGAACCCGTCCCGCTCGTAGCGCCCGCGCTCACCCGTCTTCCGACCGCGCCGCCGACACCACGCCCGTGATCTCGAACCGGGCGCCGCCCCCCGTCCCGTCGGTAATCCCGATCGACCACCCGTGAGCCGTCACCACCTGTTCGACGATGCGCAGACCGAAGCCGGTTCCCTCCCGCGAGGTCGAGTAGCCGGCGTCGAACACGTCCTCACGGGACTCCGCCGGGATCCCCGGCCCGTCGTCCTCGACGAAGAACCCCGCCTCGTCCGCCGGCGAACCGGCGGCGTCGGCGTCCCCGTCACCGAGCGCGCCGACCCTGATCGCCACGTCGCTTCCGCCGTGATCGAGCGCGTTTCGCACCAGATTTTCGAGGACCTGTCTGAAGCGAGTCTCGTCGGCCTGGAACCGCAGATCGCTCTCGACGGTCAGCGACGCGTCGCCGGTCTCGACGGTCTCCCAGCACGATTCGACCAACTCGGAGAGTTGGACCGGCTGCGTCTCCCGGACCTGTTCGCCCTCGCGGGCGAGCCGCAACAGGTCGGAGATGAGCGTCTCCATGCGCTCGTGTGCCCGCGAGACCGCGTCGAGGTGCTCGCTCTCGCAGTCGGCCGCGGCGAGTTCGGTCCGCCCCTGCGCCACGTTGAGCGGGTTCCGGAGGTCGTGTGACACGACGCTCGCGAACTCCTCTAACCGGTCGTTCTGCCGCTCTAACTTCTCGCTCCGGTCGTGAAGGCGGCTGGTTCGCGCCGTCGCGTTGAGCGCCGTCTCCGCCGCGGTCGCGAGGATTCGCGCGAGGTGTTCGTCGGTCCCGTCGAACACGCCGGGATCGGTCTCGCCGATGGCGATGGTCCCGTGGTCGCCGACGGGGAGGATCATCAGGCTCCGGAGCCCCGTCCCGTTGTCGACCGCCTCGGTGGCCTCGATGTCGTAGTACACTTCGGCCTCGCCCGACTCGTACGCCGCCCAGTTGAGGCTCCCGTCCTCCGGCGTGAACACCGTCCGCTCGGGGAGGATCTCCGCGACCCCGTCGGAGATGGCGACGGGGACGAGCCCGTCGACGTCCTCGTCGTAGAGCCGGACGGTGACCACGGAAAAGCCCAACACTCCTTCCGCGGCCTCAACCACGAGGTCGGCGATCTCCGCCGGGGACTCCGCCTGAATCAGCCGCCGAGTCGCGTCGTGGATCTGCTCGACGCTCGTCTCGCGGTCGACTCTGTCGAGCGCGGCCTCCAAGTGGTTCGCGAGGATCTTGGCGATGAGCACCTCGGTCTCGGTGAAACTGTTCGGCTCCGACGACGAGATGACGAACAGCCCGTGGTCGCCGATCGGGTGTAACACGATGCTCTCGGCCGGGGTCTCCTCGTCGAGCTCCTCGTACGCCGACAGCGAGTCGACCACGAGCGCGTCGCTTCCGCGGTACGCGTCCCACGCGACGGCGGCGCGCGTCCCGGCCGGTTCGCCCCGGTCGTAGGTCGGCTGTTCGTCGAAAAACGAGGGGACCGACTCCGCGAGCGCGGCCGGTTCGAGCCGGTCCCCGTCGTCGTCGACGAGGTGGACGCCGCTCAGCCCCGCGCCGATGATCTCGTCTGCGGCGTCGACGGCGATCTGCGTGGTCTCGCTGTAGGTTCGCGCGTAGTTGAGGTCCCGCGTCCACTCGCGGAGCCGCGACAGTTTCTGCTCGCGGTCCTTCCGCTCGGAGATGTCGCGAGTGTTGATCACGAACCCGCTGACCCCGTAGTCGTCGAGGCGGTTGCTCCCGACCGACTCGACCCACACGTAGCCCCCGTCTGCGTCCGCCAGTCGGTACTCGACGGTCGGATTCATCACTTCGCCGGCGAGCGATCGCGAGAACCGCTCGACGACGCGTTCGCGGTCGTCAGGGTGGACGTACGAGAACGCGTACTCGCCGATCAGCTCGTCCGGGTCGAAGCCGAGGAGTCGCTCGACGGAGGGGCTCGCGTACTGGAACGCCCCGTTCGCGTCGAGCGCCGTGACGATGTCGCTCGACCGCTCGACGAACGCCTGATGTCGCTCAAGATCCGTCACGTCGCGCATGACGCCGACGAGTCGGCGGTTCCCGTCCTCCTCGAACTCGCCGAACGAGACCGAGAGCGCGAACTCGGTCCCGTTTCGGTGTTTCCCCGGTAACTCGATCCGCGACCAGTCCATCGTTCGCTCGCCGGTCTCGAAGTATCGCCCGAGCGCCCTGCGGTGTGCGTCGTGTTCGCGGTCGGGCATCAGCTTCGCCAACGGCTCGCCTTCCAACTCCGCGGGCTCGTACCCGAAGAGGCGCTCGACCGCCGGGTTCGCGAACCGGATCCGGCTGTCGGTGTCGATGGTCACGATCGCGTCCATCGAGTGGTCGGTGATCGCACGCAGGTGCGACTGCGTCCGGTCGGCCTCGCGCTCGATCCGACGCTTCTCGACGGCCTCGACGACGCGGTTCGCCAGGATCTCGTACTGCTCGGTGCCGCCGCCCTTCTGTAGGTAGTCCGTCACGCCCGACGATATCGCCTCGCTGGCGACCGACTCCGACCCCTTCCCGGTGTAGAGAATGAAGGGGATGTCCGCGTCGCGCTCGCGGACCGACTCCAAGAACTCGATACCGGTTCCGCCCGGCATGTCGTGGTCCGAGATGACACAGTCGATGGCGTCGTCGCCGGCGAGACGGTCGAGCCCCTCCTCGGCGCTCTGGGCAGTTTCGACCGTGATTCGCGAGTCTTCACGCTCCAGGAACGACGCGGTGAGATCCGAGAGGTCCGGATCGTCGTCGACGTGGAGGACTCGGATCGGTTCACTCATCGAGTCACGGTACTCGTGACGGTGCAATAACCGTTTGGACCGCCGGAAACGAGGCAGTTCGTCGGTCTGTCACTTCGAAAATCGCGTGACCGCCGAACCGGCTCCCGCCCGCTACTCGTCGTCGGCCGGTCGAAAGGCGACGAGCGAGTCGCCGTCGCCCCCGCGCTCCTCGACGGTTGCCGTCAGCCGGTCGCCGACCGCGACGGCGTCGGCTGCGGGGTCGATCCCGCGGACGATCCCCGTGAGCCGGACCGGGCCGAAGTCGGCGATGGCGGTGACGTACGGGGTGTCGGCCGCGAAGCGCGGCCCGGCGACGTGGACGACGCTCCGGGTCTCGACCGTCCCCGTCTCGGCGAGCGGTTCCGCCGTGAGCGAGTCGGCCCCGCACTCCGGACACACGCGGCGCGGCGGGAGCGACCCGTGGCCGTCCGGACAGACGAGGGCGTACCCCTCGCCGTCCGCGAGCGCGTCGAGCCACGCGTCGTGGCCCCCGTTGCGTTCGGGCGCGCTCATTCCGCCACCTCCAGCACGTGGACGACCGCGCTGGCAACCGTCCCGCCCGCGTTGTGGGCGACGCCCACCTCGGCGTCCGCGACGCGCTCGCTGTTCGGGTGGTCGCCGCGCAACAGCCGGGTCAACTCCGCGATCTGTGAGCCCCCGGTTGCGCCGACCGGGTGTCCCTTCGCTTTTAACCCACCCGAGAGGTTCACCGGCAGGTCCCCGTCCGCGGTCGTCAGGCCGTCACGGGCGGCGCCGATCCCCTCGCCGTGGTCGGCGAAGCCGAGCGCCTCGACGGCCAGCACCTCCGCGATGGTGAAACAGTCGTGAACCTCCGCCACGTCGACGTCGGCGGGACCGATATCGGCGTCGGCGTAGGCCGCGGCGGCGGCGTCGGCGGCGGCCGGGGTGCGCGCGAGGAACTCGCGGTCGGCGAGCGCCATCCGGTCGGTCCCCTGTCCGGTCCCCGTCACCGCGACGGGGGCGTCGACGTCGTTGTCGGCGGCGTACTCCGCGGAGACGATCACGAGCGCGCTCGCGCCGTCCGTGATCGGGCAGGCGTCGTAGAGGTGGAGCGGTTCCGCCACCGGCGGGGCGTCGAGCGCCTCCTCGACCGACACCGCCTCGCGGTACTGGGCGTACTCGTTGGGGACCGCGTTGGCGTGGTTCTTCGCGGCGACGTGTGCCAGGTCGCGGCGCGACCCGCCGTACCGGTCGAAGTAGGCGGTCGTCATCAGCGCGTACGCGCCGGGGAACGTCACGCCGGCCCGCACCTCGAACAGGTCGTCGGCGGCGATGGCGAGGCCCTCCGTCACCTCCTCGGTCGGGAGGTTCGTCATGCGCTCCATGCCGCCCGCGAGGACCACGTCGGCCTCGCCCGAGCGCACGGTCCGAACCGCCTCGCGGACGGCGACGCCGGCCGACGCGCAGGCCTCCTCGTAGCGGGTCGACGGGCAGTTCACGCCGGCGGCTTCGGCCATCAGCGGGGCTTGATGGCCCTGATGCTCCGCGAGCGCGCCCATGAAGTTCCCGTAGTTCAACTCGTCTACGTCTTCGCGGGGGACGCCGGCGTCCTCGAACGCGCGCAACGCTGCCGTCGCGAACAGGTCGCGGCCCGTTCGGTCCGGGTGTCTACCGAACTGCGTGAGGCCGACTCCGGCGACGCGTACGTCGGTCATACACGAACGATAATTTGGGACCGGTTTATCAGTGCCGGATGCGGCGGTACGACGCGCCGGGTCGAACCGAAGTCACCCGATGTACCGGAGGTCGTCGTCGGGGACCGCCGGCCCATCTTGCATCTCGCGGATCTTCCCGACGACCTCCTCCATCTCCTCGGCGCGGTCCTCTAGGCTCTCGTAGCCCACGTCGAACTCGAGGCGAGCCGCGAGCACTTCGAGGACGGCGCGGGCGCTCTTCGGGTCCACGAGGTAGCCGCTCGTCTCGCCCATGAGGCAGGCGGCGTCGAAGCCGCGGCGACCGCCGAGACCGAGGACGAGCCCGGAGACGCCGACGATACCGCCGGCCGGCTCGTCGGGGCGGAACTCGACGCCGGCCGACTCCAACTCCTCGATGAGGTCGCCGTCGGAGACCGCGCCGAGGACGGTGTACTCCTCGACGAGTTCGCCGGTCGGCACGCCGCCGAGCGCGAACGCCCGCGTCGCGCCGAACTCCTCGGCGATGTCGAGGAACGTCGTCGTGAGCGTGTAGTGGCCCGCGTTCGAGCCGGCCTGGTGGTCGCCGGTCAACACGAGCAGGTCGGCGCCGTCGGTCTCGACCGCGTGGAACTCGGCGCAGGTCAGCTCCGCGACCCCGTCGCCGTCGACGCTCACCTGCGGCGGGAACTCGGTGGTGTAGACGCGCCGAACCAGTTCGCCGTCGAACTCCTCTAGTAAGTGTTCGGCCGCGAGCTTCCCCACGTGCCCGACGCCCGGCAGCCCCTCGATCAGCACGGGGTCGTCGAGCGTCGGCGTCGCGACCTCGTCGATCTCGATGTCGTCCATACCGGATCCGTCCGGGCGGCGGTCACAAGAGGGTGGCTATTCCGGCGTCGGACGGGGAACTCGTCGAAACGACGGGTCGGACGGGGGAGTCGTCGAAACGGCCGCGAACCGGCCCGCCACCGACGCGCGGTTACGGCTCTCGACGACGCGCCCGGCGGCGATACTCCCCGTAGGGGTCCTCCGGACTGAACGGTGCCGGCGCGCTGTTCGCCGTCGGCCCGTCGCATTCCGGACAGCGGTCGCCGAGCGCGTACACCGGTCGGTCGTGGGTCGTCTCCCAGTTCGCGCAGACGCGGATGTCGGATTTCACAGGTAAAAAGGCGGGCGTTCGCGTCGGTTACTCGTCGTCTTCGTGCCGTTCGCGGTGGAACGCGCCGGTGCCGCCCGTTGCCTCGATGGCCTCGCGAGCGCGTTCGGCGGCGGCCTCGAGCTGGTCCTCGGCCGTCTTGTAGTCGGGCGCGCGGACCTTGATCCGATACTCGGGCGAGCCGACGTAGCCGACTTCGAGGTCGACGCCGTCCGGGATCTCCCCGTTCCCCTCGGCCGCGGAGAGCGCGTCGCGCACGTCGTCGACGCCGTCGGGGGCCGGGGACTCCAGGTCGACGTAGCCGGTCACGTCGACGTACGGGACGGAGACGTTGTCGCGGGCGGCCTCGACGACGGCGTCGAGCGCCTCGTCGTCGATGTCGATGTCGTCGAGCGCCTCCTCGCCGCTGATCGCGGCCGCCTCGAAGGCGTCGTAGAGGGACTCGTACTCGGCGAGCAGCGCGTTGGCGACCGCGGTGTAGCGGTCGTCGTCGACGTCCTCACCGAGCGCGATCAGCATCCAGTTGTCGGCCTTCTGCGAGTTCTTCCAGGCCTGGATCTTGTCTTTGCGCTGGTGTTCGTTGACGTCTTTGATCGAGAGATCGATCTGGTTCGACGACTCGTCGACGTCGAGCACCTTCGCGACGACCGTCTGCCCTTCGCGGACGTGGTCGCGGACGTTCTTGATCCAGCCGGAGGCGACCTCGCTGATGTGACAGAGGCCGCGTTTCTCCTCGTACTCGTCGAGGTCGACGAACACGCCGAAGTCGGCGATCTCGTCGACGTCGCCGACAACCAGTTCGCCGGGTTCGGGCCAGCCGCTGTACTTCATACGGGGTTTGTGAGGCGGTTACCGTGCCTCAACGGTGTCGACGATCTCGCCGTGGAGCTCGGCCTCCCCGCCGGTCGGGGTCGCGAGCGTCGTGCCGCAGACCGCACACGAGACCACGGAGGAGGCTTTGCCGAAGACGATCTGTTCGTTCTCGCAGTCGCCGCAGGCGACGGTGTGGAAGCTTCCCGCCATGTTTACTCCTGGAACGTGAGCCGGCCGGCGCGCCAGCCCTCGCGCATGTGGGCCTTGCCGCAGTCGCCGCAGCGGTACTTCAGGTGGGTCTTCTTGGTCGGCTTGTCGCCACCGGGCACCTTCGAGTACCCGCCGGCGTTGCCGATCGTCGCGAGCGCGCGGCGTCGCTGCCGCGCGTCGCGTTTCATTCCGGTCGCCCGGCCCGATCGAACCTTCTCCACTTCGTGCTCCTGGTGGGAGTCACAGTTGGGACAGTACGTGTTGAAACGACGTGGCATTTCCATGGATATCGACCTTGAGTCGCGGTTCGTCGCCGACGCTTAAAACGGGTTTGGTCTGTGTCCCCGTCGGCAGTCGCCGGCTACTCGGGGGCGTCGGCGCGCCACTCGGCGACCGCCCGGACCGGCGAGCCGTCCGCGTCGCGGAGCCGGAGCGGGAACGCGTAGAGCCGGAACCGCTCGGGCAGTCCGCCGAGTTCACACAGGTTCTCGACGATCGGCAGCGAATCGCTTAACAGGGCGTCGTGAGCGGGCGTGCCGTCGGGCTCGTCGCCGACGGCGTCACCGCCGCCAGCGTCCGACGCGGACGGCGTCGGGTCGGGGCCGAACGTGTCGAGGCCGACGCCGGCGCCCAACTCGCGGCAGCGGGCCGCGGCGCCCGCGCTCAGGTACGGGTGGTCGCGGTAGCGGTCGGTCCCCCAGCGGGCCGCCCACCCGGTTCGGAGCACGAGGAGGTCGGGCGCGTCCTCGCCGGCGTCCTCAGCGTCGAACCGGGTGGGTTCGGGGAGCGCCGCCGGGTCGATCGGCTCCCGCGGGTCCAGCGGGCGGCAGTCGACCAGCATCGCGTCGAAGACGTAGCGTCCGGGGTCGGCCGCGTCGACCGTCTCGCCCTCGGGGAGGGTGTGGCGGGGCGCGTCGACGTGCGTTCCGGCGTGGGTGCCGGTCTGCAGTTCGCTCGTCGCGTACCCGTCCGACTCGTGGGTGGCGTCGGGCGCGAGCGTCACCGCGGGGTCGCCGGGGTACGTCGGCATCCCCGTCTCGATAGGGCGCGAGAGGTCACGGAACACGGGCGAGGGTCGGTCCGCCGGCGGTTAAATCGGTCGCCGGCGCGGTCCGGGAGTCGACCCGATCAGTGCTCGACGAACTCGACGAGGATCCCGCCGGTCGAGCGCGGGTGGAGGAACGCCACCTCGTGGCCCCACGCGCCGGGGCGCGGCGTCTCGTCGACGAGGTCGATACCCCGGTCGCGGGCCCGGTCTAACGCGCCGGCGATGTCGTCGGTGGCGAGCGCGACGTGGTGGATACCCGGCCCCTCGCGGTCGAGGTAGTCGGCGATGGCGCCGCCCTCCGTCGGCTCTAACAGCTCGAAGTAGCCGCCGTCGTCGAGTTCGAGGAAGACCACCGACATCCCGTCGAACGTCTCCTCGTGGGCGACGGGCGCGTCGAGCAGGCCGTCGAACAGTTCCGTCAGGCCGGCGGCGTCGCGCGTCGCCACGCCGACGTGGTCGAATCGCATGGCTGCCGGTTCCGCGGCCGGTAACTTATAAGAACCGAGCGGGCGCCGGCGCGGGCCCTGGCCCCGCCGGTATCCAAAGGTTTGGGTGGCTGCCGACGAAGGTCCGAGCAGACACAGACCAGTGAGCGACTCACAATCCGACGCGACGGAGCAGATGTCGTCGCGGAACATCCTCGGTTCGCTGCTCGAGAGCGGGCTCCACGAGATGAACCGCGAGCGGTCCGGACTGCTGCTCTCGGGGCTGTCCGCGGGCCTCGACATCGGGTTCGGACCGCTGATGATGGCGGTCGTGTTGACGCTCTCGCCGGGGACGTTCGGCGATCTCACGACCGAACTGCTGCTCGCCAGCGTCTACTCTATCGGCTTCATGTTCGTCATTCTCGGGCGCTCGGAGCTTTTCACCGAACACACGACGCTCGCGGTGATCCCGGTCCTCGACAGGCAGGCCTCGGCCCGCCAGCTCGCCCGGCTCTGGGGACTGGTGTACGTCGGGAACATCGTCGGCGGCGTCTTGTTCACGCTGCTCGTGACGCTGCTGATGCCGGAACTCGGCGTCGTGGACCCGCAGTCGTTCGAGACGATCGCGCTGAAACTCGTCGATCACGACCGCGCGTGGCTGTTCGTCGGCGGCGTCTTCGCCGGCTGGCTGATGGGGCTGTTGGCGTGGCTCGTGACGGCGGCCCGCGACACGACCGCCCGTATCCTGCTCGTGTTGATCGTCACCGGAACGATCGGCCTCCTACACCTCCCCCACTCGATCGCGGGCAACGTCGAGGTGCTGTTCGGGCTGGTCGTCTCGGACGCGATCACGATGGCCGACTACGTCGGGTTCCTCGCGTTGGCGACGGTCGGCAACGCCTTCGGCGGCGCGGTGTTCGTCGCCCTCTTAAAATACGGACACGTCGTCCGCGGCGCGGACTGAGCGTGCCTCTCGGCGCGCCGACCGTCTACGGTCTGAGCGGGCCGAGCGTTCGGGGTTCGGCCCCGAGGCGGCTCACCGGCCGGGCTTGTACTCGCCGAACTCCTCGCGCAACACGTCGGATATCTCCTGGACCGTCGCGTACGCCTTCACCGCGTCGACGATGTGCGGCATCACGTTCTCGGTCCCCTGCGCCGCCTCCCGGAGTCCCGCGAGCGCGTCGTCGACCGCGTCGCCGTCGCGGTCGGCTTTGACCCCCTCCAGCCGCTCGCGCTGGTTCTGCTCCTGTTCCGGGTCGACCTCTTCTAAGTCCATCTCCGGCTCCTCGTCGACCTCGAACTCGTTGACGCCGACAATGACCCGGTCGCCCGCCTCGATCTCGCGCTGGCGCTCGAAGGCGACGTCTTGGATCTGCCGTTGGACCCACTGGCTCTTGACGGCCTCCAACATCCCGCCGCGGCGGTCGACCTCTTCGATGATCTCGAAGGCGTCCTCCTCGATCCCGTCGGTCAGATTCTCGACGTAGTATGAGCCGGCGAGCGGGTCGATCGTGTCGGCCGCGCCCGACTCGTGCGCGAGGATCTGCTGGGTGCGGAGCGCCGTGCGGACGGACTGTTCCGTCGGGAGCGCGAGCGCCTCGTCTTTCCCGTTGGTGTGGAGGCTCTGGGTCCCGCCGAGGACCGCCGCGAGCGCCTGATACGACACCCGAACGACGTTGTTCTCGATCTGCTGGGCGGTGAGCGTGGAGCCGCCGGTCTGGGTGTGGAACTTGAGCTGTTTCGACTTCGGGTTCTGCGCGTCGAACCGCTCTTCCATGATCTGCGCCCACATCCGCCGGGCGGCGCGGAACTTCGCGGCCTCCTCGAAGATGTTGTTGTGGGCGTTAAAGAAGAAGGAGAGCTGCGGGGCGAACTCGTCGACGTCGAGGCCGGCGTCGATCGCGGCCTGCACGTACTCGATCCCGTTGCCGAGGGTGAAGGCGATCTCCTGGGCCGCGGTCGACCCCGCCTCGCGGATGTGGTACCCCGAGATGGAGATGGTGTTGAAACTGGGGGTCTCGGCGGCACAGAAGTCGAAGATGTCGGTGATGAGTCGCATCGAGGACTCCGGCGGATAGATGTAGAGGTTCCGCGCGATGTACTCTTTCATGATGTCGTTTTGGATGGTCCCGCGGAGCTGTTCGCGGGGGACGCCCTGCTTGTCGCCCATCGCGACGTACATCGCGAGCAACACGCCGGCGGGCGCGTTGATCGTCATCGACGTGGACACCTCGTCCAGCGGGATGCCCTCGAAGACGGTCTCGAAGTCGTCTAAGGTGTCGATGGCGACGCCGGAGCGCCCCACCTCGCCCTCGGCCATCGCGGCGTCGGAGTCGTACCCCATCTGCGTCGGGAGGTCGAACGCCATCGAGAGCCCGGACGAGCCCTGATCGATGAGGTAGTTGAACCGCTCGTTCGTCTCCGCGGCGGTCCCCATGCCGGCGTACTGTCGCATCGTCCAGAGCCGGCCGCGGTGCATCGTCGAGTAGACGCCGCGCGTGTACGGCTCCTCGCCCGGATTCCCCAGATCCTCGCGGTAGTCGTGGTCGGCGACGTCGGCGGGGGTGTACAGCGGATCGACCTCCTGGCCGCCCGTGTCGGTGGTGAACGACTCCTTGCGCTCGCCGAAGCGATCGACGGTCTCGCCGTAGGTCCCCGACTCCCACGACTCCTTGGCGTCTCTGATCGCGTCCAGTTCCTCAGGATCGTACATTATCAGATCGGTCGCCCGAGCGGGACTTAACAGTTGGCGGTCGTGGTGACACTCCCCAGTCGCCGACGGACGCCCGCTCCGCGGTGCGTCCGCACATTGGCGGACGCGTCCCGGCCGCCAGCGACCGGTTTCAAGTGTCGTGCGGTCCAATCGCGGACATGGACGTTCTCTCCGACCCGGCCGAGCGCTTCCTCGCCGCGACGGCGCCGGAACACACCGCGACGCAGGCGGAGATGGCCGAACTCGCCGACGAGTGGGGGTTCCCCATCATCGGTCCCGAAGCGGGGGCGGTGCTCCGGCTGCTCGCTCGGCTCACCGACGCCCGCAGCGTCTTCGAGTTCGGCTCGGGCTTCGGCTACTCCGCGACGTGGTTCCTGCGCGGCGGCGCCGAGTCGGTGATCTGCACCGAGTTCGACGAGTCGGAGGCCCAGCGCGGCGTCCGGTTCGCGGCCGACGGCGGCTACGCAGACAGCGTCACCTTCGAGGTGGGCGACGCGATGGAGACGGTCGAGCGCTACGACGGCCCCTTCGACATCGCGCTCATCGACCACCAGAAGGGCCGCTACGTCGACGCCTACCGCGCGGTCCTCCCGAAGGTCCGGCCCGGCGGCGTGATCGTCGCCGACAACGTCACGAGGGGACCGATCGACTTCGGCGACCTCGTCGCGCACTTCGAAGACGGCGCGCCCCTCCCGGACCCCGAGGTCGACGGCGAAACGCGGGGGATCGGGGAGTACGTCGGCACCGTGCGCTCCGACGACGCGGTCGAGACGGCGATTCTCCCGGTCGGCTCCGGAATCGCGGTGTCGACGAAGGTGGCGTGAGGTGCGGCTGCCGTGTCGGCTGCCCGTTGAAGGTGTTCGCTGCCGACCCACGGGCGGCTGCTGATACATCGTCGACAACACCGACGCCCCCGAACTTACCCCCTCCCGAACCCGTCTCGGCCGAACCTATTCGGGCGTCGGTCCCGTATCCCGACTCGATGAAGGTGGGACTCATTTCGGACGTGCACGCGAACCTGCCCGCGCTCGAAGCCGTCCTCGACGACATGCCGCCGGTCGACCGGATCGTCTGTGCCGGCGACGTGATCGGGTACAATCCCTGGCCGGCCGAGTGCGTCGAACGCGTGCGCGACGCCGCCGTGGCGACCGTGCGTGGCAACCACGACCGGACCGTCGAAACGCCCGAGACGTACCGGGCGAACCGGATGGCCGAGGCCGGCCTCGAACACGCGAAGGCGTCGCTGTCGGCCGACCAGCGCGCGTGGCTCGACGGGCTCGCCCGCGCCGAGACGTTCGCCGGCGGGCGGTACCTCCTCGTCCACTCCCACCCGGCGGCCGAGCGCGAGGACGCCTACGTCTACCCGGAGGAGTTCCCCAACCTGGACCGACACATGGGCGAGTACGACGGAATCGTCCTCGGGCACACCCACGTCCAGGGGACGCGCGCGGTCGCCGGCGGCGTCGTCGTCAATCCGGGGAGCGTCGGCCAGCCGCGCGACGGCGACCCGGACGCGGGGTACGCCGTCCTCGACACCCAACGCGACGACGTCGACCTCCGCCGGGTCGCGTACGACGTCGACCGCGTGAGCGAGGCGGTCGCCGACGCCGGGCTCCCGGAGCGAACGGCCGCGAGGCTTTATAAAGGCGAGTGACGGCACGGCGGGAGGTGCCTGCGAACTGATCTCACGGCCAGACGCCGACGACGAAGAGGACGTTCCGCACCGCGGTCGCGAGGGACAGGACCCCGACGCCGGCACACATCAGCGTCGCGACGAGGCGGCGCGTCCCGCCCGCGACCGCGACCGGAACGCCGATGAGGACCATCCCCGCGACCTTGGTGAGCACCATGCCGGGCACGAGGCCGAACGCCGCGATGAACGCCGCGCCGACCGGGGACCCCTCGACGTACTGGCCGCCGGAGATGGCGACGTACGTCGAGGCGATGTCGGCGGTGGCACCGACGACGAGGAACCCGACGGCGGCGGCGAGTCGCGAGAACACTGCCACACCGGACGGGTTTATCGGTAATAAACTTCTTGCCGCTCCTGCGCTCGACGAGAACGACGCGTCTCCAGCCGAGCGCTCGAACGAGTCCGCGATACGCCTCGCCGGGAGGGGACTCGCGGCCCGACTCCACACCGGCCACGGGATGGCCGCGCCGCGCGCACAGCACGACTTCATTTAAACCGCAGCGACGCGTATCCGTGTGTAATGAGTTCGTCCGAAACCGAGTACGAGGTCGCAGTCGTCGGCGGCGGACCGGCCGGGTTGACGACCGCCCTGTACGGGGCCCGACTGGGCCACGAAACGGTGCTCATCGATCGCGGCGGCGGGCGCGCGGCGATGATGGCCGACACCCACAACGTGATCGGCGTCACCGAGGAGGTGTCCGGCAACGAGTTCCTCGCGACCGGCCGCGAGCAGGTCCAGTCGTACGGCGGCACCTTCGAGCGCGGGTTCGTCACCGACATCGAGCGCACCGAGGACGACCGCTTCCGACTCTCGACGAGCGACACCGAGCTGGTCGCCGACCGCGTCGTCCTCGCGACGGGGTTCTCCGACGAGCGCCCGGACCCGCCGCTGCCCCGGACCGGCAAGGGGCTCCACTACTGTCTCCACTGTGACGCCTACATGTTCGTCGACGAGCCGGTGTACGTGATGGGCCACGGCGAGGCCGCCGCCCACGTCGCGATGATCATGCTGAACATGACCGACGACGTGGACATCCTGACTCGCGGCGCGGAGCCGACGTGGAGCGAGGAAACCGCCGCCCAACTCGACGCCCACCCGGTCGATATCGTCACCGAGGACATCGCGGGCGTCGAGAACGACCCCGACTCCGGCTGGCTCGAAGCGCTGGAGTTCGAGGACGGCACCCGCCGCGAGTACCGCGGCGGCTTCCCGATGTACGGCTCCGACTACAACACCGCGCTCGCGGAGGGGCTCGGCTGCGATCTGACCGACAGCGGCGAGATCGACGTCGACGACCACGGCCGCACCAGCGAGGCGGGCGTCTTCGCGGTCGGCGACATCACGCCCGGCCACAACCAGGTGCCGGTCGCGATGGGGCAGGGCGCGAAGGCGGGCCTCGCGATCCACAAGGAGCTCCGCGAGTTCCCGCACTCGGCCGACGAGATCGAACGCGACGGCCCGGTCGGCGCCGACGAGGTGCCCGCCATCTCGCCGGAGCTCATGGCGACCGCGGTGGCTCACGAGGGCCACGCCGGCGGACCGCGAGCCGATGCGAGCGCCGAGGCCGACGCGGAGCCGCCCGCGGCCGACGACGACTGAGCGCGCCGTCCCGCGTTCGTTCGAGAGAGTTCAGACACCGGTCGCGACCCCTCGATACCGGCCTTTTTTGATCCGCTGTCTCCGAGCGTCGGTATGGGAACCATCGACGCAGACTTCGCCGACGAGACGGTCGTGGTCACGGGCGGGTCGAGCGGGATCGGTCGCGCGGTCGCGCTCGGATTCGGCGACGCCGGGGCGACCGTGATCAACGCCGACGTGCGAGCGGCGCCGAAAGACGTCGGCCCCGAGACGCCCACCCACGAGGCGATCGAGGAGCGCGGCGGGGCCGCCGCCTTCGTCGAGACCGACGTCTCCGAGCCAGCACAGATCGAGACGGCCATCGAGGCCGCTCGCGAGTTCGGCGGGGTCGACGTGATGGTGAACAACGCGGGGGTTCACCGGAGCCGCGAGTTCCTCGACGTCACGCCCGAGGACTTCGAGTTCGTCCACGGCGTCAACCTCAGGGGCGCGTTCTTCGGCACCCAACTGGCCGCGAAAGACATGATCGACCGCGGCGTCGAGGGTGCGGTCGTGAACACGTCGTCGACGACGGCCGAGCGCGCGGAGTGGGACCACTCGCACTACGCGACGACGAAGGGCGGCATCCGGATGCTCACCCGAAGCGCGGCGCTCGAACTCGACGGGCACGGGATCCGGGTGAACGCGGTCGCGCCGGGACCGATCGCCACCGAAATTCGGGAGGGCTGGGCCGAGGAGGCGAGTGAAATCGCGGACACCGGCGGGCTCCCGTCTCGCGCCGGGACGCCCGAGGACCTCCCCGCTGCGTACCTCTATCTCGCCTCCGAGGGTGCGGGATACGTCACCGGTGAGACGGTGTGGGTCGACGGCGGCGCGAGTCTGTGATTCCCCGGAGGATGGGCGACGCTATTGACCCCTAACGAGCTGTTCGAGAAATGCGTCGGCCGGGGATTCGAACCGGAAGCAGACGTGCTCGCTCGCTGCGCGCGACTGATAGGGCTCAAACCCTTGGCGCATCCTCTCGCACGGACTCACTCGTCGCTGTCGCTCCTCGTTCGTGATGTGCGAGAGGATGCGCCGGCCGGGATTTGAACCCGGGCCATGAGCTTGGAAGGCTCAGGTCCTACCACTAGACCACCGGCGCGCGTGGGTGCGCCCGTCGCTGACGCATCTACACGTAGGCCGAACTGTTCTGATAAACGTTCCGTGTTCTCGTCGACGGCGGGTCCCATCGGTATTTAAAATCCCACAGTATCGCGGGCCGTTCCCGCCAGCTTAGAAGCGTTTTCAGGCGCTCAGAAGCCGTTTGGGTTCATAAGTACGTCCCGGCACAACGTTCACCCGTAAGGTGACGACAATGTCATACCAATCGAGCAACCCCCTCGTCGACGAAGTGGAGTTCGCCCTGGACGGCCCGTGGGCGGCGTACTGGATCGCCTTCCTGCGTGTCGTCACCGGGTGGTGGTTCTTCCACGCCGGGATCACGAAGGTGATCGAGAACGGGCTGTCGTTCACCTACGGGACGGCGTACATGCAGGGGATGACCGGCACCGCGCTGGGCGGGATTCCCGTCTGGATGGGGAACAACCTCGCGTGGCTCATCGAGCCGGGGGTGCCCCTCTTCGAGACGCTGATCGGGCTCGCGCTGATCGCGGGCGCGTTCACCCGGCTGGCCGCCTTCGGCGGGGTCATCTTCATGGTCCTGTTCTGGGTCGGCAACGCCGGCTTCGGTCACGGGCTGGTCAACAGCGACTTCATGGGACTGCTGCTGATGATGACCATGATCATGCTCTCGGCCGGCCGGTACTACGGCCTCGACGCGGTCATCGAGAAGCTGTCGTTCGTCGAACAGCACCCGAAGCTCCGGTACCTGCTCGGTTAAGAGGTGACATCAAATGACAGACATCATCGAGAAAGCGGCGATGGCGCTGAGCGCGGGACTGATGCTGTTCGGGATCGCCGGCATGGGGCTCATCGAGACCCTCGCCGGCAAACCCTTCAGCCCGGTCCCGGTGACCAACGAGGCGGGCGACGTGATCGCGTCCCCCCTGTTCACGCCGCAGCTGCGGACGGGGCTCGTGCTGGCCGGCATCGCGGTGCTCGGTCTGTACGCGGCCTACCAGATCGTGACGCCGCTCGCCGAGGACGCACAGGCCGGTCACGAGACGGTCGCCGACTGAGGCGACCCCGAACCCGACCGTTGTAGAATCGCGGCTACTGTTCTGTGCTTCCGTCCGCCGAATCCTCCAGCGACGGCTCAGAGTCCCGTGTGACGCCGCCGTCGGCGCTCACCGACGAGTCGCTCGCGGCGGTGGTCGCCGTCCCGAAGGTGAACTCGGCGTCCGACCCGGACTCCGCGAGGGACTCGTCGCTCGCCGCGTCGACCCCCGCCGCGACGTCGAACGCGTCGGTCATCCCCCGGAGGTCGCGCGCTCGCGACGACAGGTCGTGCGCCTGCTCGGAGACCTCCCGGAGCGTCACGGCCTGCTCTTCGGCGGTCGAGGCGACGGTCGTCGCCTCGGCGGTCGTCTGCTGGCTCACGCCCGCGAGGTCGTCGACGGCCCCGGTGACCTCGCTGACTGACGACGCCTGCGCGTCCATCGCCGCGGATATCTCTTGGACCCCGTCGTCGGCCTCGGTCACGCGCTCGGCGACCGCTTCGAGCGCCGCCTCCGCCTCCTCGACGGTGTCGACGCCCTCGCCGACGCCCTCGCGGATCGCGGCCATCTCGGCGACGCTCTCGTCGGTGCGCTCTCTGAGCCCGTCGATCAGGGTCTCGACCTCGGCGGCCGACTCCTGGGTCTCCTCCGCGAGCGATTTGACCTCCTCGGCGACGACCGCGAACCCGGAGCCGGCGTCGCCCGCGCGGGCGGCCTCGATCGACGCGTTCAGCGCGAGGAGGTTCGTCTGGTCGGCGATCTCGGAGATCGCCTCGACGATCTCGTCGACCTCCTCCATCTCGGCTTCGAGCCGTTCGACCGTCTCGGCGGCCGACTCGGACCGCGACTCGATCGCGTGTAGTTCCTCGACCGCGTCGCCGGTCGCCTCGCGGCCGCGGTCGGTGAGGTCGCTGGCGCGCTGGGAGGTGGTCGCCACCTGGTCGGCCGACGCGGCGACCTCTTCGACGGTCGCGGACATGTCCTCCATCTCCCCGGCCACGTCGGCGAGTTGGCGGCTCTGTTGTTCTGCGCCCGCCGAAATCTCGTCGACCGCGTCGCTCGTCTCTCGCCCGGCCGCGGCGACCTCGTCGGTGCCGTCCGTGACGGCCTCGCTCTTTGCGGCCACCTCCTCGGCGAACGCGTCGACCTCGGCGATCGTCGCCTCCAGTTCGTCCATCGCGTCGTTGAACCCGTCGGCGATCTCCCGGAGCGCCTCGGGGTCGTCCGACCGCGCGTCGAGCCGGGCGGTGAGGTCGCCGTCCGCGCACTCCTCCATCGTCGCGCCGAACGACGCGGCGCGGTCTTCGAGCGTCTGGGCGAAGGCCTCGCTCTCCGCCTTCGCCGACTTCGCGCGCTCCCGCTGGGTCTCCGCGGACTCGATCTGGTCGCGCAGCGAGTCGCGCATCGTGGAGAACGCGCCGTACAGGTCACCGAACTCGTCGCGGCGGTCGGAGTCGAGGCGCACGTCGAGCGCCCCCTCCTCCAGCGCTCTGGCGCGGTCGCCGAGGCGGTTCAGCTCGATGACGGTCCCCCGACCGAGCGTCGCGCCGAGGAGGCCGAGTCCGACGACGGCGACGCCGACGATCAAGAGGAGGTTCCGGCCGATCATCCCGGAGAGGGCGTACGCCTCGGAGCGGGGGACGTGGATCGCGACCGACCAGTCCTCCGAGGGTACCGGCGCGTACGCGACGAAGTACTCGGTCCCGGTGGCGAAGTCGAAGGTCGTGGACGGAACGAACCCGACCGGCTGCTCCGAGTCGAAAAACGCCGACCGAACGCTCTCGCCGTACCGCTGGCCCGCGACGCCCTCGCGGTCGCCGGCGGCGATGGTCCCGTCAGACTGGACGACCGTCGTGAACGTCCCCGCCGTCGGCTCGCGGAACTCCGCGACCACCGGCGCGAGTTCGACCTCCATGACGAGGTAGTCGCGCATCGGCGTCAGGGCGACGTACGCGACTCGCTGGTCGCCGTTGACCTGATACGTCGGCGTCGTGGCGACCTGGTCGCCGTACAGGAGGTTGTCGTCGAACCACGGCTGAGCCGTGATGCCGTTGCCGGCGTACGAGGCCTCCTGACTCGACGCGATCACGGTTCCCTGCTTGCGGTCGACGTGATGGAGGGCGACCACCTCGGATACCGCCCGCGACATGTGCGAGCTGAGGTAGCGACTCGTGACCGCCGGATCGCGGGTGAACGCCTCGTTGTCCGCGATGTCGCTCACCGTCGCGCGGCGCGTGCTGGTCCACACGTCGAGTTCGGTGGCGCTTAACTCCGCGACGGCGGTGAAGTCCTCCTCTGCGGTGGCTTCGAGCTGGTCGGTCGTCTCGGCGTAGGTGACGGCGCCCATCGCGCCGATGGCGGCGATGATCACGACGACGACGATAGCGAACTTCGCGAGATAGCTCCGAGCGATCACGTCGGGACTCACGCGACGCAGGAGGCGCTGTAAACGCGTCGAGCTCATTGCATCGACTCGCTCGGTAGGGGCTATTTAATCCCTCTCCGCCAATATCATGGGCGATAACTACGGGGGCGACGCGGTGACCGTCGCATAACAGTTCCCGCTTGAAACCTCGAACGAGACGGTTTCGAGCGCGCTCTCGGCGAGGTCCGCCTCGAACTCCGACGGCGCGTAGATGTGATAGTACCGCGGGACCGTCTCGCCGCCCGGAAGGGTCCAGTCGACGGTCGTATCGAACCCCGCGTCGCGATCGAAGCGGTCGTGAGCCGTGCTCCACGTGCTCACCAGCGCGGTCCCGCCCGGCGCGAGCACCCGCGCGAGCTCGTCGAGGCTCCCGATCCGCGCCGCCTGCGACGGGAGGTGGTGGATCGTCGCGACGTACACGGCGAGCCCGACCGCGTCGGTCGCGACCGGGAGCCGCGCCGCGTCGCCGTGGACGAACGACGCCGTCTCGTCGTAGCCTCGCTCGCGGGCCCGGTGGACCGCCTCTCTGAGTAGTTCGCGGCTGAGGTCGACGCCGACCACCGCGTCCGCGCGCCGGGCCAGCAGTTCGGCGTGCCGGCCGTTGCCACAGCCGACGTCGAGCGCGCGGTCGGCCGAGCGGTCGGCCACGAACGACTCGACTTCGGGCCACGCGTACTCCCGCGTCTTCGAGAAGTGCCCCGCGATGCGGTCGTACGTCGACTGCGGGTCGGCGGACGACTCGCCGTCGAGGGTCGGGCGGGAGTCGTCTCGGGAGGCGGCGTCCGGAGACGGCGCGTCGCTTCGCTCGGGATCCATACCGGGCGGTCGGTCCGAATCGGTTTAGGTCTCGTGGGCGCGGCCCGACGGTGTGGGTGTTCTCGACGATTACCGAAGTTCGAGGAGAAAGCCCCGCGCTTCAGCGCGGGGAGGATGTCAAGCGGGCGACCCGACGCGGCTCACAGCGCGTTGATGACGAGGAACACCGCGAGCGTCAGGAGTAGCAGCACGACGACGTGTTTCACGCCGTCGCGGACCGACCCCTCACCGAGCTGGCCGGCGACGAGCCCCGAGCAGATCGCCTGGATCGACGCGGCGTGGAAGAACAGCTGTTCGTAGGCGGTCGCGTTGATGTCGCCGAGCCCCTCCGTGATCCCGCCCGGCGCGTTCGGCGTGCCGGGAAGGCTCTCCGTGCCGGCGCTGGCGCCCGACATCGCGGCGTCCTCTATCGCGGGGATGAACGACACCGACAGCGAGGCGATGATGCCGAGGAACACGAGGAAGGAGATGTAGATGACGATGAGGTACGTCACCATCACCTGCTGGCGCTCGCGACGGAGCGCCCACGTCGCGCGCGACTCGTCGGCCGCGATGCGGAGGACGGGCGCGACGTCGCCGCTGGCGCGCATCGCGTTGGTGATCAGCGCGACGGCCCGCGAGGTCATCGGCGACCGGACCCGCAGTTCCAGCCGGCGGAGGGCGGTCCCCACGTCGGCGCCCCAGTCGATGTCGCGCCGGGTGCGCTGGAGGTCCTCGGACAGCGCCTCCAAGTTCGACTTGGCGACGCGTCGGAGGCTGCCGACCACGGAGGTGCCCGCCTCGTTGACGCTGGCGAAGCGGTCGAGGAAGTCGGGGACCGCCGCCTCGACTTTCCGGACGCGGCGCTTCCGGATCTCGTAGACGATCGCGTAGCTCGCGAGGACGAGCGCGGTCGCGACGACTATCGGTCGCTCGACCTGCGCGACCATGGCCGTTGGCGGGCCGAGGGTGATCGGGAACGCGGTCACGAGCAGGCCGCCGAGCGCGAGCGGCGCGGTCAGGAGGAACACCGACCGCGGCGCGGCGAGGACGCTCTCGACCGGCGAGGCGGCCCACTGGCGGAGCCACCGGATCCGGTCGAACAGTTGCAGACGCTCCCGGCTCGCGTGCCACGGGTCGGTCGCCGCGTCGTGTGCCACGCCGCCGTCCGCCTTCGCCCCGTCGCCGAGGGGGATCGTGCCCGCGTCGCGGTCGGCCTCGGAGTCGTCGTCGGCCAGTTTCGAGAGGTTGACGCTCTCCGTCCCGCCGACCCCCTGCGTGACGCTGTCGACGTAGACGACGAACCCGAACGTCGCCAGCGGCACCGCGACGTAGACCACGGCGCGCAAAAGCGGGAGGGTGTCCTCCAACACGAGCCCGATCACGACGAGGATGGTGATGAAAAACAGCGGCCCGGCCACCAGCGCGGTGACGTACGCCTCCGCGAACGTCGAGAGGAGTTCGAGGTAGCGCTGCTGTTTCGCCTCGGCCTCCTCCTGGTATAACTCGTACTGGTCGTTGAGGAACGTCGAGATGGACTGGCCCGTCCCGAGGACGGAGGCGAGGTTCTCGGCGAAGTCGGCTAAGTCCTCGCTGGGCGTGCGCCGAGAGGTGCGCTGGAGCGCGGTCAACGCGTCGGTGCCGAAGGCGTTCATGTCGCGAACGGCGACCGACAGCTCCGTCGCCGCCTCGCCGTACACCGCCTCGTTTTTCGCGAGGGTGTCCATCACGCGCGGGAACGGCATGCCGGACCGCGAGAGCGCGTACATGAACGCGACGGTGCGGGGAAGCGTCGCGTCGATCTCGGTCCCCCGCGCGTGGGCCCGCTGGTTGAGGAGCTCCCACCGCCCGTAGTACACGCCGATCGAGAGCGCGGAGCCGAGCGTCGCGGACGCCAGCGTCAACAGGAGGAACAGTTCGGGGAGTTGCAGCGACGTGAGCCGCGTCAGCCCGGCGACGAACCCGAGCGACGCCGGAAGGGTGGCTCGCAGCGTCGCCTCCGTGACTTCGAGCGCCGAGAGGAGCCCGGCGGCGGCGTAGACCCCGATGACGCTGCCGGCGACGCCGAGGACGGCCGCGTACAGGAGCGTCTTCGCGGCGTACGCGCGGTGGGTCCCCGCGATGTGGGCCGCGCGCAGCAGGTCGCGCTGCCGCCGGCGACGCGGGCCGTCTTCGCCGACGTACTCGCCGAAGACGAGCATCGCGATCCGGGTGACGACTAAGTTGGCCCCGTCGTCAACCGATGGTAAGAGCAGGGCGAGACAGGCGGCGACCGCGGCGACGAGCGGGATGTACGCGATCATCCGCCGTCGGGGCGCTGTTCGGTCGGGCCCCTCGTCTCCGGCCGATCGACCTCGCCGTCGGTTCGCTCTTCGAGCTGGTCCATCACGCGCTCGGGGTCGGCGTAGTACTCGTTGACGAGGGCCGTGAACGCCCGGTAGTCGGTGACGTCGAGCGAGCGGAGCAGCGTGAGGAACTGCTCCCGACGGCGGACCTCACGGAGCAGTTCGGACCGCGACCAGCCGCGCTCGTCGGCTATCTCCGTCATGAGCGACGAGTCGTTCCGGGTGAACTCGTCGGTCTCGGGGTCCCACTGGAACGCCGACGAGTAGTCGAGTTCGCCGGTCCGCTGGTCGATGCCGCCGATCTCGCCGATCGTCTTCGCCCGCCTGACCCGCTGGTCGCCCGAGCGGGTCAGCGTCTGAATCGAGAGCATGTCCAGCGACTGGACCATCGCTCGCGGGACGTTGATCGGCTCGTTCTCCAGGCGGTTGATCACCGTCTCGATGGAGTCGGCGTGCATCGTCGAGAAGGTGGTGTGGCCGGTGTTCATCGCCTGGAACAGCGTGATTGCCTCGTCGCCGCGCACCTCCCCCACCACGATGTACTCCGGCCGGTGGCGGAGCGCCGAGCGCAGCAGGTCGTACATGTCGATGTCGGCCCCCTCGTAGCGTCGCTCGCGGGTGACGGAGGAGAGCCAGTTGTCGTGGTACAGGGAGAGCTCGCGGGTGTCCTCGATGGTCAACACCTTCGCGCGCGGCGGGACGAACATCGACACCGCGTTCATCGAGGTCGTCTTCCCGGAGGCGGTGCCGCCGGCGAAGATGAGGCTCTTGTTGTGCTCGATACAGAGCCAGAAGTACGCCATCTGTGCTATCGAGTACGTGCCGTACTCGATCAAGTCGATCGGGGTGAACGGGTCCTCGGCGTACTGCCGGATCGTGAACGCAGAGCCGCGCGGCGTCACCTCCTCACCGAGCGAGAGTTCGGCGCGGGAGCCGTCCGGGAGCGTCGTCGACACTATCGGGTCGCCGACGGAGACGTGGCGTCCGGACTGCTGGGCGAGGCGGATGACGTAGTTGTCCAGCGCCGACTCCCCGTAGGAGACGTTGGTCTCGATGTCGGTGTACTCGTCGTGGTAGACGAAGATCGGCAGGTCGTAGCCGTCACACGAGATGTCCTCGATGTGAGGGTCGTTGAGCAGCGGGTCGACCTTGCCGTAGCCGCGGAAGTCGCGGTAGAGGTAGTACACCAGCGCGTGGAACGTGTCCATCCCGACGTCGACGCCGTACCCCTCCAACAGCCCCTCGAGTTCGGTCGTGAGCGTCTCCACGTCGGCGCGGCCGGTCCCCTCGCGGTATAAGAGCGGGTCGCGGATGTCGTCGACCACGCGGTCGAGGAGGTCGCGCTCGAAGCGGTCGAGGTCCGGTTCCACCGCGTAGTAGCGGTGTTCGCTCTCCTCGTCGTTGTAGGTGATCACGACGAACGCGTACGGCGCGTTCACCCAGTAGCGGTCGACCTCGGTCTCGCCGTCCGGGACGACGAACGAGGAGAGCGGGCCGTCGTCGCCCGGTCTGAAGGGACGCACGTCGATGTCGACGCCTCGAAGCACCTCCAGCGTCCGGGAGAGACGCCTCCGGAGAGCCTCGAAGCGGTCGTCCGTGTCGCGTGCGTCACTCGCCATTATCGGTATGCTGTCGTATGTGTCGTGAGGGTTTATAATCCCCCCGGCGGTCGGCGGTATCCGATCCGCCCGTTACGTTCATACGGCGCGACCGCTAACGTCGATACAGGCAATGCGGCGTGATTATTTCGATCTGACGGTCGAGGGCGTGGACGCCGGCGCCGGCCAGCAGGGCACTCCGCTGGTCCGGATCGACTTCCACGGACCGGACGACCTCCTCCGGGACCGACTCGTTGGGACAGGCGACGACCTCCTCGACGCCGAGGACATCGACGTGGCGTTCCGGCTCCGCGAGTCGCTGTCGTCCGCCGACGACGCGGAGGGCGTGGTCGCCGTGACCAACCGCTACACCGGCGACTTCATCCTCGAACTCAACGAGACCGCGACGGACGTACTCCCCTTCATCCACGCCGCCCGCGACTCGGCGGGCGACGACGACGCGCGCTACCGGGTCGAGATCGAGACCGACGGCGAGCGGCTCGTCGCCTACGACAAGGACACGTTCCTCGTGTACGACCACGAGGGGAACCTCCTGCGGAACGAGAGCCTGATCCCGTCCGGCGTCGAACTCTGACCCGCCCGGTCCGCTCCTTATAAGCTCACGTTGTCGGCGACGATTCGCACCGACTCCTCCGGTCGCAGGTCGAAGGCCCCGTCGCCGCGCCCGTCGTTTACGTCGCACTCCACGTAGCCGTGGCTGCCCACGGTGACGAGCCGTTCGCCCGGCTCGACCGCGCCGAACGTCTCCGCGACCGGAGTGAGCTCGTCGTTGACGCGGACCCACTCGCGCCCGCGGACCAGCTCGCCGGGCACGTTCGTGACGACGTTGCCGAACCGATCGACGACCAGCACTTCCCCCTCGACGGCGACGGGGTCGCCGTCGTCGTCGCGCTCGACGCTCGGCTCCGGGAAGGAGAGGTCCACCGGGTCCGACGCCGGCGAGAGGTCGTCCGCGTCGGCGAGCACGGCCGCGACCGTCTCCGGCGTCTGTGCGGACGCGTCGTCGTCGAGCGCCGCTCGGATCCGGGCCGCGACGGGCGCGAACACGTCCCGACCGTGAAACGTCTCGCTGGCGGGGTCGTCGGTGTCGACGACGAACGCCTCGACGCCGTCCTCGCCGGCGAGCGCTCGCGCGGGCGGCATCGCCAACCCGTTGTCCGGCGCGACGATGACGTGAGCGCCCGCCCGCACGACGAGCGCGTCGCGGTCGGTCCCGACGCCGGGGTCGATAACGGCGCAGTGGACCGCCGGCGGGAACTCCGGGAGGACGAACCGGAGCCAGAAGGCGGCCGCCCGCGGGTCGCCGCGCGGCAGGTCGTGAGCGACGTCGATCATCTCGGCATCGGTGTGCCGGCGGATCACTCCCTTCATCGCGGCGGGGTACGGGGAGCCGAAGTCGGACGTGAGCGTGAGCATATCGGATACCCCGTCTGGCTCGTTCTTAAAGGGCCGCCGTCGGCGCGCGGCGAGGCGCGACTGTTCGCGAGCGAGGCGCCGGTGGTCCGTGCCGCGTGAGTGTCGGTCTGGCTCCGTTGAAACCCGCTGGAACTGCTGGAGTCAGCGTGCGAGATGCAGAGCGACTATCCGTTACAACTCATCTTTGGACCGCTCGTCTCTTCAGAGACCATTCGCTGTAGTGCCGACCGAATATGGTAGTTCTTCTCTATCGGGTTAGTTTCATCCAACGCCTGTTTGAGGTGCTCTTCGACCATGGTTTCGCTCATCTGAGTTTCCTGTTGGCGAATGTCCATGTCGGCAGTATCATGTTACCAGATATAGTTATACGCGCCTAGTTGAGGAATAGACGGCCCCTCGATGCGATCCGATGCCGCTGTATTCGCGCCCCCATGCAGCAGCGCCTCAGTGAGCTACCACCGCCGAGGATCATGAGAGAGCAAGCTAGGGTGGTTCAGCCTCGCCCACTCGCGGGGTCGCTCACTAGCCGAGATGCCGTTCGTCGACGCATTCGTCGGGGCGGGCGGTTCCATTCAGGCCGCAGTCGATGCGGCCTCGCCCGGTGACGTCATCGGCGTCGCGGCGGCTACGTTCACCGAGCAGGTAACCGTCTCGGTGGCTGATCTCACGCTCATCGGTCGCGGAGGGGCGACGATCGACGGTAACGGTGGGAGTGCGCCGGTCACGATTGCCGCAGACGGGGTCCGCCTCGACGGCTTCGAGATCACCAATCCCGGCGGGCTCATCGGCATCGCAGTCGACCCGGGCGTCGACGGCGTCACCATCTGTAACAACCGGATCGTCGACATCGGCCCGACGGGGAGCCTCGGTGTCACCGGTATCGTCTTCGGGACCGAGGCGACCGGCGGGCACAACGACGTCGTCGTCTTCAACAACGTCATCGAGACCCTTCGCCAAGAGGACGACGGGAGCTTTGCGACGGTCAACGGCATCCTGTTCAACACGGGGAACAGTCCGGGCACCGTCTCCAACGTGTCGATCAGATCGAACGTGTTCAGGGACTTCGAGAGCACGACGGCACCGCTCGGGATCGTCGTCCAGCAAGACACGGACGGCGTCACCATCGCGGACAACGAGTTCCGTGACTTCCTCGCGGACAACAGTCTGGGTGCGGGGTCCTTCGACACGTTCGCGCAGGGACTCAACGTCGCGAACTCGGCCAATACGGACTTCGTGATCTCCGGAAACGTCTTCGGTGCCGATATCCTGAGCAACGACGGCTTCTATCCGGAGGCGGTCAAGATCGAACCAGGTGTGGACGTGAGCGGTATCCAGATCACGGGCAATGACCTGTTGACTGCATTCGGACTCACTAACGCCGCATCGGGCACCGTCAACGCGGAGAGTAACTACTGGAACGACTCCAGCGGGCCGAACACGACGACCGGCCAACTGAACGACGGCACGGTCGACAGCAGGCCGACCGCCGCGAGTGTCTCACTCGGGCCCGTCGATTCGGACCCGTTCCTGAGTGGCTCCATCCAGTGATGCGCTGACGAGTCGACCACCTCGCCCTCCTCTTTCGGCACGTGCGCACCCCGACTGCCGGAGGCTGAGACGTTCAACGGAGCCGTCGATTTCCAAGCGTGGCGCTATTGATCCGCGGGCGCCTCGCCGTTCGTGTCGGTCTCCGCGATCCGCCGGATGCGCTCGACGCCGCCGATCTCCTCGATGACGCTCACGACGGTCTCCGGCACCAGTTCCTCCCAGTCCCGCCCGTGGATCATGCGCTCTCGGAGTTCGGTGCCCTCCAGCACGTCGCGGCGGAACATCGGCGAGCCGCGGACCTCGACGCCGGCCTCCTCGAACAGCCGGACGACGAGGGGGTTGTTCGAGTACGCCACGTCAAATCGCGGAGTCATGCTCTGGACGTGGCTCACCCAGACGGAGTTGCGGTCTAGGTCCTCGATGGGGACGACGTAGGTCGTCACGTCGAGGTCTTCGACGGCCTTCGTCACCATCATCACGCGCTCGCCGGCGGTGAACGGGTTTCGGGTGGTGTGCGAGTCGCCGGCCGAGCCGATCCCCAAGACGAGTTCGTCGACGTCGGCCGCGATCTCCGCTATCATGTGTCGGTGGCCGTCGTGAAACGGCTGATACCGCCCGATGTAGAACCCGCGCATGAGTACACGTAGCGAGAGCCTCATTTATAAACCTCGTGGGAGCGGTCGAACGCCGATTTCAGCGGCCTCGAACCGCACAGAGCCCGTTTTTTCGATCCTGTGTGAATCCTCCGCGGGGAGAAAGTATATCAGTAGCCGACCCGTCGTTTTCACTAGCGAAATCCCGATTCTATGAGCAACGAAAAGGAGGAAAACGACCCGTCAATCGACGAGCCCGAAGGACCGGACGAGTCCGGCGTCGGGACCGCGGATTCGACGGGGAACGGCGAGGACGCCCGCGACGACGGCGGCCGGGCGCCGGCTGACGACGGCGTCGACGAGGCCGACGGCGCCGACGACTCGACCGGCGAGCAGCCGCCCGTCGACGACCCGTCGGATCCCGACGAACTCTGGGACGACACCGTCGTCGTCGACGACCCCGTGTCTGACGACGTCGAGGCGGGCCACGAGGAAACGAACGGCGCCACCAGCGAGGACGGCGTCGAACCGACAGCGGAACGCGGCATCGACGACCTCGGCAGCAGCGTCGAAGTCGAGGGCGCCGACATCGACGACGACCCCGACGAGGACGACCTCCTCGGGGGCCTCAACATCGACACGACAGCCGAACTCGAAATTCCGGACCGGCTCGTCGACCAGGTCATCGGGCAGGAACACGCCCGCGACGTGATCATCAAGGCGGCCAAACAGCGCCGCCACGTGATGATGATCGGCTCGCCGGGGACCGGCAAGTCGATGCTCGCGAAGGCGATGTCCGAACTCCTCCCGAAAGAGGAGCTGCAGGACGTGCTGGTGTACCACAACCCCGAGGACGGCAACAAGCCGAAGGTCCGGACGGTTCCGGCGGGGAAGGGCGACCAGATCGTCGACGCGCACCGCGAGGAGGCGCGCAAGCGCAACCAGATGCGGTCGCTTCTCATGTGGATCATCATCGCCGTCGTGCTGGGCTACGCGCTCATCATCGTCGGCCAGATCCTCGTCGGCATCATCGCGGCCGGGGTCGTCTACCTGGTCTTCCGCTACCTGAACCGCGGCTCGGACGCGATGATCCCGAACCTGCTGGTGAACAACGGCGACACGAAGACCGCGCCGTTCCGCGACGCGACCGGCGCACACGCCGGCGCGCTGCTCGGCGACGTCCGGCACGACCCGTTCCAGTCCGGCGGGATGGAGACGCCCAGCCACGACCGCGTCGAGGCG
>Ga0209945_1000092_pt1 | contig 29581 bp, 37 predicted proteins | sample SalPonR2_A_D2_MG_FD_185703 | JGI IMG/M metagenome (GOLD analysis project Ga0209945, IMG submission 185703) | Salt pond soil microbial communities from South San Francisco under conditions of wetland restoration - Salt Pond MetaG R2_A_D2_MG... ...
ACGACGGGTAACGGGTCCCAGCCAGTTCGAGTTGCCTATCACCGACGTCACCCACAGACGTCATACCATACTGGACTCTCTGATGCAGTTGCACCTTGGGTGAGTGGTTCAGATCGTGTCTTACACCTCTATCAAGAGTCGCCCTCACTAACTCTTACAGCCGATACAGTCATTACCTGCCGATATACGAGTCCAGATATCTCTGACCCGCCAGCTGCACCGGCAGTTGGTGACGGACGCCGACAGCAGGCAAACGCTCCATCGACCTCAGGATTCGTCACTCCAACACCTCCTACGAACCCGCTCCCAGCTGTTTTTACTGAGATCGACGCTGCCACGAATACAGACGACTCTGAGCAGTCGGCCGGAGAGCCGTCTGTTGAGCCACTAGAAGAGTCAGTTCACGCGTCTGTGGATGGCTCTCAGACGCCACCTGTGACGTCTCACGACGAGACTTCTTACAACAGCGACGCTGCCGCCCCCGATTACGTTGTGACACCGTGGAATCTTTCACCCACATTTGCAACCGGTGTCTTCGACGCTGTCGTTCTTGATCTTCCATACACAGCGTTCCAACAGACACTTCGGACGCCACACGAACAGGCAACCCCTGGAGGCGACAAAACACACGTTGCAACGGCGATCAAACGCGGCGTCTCTGACATCGTCTCAGGAGAGACTGGCCGCGTTATCCAAATCGGTCGTACAGCTACGCTTATGAGTGGGCTTGAGTTTAACTACACCCGCGCCGGTGTCACTGTTGTCCACCAACCACGTGATGATGCTGACCGAATCGTGAGTGTCGACGTCAAGTCGCACTCAAATCTCGAGACAACGGGCCTCCCTGAAGGCGACGTCGACCGATACGATACGCATCATATCACACATCCCACTTCCCACCCGAACGGGGCGACAAGCAAACACCACCGGACAGACGTGCCCCCATCGCCATCTGGTCACTTCTGTCTTCACTGTGGCAATCAGTTCTATTACCATCCGGCTCTTTACCGTAGTTGTGCAACCTGCGGTGCTCTTCCGGGGTCACACTGTGTTGATCCCGATACGGGACGTATTCACCACACGACCATCCACGACACCCGTATTGCCGACGCCATCAAGCTTCACCAACATCAGTGCCACTCCCGTAGCCGAACAGAACTCACTGACCAGACAGCAAGTTCCACACAGACAGCGCCAGAATCAACCGCCACGTCACTCGGAGATTTCAACTAATGCGCGATGATTCGCTTTCTTCTCGAGGACCAGCAGCAACGCCACCTAATACAGCGAGGGAGTCCCGGCGTGAACGCCGGGCGGGAATCGCGCCATGAGCAATACTCAACCGCATAACACTGTGCTAACCAACTCCCTAACCTATATAAATAGTCAGTACCACATGTGATGTGTAGATGGAGCTACGACGTACCGCTGTTGTGAAACTCTCTGTCCCCGACAATCGCCGGGATGACCTGAAGGAAACGATGAATACTTTCAGGAACGCCTCTCAGCAGTTCGTTGATCGAGGATGGGAAGGTAACGACAACGGCTACGTAATCACATCACGATCCCAGCTCCAACCATACCTCTACGAAGACATCCGAGACGAAACCGGATTGCACTCTGACCTCTGTGTTGGCGCAGTCAACCATGCTGCCGACGCACTCCGAGGAGTTGTAGAGAAGATGAAAGAGGGCGAACGGGTGTCCAAGCCGGTGTTCACGTCGAACACGACCGTCTACAATACCAGCGCTGTCAGCTACTTTGATGGGTATTGTACGCTCGCTGCCTACGGGAGTGGCCGAGTCAAAGCCGAGTACGCCTATCCCGACGATTCCATTCAAGCAGAGTACATGGAATCTAACGAGTGGGACAAACAGGGGGCGAAGCTCCGCTACGATCGCCAATCAGATACCTACTATCTCCACGTTACCGTTGTGCAGGAACGTGATGACCCGCAGGCAGAAGCTGAGGGCCAAACAGTCCTTGGCGTAGATCGCAACGTGGACGGGTATCTCGCTGTCACTAGCTCTGGTAGCTTCATCGGTAATGCCGACTACTTCAATCACAAACGCCGGGAATACGAACGTCGTCGTGGCGATCTTCAGCAACAGGGAACGCGGTCAAGCCATCTCACGATCCAGTCTATCGGGGATCGGTTCGCTAACTGGAGTGAGGACTACCTCCACCACGTGTCGAAAGAGGTGGTAGCTGAAGCCGTCGCCAACGGCTGTGATACCATCGTGCTGGAAGACCTAGAGCAAATCAGAGAGCGGATCAGCAATGCGGCAAAATTCCAGCAGTGGGCTTTCTGTGAGTTAGGTCGCCAGATCACCTACAAGGCGAAGGTTGAGGGAATCACTGTTGAGGTAGTGAATCCAGCCTACACCAGCCAGCAATGCAGTCACACCAAGTGCGGGTTCACGCACGACGACAACCGAAATGGTGACGAGTTTGTGTGTCAGAAGTGCGGCAAAGAGTTACACAGCGACTACAACGCAGCACGAAACATCGCGATGCGGTATCTCCAGAACCGGCGTAAGTCTGGTGCTGGAGGGGCAACCAATCACCTTGCCCTGAAGTCAGGAACAGTGAACGGGAGTGGCGATTTCACGCCCACCGTGTCACACGGGTAGACCGGGAGTTCACTGACAAACCCCGGCGTTCACGCCGGGTGTAGGTGATGCCCGGACTGCATCGGCGCTCGCACTGCTAGCCGAACATCAACAAACCGACTAGCACTCACGCAACAGCATTTATTTTTCAGTAATGTGTGATGTACGACGGAATAATCGATGCGCAAAACCAGATCTACACGATTACAGTAACCGTAAGACTCAGCCAGCGGACGGTCACTCAGGGTGGCTTCCTTGAGGAGTTCACTCACGCAACAAACGTTGAATGTGACGATACACACGATCCAGACCACGCTCGCATCACGTTCAAGATCGTCGCTCAAAACGACACCACCGCCCAGCACCGTGCACAGGCACTTGTTGAGGCGACCGCAAACGCTGGCGGCTACGCCGGCGGCTACCAGCTAACCGACGTTGTCACTGAGTCAAGAACTGCCCCACCACGTCCAGCATCGACTCCATAATCCCCAATGATATACGACCTCAAGCCGCATACAGGCACTGACAAAGATGCTGAAAAAGTCCACAGCTATCTCGCACACAATCATGGCCCAGCAAATACGCTCGTAGCAAAAGTTGACAGTCAAATACTTGCAGTTGTGGGAAACAATGTTGGCACCGGTGAGATACACTCACTACAACTGCTTGATGATGCTTCGACAGTCCCGGACAGAGCATATGAAGCAGCTACTGACGAGCCGTACCCAGATGGAACTGACCCAGCATTACTTCCGCTGTTTGAAGCCCCAGGAGAGTGGTTTGACGATGTTGATGTGTACCTCTCTGCCGGCGGGATTGGACGCATCGTAGATATCTCACCAGACGGGATCCACTTCAGCAAGTATACCGTTATCAGAAATCACGACCAGAACGAATACTTCAGTGATGTTGCTGATCAGTTCCGAAACAGTACCACAATCCAAGATGCGACCGTCGTTACAGACAAGCAAGAAGCGCGCAATGCAGTAGAAGGGCACACGTCGCGGGCAGCGTGGATTAACTACACGCCTCGCGACGAAATCACTATCCACGAGTATGTTGCATTCGGGACGACCGTGACGAAGCGAGAAGAATTCGTCGCAGAGGTATCACAAATCCTGTCTCATCCACCGGATTTTGTTGACCTATTTGAGCAGACACACAGCGTTGCGATGCAAGAAGAATTCATGGAGACACTATACAATGGATGACAAAGACCCAGAGCCGGTCAATACAGACGTCAGCACGTCTGCAGTGATCAGGCTAATCCGATCAACAGCACGCAACGGTCTCAAAAGAGAGTCAGAAGCTGACGCACTTGAATCAATCATCGAAACTTGTGACAACATCGTTGAAGAGTAACTACCAATGGCAACCCAACACGCAGTCACTACGTCCGATAGCGTACCGATCACCAACTATGACGCAGTTGAACAACTATTCAACGACTATTGGCTCCCAGCAGAGATAGAGTACGAGCTTGAACGGACACCTGCTGCAGAGTATGCAGGGACGTTCAGCGTCTGGGGATATGCCGAATTCCGTTCATATCCCAAACGCGACGCTGGTGACCCTGATCACGAAGCAGGACTCACGACTGAAGAGTTCCTTGACGAACTCTCACACTACATCGCCCCTGACAGTACGCTCGATATTCAATCAGTTGGCTACATCAAGTGTCGACACCCGCCACTTGCAAAGCGGTATCAAGTCGCACGAAATACTGTTGAACTAACCAACCTACGCAACGGGTTTGAAACAGTAGCATAATGTCCGACAAATATCCCGAGCCAATTGATAGTAGTACCCTGCTCAAACCAATATACGACGATCTTGACGATGATGATCGAGTGCAGTCAATCACGGTCGGTTCTGGTCACGAATCCAACGATATAGTCTTCTATATTACTCCTATCGACGATATTGCAGAGTTCGGCATCAAGTCAGACTACCTAGGATATTCCTCAAACCCACGTGACAACAGCTTCACCGAAGACTCAATCATCACATCACCACATGACTCAGCAACCCGAAACTATCCATCTTTCCCCGTCATTATATTCGAATAACCCCTGAGAGGCTCTCCTTACGGAGAATCACGAAGACCGCCTCGCGCTTCAGCGCGGGGAGGAGGCCACCTAGAGGACACGAACACTCTTGATCACTTTGAACACAGTTCCCGCAGCATTTATTCTAAATTGATGGGTGCAAATGCAAACTGTAAGACTTAGGTGTCCTGACTGTGGCGGCTCTGACTTCTCATGGGTGCAAAGCCGCGTCCATTTCGGAGACGTACAACAGACTGCTGATGGCACCGCCTTCCTCGAGTGTACGAAGTTCGGGAGAACAATTGACGACGATGTCGATGAAAACGGTGTCCACTGCACAAGCTGTGGAGCCTCAATACCGACAGACGAGCTTGTACCTCCCGAAAAGGACCAATGACAGCAGGTAACGAGGCAGGTGACACTGTCACGTGGCTTGTCGATGCCGAACACTCAACTATCGAGTGTGAACTACACGCCGATACAAGCCTAACACTTCGGCGTGGGTCAGCAGTGATGGTCCCACCCGGAGAAGGCACCTACGAAGACGAGCGCGTAAACTTCGTCCAAGAAGGCAATACCAAAATCAGCCTCTCACCAGAGGCCACCGACACACTGTACAGCACTCTCTCAGAGCTACTCCCATACGCAACCCAAGCACAACAATGACTACCTACACGATCGAAATCGACGACTACGAATCAGGGCTTGCCCCTGCCGCTGTTGAACAGCTCATTCAGCATACGCTTGCTGATGATACCGCATCCATCACTGTCCGTGGGGAATACGATGAGTAGAGACTACGTCATCGTTGAGCCAGCTGCACGAGGACAGCAAGACCTTGTTACTAACAGCCATGATAACCCAATTGCTGTCACAACGTCTGTCATCGAAGGCCCGTTCGGCACCCTTGAGGAAGCCAAACAGCGGCTTGAGGAACAGTACGGTAAACAGCAGATCGTTTCAATCCCGCCACAAAATGAGTGACTCAACAACCACCGTCACAGTAGACATCACCGAGCAGTTCGAATACAAAAGCGCTCACCTCACCTCAGTAGATCCAGAGGAGGTTTCTGATGAAGAGTTAAAGTCACGGGCAAGAGAGATATCCCTCACAAACCTACGTGAATACAAAGATAGACTGAGGTCTAACATGGAGGTTGAGGTCAATCGCACTACCTCAGACTCTACCGACCACCGACTTGAACTCACACAGAGCGGAGACGGAATCGGAGTGACTGAGTATAACCCTAACACGGGCACAGTGGTCGAAGAGTGGTGGTACACGTGGAGTGAGCTATCTGAACAACTAACCGGCAAGCAAATCCCACCGGATATCGTATGAGTACACCCTCGACATCACCTACGTCACGGTCAACAACCCAACAGTCGCTTCATGTTGTTTCTCCATCGCTATATCTCCGACGCGAACAGCACGGCCATATAACGGTTCTTAACGAGATACCGTCTGCTGATTCTGATACTATCTCTATCTCAGAGACCGACTCAGAAGTGGGGAAACCACAAGTAACATTTCCGCGTGAACGTGACCACTACACTGTAACTCGATACCGGTGGAAAAAGCAATTCAGTCACAGTTCATATACGAGCAGAGCAGCAGTCAAAGAGTTTACCGGCCAGATTGATGTCGATAGCCACCCCGACGACGCAGAATGGATACAGTGCGTCATTGAACGTCTTGAGAAACTCCCCGTACTTGATAATGCTGTCAGTGAGCTTGCTACGTACGACGACCTTGTCAGTAACAGCCGACTGGTGAGAGAGTACGAAGCAACATATCGTCTTGCACAGTCCGTCTGGGAGCACGACAGCCTTGCCTCATATGCTGCTGAGTATACTGCCCGTCCATTCCGTATCAAGCATTTCCCACAGGGGTTCTACACGGTTCCTGGCCCTCACCACGATACTGTTCGCAGCATTCTCGACGACCGCCTTTCTAAGCATGGCCACGGGAGCTACTCCGTTGCATGGGGAGGGTTCATCGTTTCTCCAGCTGACTTCACTGCCATCCACGAACAGGTGAAACCAGCATATCATCTCGCCGAAGACAACGAAATCCTTAGCCGCAAGACGCTTTCTCGATCTGATCCAGAATAGTCTCCCCCGCATTTATTACGCCAAAATAGGCGGGTCGATTTCAAATGATGAGCTGTAATACCGTGCTTCTGTCATGAGTAAGCAACAAAAATCCAACAGTCGGTACCTGACCGGTATTGGCAACCCACTTGATTCAAACCCAGAAGACGTAACTGCAATTCGGGCCCCCATTCTGTTCGCTGATAAGTGGCGGACGATCTTTGGTGGCGGCTTCATGCTGCTTTTAGCGCCGCTTGGTATTCCGCTACTTATCGTTGCAGCATTTCTTGCAGAGCTTGCAGAGGCAGACATTACCGGTCGCCAAACCAGCGTCCAGCTGCTTCACTTCAGGCATACAATTCGAGACGGATTTCGTGCCATTATCGTCTCTACCTTACTGTTTGCCCCCATTTTTGTCCTATGGATTCTCTATGGCGGAGCAGTAATGGTATTTGAGGCTGCAGACGGCATCTTCCTATTTAGTACACTCTTTGAGTACACAACACTTGCATTGACTGTCACCATGACAGCGCTTGCAGTGTACGCATTCCCGGCAGTGTTCATTCTTAGTGTACACCTTGACTCAGCAACAAAACCGTTTGGAAAGAACCTTGTCGCAACAGTATTCTCTCCACACTACCTTCTGTCATGGCTCATGAGCGTGTTGATGCTTATTGGAGGATTCGTCCTCTGGGTCGTCTCACTCGTTATTCCACTGTTAGGTGTTCTTATTGGCGTTTCTGTATTCTTTTATACGCTCTGTGTTGCTACGATATTCATGGCCCGTGCAGTTGTTGATTCACCAAATGTCCCAACAATGCCGTTTACAGGCTCCCGGTCATCGCCACAGGCTGAGCAGCAATCAGAGACACTAATTAACTACAAGACACGAGATCAACGGGTTGACAGCAACGATTGAGCCAACTTCTCTTGCGGGTTGTTTTCAAAATCTATGCAGAAACAACCGCACAAAGTCCCAACAAGCTAACAATGAGTAAACAAGAAACAATACCAGAGACAGTACAGATGCAAGACAACGATACTCAAGCATCTACTATGACTCACCAAGACACAGCACACGACCCATCTCCGGGAGATACATACGAAGACGCACGTACTGGTGAGTTATATGAAATCATCTATATCGATGACCAAGTTGCCCTATTGCGTTCCCAGTATGCAGCTAAAAGAGGACACTATCATCGGATGGAGCCACGTAATCAGTTTGATAAGCAATTGTCCCATGATAGACTTTCATTCAAGCCAGAAGCAGATGTTGAATTACGCACCCAAGCAGTTGATTGGAGTACCGTAGACAATATTGGCGAAAAAACAGCTGAAAGTCTCCATCAAGCTGGGTATAAGCAACCGACAGATATCCAGCACGCGTCGGACGAAGAGCTACTCAACATATCTGGAATTGGATCGGCAAGTCTCACAAATCTACGAGAACACACCCAATGACACACATACAAGTCATATATAAGAACAAATCACATAGTACTGAATCCGTTGTCGTGAACGTTACTAAAGAGATGATTGAAATCAGTGGGATACACGATGGCCAAGAGCCGGTTACCGATGATAATCTTTCAACAATAGATCGATCTACAGGCATTGAGATAGCAAATGAGGTGCTCTTCTCGGCACCGTCATTCGACCACGTCCCAGCTGGGTATCCTGAAGCCCCGGACACGTCAATTCACGTTAGGGTCACCGATAGTGAGCAAGCACCGAGGGAATTTTTTGACTGACTTTCAACCCCCGTTAGAACAGAGGGAACCGCAATTGGACATACCTAGTATCACCTCAACAGCGATTGAACTATTCAAGCAAGCAGAAACAGCATATAGCGCTGGACATAAGCACATCTGGAGGGCACTGCGATCTATCGCCCGAGAGATGCTAACTAAATCAGGGTTTTCCCACATCGGATCTGGCGACTACCGGACTGTATATGCGATCCCAGATGCACCTCGCGTCATCAAGATTGCAAAGAACCCACTTGGCGTCAAAGAAAATCTTGCAGCCATCGAAAACTGGCGTCAAGCTGAGCAGCTTAATGTTGACTGCTACCTTGCAGAATTGCATGAATACAGTTCAGACGGGTGGTGGATTCTACAAGAACACATTTCCGAAACTGCACCGCCGACAATTGCACCGCTTAAAGACACTTTAACCGAAGCAGGGGTTACAATTGCTGAGGTCAATAGGCACAATGTCGGCACACGAAACGGCAGCGCTATCTTACTTGATTATGGTGGATCACAATGACAGATACAGAGCGGGTATCGTTTAATTCCCCTCCGTCCCCTGCAGACGCACCCGACACCTGCCAATATAAAAACTGCGACAAGTCACCAGTAGCCTGGGTCCATTTTCGCCGACACCCATCTGAATATCTCTGCTTTTGCAAAACACACGCCACAGAACAACGACAGGCACTAGCTGAAGCAAAGTCACAGGGCTGGATTCGTTGACCCACCCTACAAAACACACCGCATTTATTCTGACTAATGCATGGGCCATCCAAGTATGTCAAACACACACATCAACGACTACGTTCCACAGAACCCAACCCTGGATCAACTATCGTTTTCTCGAGCCGTCCAAGTACTTCGAGATGGCGTTAGTTCATCATACGCTGACCGAGTTACGCCAATAGCAAACCTCCACAGAGTTGCTCATGATATGACTGATAACGACCGCTCACATGCACCGCTCAATGACAGGGGAAATCTCCTGTTCCCACTATTCCGGTACCAAAACCAAACACCCAAACAGGTTCAAAATGGAATTGAACGAAGCATCCAAGAAGCAACTACTGACTCTGCCGGCCGTCTCCTGACACAAGTAGAAGTGGAGTCAATCCTCAAAGAAGCAGCACGCCGTAAGAGAAACAACGAACCCCCGTACAACTAACCATCAGATCACCCAATCAATGTCAGATACACACCAATGCAGAGGATGCGGTACCGAAGTTGAGGACGGCACTGGATGGCTCCTTGGCATTTGCGATGAATGCTATGAGCGACATCGCGAAGCAGAACGCCGGATGAGAAGATAAACTACCCCTGTCCGGCCCTTATACCACAGCTAACCACAGTAACAGCTGGCACCGCTTCAGTTTCACCAAGTAACAAAGCAGCCGATCAGTATCTATACAGAATGTCAACACCTCGATCGCAGTCACAACACGGTATAGATAGCACAAATCAACAGACACAGTTACCACCACTTGACAGCGAATCGCTCTCAAAGCGAGCCCAAAAGTGTGTGAATCAGATACAGTCAGGTGCTACACTTCAGACCATCCTTCAGTCTCTTACTGACGCAGAGGCAACCCTCGATGTTATCAAAGAGAGTAGTACAAGTGATGAAATCCAGTCTAACATCGAGACTATCTCACAACACCGAACTGCTGATGTAAACACAGTCCTTGATGCTCGTGACTCTCTTCACGCACGATTAGACACTGATTCAATCTTTTCCGTTACCCTCACAGACCCAGACTCTGAATTCCTTGATTCAATGGTAGTTCTTGAGACGCCAGAGGAGTCTATTCAGTTTACAAGCGACCCTGTCGTCAACGCAGAAATGCTCTCACATGCAGTAAAAGGGCGTGCAGTAACAGCAGACGGTCAACAGCGACGATACAAACAATGGGCTGCAGCACTTGACCAGCAAACTATCCGTCAGCTCAAAAAAGGAGAAGAACCAGATTTCCTTGGGTTTTCACTCCCCGAATCAGTTCCAGCAACGGCTGACACACCCGGTCATACGCCAGTAACAGCACTCTCACATATTGGTCCAGCCCGAGCTGAGACGCTACATCCAGCAGGGGACACCATGGCACTCCGGGACTTCACTGGCCTCACCCAATCGCAAATGGCGCATCTTGAACCGCCACTCAGCACGACAGCGCTCCCAAATGATCGTGTTACTGCACTCGTTAGCGACATTACTGAATACCAGCCCCCAAGCGTTGCAGCTACAACAGCCGGTATTCTTGACCTCTCATCGCACAGCTACTCAGACGATTCATTCATGTGGATGGGAAGTAGAAAACTATGGGGATTCGCTTCATCACCACAAACATTGGTCGCAAACAGCGAATTCCACCCACTAGCAAAGACAGCACAGTACACCACAAACGAATCAGACGATAAGTACGTGACTCTCACGAACGAACAGGGAGCACAGACAACAGTATCGTATGAGCTATATCAAGGGTTCAAACAGATAGCACGTCATACACAGACACCAATCCTCTGTGGAGATACAACGCCTGTCACTGTACAAGTGTCCCCAAAAGAGTACATTGTTGTCGCCCCCGTAGCGGACCCACAAGAGCCTTGACACCTTCCCCGCACCAAAATGCAAGGCGTTCTCCTCGGGTTTCTGTAGGCTGTCCCACAAACTGTGTCTTATGCGCCCCAGTTGAAAGCAAGGCAGAAATCGAACCCCATTAGGCCGCGAAAAGTGCGGAGCACACGTCCACATACCTGCCAGCACCGTTCCATCCGCATTTGTTATCCTTACATCGGTGGATGTTTTCTCAACACCGCAGAGAGTGTCCTCTCGAAAACTCACTGAGCGAGTTCGTACAGCTAAAAGACATCCCAAATCGACAGTACAAGCCAGACGACCACAGCTGGTCATTCGAAGCATACCAGTCAACAGAGGTTGTACAGCGTCCACAACCAGCAGATACAGTAGCTCACGAAACACTGTTCCAAGTCTTCACTGATCACCTTGATAATTTGCCAGAGGTGTCACTGTCGATGACCATCCCCGATGACGACCAGCACATGTACTGGTGTCTCGTCACTGTTGACCTCTCAGTAACAGAAGAGAGACAGCGAGAGCTCGGCACCTACATTGGTCACGCAATTTCTGAATGGCTCTCACGATAACTAGCTAATCAGAAAAATACATGAGCGACAGCGGCCCCCTTGATTCTCTCTCAAAAGGAGAGCTACGACGCCTATACCTCCATCTCAAGGAAGCGCAAGACCGTCTCGACCGCGCACGCAACATCCTCGATGAGAATAACCTCATTGATGAGTGGCGAGCGAGCGGCGGCGAACACGGGTTCTTGTACGGATTCACAGATGGACAAACACACATTGACAACTGCTACACAGACGTGACACAGAAATATGCCAACCGGAAAGAAACAGATGACTGAACACACCATCACTTCGATTGCAGACGACAACCACAAGCACCACTACATGTTCGACGAGGAAGCGCCCCTCGAAGGAATAACAATTGATGAAGCTTCCGGGACAGTAACATGCCATGGGCACTCTGACGTTGAGGGTGCGCTCAAAAACCTGTTTGCAATCGAGCGCGACCGACTCCTTGGCTACCACCACGATCTCCACATGCCCGTTCAGGAAGCAGTCATAGATGCATGGGATACCCTTGCCGAACACGGATATCACCGCGACGAGTTGATCCTACCTGAAGATCAAGAAGCGCTTAACCTCGTTGACTAAACAACCACACAACCGATAAATCAGAATCCATGAGCCGTCCAACCCTACGCCGTGAGTATCACGCATCGGATCTACGAACAAAACTCAATATATCGAGCATCCCTGACGACCGAACCCTCCACACAGTTTTCGCAGTTCTAATTAATGACATCGACCGCCGGTCTGACATGCACCAGTCGATCAAACAAGAGGTACTAACCGCTCTCGCACAAGCATGGCTTCACCATCTCGAATCAACTGGTGACGAGGTGCATGTTGAGCAGCACCGGCAGGGCGTCGACACGGAAGTGACGAGCCCAGACAACAGCCGACCGGCCTCAAGCATCCCAGAAAGACAAAACTCGGAACGATTCAACCGGACACTACGGTCAAACACAGAGGTCGACATCTCGAAGGCACAGTTTAATAGAGATATGGCACGACTTGACGATCTACGACGGAAGTACTCTCACCCTGGGCTAAATACTGCTGAGTCGAACGAGGTGGTTGAACTTCGTAGTCGATACGACCTGTCATTCTCAGAGTGGTGGCAAGAGGAGTATCGAGTTGATAACAATACAGATAACAGTAACAAAAAATCACACCCCCCTGCAACCTGATATTACCTCCCTGGGTCGGTAGCCAAACCCCAACGGAGGAATCATCGCGCTTTACCGCGAGAAGGATGTCAAGAGAGGATGTCTTCCGGCTACCGATGGCATAGGTAATCAGAATTAATACTCACCATCTACAGATGAGCAAGGCGAGTGCCTCAGGGCTTGACCCCGAGGCGGTTCACAAGACATTCGTGACCGTTTGATGCCCTAGCAAAAAAGCCGGAGGAAAATCACAATGAAGACAGAAAACAACCATAGAGCGCAGTCAACAGCTGATACCGATACACAGTCATCTAACCAGTGCCCAGAATGTGGTGGGACCATCTCCACTAATGCAAATGATGAAGACGTCTGTGGTGTTTGTGGCCTCATCATCGATGAATATCATATTGACCATGGCCCGGAATGGGGGCGGCATGACAAGGAAACTCGCAAACGAACAGGCCCACCAGTGACTGTTACAAAACATGATAACGGACTCTCAACAAGTATTGGGTACAATAGAGACGCAAAAGGCAACACGCTATCTGCAGGGAAGCAAAAACAGATGGCTCGGCTACGGAAGGCTCAAGCTCGTGGCCGGTGGGAGTCAAAACGAGAAAGAAACCTTGGCTACGGGTTGGGCGAGGTTCAACGGATATCAAGTGCGCTCAATCTTTCAGATTCACTTCGAGAGCAAGCGTGTCAAGTATATCGTAGTGTCTATGAAAAAGATATCTTCTCAGGGCGGTCAATTGATGCGTTCGCTGCAGCAAGTGTTTACGCCACTTGCCGGTGCAACGAGCATCCGTTCACCATTGAAGACATCGTTAACATAGCGCGAGCCGACCAGACACGCGTTTCAAACACATACAATGAGCTCAACCGTGAATTAGCCTTACCAGCGCGACCACGCCACCCTGATGTATACATCCCCCGCATCGTCTCGGAGCTAGAGTTGTCACAAGAAATTCAGCGCCGAGCAACTGAACTCGCAACACGCCCAGGAAAAGAATATCATCCAAGCGGATGTAACCCTTCAGGCATTGCTGCCGCCTGTGTATATCTCGCTGTGCGTGAGGAAGGCGCTAATATCACGCAGTCAACTGTCGCTGAGGTAGCTAATGTATCATCCCCAACAGTTCGAAAACGACGAAACGAAATTAACACAAACGCATTTATCTAAGTGAACTACCCCACCCTACCGCTCGCCTGACGGCTCGCGCTTGAGGGTGGGGCTTCCTGCTTCCACGACGCACTTTGCAGATACGGACGTATCCACAGGGAGCGCAGTCTCCACAGGCGTTGATTCGGAGCGTCCCGTTCCTAACCGCTTCTTCATACCGCGAGAAAGGATGTTCCACGCCGCGTTCGCGTCTCTATCCGCCTTGAACCCACACGCCGGACACGAATGCTCACGCACCCACAGCGACTTGTCCGTCGAAACGCCACAAGACGCACACTCTTTCGTCGTCCCACGCGGATTCACCGCGACGAAGTGCGTCCCTTCGCGTTCACACTTGTATTCGAGCATCCGCAGGAACATCCCCCATGCCGCTCCTGCTCGGTTCCGTGAGTTGCCCGGTAGTTCGACCAAGCCCTTCGCATCGAGGTCTTCGACCGCCACGAGGTCGTACTCCCGAGCGTAGTAGTTCGAGAGTTTGTGGAGGAAGTCACGGCGCTTGTTCTTGAGGTCGGCGTGACGCTCGGCCACGACTCGGCGCTGTTTCTCCCAATTCTCTGACCCGTGCTGTTTCCGCGAGAGGTCGTGCTGGGCGCGTTCCAACCGTTCACGCTCGTCAGACAAGTCAAGCGATTCGACGGCAGTGCCGTCCGTGTCGTGAGCGTACTTGAGAATCCCCACGTCGATACCGACGCACTTCTCGGGATTCTCCGGCTTCTCTGGCGAGTCGTTAGGCGTCTCGACGCCGAGAATGGCGTACCACTTGCCGGTGGGTTCTTGCTTGACCGTGACGGTCTTAATTTCGGCGTCGTCGGGAAGGTCGCGGTGGAAGGTGATAGGTATTTCACCGAGTTTCGAGAGCCATAGTCGCGTCCGGCCACTCGTGTTCTTGAGTTCGAAGCCGGATTGACTGTAGGTGAAACTGCGGTACTCGCCCGGTGCCTTCCACTTGAGCGTCCCGACGCAGTAGCCGTTCTTTTTCCGGGCCCGAAGTGTCGAGAGGTTGTCGTACAACCGCTGAACGACCTTCTGTAGTACCTTCGAGTGAACTTGTTTCAGGTCGTTCCACCACTTCTTGAGACTCGGCAGGAGTTTCTGTTCGCTGTATGCCGAGGTGTCGTCGTTCCGATTCAGGCGGTGGAGGAAGTGGTTGTAGACCTGTCTACAGGTATCGACAGTCCAGGCTAACCGCTCTTCGAGCGCGTCGGACGGTCGAAGTCGATACCTGTTGTTGTAGTTCATCAGCTGGTGCTACTCGTCGGGATCGGTGGTTCTGACGACTTTCACGTCCGCGCCACGCCACCGTTTCGGGACAAGGACGTGAGCGCCGTTGCCGGTGGCTTTGGCCGTCCCGTCGATGACTTCGTGGCCTTCGATTTCGTGTCTATCCATCACCTGTGTTTACACATGGTTTCAACATAAAGGTGGCGGTGGGCCTGTGGGCCGAGCGTCGAACGTGTTTGAGAACCGTGCGGCGCTGTATCCCCTTCCTACTCGCTCCCTTCGGTCGCTCGTTGAGGAAGGGGCCTTAGCGCCTCAATTCAGGTAAAATCTCTGCGCCTCTCCCGCCTTAGTTGTGCAGGAACAAGCGCTGTTACCCTATGACAATGAAACAACCACACACCGACTCATCTGATAGTCCACGCAACGTTATCGCTGTTGACCTCTTCTGTGGCGCTGGAGGCTTCTCTGAAGGTATTAAACGAGCCTGTAACGACCTTGGATACGACTTACAGCACGCTGCTATCAATCATTGGGACGTCGCAATTCAATCTCATAAAGCAAACCACAAACACGCAGTCCAATTTCACTCTCGCATTGAGCAGCTTCATCCACCAGACGTTGTTGATGCCGTTGTTGATGATGACGTCCGTGATGTTCATGTAGACGGCATCGACGTTGATCTCCTTACTGCAGGCCCTGAATGTGAACGCACCCCGGGGTCAAGCCCCGGGGCTTCCTGCTTCAACGACGCGCTTTGCATCCACCGCCTCTCGCTGAGGGGTGAACGTAGGGAGCGCAGTCTGCACAGGCGTTGATTCGGAGTGTCCCGCCCCTAACTGCTTCAAACCACGATTGAGAATATTCTTCGCCGCATTGAGATCGCGGTCTTCCGTGTGTCCACACGCTGGACACGAATGCTCGCGTACCCAGATCGGTTTCGCCGTTTCGACACCACAAACTGAACACTCTTTGGTTGTCCCACGAGGTTCGACCGTCTCAACATGGGTGCCGTGCAAGCCACCCTTGTACTCCAGTAGTTCGATGAACCGCGACCACGCAGCGTCTTGCTTGTTCTTGGCGTTCTGCCCGGTTTCTAGCATCGGCTTCACATCCAAGTCTTCGACGGCAACAACATCGTATTCTTGGACGAGCCACGTGGTCAGCTTGTGCTGGTAGTCGCGTACCTTCCGCTTGATTTTGCGTTTGGCTCGGGCTACCTTTCGGCGTTGCTTCTCCCAGTTGGCAGAGCCGTGTTCTTTCCGATCGAGGTTCCGCTGTTCGCGTGCGTAGCGGTCATACTCGTCGGACAAATCTAACGTATCTACGGACAGGTTTTCAGACGTGTGGATGTAGCTGGTGATGCCGAGGTCAACACCCACACAGTCTTTGGGTTCAATCTCATCTGGTGACGGTTTCTCGGGTGTGTATTCCACAGTAGTTACCAGTGAGGCGTACCATTCGCCCGTCGTCTCTTTCTTGAGGATGACCTCGTCAATGTCCTCTGCTGGTGGAACGTCGCGTTCTGCCCGGATTTTGAACCAACCAATCTTTTCGAGTCGGAGTCGCACGAATCGGCCGTCGCCCGTGTTGTGATCCACGTTCCAGCGACTGGGTTGATTGTACGACACTGACCGAAACTCGCCCGCACCTTGCCACTGTAACCGCCCGACGTTGTAGCCGTTGTTTCGACGTTCTTGCAATGTTTCCAGATCGGCATATATCTGGCTGATGGCTTGTTGAGCGGCGTGTTGTGATGGTTCTGCAAAGGTCGGCCACTGGTCTGCCCACGTGGTGAGTTTGCCGTGTTGGTCGTACTCTGATGGGCGGTCGTTGTAGTCCGAGTTATAGTAGTCTCGGATGGCGTGGTTGCGAATCTGCCGAAGGATATTGATCTGGTGCCAGGCTTCGCTTGCCACGTCGTCGGGCAGGTACGCGCGGAAGCGAAGCGTGTGTTTCGCCATATTTGTTAGTCGAGTTTTTCGACGGTGAGTTTCAGTTGGTCGCCTTCCTCCAGTTCAAGGCCGTCTCGGACTTCTTCTGGGATCGTGACGACACCCCGTTGTCGTAGTTTCGGGTAGCATTCCATCTGTCCCATATTGAATAATACAGACCCAAGCAGTATAATCCTGTCGGCTTCAACCCCAGGGTCAAGCCCCGGGGCAGTCGCCTTGACCGCCTGTACACACTTCTCAAGCGCTCGCGGCGGGAAACCTGTCTGTGATCAACAGCGCGCAAGTCCCTGGGCGGTGCTCAGATATCTCGAACACTTGTCCCCATCATCGTTTATCCTTGAGAACGTGCCAGAGTTTGAGTCATGGGGACCTGTTGAGGACGGCCAGCCGAGTCGTGATGGAAACATCTTCGACGCCTGGATCAACGCCGCAAATCAACTTGGCTACTCTACTGAGTGGACAACGCTGAATGCAGCTAACTACGGAGACCCAACCAATCGCGACCGATTTTTCATCATCGGCCAGCGACAGGGGAAATCTACCTTCCCCAGCCCGACACACAGTGATACGGATGACCAACTTCCAAACAGACGTACTGCAGCAGATATCATTGACTGGAGCGACCGTGGTACCTCCATCTGGACCCGTGATATCACCGAACCACGGGTTCACACGCCACCTAAGGACACAACATTCCAGCGAATTGCTGCTGGCATTAGGGAACACAGCCCAGAATGGCTTGCACCGGTTGCAAATACTCTTGAGACCTTCTCTCGAGACACGGTTCGTGAGCTTCGGGAATCGCGTGTCGTTGCACCCCAGTACGTCTCCACCGTTGCTGAGACAGTCGACACACCATTCTTAACTCCAATTAGCCGGTCAGTACAAGAGAGCCACCGCAGACAGGCAACCCTCTCAGAAAAGGCTTCCACCGAACCGATCCTGCTCCGGCAACAAGATGGTGGCACACCAGTCGATATCACATCCCAGCCACTCCCAACAATCCCGACTGCAGGCGCGCATGCGCTCGTCGTCCCGTCGCTGATAATGCCAAAAAACGGCCCCCAACGCGGGATTCATAGTAACTCGTTGTATCAGCCAGCATTACAACCGCTTCATACGGTTACTCCCGACCCACGGGCAAGCCTTCTCTCAACAAATCTGTTCTTTCCGCCAGACGGCACTCCCGTACACTCAATAGGTAGTTCTACACCACCTTTCTATACTACCTCTCAGCTGACTCCATTCATCGACGACTACCAGACCTCGGCAACATCTGTCGACCAGCCACTCAACACCCATACCCGGAAGAATCGATTTGCACTCTGTATCCCTGAGCTACACGGCACTGCCATCGATATCAGGTACCGGATGCTTCAACCACATGAACTCAAACAGGCACAGGGATTCCCTCAGTCGTACACGTTAACTGGGACAAAAACGGACGCCCTCAAATCGATTGGAAATGCAATTCCTGTCTCACTTGCAACAGCATTGTGCAAGCATGTCCTCTCAGCTGATGACCCAAGTCTCTCATCGTTTGGTGGCGGTCTCAGCAAAGGCAGCGCCACTGACGTCCCGTCGTACGACGAGGTTGCAAATTAACGCAGATACCGCTTTTGGCATTCACTTCGAGCTGGAAAACTGAAGCGCAAATATCCCCGTGCACAGTTTGGGGCACCCACAGCCCACCTCTCACAACACTTTAGTTCTCTGATACTCATTTTGGTGGTAACTACTGCGATGAGTAAGTCAGTCTCAGTCGAAAACGTCGTTGTATCGGCAGATACAGGAACTGAACTAGATCTGGAAGCAGTCAACAGTGATATCCAACATGCAGATTTCACTCCAGATAATTTCCCAGGGATCATCTATCGTAATAACGAGCCAAAGTTTACAGGGTTACTATTCCGCTCTGGAAAAATTGTCTGCACAGGCACAACCTCTGTATCTAGTGCAAAAACAGCAGTCGGTATTATGATCGACGAACTCAAAGATCTCGGAGTCCCAGTCTCGAATCATACTGCATCTGTTGAGAATATCGTCACGACAACAGAGTTTGAGACGCAATTTAATCTCTCATCTGTTGCTGTTGCGCTGGGGCTTGAGAATATCGAATACGAGCCTGAAATATTCCCCGGACTTGTCTACCGTAATATTGAGTCTGGAGTTGTTATTCTGTTATTCAGTTCCGGAAAAGGCGTCGTTACTGGTGCAAGTAGTATTGAAGAAGCCACAAGAGGGGCAACTCAGATTGCAGACACACTCAAAGAGTTCCAGCTTCTGTGATCGTGACATCCTTTCGTCTTCAGAAAACGGAGGGTGTCAATCAAGGCCAAACCCAAGTATTCCGCTTGTTTGTTATCACAAAGTGAACTACCCCACCCTACTCAACGGCTACCGCCGCTTCCTTGAGGGTGGGGCTTCCTGATTCAGTTAAATGCTTCCACAAGTCGGTCGCGGATTTCTCTCACCTCATCAATATCCGCCTCAACCTCAGACAGAGTCATTTCTACCTCTTCGACAGCGCTATTAATTTGCTGAATTTCATCTTCACGAGCGTCATCTCGCGCATCAATCTCTTCATGGAGTTGGTTAACGGCTGTCTCAAGCCCAGATACTTCATCTTCAAGTGCTTCCAACCTATCATCACGTGCGCTTTGTGAGTCAATGAACTCTTTGAGCGAGTCGCGATACGCAATCAACTCTGTAATATCACTCTGAAGATGTTCAACGCGCGCCTCAAGACTCTTACTCGCCTGCCCCCCAACACTACGACCAGTTAGCAGCTGAGAGCGGAGCCGGTCTCGCAGCTGCTCAGACACTGAATCATCTTCAAGTTCATCTACAACACGGCGCGTAACTGACTCCCCTTCAACAGTCATACTAGAACTACTTTCCGCAGTACCAGCCTCAGAGGGATCTTCAATGACATCCGTAGGCTCGGCAACCGCAACAGCAGATTCGGTCGTATCTGTATCTACTTGCTCTGGCGAGCCTTCTTTCTCAGCAGAGGCACTACTTTCTGGCTCATCTTGTGAGCTATCTTCTTCATCTCCCTGTCGAGAGTCAGCAGTATCATCATCCCCGCCAGTATCTGCATCATCGTTCTGAGAATCACTATCTACAGTCTCTGTATCGCCCTCAGCCGCATCATCAACCATCTCATCTGCTTCACTCTCTTCAGGGTTGCCCTCTTCGTCGTCCTCTTCATCGGCATCTTCATCGGCATCCTCATCAGCATCTTCAGCTACCTCAATAAGCTCATCGTCAATTACCTCTTCAAACGGCTCTTCAAGGTCATCTTCATACAGTACAGTCGGCTCACTAAGAACATTATCCACAGACAACTCATTTTTGCCAGCCTGAAATGCAATTAGTGTCTCTGCGGACTCTCCAGGACGAAGTTGAATAGGGAACCGAATCTCGTCAGTCGATTTGATCTCCCATTTATCTCCCAGATACTCTCCAGATGAGTAGATCCCAACATCTTGCAACCGCAAGGAATCTGGAACCCTATCACGAAGGACGATCCGCTGTACCGTGTGTGCGTCTTCGTCCACACTAAGCCGAAAGTGGACGGTTGGAACCTCATATTCGTTAGGCTGGTACTTCTTCTCGATCGAGATATCATCCGACTCAGTCAATAATGACTCAGATGCTGATGAACTCATGCATTCTACCATCACGGCTCAAGAATATAAAAACCACCGTTGATTCCTCAAGCACATCCCAGGAAAACATTCAATACCACACCGGGGTTGATACATTATAATGGCGCAAAAAAATATTCAACAGCAGTTACAGGTTGATCACAGTGCAATCGCGGCACTCCTTGACGACACCCTCACGTCAATCACAATCCTCGACCACAACTACAACACACCGATCGTTTCATCAAGTAGTTCATATAATGCGTCGCTCAGGTCAGATGGTGCGCTTATCTTAACGATAGCCCCGCCAAAAGCGTACTATAACCGTATTGAAAAGGGCCAAAAGTCACTTCCACCAGAAGATATCACTCCAGACAAGTGGTTCATTACAAACGAAACCGACACACCAGTCTTTGGCCCATTTGACACCCCAACAGAAGCACAAGAGCGAACACAGCAGTTGAATTCGCAGCTAGATGGTGGATACCATATAGTTAAAGGAAAAACAATTTTGAATTCTTCCCAACCGTGAACACCAACAAAAACCAATCTGCTTCACAAGCATACCAGCGTCAAGCAACCACCAGTGCTTAAGAAGATTTCACGGCAAAGTGAATCACTCCACCAGCATTTATCTTTAGTCAGTCGCGATATAACTGTACTACCAGTAATCAATTCCAAAGCCAGATTATGAGCTTACAGACACCTCAAAGTACCCGCAAATCACGTAGAAGCGAAGCCTACCTTAGCAATGACTTTCGGCAAGACGTTGTTGATGCATGGGCAATACTGTGGTCTGGTGGTCGGCTACAACGGTCTACAGCGACTCGATTACTCACAAGACTACGAGGTCTCACACAGCCACACCCACCGTACGAGGCCACAGATGAAGAATCCTCTCAACCGATTATTGAAGCCAGCACCCGAACCCTACCATGGATACAGCAAGCAAGAGATACATGTGATAGACAGCAAGAGTGGGCATCAGCAGAGCATACTGCGTTCAAACAGTTTCAAACACAAGTCGCCAACCTGAGTACAACCTCTTCGACAAGGTTGAAACAGGTGCTCAAAGCATATGCTGATACAGTAGCATCGCTTGAACACTTTGACTCATCGCCCAAAACGTTCAAAGAAAACATGGCAACCGACCTGAATCCTGACCTTGTCACACATATTCTCCGCGGCGGAGCACTTTCACCACCGATCAAGCAAAACATCCTTAACACCATCAACGGGACAATTCAGCAACGCAAAGCAATCATCAATGGCATCGATAGAGAGCGATCACAAATCAACTCACTTGCTGAGAGCCTTGTCCAAGTTGATCGACAGCGAGCTAGCGCTTGTGAGTTACTACTCGATATGGACGATGTTACTGCGCCAGGGTTCCTCTCAGACTGTTATGACCGACTTGATGAACATCAAGACACGATCACCGATCTTGCAAATAAACGACACACCCAGATACTCTCACAACAGGTAGTCCACGGGGTCCCGCGAACTGAAACGACGGTAACGTTCCCTTCCGTCCCAATAGACGGACCCAGAAAGTATCCGTGGTTCTATGCACTGCTCTACGCCGACTTTCAACCAATCGATCCAATTCTCGGCGCAATTGCCCAAGTTGCTACCCGCCTTCGCCGCATTCAGATGGCAATCAATAGCCTTGGTTCATGTACAGCAGACACCCTTGCGGCATCAGCGACACGATACCAGTCTCCTTGACGGGCACCCCGTCACTTACTTATTCGTCTATCACAGACAAACACGTATGCTGACACAAGCAGCTGAACAGATCCCACTGTTTATCCCGGTTGGTCCAGAGCTTATTATCATCCTTGCAGTACTTATTCTGCTATTTGGAGCCAACCGAATTCCAAAAGTTGCCCGTGCTGTCGGACAATCTCTTAGCGAGTTCCAACGCGGCCGAGAAGAGTCCACACAGGACAACGAACGGACGGATATAACAGCTGACGACTTCGAGTTTAATAACAAGTAAAACTGCCTTCGGACCTCACCCGAAGTGCTCTACAGAGAAAACAAGGCGAGTGCTTCGAGGCTTAACCCTGAAGCGGGTCACAGCGTTTACTGCGTTACCGTTATCGTTCCACTCGCACCAACTGTCCCTGGCTCTCCAGTCGGCAACTCATCAGTTTCAAACCCATCAATAACTCCATTTGCGTCGCCTGCCTGTGAAACAGTGACCTGCCCGTTAGAGTCACCAACATCAACAGTCGCAATCTCTTCTCCAGGCTCAATCCGCTCATCAAGCGTATACGTCGTTCCAGTGGCCGACGTATCACCTGCCCATGATGTTACACTAACGCCCTCACCGTTCACACGCAACTCGTCCACATTACTGGGGTCAATCGCCTCCCCAGACTGAAGAACCAACGCAACCTCTCCACTAGCTGTTTGCGCAACCGGTTCCACAGCCCTATTTGGAGCCGGTTCATCCGCAGTTCCAATCCCAAGCACTGCGTATCCAACAATGCCACCAACAGCCAGTACTAATCCAACCATGATCGCAACGCCAACGACTGTTGATATCGCACGATCACCCGAAAACATACCTAACTTGCTCATTTGTGTTCGTTGTGAGTTTGTCTGTCCGCTGTTCGTTCTGCGTCACGCTTCCTGTAAGTGACTATCATAGCTCCACCGGTCCAGCTGGGCTTGACTCTCCTGCTGAATTAAACGCCGTCACAACGTATGACACAGTCGCGTCAGCACCAACCGGTGGTTCTGAATCGGTATACGTGGTCGTCCCACTACTAACCTCTGCAATTTCCGTGAAGTCGCTGCTACCGCCATTAAATGTGGCACCATCTACCGTTGCCCGGTACACATAGAACCCATCTACAGGTACCTCAGAGCTTGAACTCCACGTGAGTGTAACTGCTGTCGCCTCCACGGTAACAGTATCAGGAGCTGTGGTTGTAGCAGGCTCAGACGTATCAGGGTGGGACAGCTCTAGAGCCATCTCCACACCATTGTCAAACCCAACTTCCGGAAGGCCAAGGGTCATCTCACTTGTTTGTGTCTCACCGGAGGGTGAGTTAATGGCAATGTCCTGACTCGTAGATGTCGGCTCACCACTTGACGGGACAGCTTTCACGGTCGCCCTGATTGGGTTCGATGTCTCCAGCTCTTGCCACGACACTGTAAACGATGACACTGTTACTGTTGCACCGGGATCAAGATTGGCTGGGACATCAAAGCTAACGCCTTCCGCTGCCAGCGCTGGCTCTGACCCACTTGTCGTGAGTGCGCCAACCCCAATCACTCCAATACCTGCTTGGATAGCCCGACGCCGTGAAATAACAGCGTTTAATTTGCTCACCCCTTGCTGAGAGTCTTTACTACCACCTTCTGACAGACGCTGATCTTCGCTCGTGCTTTTAGCCATTGGTAAACCGCTATCACGACCATTACATCTCAACACTAAAATAGTTTGTTCTCATACCCAATCAACAACCTCAGGGGTACCCCCGCAGTATCTATTTAGATCGTCGAGTGCTTCCGATGTTGTGGATGTAAAGCGCGTTGTTGAACCAGGAAACCCCTACCTCAAGGAGGCGGCCTTGGCCACTGAGTAGGCAGGGTAGTTCACTCATAGGGGACGTCAATTGGGGACAAGTTTAATTTTTACACGCATTTATTGTGCCATATATGGGCGAGATGTGTTATATTATCAACCACACTCCACCTGTGGTAGACGTATCACAGCAGTCTCACCCCATCAGTAAGTTAAACTATAATATATGACAGACAAATCTCTCCCACCAGATCCACCAGCCCCAACCCCCGAACAACAACAAAGAGAGGACGTCCCAGTTGTGTCACCAGAAGACCAGTCTTCGCGTGCAGGTGAGCAGACAGACACAACTGCAGTACAAAAAGTGCCAGATCAACTGTGGAACCAGTATTTCCCATTTGATCCTTACACAGCACAACGTGATGGGATCAATCGAGCACTCAAAGCATTGGCCCAAAGTGGCTACCTCACACTTGAAGGTGCATGTGGAACAGGGAAGACGCTCATTGCGATCATCGCAGGGATTACTGCAATGCGTCATGATGATGCGCTTTCAGACACATTTGATGCCGACCCAGCAGTCTCTCAATTGTTTGTTGCAACACCTCTCAAGTCTCAGTTGACACAGTTTGTTACAGAAGCCAAAACAATTAATCAGAACCTTTCCCATGACAGTGAGACTGTTACTGCAGCTGTCCTTCGTGGAAAACAGGATCTGCTTCCATACGTTGTTGCAGACCAACTTCCAGACAAGTTAGAGGAGAAATCAGCCCATGATGTGATGACAACGGTTACACAGAGCACGACGCAGCTGTTTGCACCCGGTGGCCCGCCGCTATACCACACTCCAGGAACAGCACCAGATGCCTATCCGGTATACTCTAACCATCAGTTCGGCTTTAGCCATGGGGAAAGAGAAGACAAACTTCCAAGCACGGCTGGTCCAGCAGCAAACTCTGTGGCACATATCAGAGCAGATGGAGTCGCACTCGATCGGTCAAAGAACAAAATAGGAGATGGTGAGGGCGGGTTTGTAACGTTCAATATTGACCCGCGTCGCGTGTATGCAGGTCTCACGACGCTTGAGAGTGCAGCCGATATCGAGGACGGCATTACTCGACTCAGCGTTGAAGGCACTGAAACACCATATCCAGAGCACATCCCACACAGTTACCGCTTTATCGATATATACCGGCTTGCAGAACGCGTTGATGGGTACACTCCAGCTTCAGTCCATACAACCGTTAAAGAGAACTTCCAAGACGCCGTCGATGACCCTGACACGACGACGCCGGTTGAGTCATTTGACGAACTCCCCTGCTTTTTCCATATTGACTATCTCAATGAGCAGACTACGTCAGAGCTTGTTGCCGATGCCTATGATACATATGTTGACCCATTCTATGCAAAGTCTGAGGCTGTCCTCGCCACACAGACGCGTCACCTATCGAAAGACCAAGCTGATAATGGCGTTTTTTCAAGAGACGTGTTTATTCACGAAGCTGCCAGTAAGGGCGTTTGCCCGTACCAAGCGTTTGTTAATACAATCGAAACCCACGATCTCGATTTATATCTCGGCAACTACTATCACGTCTTTGACCCAAAGACACGCCGACTCACAACGCAACGTACAGAGATCCTTTCAGAGACAACAGGTCTCATAATTGATGAGGCACATCAGCTTGTCCCACGGGTCCGTGATATATTCTCAACAAGCATCGGCTACACAACAATACGGGATGCAATCGGTGATATCGACGCATTAAGAGACCTTGTTGCAGATGATGGCTCAGCGAAGACAATCGAGGACTACACTCGGCACTCACAAAAAGACACAATAGAACCGACAGATGCCCCGATGGGATTGCCAGAACTCACCGATACCCAACTCAATACTGCACGCCATCTTCTAACTACGCTTCAAGAGGCATTTCTTGAGGAGACAACAGATCGAATACAAGCAGATAAGACACTATCATCGTGGGGACAATGGAAAGCAACTGCCGACCCAGCAGAAGTCCCACTTGAACCACCGTCAGAACCGGCTTTTGATGCGCTTAGTAGTAGACTCACAGATACCGAAGAGCTTGCAGAATCAATCGGTGAGCTGCCGGCAATCGCAGAGGCTATCGACGAAATTTACTCTCTCGATCCAAACGCAAACCGGTCAACATCGATCGACGCTGTCGGAAATCTCATTAGCGAATGGTTCTCACAAAACCACACAGACTACTTCAGGTACGTCAATCTTGAGCCGAACAACCGTAATAGTGCACCAGAAAGTACCGCACCATGGATGGAAGCATGGGAACCACGGCTAACGCTGTACAATACGATCCCCTCACGAAAGCTCGCACAGATATTTGCAAACTGCGCAGGCGGGGTCCTGATGTCTGCAACGCTCACACCAGTAGACGTATTTCAACAAACAAGCGGGCTAAATGCGTTTACTAAAGAGACAGACCGCCCCGTCACAGATGTCCGCTATCCACTTGACTTCCCAGAGCATAACAGAACTAGCCTTGTCGTTCCTAACGACGAGTTCACACGAGCAAATCGTGGGAAGCCAACAGCAAGAACAGATGAGATGGCAGAGACAAGACGCAGCTATGCAACGACTATTAAGGAGATTGCAACCTCATATGGAAATATCCTCCTTGCGCTCCCAAATTACCGTGAGGCAGAGTGGGCAGCGACAATACTTCAGCAGTCAGATGCAGTGACAAAACCCGTCATCAAAGATCGGTCATCAACTGCAACTGTAACTGATGACCTGCTTGAGCAGTTCTTTGATGATGACACGCACAAAATATTACTTACATCGGCTCGCGGAACAGTAACAGAAGGGATTGATTATAAAGGAAACAAACTCCACACCGCTGCAGTTCTTGGCGTTCCATACCCCCCATCAAATGTCCCCACCGTGCAAGCAACAATGGCTGCATACGAGAATACATTTGACGGATTATCATACGGTCCTTATGAACTCGTTCTTGGTATTCCAACAGTGAGAAAAGTCCGTCAGGCAATTGGCCGAGTTATTCGATCACCGTCTGAACGTGGTGTCAGACTTTTGATTGACTCACGGTATACCCCAGGCGGGTATCGCTCTGTCGAAGACCACCTCTCTAGCCACGAACAAGAAGAATTTACAAAAGTCCACCCTGACAGACTTCAAGAGACGTTACAACAGTTCTGGGAAAGATCAGATAATTAGCAGTTTGTAGGCAGTACACTTCCTCAAGGGCAACCAGCAGGACCGAATGGACAAACCAACGGTTTGTATCAATGATACAATCAGAAGCCCACAAAGACGGGTTAAAGATCTCAATCCAACGCTGACTGAGGCGATTAGGAAATGCAACTCTCTCAAAATCTGCGTCTTTGGCGTGGTGCGACAGGAATTGTCGGGCGGGGTAAAGCCACCGACCTCACGTACGCACCGGGCGTTCAGGTGGAACTCCAACCGACCCATCTCAGAGAAGTCGAGAAGAGTTGAATTTGCCTGCGACGGCACAGCCCGGTTTAGGATATGCGGTCAAAACGGTGAACTCCCCAACCGCGTCCTAGCACAGCCAAACATATAACACAATGCGGATGGAAACTTGCACAGAGGCTACAGCTCAAATCACCGCTTAAACGAGCCAATGACACCCCTCAACCACAACCAGATACAGCGCGTCTACGCTGACAAAACACCGCTAGCCAATCTGAACGCACCCACAGATACACATACAATACCGCTAAACATGTCCAAGGACAACACCACAACGATTCTCACCCAGCAGTTTTCACACAATCGATCACCCAATAAGTTGGCACAATCAATGGAGGTGCAATAATGCAGACCCCATTCGACTCATTCGAAGATGCCGATATGTCTGAGTACACTGTAGTAAACAATTCTGGCAATTTCAATCTCTCAGACACAAATGCCTTCGATGGCTCGCAAGCTCTTGAGATCACTTCGAATGACCAACTCGATTCAATTGGGTTTATTCATACCTCTGCCAGTATATCGGTTACAGACTACAAAACGCCGTTCGGGGTCCATTTTACTCCAGACACACAAAGAGAGTTTATCTTTGGGTGGGCATTCCAGAATACCACTGACTTTACACAGACATCTGATTTTCAAGGATACACACTCAGTGTTGGTGTAGATAGCTTTACTCTGTCTGTTGATGGAAATGAATTAGCGACAACGCAGTTCACCACGAGTCTCCAAAAAGAGACGTACTATAAATTAGAGATTACAACATGGAACTCAGACGGCAACATAACAGCCCGCGTGGTTGAACCAACAAGTGAGACAGTCGAGGGGACCCTCTCCACAACTGATGACACCCACACTGACGGCGCATGGCCCGCAATCGGGGTTTCTAATGCAATGCCCGACACCTTCGTCGCGTATGGGGGAGGTGACAATAACACGTACGTGCATAATATCTCCGATGGATCGCTTGAGCAAACACTCACAGAATCGTCGAGAGATGTGAGAGGGGTGGCGCTTTCGGATACATATGTGGCGTATGGAGGGTATGACAACACTGCATACGTCCACAATCTCGCTGATGGATCGCTCGAATACACCCTCACAGAAACGGAGGGCAACGTGCAAGGAGTGGCACTTTCGGATACATATGTGGCGTATGGAGGGGATGACAACACTGCATACGTCCACAATCTCGCTGATGGATCGCTTGAGCAAACACTCACCGAATCGGAGGGCAACGTGCAAGGAGTGGCACTTTCGGATACATATGTGGCGTATGGGGCGGGTACAGCAACTATTGGTGGTTCAGGACCCGCATACGTCCACAACCTCGCTGATGGATCGCTCGAATACACCTTCACAGAAACGGAGGGCGACGTGGATGGAGTGGCGCTTTCGGATACATATGTGGTGTATGTGGACTTTCCCTTTAGTTTAGGTGCGCCCGGTAACGCGTACGTCCACAACCTCTCCGACGGATCGCTCGAATACGAGCTAACAGAATCGTCGGATAAGCTGGATGCTGTTGCGCTCTCGGATACATATGTGGCGTATGGAGGGGGTGACAACACTGCATACGTCCACAACCTCTCCGACGGATCGCTCGAATACACCCTCACAGAATCGTCGAGTGATGTGGAAGGGGTGGCGCTTTCGGATACATATGTGGCGTATGGAGGGGGTGACAACACTGCATACG
>Ga0209945_1000096_pt1 | contig 28769 bp, 23 predicted proteins | sample SalPonR2_A_D2_MG_FD_185703 | JGI IMG/M metagenome (GOLD analysis project Ga0209945, IMG submission 185703) | Salt pond soil microbial communities from South San Francisco under conditions of wetland restoration - Salt Pond MetaG R2_A_D2_MG... ...
TCGTTTATCTCCTCGACCTTCTCGAATATCATATCGACGGCCTTCGGTGCGAGACCGGCCGTCGGTTCGTCAAGCATGAGGAACTCGGGGTCGAGCATCAACCCTCGCCCGAGTTCGATCATCTGTTGCTGGCCGCCGCTGAGGTTCCCCGCCGGGGTGTCCTCGTACTGACGGAGTGCCGGGAAAATATCGAACACCTCCTCGATGGCGGCTTCGGTGTCGTGGTCGCGGTCAGCGACGTACGCGCCCAGTTCGAGGTTGTCCCTGACACTCATCTCCGGAAACGCGGCGTTGCGCTGGAGGACATACGAGATACCGGAGCGGAGCAGGTCCTTCTGACTCTGACCGGTTATGTCCTCGCCGGCGTAGCTAATGGCACCTTGATCCGGGGACAGTAGCCCGTATATCGTCTTGAACAGCGTCGACTTGCCCGCTCCGTTGGGGCCGATGACACAGACGATTTCCCCTTCATCGACGGTGAGCGATGCGCCCTTGAGAACGAGAAAACCCTCGTACCCTGCGTGGACATCTTCGACTGATAGTAGCGTCATTTGTTTTACTCTCCGAAGTACGCCTCCAACACGTCCGGATCATCAAGTGCGACCGACGGCTGCCCCTCGGTGAGGTTAGTCCCGTTGCTGAGAACGTAGACGTAGTCGCTCAGCGCGTGGACGACGTCCATGTCGTGTTCGATGATACAGAAGGTCGCCCCCGCCTCGTTCAGTTCGACGATCGTATTAATAATGTCGTCAATCAAATTCGGATTGACGCCAGCGGTCGGTTCGTCGAGCATGATTATCTCCGGGTCCTGCATGAGCGCCGCCGCGATGGTGAGCAGTTTCTTCTGTCCGGTCGAGAGCTCGCCGGCCTTCCGGTCCCGGAGTTCCCAGAGTCCGACCTGTGTCACAAGGTCGTTCATCCGTTCGGTGGTTTCGGCACTGCTGAACAGCGTCCCCAGCAGGTTCTCGTCCTCGTGGTCCCCGTTTGCGATCATATTCTCCCTGACCGACAACTCGGGGAACACGCGGGCCCGCTGGAACGCGCGGGAGACGCCCTTGCGGACGATCCGGGACGTGAACTCGCCGGTGATATCGGTGTCGCCGAGATGTACCCGTCCGTCCGTCGGTTCGTGGACGCCCATCACGCAGTTGAACAGCGTCGATTTCCCCGCGCCGTTCGGCCCGATAATCCCCACGATTTCGCCCTCCCGCACTTCGAGTGAGACTCCGTCGATGGCAACGACGCCGGGAAACTCCTTGCGGAGCCCGTCGATTTTCAGCACCGGCTCGGACCCGGTCCGTTGGGTTTCGATTTCAGTCATCATCTGCTTCACTCCTTACGGATGCAGTCGAGTTTTGCGTACGTTCTTCCCTATCTCCGATAGCAGGTCGTCGCCGTATGAGACCGCTCGGTCTGTACATGGCTATCAGGGTCAGTATCGTCCCGAAGATGACCCAGTTGAGGCCGGTTTGGGTACCGCCCAGAAGCGTGCGGGTGTACTCCCGCGTGAAGACGTAGATGGCTGCTCCCACGACGGGTCCGAGTACGGTTCCGAGCCCACCAACCACCGGAATCATTACGAACTCCACGTTCCGGAGTAGCGTGAGCAGTATCCGTGGCTCGACATACAGCACATACTGTGCGAACAGTCCGCCGCCGATACCGGCGATAAACGAACTGAGACCCATCGCATACATCTTGTACCAGAACGCACTGATTCCGGCATTTTCGGCGAGTTCCTGATCGATATCTATCGCCTTCAGATAGATACCAAGCTTCGAAGTGTGGAGCCGATAGACGAGTACGGTCGTTCCCAGGGCGAACGCCCACATCACGTAGAAGTACGTCTGCCGACTATCGAACATGAGCGAGAGCGAGTCGCCGATTTGCGCGATCGGGTACTCTAGGCCGACGGCGCCCCCGATCCAATCCCACTGAAGGAAGATAACGTATATCCCAAGCGTCGCAGCCAGCGTGGCGATCGAAAAGTAGTGGTACCGGAGGCGGAAGGTCAACGCGCCGAGCGAAAGGCCGACGGCAGCGGCGACGAGGCCAGCGACGATCAGTCCGAGATACGGCGTTATGCCGTAGTAGATGAACAGGATCGAAGTCGTGTACGCGCCGGTTGCGAACATCACGGCGTGACCCAGCGAAATTTGCCCGGCGTATCCACCGATGATATTCCAGGACTGCCCCAGACCGACGAACAGCAACACGTATATCAAGGTATTGATGAAAAAGTAGCTGGTGGCGAGATACGGCAACGCAAGGGCCCCGATGAAGATGGCTGGAATCAGGTACGCGAGGGGAATCGACCGCGGATCGACGACGTTCCTGGCCTCCTCAGCGGTTTTGGGGATGTTCATCGGTCGGTCACCCAGTTGAGAATGCCCTCACGCTGGTACAGCAACGCACCGATGAGGACGACGTAGACGTACAGTTGCTGATACGAGGGGTCGATGAGGGTGGCGCCGAGGTGCTGCACAAGGCCGATAACGATTCCACCAATCACGGCGCCGGTGATACTGCCCAGTCCGCCCAACGCGACAGCTGCGAACGACGCTATCGTCCATACACCGGGCGTTGCGTTGGGCTGGATAGGGAAGTAAGTTGCAATCATCGTCCCGGCGACACCGGTGGCTGCGAGGCCGATGCCCCAAGAAACCGCATAGATACGGTCGGTTTCGATGCCGAGTACCTGTGCGGCCTGCTTGTCCTGAGCCGTCGCACGGATCGCTTTCCCTATCGCCGTCCGTTCCAGCAGGAGATAGAGCAGGACGATCGTCACGACGCTCACGACCGCCGTGAGCACTGCTGGGTGCGAAACTGAGACTCCGTACGCGACGGTACTGCCATCGAAGGCGAAGTTACTCACCGTTCTTGTCGATGGTCCGACAAGATAGATGATGCCGTATCGGATTGCCAACAGGAGCCCGAACGTACAGAGGACCTGCCCCAGAACCGGGCCGTCCATCGTCCGTTTGATGATGACAACGTAGGTTCCGTATCCCACGACGAACATGAGGACGGCGTTAACCGGCAGGAGCAACAGGGGGCTGACACTCAGCTCTGCTGACGCTAACAGCGTGACATACATCGCGATGAGCATGTGTTCGCCATGCGCAAAGTTGACGATGTCCATGACTCCCCATATCAGCCCCAAGCCGGCAGCGACGAGTCCGAAGGCGAGGCCGATCATCAAACCGTCGACCGCTGCTCCCAGTACCAGTGGTAGCATTTAGATCACCGGTCGGACCAACTGGGAACGGGGTAAGTCATTGCATCGTCCTGTGCTTGGTCAAACGGCCAGACGGTTTCGAGTTTCTCGTCGTCGGCTTGGACGACGAAACTGAACGCCTCAGTGTTGTAGCCCTTGTCGTTGAATTCAACGGGATACGGGAGCCCGGAGACGTACGGGTCGAGGCTCAGCGAATTCAGGCTACTCTGGAGGTCACCCGGGTCGAGGCTGTCGGCTTGGTTAGCCGCCGCAATGGCGGTGAAGAACTCGCCCCACGCGTAGATATTGCTGCCGTCGAAGGGCGTTCCCGAGTTCTCCTCGGCGTAGCTGTTGTACTCGCCCATCGGCGGATGAATACTGTACATATCGTTGGAGAAGTCGGACCCCGAAAAGACGTACTCCGAGACGCTCTCTTCGAGCACCGACGGGTCGAGATAGGCCGACCCCGGCGTCAGCATCATCTCCGGGTAGTAATCCTCCGTCTTCATGTCCTCCAGCATGATCAGTGCGTCTCGGACGTTGGCCGCGTGGACAATAATGTCAGCGTCGGCGTCCCGGATCGCTCCTATCTGCGATGAGAGTGAGGATACCGACGACGCATTGTACGAAATCGTATCGGGGGCCTGTTCAAATTCGTCGCTGTTTTCTATGACACCGACCATCGAGTTGGCGACCTCCGTGCCGAAGGTGCCGTCCTGATGGATGATCGCGACCCGTTCCAACCCGGCGTCGTACTCGGCGTTCATGTCACTGGCGAAGTTGAACATCGACTCGCCTTTGATCCCGGTGTGGGGCGGCACCTGCCAGAACCAGTCCAACCCGCGCTCGGTGAGTCCCTCCCCGATGGCAGTCCCACAGACGTGCGGGACGCCTTCGCGTTCCGCGACCTGGCTGACGGCTTTCGTCGAGCCGCTGTAGAAACACCCTGTGAGCATGTCGGCACCTTCGTCGAGTACCAGACTCTCAGCCTCGGTGCGGGCCACGTCCGAGTCGCCCTGGTGGTCACGCCAGAGCACTTCGACCGTTGCACCGTCCTGACCCTGTAGCCCTTCGCCGCTGGCACCGGCCAGCGGGGACAGGTCCGCACCTCCGTTTACCGCCTGGACGCCGGCCCCGACGACATCTTTGAATCGGGTACCCATCTCGGCCGCGTCGCCCGAAAGCGGATGGAGCGCGCCGATGGTGAAAGTGTTCGAGTCACCGGCACTGCCACCCTGGCATCCGGCCAAGCTGAATGCAGTCGCCGCACCGGTGGTTTTCAATATACCTCTTCGCGATACTAATCGCCCATTTGCTGACTCTTCCGTCATACAAATATGGATACATACATAGATCTATTTCAACTTTTCCATCGCATCGGCACATATCCTGAATATTGTTGGTAATTCCTGTGAATACCTTATACAAAACGGCATCTTCTAGGATGATAATAGCACAATCTGCAAAATTATGCGTGTACTCTCTCCGCCGATACGACAGTACGATCGTGGGACGAGAAGAATGGAAGATCAGCTAGTTTTCTTCGAATATTACGCAAATACCACCAACTACCGCAACAGATTTCTACTAATACCTTCCAGAGATGGTCGTGAGAGACTACCTCATTCGGAACGCCACCGATAGGTCAGGGAAGCGCATCGATGTAGTGATAACCGATGGCGAAATCAGCAATATCCGCTCCGCCGGTGATGCGGACACGACCCGGTTCAAACCGGACACACAGTTCGATGCGGAGGGGTCGCTGGTCACGCCGACGTTCTCCGAGCCACACACGCACCTCGACACGGCGATGACAGTCGAGAAGGCTCGTGTCAACGACTCCGGCACGGTCGAGGAAGGCTGGGACGTCTGGGCCTCGGTCCGTGAGGAGTTGACCAAGGCGGGTGCCAAGCGGCGAGCGAAAAAGAACCTCGAATGGTTTCTCAGCAACGGCGTCACCCGAGTCAGAACCCACGCGGACGTCACGGCGTCCGGCTGGGCGGCAATCGAAGCGCTGCTGGAACTCCGTGAGGAGTTTGACCCCATCGACGTCGATATCATCGCGTTCCCCATCGACTCTGTTGTCGACGACCCGGACACCCTGGACGAAGTCGAACAGGCGTTGGAAATGGGCGTCGATATTGTCGGTGGACTGCCTCACAAGGAACGGACGCGCGAACGCGGTGTCGAACACGTTCGGAAGCTCGTCGCCCTGGCCGACGAAAACGACGCACGGATGGATTTCCACATCGACGAAACCGACGACCCACAGTGTCGGTTCACGGAGGTCCTCGTCGACGAAACCCGCCGGCGCGGTATCAGTTCGCTGGCGACTGCGAGCCACGCGACAGCGCTGCACTCGTATCCGAACACCTACGCTAGCAAGCTCATCTACGAGCTTAGCCAGAGTGATGTCTCGGTCGTGACGAACCCGTTGGCGAACGCCATCGTCCAGGGTCGATATGACGACTACCCGAAACGCCGCGGCATCACGCGAGTGGACGAGCTCCGTGAGGCCGGGGTGACCGTCGGTATCGGGCAGGACAGTTTGCTGGACTCGACCTACCAGTACGGCGACGGCGACCCGCTGACGGCCGCCCACATGCTCGCCCACTTCGCCCACATGAATCTCAGGCGGGACGTCGGTGACATCTGGGACATGCTCACCTACGGGAACGCAGACATTTTCGGTGCAGAGAATTACGGACTGAGCGAGGGCGACGAAGGCTCACTCGTCGTCTTCGACAGTTCTGACCCCTTCACCGCGCTTCGCACTCGGCGGCCCCGGAAACTCGTACTCAGAGACGGAAAGCCGGTGGCGAAAGGGAGCCGTTCCGTGAGCGTCCGGTCGGACGATTCTTGGGACGAACTGACCCTGGACCTGTAGTGGGCGGGCGGATCGAGGGAGTAGAACTCGGAGGGTGGGTATCTGGCTAACGCCACAAATTTATATTACCTGTGCAATCTTTTCACATATGGAGAAAGAAGGCGAATCGTCCTGGCGAACCTTACAGACAGTTGAGCGCGCGACCGAGATTATCGAGGTGCTTTCGGAGTTGGACGGCGCGGGCGTCTCGACAATCGCCGAGCATCTCGACATCTCGGTGAGTTCGGCCCACTCCCACCTCGCCACCCTTCATGAAACCGGTTTTTTATTCAAGGAAGAAGGACAGTACCATCTCTCCTATCGGTTTCTTCACCTCGGAGAGTACGTCCGGAACAGCAGCGACCTCTACCGGTATGGTCGCTCGGAGGCCGACAAACTGGCCGACGAAACTGGTCACCACGTACACCTGTTCACCGAAGAGAACGGGGTGGGCATCAACATTTACGAAGCACGGGGGGAACACGCCAAGGAGTACGACTACCAGTCACTGAAACTGCAGCGAGGGGAACCGCTCCACATCAGTGCTTCAGGCAAGGCGATTCTGGCGACGCTCCCAGAGGAAGACGCTCGGGCCCGTATCCGTCAGCACGGGTTGGAGCCGTACACTGTCAACACCATCACGGAAGAAACGGCGCTCTTCGAAGAGGTGGACCAAATTCGTGAACAAGGCTATGCCGTCAACGATGAGGAGGAGATCGTGGGGTACTGTGCGGTTGCGGCCCCGATTCAAACTGAGAGTGACGTAGCCATCGGTTCGATAAGTGTGGCTGGTCCCACAGGGATTTTCGATAGAGAAGCGGACATGGAGAACGTCGCGGAACAGGTAATGACTGCAGCGAACATGACACAGGTCAACATCAACATGTCCACTCGGGCGGACTGACGAGTCGATACTGATTTCTCCATATGTGAAGGCAATTTTGGCCCATATGAAACACCCAAACTCTGTTTCAAATGGGGCACTGACCCGCAGCTGGTCCGATATTTAATCATAGAAGAGTGGGCTAAGCCGAGCAAACTGTAGAATCCCTGTTCTCGAAATGAGAATTGCCGGCGCTGGCTGCTCCTCGGTTTGATCTGCGGGATGGCATGTCAGTGACCGCCTGGGTCCAACTCTCAATTTGGTACCCCTGGGTAACATTGTACGAAATCAAGTTGCGAATTTAACATCTAAACTAGAAATGTATATAATGTAGAGGGCTACGAATCGGCTAATCACTCAGTAACATGTCTGAAGGCACTGAGGGCTGAACAGTGGAAAAGCTTAGTTTTGCGGTGCGACGACGTTTTTCACCAGTGTCCCGACGCCGTCATGTGTGATTTCTATCGTGTCGCCGGGAGTGATCGTGCCAGGATTTGCGGGGCTGAACTCCTTGCGTGCCGTCCGGCCCTGTTGATCCAGTGCATCCATATCGTTCGTGACCGTGTATCCGCGAACAATATCCGGCACCGTGACAGCGGAGTCGCTGAGATACGCGTTGATGTCAGCATCGAGGTCATGTACGCCACATTCAACTCCGACGCTGACGGCTGAACGTGCTGGGGTCAACAGCTACCGAATGTCTTCCTCGGAAAGCACGTCGATGGATGTCGAAGCAAGGACTTATGCAGAATCCGAAATTGATGTGAAGCCACACGATTTGCGCCGGCAGTCGACTATTTATCCATCTTCCTAAACAGTCGAAGAAATAGATAATCTGCCTTACTATAGATGTCTAGATAGGTACAGTAGCGGGTCGATTGCCGCAATTCTGAAATTGGAGCACTGCTCGTTGCAGCGCAATTCGGTGAGTTGATAAGAGAACTGCGAAAACCAGAATCTTCGAACTGAGAGTGGGTCACAGAGCAATGTAAATTCTCGTCTGGACGCCTGTAGTGGCTGGAAGGAGCGGTAAGTGCCGTACTTATCCACAGATCCAAGCTGGCGTACGGCGAGAGCTGCCAGCTGTTGATGCGAATCGTCGTCTGTATATCTGTCTCTGAGTCGGGTATCTCCCGTGACCCAAGTCTTCATTGGCTTGTTTCGCCAACTGTAGATAGCCTATCAGAGATACTGGACACTCTCTTATCAAAATTGACGTATGTATTTTTAAATTGATAACACTGCCAGGTGGCTCTGAATACCGGACATCGCTGCGCTTTCAAATATCCGCTCGCACTCAACAAAATCAAATCAATCCAGCTGCCACTTCTGCTGGGGCAAGCGGGTTCGAAGATGAATCCTCGAGACGGTTTCGCATCGCACTTTGGATAGATAACTAGACACAAACTGACCCAGCTCCCACAGGTTTTTGCTTTTTGCCTCTCCGGTTTATGTATGGAACGACGCCCCCTCGGAAGCACCGACATGCCGCTCTCTGCAGTCGGACTTGGAACCTGGAACGTAGGCCCGGTCTGGGACGACGTCTCGGACGAACAGGCCCGGGAAGCGATCCGCACTGCCCTCGAAGAAGGTGGAAACTTCATCGACACGGCCGAAGTGTACGGTGACGGCCGGGCCGAGCGCCTGATTGAGGACGTGCTCGCTGAGCGTCCCGCCGACGCGGAGCGAGTGTACGTCGCAACGAAAGCCGCCCCCGACGATGACGAACGCCACTCGGAGTCGGGCCTACGCGAGTCCGTCGCCGGCTCGCAGGCCCGTCTCGGTATCGACCAGCTCGACCTCGTTCAGTTGCACTGTCCGGAGACAGCCGCCTTCTACGAGCCCGAGACTTTCTCCGTGTTGGAAGACCTCAAGGCAGAGGGCGATATCGCCCACGCCGGCGTCAGTGTCGAAAAAGTCGAAGAGGCGATGAAGGCGATCGAATACGATGTGATTGAGTCGGTCCAGATCATCTTTAACCCGTTCCGTCAGCGCCCAGCTGAGCGTTTCTTCGAGCGGGCCGCTGCCGAGGACGTCGGGATCATCGTCCGCGTGCCTCTGGCGTCAGGGCTGCTCGCTGACGCCTTCGACGGGATCGAGAACTTCGGATCCGACGACCACCGGCGGAAAGCCGCCGAGGAGGGTGTGGCCGCCGGCGTCGGCCGCGAGGGTGGCGAGACGTTCGCTGGCGTGCCGTTCGAAGCCGGCTTGGACGCCGTTGCCGACCTCCGACGGCTCGTCCCGGAAGACGCGACGATGGCGCAGTTTACCCTTCGGTGGATTCTGGATTTCGACGCCGTGACGACCGTCATCCCCGGCTCGACGACGCCGGAGCACGTCGCGGAGAACGCCGCGGCCGCCGACCTGCCATCGCTCTCCAACGAGACCCAGGGAGCTGTTCGCGACGTGTACGAAGCTCACCTATACGACGCGGTACACCACCGCTGGTAACCGGCCACCTACACGACCGGGAGGCAGGTCCGGAGTCAGCCTGCCTCCGGCCGCGTCCGCTGCTGCGGTATCGATTACAGTGCTTGTGGCTGCCAGAGAGAGCGGTATAGTTCCACAGATATCACGAGCGCGCCAGACTGCTCGGAGGGGCAGTTACGGGTAGCGCGGCCAGTGCCAGCCAGCACTTCTCGCACCGGGTTGAGCGTCGTCTGATCCACGGCCATGGATACAGCTGAACTTGTGAGCCGGCCCCACCGTTATGCTGGCTGGTCGGCGCGATCCGACACGACATCCCAGTTGTCTGGGGAAAGTACGTGTCCATCGAACTCCCCGGCTTCGGGGTATGCGGTCGTGACGAGATACTCCGTCCGCGGTTCGAGATACGTGACGAGCCTGTGGATGTGCTCGCTGGCCAGTCCCCCGAGGTCGTCGAGGAGGATACACGGAACCTCTTCGCCCACGTCGAACGCTTCGTGACCGGCGAGGGCCGCGATGAGTCCGATGAGCTCGACCTCGCCTTCCGAGAGCGCATCGACGGAGATCTCGCGGCCGTCTCGTGCAATAAGAAGTTCCAGTTGCTCTGTGCGTCCGGAGTCTGGATCGACGTGCTGTTTCAGTCGCGCGTGCTCGAAGCTCGGGTTGAACGTGTCGACGACGTCCTCGAGCGCATCGGTGAAGGCTGTGCGTGCGGTCCTAATTACCTGTTCACGTCGCGAACGCAGGTCTTCGATCTGGCCGGAGAGGGAGTCACGGCGCTCTTGCAGCTCCTCCCGTCGCTGTGCCTGTGTTTCCAGTTGCTCCAGTTCCTCGCGATACCGTTCCAACTTCGTCTCCGTCCGCGCGATCTCCTGGTCGAGTGACTTGCGACGGGTGTCGGTTTCCTGTACTTTGTCCTCTAGCGTCTCGACGCGGTCAGTTCGCTCGTCCAGTTCTTCTTCAGCCTGAGTGAGCTCTTCTCGGGAGTCAGCCAGGTTCGTCCGAAGCTCGGACAGTCCGTCCTCGAGTGACTGTTTCCGACGGCGCTGCTGTGTCAGCTCGCGCTTTCGCTCCTGGAGTTCCGACACCGTGGATTGGAGCTCCGTGCGCTTGTCTCGCCGGTCGCTGATGGCCTCACTCAGCCCGTCCATCTGTGCTTCGATGTCGTCACGTGTCGTCTCAGTCCCACAGACCCAGCAGGTGAGATAGTCGCTGTCGATTCGGCGGTCCACGTCTGCGACGACGTCGAGATGGCCCTGGTCGAGTACGTTCTTCGTGGCGTTATACAGCGATTCCAGCGTCTCGATCTCTTGATCAAGCCCCCGGAGCGCCGTCTGTTTCTCCGTCAGCGTCCCGGCGAGGTCGGGGTCCGAACTGACTGTCAGGTCTGCTAGTTCGCGCTCTTTGTCCGATATCTGTGCTTCCAGCGATTCTATTTTCCCCTCGAGTCGGTTGACTCGCTGATTGGCCTGTTCGCGCTCGCGGCGGGCCTCTTTGAGCCGCTCGCGGACCTGCTTTTGCTCGCCACTGGAGTCGGTGCCGCCCTGGAGGTCCTCGCTCTCGGCGTTCAGCTCGTCGAGCTCGCTTTCTAACGTGGAGAGAGTCTCGCTTTTGGCCGGCAGTTTCTCCGCCGCCTGTCGGGCGGTAGCGAGGTCTGAGTCGACGCGCTCTCGCTCGGATTGGAGCCGTCTGATCTGGCCTTCGATGTCCTCCCGTTCCAGTGGCTCTGTGAGATGCGGGGTAAGATCCTCGCCGTTGCGGACGGCGGTTCGAATCCGGTTGCGCTCGTCGAGGAAGGCAAACAGTTCGGCAGCGGCCCGGTCCCGACTATCGGTCAGATATGGCTGGCCGTCTGTCGTGACAGTCTCGCCGGCACGTTTGATGTGGCGTTCGTACACCTGTTCCGACGTTTCCTGGCGAACGTACCCCTCGTCTGCACCGTCAGTGAGCGTCGCGGAGGTGACTGACCCACCCAGGACTGTCCGTATCGCCGTCACCAGCGACGTTTTGCCCTGCCAGTTGCTCGCCTGGACGGCGTTGATCCCGGGCTTGACGGTCGGTTTACCGTCGCGGATACCAGCGATATTTGAAATTTCGATATTCCACATATAGCTTAGTACTGACTAGCAGTAACTTAAATCGGTCGACAGCCCGCGCATCCGGGTTGTGCTCAGTCGCCATGATGATCGGCACAGACGTACCCCTGCTCGTACGCCTGTTCGACGGAGACACGGGTCGGACACTCCGGACAGGAGAGGTACGACTGGACCTGCAACTCCGCCGTGTCGACACCACGAATCAGGTCTTTGTTTCCGAGCGACTGTAGCCCAGATTCCAGATGTCTGCGGCACGTGCTGGTCGCAACGCACACCCGGTCCGTCTATCTCACTATGCCAAGTTGTGGTTCCTGTGAGTGATTGCCTGGCAGGTGTGGGACAGGTATAGTAGTGTCCCGTTCTGGGTGGGAAAGGGCCGACAAATTTGGGACGGATATAGTGGCGTCCCATAATGCTGACTGCCCCCTTAATGCGACCCGACATGCTCGTCTCGGACATAGCCCTCAATATTGATAGAGACCAGACACTGAATAGGTGGACGAGTCACGTTCGTGTTCCGACTTGGGGGATAGACGGCCGGCACGGACGTTCGGAAACGGTCCGAGCTGTTCATGATATGAGAACGATCTACTGCGAGAGGAGTTCGGTCTCGATCGACTTCGCAGCGCTGGTGACCAGACCGGTCACGTCCTCCTCGAGGCGTTTGCCGGACATTTGCTGGATGTTGCCAGTGACGCTGACGGCGGCGATCGGTGTGCCGTCTTGATCGATGACAGGCGAGGCGACGCACTGGTGACCCGTAATGAACTCCTCGCGGTCGAACGCGATGTGTTGGTCACGGATGGAGCGCAGATTCCGCTCGAGCTCTTGGGCGTCGGTGATTGTCTTCTTGGTGTGCGCTGGGAGGCCGACGCTATCGAGGATATCGGTCCGCTTCTCCTTCGGGAAGAAAGCGAGAATCGCTTTCCCACCGGCGGTGGCGTGCAGGGGCGCGACCTCTCCCTCGGTGACCGGTTCGCCGAGGTCGGCACCCTCGGGTTCGACCCGGAGCGAGTAGACGGCGTGGCCGTTCTCGTAGGCCATGAGGTTCGTCACGTGGCCGGTCGTTTCCGCGAGGTCGTTGACGACATTGGTCGCGGGTTCCAGCGGTAGCCGCTCACGGGCGCGGTTCCCGAGGCTGAGAAACCGGTTACTCAGGTAGTAGGCGTCGTCCTCGCGGACAAGATAGCCGATGTCGATCAGCGTCTGGACGTGCTTGTGGACGGCGGACTTCGAGAGGCCTACCTTCCGGGCGAGTTCGCTCACACCCGCGCCTCGGTTATCACGTACTGCTTCAATGATACGAAAGCTCGTTTGGGTCGTTTTGACCCGTGGGCCATCCGTCATGAACGAATACTGAGTCCGTAGGGACAAAAATCGTTCGCACATCGTGAACGCCGTGAGTGAACGTCGGTGACACAACGATTAAACCGGCCGTTGACAAACTACGAGGTATGAAAGCCATAACGTCACTTGCACCTCACCGGACCAGCCAGCGTCGGTCCGTCGACGCGAGTGGTGTCACGCGAGAGGGTCCTGCCCTCACCAACCAACCAGAATGAGCTCGAACTCTACACACCCCGGCGGCACAGCGAGGAACCCAATCGTCGACTACGAACTGTTCGAGGTACCGCCCCGATGGCTTCTCCTCCGCATCGAGACGGCTGATGGCACCATCGGGTGGGGCGAACCGATTGTCGAGGGCCGCGCCCATACCGTGCGTGCCGCCGTGGAGGAACTGCTGGAGAACTACCTGCTCGGGAAGAGCCCCGAGGACATCGAGGACCACTGGCAGACGATGTACCGCGGCGGCTTCTATCGCGGCGGCCCAGTGCTGATGTCCGCCATCGCGGGCATCGACCAGGCCCTCTGGGACATCAAGGGCAAGCAACTGGGCGCGCCGGTCCACCAACTGCTCGGCGGGGCCGCACGCAACCGCATGCGCGTGTATCAGTGGATTGGCGGGGATCGACCCTCCGAGGTAGCCGAGCAAGCCCAACAGAAGGTCGACGCCGGATTCTCGGCGTTAAAGATGAACGCCACCGCCGAGATAGAGCGCGTTGACAACCCCGCGGCCGTCAAGGCGGCCGCGAACCGCCTGCGCGAGGTGCGCGAGGCCGTCGGCGACGAGGTTGATATCGGCGTTGACTTCCACGGCAGGGTCACGAAAGCGATGGCCAAACGGTTGGCGAAGGCCCTGGAGCCGTACGAACCGATGTTCATCGAGGAACCGGTCCTCCCCGAACACAACGAGGCGTTGCCGGACATCGCTGCTCACACCACCATTCCGATCGCAACGGGCGAACGGATGTTCTCCCGCTGGGACTACAAGGAGATCCTCGCGCACGGGTCTGTCGACATCATACAGCCGGATCTGTCGCACGCCGGCGGTATCACGGAGGTGAAGAAAATCGCGTCGATGGCCGAGGCTTACGACGTGGCGCTCGCGCCTCACTGCCCTCTCGGACCGGTAGCGCTGGCCTCTTGCGTGCAGGTCGACGCCTGCTCGCCGAACGCGCTCATCCAAGAGCAGAGCCTAAACATCCACTACAACGAGGCGACAGATGTGCTTGACTACCTCGCCGACCCGTTGGTCTTCGATTACGACGACGGCTACGTCCAGATTCCGGATGGGCCTGGACTGGGCATCGAAATCAACGAGTCGTACGTCCGTGAGCAATCGAAGAAGACCGTCGACTGGCATAACCCGGTCTGGCGCCACAAAGACGGCAGTGTCGCCGAGTGGTAACCGAGCAGTGCGCCCACTCAGTCCCGATACATCGGATCTGGTAGTTTGATCGGGCCGCCGTCGCAAAATGGGTCCACGGTCGACGTCGGCCACTCGCCGGTCACCGTTAGCAACTCTACGGCGTCGTCGGTGACCAGCGCTGTATCTTCTACCTTCGTGCCCTGTATTGTCGGGTTCCACGCGTAGGCCGACCCAAGCGTCACGCGCTCTTCGCTGTCGGGCCCTGCAAACCACTCGCGGCCGCCGTACCCTGTCATCCCGCCCTGATGATGTTCATACCATTCCTCGGGATAGCCAGCGGCCGTGTACGCCTCGCGGATCTCGGCGAAGACATCGCCCGCGGTCCCCCCAGCGCGTCCGACGCGCTGTGTCGCTCGGAGAGCCGTCGCAGCGACGCGTTGGGCCGCCGCGAAACGCTCGGGCAGCCACGCGGGCGTCTCGAAGGCTACTGTTCGGGTCAGGCAGGCGTGTAGGCCGGCGCGCCGTCCGACGACCGTCAGGGTAGCATACTCGTCAAGCGTCGAGTCGCCGGGAGTGAAGTGGCGGTACCGCTGGCACCGGTCGGCCCCACCGACCAGAACTACCAGCGGGTCGATTTTCCGCTGACGCAAGCCGTGCGCGAGGTCGGCGGCGGCGCCCCGCTCGGTCATCACCGGCGTTACGTCGCGGGCGACGCGCTCTACCACCTCGGCCGCATCGAGGGACAGCTCGCGGTAGCGGTCACGCTCTGCGTCGGTGAGCGGAAACGCCCGGGTCGGGACCTGTACCATCTCCGCGTTGGGGAGGGCGAAATCCGCGACGGCGTACCCAGTCGTCAGCCCCGCAACGGTCGATTCCAGCGTCTCCTCGTACCAGTCGAACTCGTGGACAGTCGCATCCACAGCGAGTTCCTCCTCTCGGAGTCGGTCGGCTTCGATGTGGTCGGCGACGAGGACTATGCCCTCACCGTCGTACCCGACTGCGGCGACCCCCGTATCGCCCGCCAGTGACACGACGTTGCTCCCGCCGCCGGTAAGCCAGGCGAACGCTGGTGGCGTGGCGAACCACGCACTGTCGGCGTCGTACTCCGCGAGTAGCGAATCGAGTTGTGTATACTTTCTCGTTCTGAGCATTGTCAGTCCATGGGCTCTGCGCCCATCTGTGTTCAAACACTCTCAACTTCGGCTGTTAAGCGTTCCCCCGTCGTCCCCCTTCGTGAGAGTGTGCCTGAACCGACCGGAGAACGTCCAGAGCCTCCGTCCCGTAGTGCGCGTTTCCAATATAAGAACGCTATCCGCTGCAGCGGCACAGGTGGTCCCCGATTTGTCCCTGCCGTCCTGGTTCACTGTCAAACGTCCATTAGTACCTGCCCAATGACTGTCAAACGTTTACGTGTGGCACGAGTGGGGCGGTTACCGTGGTCGTCCAGAGTTGTCCGCTCTATCAAGTGTTTTGCGTGTCTTCGATACGCTCGCACACGCAGGTAGTGTCCAAGATGGGTGCGGATAAGACGAACTGCGGTAAATCGTTCTCATATTGGAAACGCTGCCGACGAGTAAAGTGAGGTGGCCGGCTCGAAACAGCACTGCCTGAACTGGTCAAGGGTGTGGCAACCGTCAACGAACTAAGCTCGATGTGCGTCGAGTGACGCTATCGGTGAGACGTCGAACTACGAAGTCGATTCGGCGACCCGATTCATCGTGCGCTCTGCCTGCACGAACACGTTCTGTTCCGTTTCCGTATCGAACAGGTGGATGTCGTCCTCGTCGAACTGAACCGAAACTGTGTCACCAACTTCGGGTTTCACGTCTGCCGGGACGCGGATAGTCAGCTCCTGGTCGGCCACCTCCGCATATATATAGTTGTCGCTCCCGACTGGCTCGACGACGTCGACAGTCGCCTGGATTGTCTGGCTACCTGACGACTCCACGATGTCGAGGTCTTCCGGTCGTATACCGAGGGTTAGCTCGGCTGTCGTCGTCGACTCCCGGACGGTATCGGCGGTCGCGTTCGAGAGCTGGTACTCGAAGCCCTCTCCCACGAGGGAGTTTCCGTCCAAGCGGACGTCGAAGAAGTTCATCGCCGGGCTGCCGATGAAGTCCGCGACGAACAGGTTGGCGGGGTGATTGTAGATTTCGTCCGGTGTCCCGACCTGCTGGAGCACGCCCTCGGCGAGGATGACGATGCGGTCGGACATCGTCATCGCCTCCTCCTGGTCGTGGGTGACGTAGACGGTCGTGGTCTCGAGTTCGTCGTGGATTCGCTGGAGTTCGGTCCGCATGTGCATCTTCAGCTTCGCGTCGAGGTTCGACAGCGGCTCGTCCATCAAGAACACCTCCGGCTCCCGGACGATAGCGCGGCCCGTGGCGACGCGTTGCTGTTGCCCGCCGGAGAGCCCTGCCGGCTTCTTCTCCAGGTGGTCCTCGATACCTAGCATCTCGGCAGCGCTTTCGACCCGCTCGTCGATGGTGTCCTTCGACAGGTCCGTGGTCAGTTTGAGCCCGTACGAGAGGTTGTCCCGAACGGACATATGCGGGTAGAGAGCGTAGTTCTGAAACACCATTGCGATACCACGGTTGCGTGGGTGAACGTCGTTGATGACCCGGTCACCGATGCTTATTTCGCCGCTGGTGATGTCTTCGAGGCCGGCGATCATCCGGAGTACGGTGGACTTGCCCGACCCCGACGGGCCGAGCAGCGAGACGAACTCACCGTCCTCGATATCGAGATCTATCCGTTCGACGGCACGAACCGATCCGTACATTTTCTCGACGTCGCTGAAGCTTACTCTACTCATGTGAGGCTATGGCAACATTTCACTAAGTCTCACTTATACTTTCCCATTGTTCGTGATAATTCTAACACACGGTCGTGGTCCGCTGTGCCATCAGCGCCCGGAGCACGACCGCCGTCCACAACGAATCCCCGAATGAACCCCGCTCCAACTGCAAACTACAACAAAAACAATTAAGTATATGCTGGCCACTGGTTAGTGTGATGTCTCGCAAGTGGCAAGCAGCGGATTCGTCAAGTAGGCGTCAGTTTATGAAAGTAGCGGGCGCGGCCGGCCTCACAGGCCTTGCAGGCTGTTCCGGCGGCGGCAGCGGCGACGGGGGCTCCGGCGGAACGGTCACGTTCTGGACCTTGTTCTCCGGCGGTGACGGCGAGGCCATGAAGGCTCTCGTCGACGAGTTCAACGAGGAACACGACGACATCCAGATCGAACGGGAGCGACAGCCCTTCGACCAGTATTACGACAAGCTGTTCACGTCGATGACGGGCGGCGACGCGCCCGACCTCGCGGTGTTCCACACCACCGAGATTCAGCGCTTCACCGACGCGCTCACGCCGCTCGGTGGCATGCTCAGCGACGGCAGTGCCGATGCGTACGTCGACTCCATCCTGCAGGAGACGGAGTTCGGCGGCGACCGGCTCGCACTGCCCCTCGACACGCACCCGAACGGGCTGTACTACAACAAGGACATCTTCAGAGACGCAGGCCTCGACCCAGAGAGCCCACCGACGACCTTCGATGAACTGAAGACGGCCGCCGACACGATAACAGCCGAGACCGACAAACAGGCGTTCAATCCTGACCCGTACAACCGGTTTTTCGTCCGGCAGTTCATCGCGTGGCAGAACGGCCGAGGAGGCAATTTCCTCAACGATGACAACACCGAGGCCGCCTTCGGCGGATCGGACGGCGTTGCGCTCGCCGAGTTTTACCACAACATCACCAACGAGTGGAACTGGGACCAGGCTGATTCGACCGACGATCGCGGGACGAAGGCGTTCCGCTCTGGCGACCTCGCGATGACGATCAACGGAACGTGGTTCTTCGGCGTCCTCCAGGAGCAGGACTACGACTGGGGGATGACAAAGCCGTTCGTCGCTCCCGGACAGTCCCAGGAGATGACGTGGGCGAACAGCCACACACTCGGTGTCCCTAACAGCAGTTCGAACCAGGAAGCAGCGGTCGAAGCCGCCGAGTGGCTCACCCAGAACAGCACGATCTGGGGGACCGACGCGGGTCACCTGCCGGCCGCGCAGGGAATCCTCGAAGGCGACGAACTCCAGAGCGCGACCGTCTGGGACAAGACGCTCTCGACGTTCTCGGAGATGGCACAGGACGGGCAGCTAGCGTACATGCCGAGCACCGAGAACAACGAAGCGTACAAGCGCCCGGTGAACCAGGCGATTTCACAGATCTACTCGGGACAGCTTGATCCCGAGGAGGGGATCAAACAGGCCGCTGCCGACGTCACGAAAAACCTCCAGGGATGAGGACCGACAGGGGAACTCATGGCAAGTGAAAATACGGAGTCAGTCCTGCAGCGACTGACCCAGCTCGGTTCCGTGGATTCGGAGGCGCGAGACGGCATCCTGTTCGCGCTCCCGTACCTGCTGGTGTTCTCCGTGTTCCTGCTCTATCCGCTGTTGAAGGGGTTCTACATGAGCCTCTTCGACTGGAACGCGTTCAACCCCTCGCAGTCGGAATTCATCCTGTTCGAGAACTACGTCCGGATGGTGCAAGACCCGGCGTTCTTCAAGGCGGTCCGCGCGACGGTCGTCTTCGTCGTGTTGACCGTACCGACGCTGGTCGGTCTGGGACTGGCGCTCGCACTCGGTGTCAACCAGGATATTAAGGGCAAGCGCTTCCTGCGGACTGTGTTTTTCAGTCCGTACGTCCTGACCGTCTCGGTCGTCTCACTTATCTGGGCCGGACTGTACGCCCCTGAGTACGGGCCACTCAATTACTACGTGGGGTTCCTTATGAGCAACCCCCCATCGTGGCTGAATAGCTTCACGTTCGCCATGCCAGCGGTGGCGCTCGCCACGATCTGGTGGACCGTCGGGTTCAACTTCGTGATACTACTGGCCGCCCGGCAGGGGGTTCCCGAGCGACTGTACGAGGCGGCACGCATCGACGGTGCCAGCACGTGGCACGCGTTTAAGGACATCACGCTCCCGCAGATGCGGTCGGCGATTATGTTCGTGACGACCGTCCAGCTCATCGCCTCGTTTCAGGTGTTCGGACAGGTGTTCATCATGACCAACGGCGGGCCGGGCGACTCGACGCAGACACTCGTGATGTATCTGTACCGAATGGCGTTCCGTCAACAGGAGTTCGGCTACGCGGCCGCAATCGGCTACTTCCTGTTCTTCGTGCTCGTGAGCGTCTCGGTTATCAACTACAAGTTCATCGGAGGAAGCGACGAATGAGCACCGAAACACGACTGAGTATCCCACGCCCGAAGACGATAGGCCTGTACGTGACCCTGTACGGAGCAGCGCTGTTGTTCATAGCGCCGTACCTGTACATGTTGTCGACGTCGTTGAAAACCGAAGCGTTCGCCTTCTCCCAGCAACCGTACTGGATACCGCCAGAAATCTCTTTCCGGTGGTACGAGGCAATCCTGAACGGGACGCCGATAATGCAGTGGTTGATTAACACCCTGGTTATCGCCGGGACGACGACGATACTCGTCGTCATCCTCGACTCGATGATCGCGTTCTCGCTCACCAAACTCGACTGGCCGGGCAAGCGCATCGTCTTCGGCGTCATCATCGCGAGCTTCATGGTGCCGATCTACGCGAACATGGTCCCGCTGTACACCATCATCTCGGATTTCGGCTTGCTCAACAGCCCGCTGGCTGTCATCCTGCCCTTTAGCGCGATTCCGATCGGCGTGTTCCTGTTCACGCAGTTCTTCAAGGACCTCCCCGACTCGGTCGTCGAAGCGGCGAAGATAGACGGGTTCAGCACGTTCCAGATATATCTGCGCATCGTGCTCCCGCTGATGAAGCCGGCGATCGCTGCACTGTCGCTGTACACCTTCGTCTACACGTGGAATCAGTTCCTCTGGCCGCTAATCGTGCTCCAGGGGTCCTCGTCGTTCACGCTGCCGGTCGGCATCGTGACGATGCAGCCGACGCAGGTGTTCCAGCCCGGTGCCGAGATGGCCGGGACGCTCATCGCGGCCGCACCGCTGTTCATCGTCTTCCTCATCCTGCAGGAACAGCTCGTGAATGCAGTCCAGATGCAGGGGACGACAGGGTAATGTCGGGTCCAGACGAGGGTGACACCGAGCGTGTCGCCGCACACAAGCGAACCATGCGGTTCGTCTACGAGCACAGCGTGACGCTCGTCGCGGTGAGCGTAGCGTGGTTCGTCGCTTCGCTCCCGCTGGTCACCATCGGCCCGGCGACCCTCGGTGCGTACGCTGCCATCCGGTCGCTCCGGGAAACCGGAACACTCGATAGTCGCCGCGTTGCCAGCGTCCTTCGGCGAAACGGTGTCCACGCATCGTTGTTGAGTTTCCTGCCGGTGATGTTTTTCATCGCCGCGGGCCTCTACCTCCGTGGTGGCACACCGCGTACCGGGTTCGAGACGGTTATCGCCGTCGTCGGTGTCTACATCGGGGCCTATCTCGTCGTCGCGCTGATCCCGACGTTCGTCGCGATGGCGGCTGGCGACCCACCGACCGTGGCACTCAAGCAGGCGTACGTATGGACAGCGAGCAGACCAACGGCGGCGCTGTCGCTCACGCTCGTCACCGCCGTCATCTTCGTGGTGACAGCGCTGTTGACAATCGGGTTTGTCTTGCTGTTCCCGGCAGTGGCGTTCTCATACCACGTGGAATACCTGGCAGACGATTTCGACGTGGCCACGGCGGTTGAAGAGTCGACTGCGCCGGCAGCACCACTTGTCTAATCCCCCTTCCCTTATTACCACCAAAGAAGAATCGACAGTTGATCCGGACGAGTCAGAACCCACCAATGACAATACGACACAGACAGGCAGACGCTATCGCTGAGGAGATCCCTGGGAGACGACCGCCACCAGCGGCAGTCGGCCCGGAGGAGGACAGATGAAACTCGACAACACGCTCCAGAGCGTCAACGGACGGTCGAGCCGCTCGTTGAACGGCCGCTGGCAGCTCCGGCGCGACGATGACGACGTCGGCATCAACGAGGAGTGGTACAGCCGTGAGGCGTGGCCCGATGAAGAATGGCACTCGGTTTCGGTTCCCTCGGCGTGGCAGGAAGGCGACGATATGGCAGACTACACCGGTGTCGCGTGGTACCGCCGGAGCATCGACCTCGATTCGGTTCCCGAGGGGAAGCAACTCGCCCTCCGGTTCGGCGCGGTCGACTATCACGCAACGGTCTACGTCAACGGCGTCAACTGTGGCGACCACCGCGGCGGCTATCTCCCCTTCGGGGTCGACGTAACAGAGGCACTCGAACCCGGGGAGAACGTAGTCATCGTCCGTGTGGAAGACCCCGAGGATATCAGTGAAATCCCCCACGGGAAACAGGGCGATCCGTGGTACACGCGCGTCAGCGGCATCTGGCAGGACGTTTCCCTCGAAACTCGGCCCCTGCTCCGTGTCTCGGAGCTGAAGTTGACGCCAGAGCTTGACGACGACTCGGTCCACGTGGAGTTTGCCACCAGCGCGACCGACCACGAGCAGACTGACCTCGACGCGACAATTCGGGTGACACACGAGAGCGACCTCGTCGCCGAAACGACCTGTGTAGTCGAGCCGGATGCTCCGACCGCGACCTCGGTATCGCTTCCGGATGCGGTCTACTGGACGCCCGACCAGCCCGCGCTCTATGACGTCGAAGTGATGCTCTCGGCCGACGGCACCACCGTTGATAGCTACACCGACTACTTCGGGATGCGTGAAATCAGCACCGAGGACGGGGAGCTATACCTCAACGGCGAGCCGTTGTACGTCCGCGGTGCGCTCGACCAGGGATACTATCCGGAGACGCTGTATCGCCCCTTCGATTCGGATCTCTTCGAGCACGAGATTCGCACCGCCAAGGAACTCGGGTTCAACATGCTCCGGAAACACATCAAGCCGGCCCATCCGGAATTCCTCGAACTCGCAGACCGACTTGGCATCCTCGTCTGGGAGGAACCCGCGAACCCCACGCGGTATACGGAGCAATCCAAACGAGAAGTCCGCGAACAGCTCCGTGGACTCATCGACCGCGACTTCAACCGTCCGAGCGTCGTCGCCTGGAGCCTCTACAACGAGGAGTGGGGTATCGGCTACGCCGACGACGAGCCGTTCATCTGGGAGGACGAAGAGAAACAGGCGTATCTCGGCGAGTTGTACGAGACGGCCAAGCGCTGGGACCCCACGCGACTCGTCTGTGATAACTCCGGGTGGGCCCACGTCGCGACCGATATCAACGATTACCATCGATACTTCGCCAGTCCGGACCGCTCGGCCGCATGGGGCGAGGACCTCGACGCGATGGAGACGAAACCCGAGGACAACTACGCCGCGACGTACACTGACCCCGAATCGGCTCCCGTCATCGTCTCTGAGTTCGGTATGTGGGGACTGTCGGACACTGAGGCACTCGAAGAGTACTATGGCGGTGAGCCTGACTGGTACAACCACCCGTTCCTGACGGCCTCCGACGGCTCGGTAGACGAACTGCAGGTCCACCTCGAGTCGAACCTGCGATCGCCCGCTGGGTTCAGAAAACGCTTCGAGGAGACGACGCTCTGGACCACCTTCGACGGCCTCTCGGAGCTCGCCGAAGTCTGGCAGTGGCGCGAATACTACTCTGTCAAGGACGTTATCGAGCAGATGCGGGTTCACAGCGGCATTTCGGGCTACATCATCACCGAGTTCAGTGACATCGAGTGGGAGTTCAACGGTATCCTCGACTACCGCCGCGAAGAGAAGTCCTTCCACGACGAGTTCGCCAATATAAACAGCGAGTTGCTCGTCACTGCCGATCCCGAAAGCCGCGTTGTCTGGGGCGGGCACGAGGTCTCTGCATCGGTGACCGTCGTCAACGACGGCCGCGATGTCCATAGCGGGACCGTCGACTGGTCGCTCAGCGCCGACGAGACCGGTGAGACGGTCGACGAAGGCAGTTTCGAGGTAGCAGTCGACGCCCACGCGCGGTCGCGACCGCGGACAATCGATGCGTCGACGCCACCGGCTGGGGAGACCGGCACCTACACACTCGAAACCACATTCGCGAGCGAGGCGAGAGACGAGAGCGAACCGGTGACGGCGAGCAATGAGGTGCCCGTTACAGTCGTCGAACCAGAACGGACGCCGAATCATGACGTGACTGTGTTCGTCCAGGAGAACTACGTCGCTGACCGGCTTATCGGTTCTCGACACGACGTAACTCGCGATCTAACCAACGAGGTCGACATCGCGGTCGCCTCGACGCTTGATGAGACGATCCGTGGCTACGCCGAAGCGGGCGGCACTGTACTGTTGATGCCGCGACTGCATGAGGTGACGCCCGCGGACGACCTCTTCGAGTATCGGGAGCTCCCACAGGGGGAAGACTGGAATCTCTGTTCGGCGCTGTATACACACAACAGTCCACTCATCTCGGATCTGACCGGGAGCAAGCGACTGGACTGGGCCTTCGAGGACATCTATCCGAACGCGCTTGTCGAGGACCTCGACGCCGACCGCGACGACATACACGTTGAGTACGTTCAGGGCTGGATTGCGAACTGGGCAAGCCCACTGGTCACGCGCACGGTCGGCGACGGACAGGTATGCGTAACGACTTTCCAGCTCGGGGAAGCCCACGGTGAACACCCCGTGGGAACAGTGCTCCTCGAACGACTCATCGCCGACCAGTCGGAGCGCTAACTACGCTGAGAGACCTAACACATGACGACCATTACCAACTACGAGCTGTTCGAAGTACCGCCGCGGTGGCTGTTCCTCCGGTTGGAGACAAGCGATGGCACTGTCGGCTGGGGCGAACCGGTCGTCGAAGGCCGATCCCACACCGTCCGGGGCGCGGTCGAAGAGCTCCTCGATACGTATCTGCTCGGCGAAGAGCCACACCGCATCGAGGACCACTGGCAGGCGATGTACCGCGGTGGCTTCTATCGGGGCGGGCCGGTCCTCATGTCCGCCATCGCCGGCATCGACCAGGCGCTGTGGGACATCAAGGGCAAGCAGTTCGGTGCACCCGTCTACGAACTGCTGGGCGGCCCGGTTCGTGACCGCGTTCGCGTCTACCAGTGGGTCGGCGGCGACCGACCCGCCGACGTCGGCGAGGCAGCGGCTGCGAAAGTCGACGCCGGGTTCACCGCGCTCAAGATGAACGCGACAGCGGAGTTGCGCCGCGTCGACTCCCCGCAAGCCGTCGCCGACGCGGTCGACCGGCTCGGCGAAGTCCGCGATCGGGTCGGTCCCAAGGTCGACATCGGTGTGGATTTCCACGGCCGTGTCAGTAAACCGATGGCCAAGCGCCTCGCGAGCGCGCTGGAGCCCTACGAGCCGTACTTCATCGAAGAGCCGGTATTGCCGGGGCACAACGACGTGCTCCCACAAATCGCAGCCCAGACCTCAACGCCCATCGCGACCGGCGAGCGGATGTACTCGCGGTGGGACTTCAAACAGGTCTTCGAGAACGGGGCGGTCGATATCATCCAGCCGGACCTCTCACACGCCGGCGGGATTACCGAGGTCAAGAAAATCGCCGCGATGGCCGAAGCCTACGACGTGGCGATGGCGCCACACTGCCCGCTTGGCCCCATCGCGCTGGCGTCCTGCCTGCAGGTCGACGCCGTCGCTCCGAACGCACTCATCCAGGAACAGAGCCTCGACATCCACTACAACGAGGGCAACGACGTGCTGGACTACCTCGTCGACCCATCCGTCTTCGACTACGACGACGGATTCGTCGAACTCCCCGACGGACCGGGGCTCGGCGTCGAGATCAACGTCGACTACGTTCGCGAGCGCGCCGAGCAGGACGTCGACTGGCACAATCCCGTCTGGCGACACGACGACGGCAGTGTCGCCGAGTGGTGACTGGCGTTGCATAGTATCGTTTATCATCAATCGACAAGGACGAAACAACCGACATACGACAAATGACAACCGAACGCTGGACTCCCGAAGAAGCGTCAAACTGGTACGACAAACAGGACTGGCTCGTGGGGTGTAACTACCTCCCGAGTACAGCAGTCAACCCGACCGAGATGTGGCTCGCCGACTCGTTCGACCCCGAGACGATCGACCGTGAACTCGAGTGGGCAAGTGCGGTCGGCATGAACACCCTTCGTGTGTTCTTGCAGTACGTCGTCTGGGAGGACGACCCCGATGGGCTCAAACAGCGGATGGACGAGTTCCTCTCTATCGCCGACCGACACGGGCTGACGACGATGTTTGTCTTCTTCGACGACGTCGCCTTCTCCGGCGACGAGCCGTATCTCGGGCCCCAGAAAGACCCCCTCCCGAACACACACAACAGTCAGTGGACGCCGAGTCCGGGCCACGAGCGGGCCGTCGACCGGTCGACGTGGCCACAGCTCGCCGACTACATACGCGATATCGTCGGCGAGTTCCGCGAAGACGAGCGGGTCATCATCTGGGACGTCTATAACGAGCCCGGAAACAGCGATATGGGCCAGAAGACCCTGCCACTGCTACGGGAATCGTTCGACTGGGTCCGGGAAGCGGACCCGACACAGCCGGTCACGGCGGGCGTCAATTGGGACCTGAACCGGACCGAGCAGAATCAGATCGGGAGCGAACACGCCGACGTGATTTCGTTCCACGACTACAGCGAACTCGAGTTCACCGAGGAACGGCTGGAGGAGATTAAGGCGTACGACCGCCCGGTGCTCTGTACGGAGTGGCTGGCCCGAACGCGGGACAACCACGTCCGAACCCACCTCCCGTACTACAAGGAACGCGGTATCGGCTGTTACACATGGGGCTTCGTCAACGGGAAGATTCAGACGAACCTCCCGTGGAGTACCGCCCAGACGTCCATCGCGGAGGCGATAGAAGACGAAGATACCGACACATGGTTCCACGACGTGCTCCACGAGGACGGGACGCCGTACTGCCGAGAAGAGGTCGAACTGCTAGTGGAGTATACCGGCCGCGGGGACCTGAGCCGGCTGTCAGAGACGAACGATGAGTGAGCGCGAAGCGAGCCGACACTCCGGCGACATCGCCATCGTAACCGGCTCAACCAAGGGCATCGGTGCGGGCGTCGCGAGACGGCTCGCTGCGGAGGGAGCTACTGTCGTCGTCAACGGTCGATCAGCAGATGAGGGCGAATCGGTCGCCGAATCAATCCGCGAAGACGGTGGCGAGGCGGTGTTTATCGAGGCGGATATGCGCGACCCGGCAGCGATAGCGTCACTCATCGAAGAGACCACTGAACGCTATGGTCGCATCGACGTGCTCGTCAACAATGCCGGCGTACAGACCGAGACGACAGCGACCGAAGCGACGTTAGAGGACTGGGAATTCGTCGTCGAGACCGACTTCCGCTCGTTCTGGCTGTGTGTCAAACACGCGGTCGAGTCGATGCCGGAGGGTGGCGCCATCGTCAACATGTCCTCGAATCACGCCTTTCTGACGATGCCGGGACTATTCCCGTACAACGCGGTGAAGGCGGGCATCAACGGGATGACTCGCGCGCTCGCGCTCGAACTCGGGCCGCTGGGGATACGTGTGAACACGATCAACCCTGGGTGGATAGAAATCGAACGCACACGAGAAGAGCTCAGCGCGGACGACCGCGAACAGGTCGAAGCGATGCACCCGCTGGGTCGCATCGGGACGCCCGACGACGTCGCCGCCACGGTGTCGTTCCTGACGAGCGACGAGGCGTCGTTCATCACCGGGGCGAGCCTGCTGGTAGACGGCGGCCGCTCTGCGGTCATGCAGGACCACAGCTTTCTAGAGTATAGCGAGAACCTCTAAGCGGACGCTATCGGTCGATTCCGCGGCCCTTGTCTTCGAGAATCTGTTCTACTTCCTCCGGCGTGACGACAGCGAGGTCGCCCTCCATCGTTCGCTTGAGTGCGGCGGTCGCCGCCGCGTACGAGAGCGCCTCGCCGACACCGCCGCCAGCGATGCGTCGAGCAAGGAAACCGCCGACGAACGCGTCACCGGTGCCGATGGCGTCGACGGTGTCTGTCTCAAAGGCCGACTGGTCATACACTGTCCCGTCGGAGAGTCCGAGTGCCCCATCCTCACCACGAGTGATGATGACCGTCTCGAAGTCGAAGTCGGAGACCAGTCCGCTTGCTAGCTCCCTGGCCGACCCCTCCCGGTCAAGGACGTGGTGAACGTCGCGCTTGGCCGCCACGAGAACGTCGATATCCGCGAAGAGCGATTCGTATGCCCGTCGTGCCTCGGTCGGCGACCAGAGCTTCGAGCGGTAGTTGAGGTCGAACACCGTCGTCGTGTCGGCCGCTCGCGCTGTCGCCAGGAGGTCTGCCGTCGTCTCAGCGAGCGTTGACGAGAGCGCGGGGGTAATGCCACTCGTGTAGAAGACAGCCGCATCGCGGATCGTCTCACGATCGAGTTCGGCTGATCGAGCAGTCGTAATCGCCGCGTCGGCACGATCATAGATGACCGTCGTCGGTCTCGGAGCCGCCCCCCGTTCGATGTAGTACGCCCCCTGTCGAGCGTCGTTGTCCCACACGATACGGGGCTCGACGCCGTGTTCTCTGATTTCGTTCGTGACTCGACGTCCGAGCGGTGAGTCGGGGAGTTTCGAGAGCCACGCTGACGACGTATCCAGCCGGGCGGCCGCAATGGCGACGTTGCTCTCGGCGCCGGCCGTCCGGAACTCGAGTGTCGTCGCGGTCTCCAGTCGTGTCCCTGCCGGTGGGTTCAGGCGGAGCATCGTCTCACCGAACGTGACGAGGTCGGCTGTCATCGGTGCGCCTCAGCCAATGTGGCAAACTCGGTTGCGGCCTCGGTCAGGGCGTCGAACTCCCCGGCGTCCATCGCATCGGCATCGACAATCGCGCTGCCGACACCGAGGGCGACGGCGCCTGCTTCGAAAAAGGCCGCCGCGTTGTCTAGCGTGACGCCGCCAGTCGGAACAAGCGGCACATCTGACAGTGGCCCGTTGATTGCGCTGACGTGCCCGGGACCCACGGTCGAAGCGGGGAATAGCTTACAGAAGTCAGCGCCCGCCTCCGTCGCGGTCAGTGCTTCCGTCGGTGTCATCACACCGGTCGCGATAGGTGTGTCGTACCGGTTACACATCTCGATAACGTCGGTGTTGACTGTCGGCGTGACGATGAACTCTGCGCCGGCCAACTGGACGGCTCGAGCAGTCTCGGGGTCGAGAACAGTTCCCGCGCCGATGACGACGTCGTCAACCTCGGCGGACACCCGCCGAATCATCTCGACTGCGCCAGGCGTATCCACGGTGATCTCTATCGCGTCGATACCCCCAACTGCGATCGCACGGACGACATCCGTTGCGGAGTCCGAAGGAATGCCCCGAAGAATTGCGATGATTCCGGAATCTACGATACGCTGGTGGACTTCGGCTTCGCTCATGGTGCATGTGACTCTCCGAGCCAATACATATAATTACGTGTGATACCGCCTGTTGTGGCGACCGAGGGGACTTCCCATAATGTTGGAGTACGTGTTTACCCTGAGGACGCAACAGCGGGGACAGCCTGAGCCCGTGAAATCATCTCGTTGTCTTGGGAAACTCGCTTGAGTTCGTCGTAGGGATTGCGTCCCTGCTGGCGCCACGTCGCC